>ERZ1066117.183-NODE-183-length-63208-cov-16.848257_pt1 | contig 63208 bp, 52 predicted proteins | sample MGYA00382764_ERZ1066117 | MGnify/ENA primary metagenome ERZ1066117 (study PRJEB33369, sample SAMEA5778347) | biofilm metagenome | biome: Industrial cooling water; feature: Water cooling tower basin; material: Biofilm | place: United Arab Emirates | collected...
TCACCACCCCCTAACCCTTCAGGTATAGGCGGAGCACTGCGGAGGTCTTTGGTAGGAAGAGTGAGCAGTCCTTAGCACACCCAGTCCTTAGCTGTAATAACTCTACTGGTGCTGCTAAAGTTAAGAGACCTAACGACCTAACTTGCCACAGTGAGACCAATGACCTTTGCGTCCAAAGCTGACCTGATCCTGCGATCGCCCCGCCCAGCAGATGTGCCGACGTTATTTAATCTGATCAAGGCCCTGGCGGACTACGAAAACCTCTCCCATACCGTCACGGGAACCGTCACCGAACTGGAAGCTCATTTATTTGGCAATCCTCCCCGGATTGAAGCTGTTATGGCTGAAGTCAATGCGCGCGCTGTGGGGTTTGCGCTGTTTTTTTATAACTATTCCACCTTTCTAACCCGGCCAGGACTGTACCTGGAAGATCTCTTTGTCCTCTCGGACTATCGCCGTCTGGGTATTGGTAAAGCAATGCTGAAATACCTGGCCCGCTTAGCGGTGGAACGGGGGTGTGGACGGCTGGAGTGGAGTGTTCTGGATTGGAATGCCCCCGCGATCGCCTTTTACGAAAAAATGGGAGCTACGGTTCTGCCTGATTGGCGAATTTGTCGGACTACAGGCGAGGCTTTACTGGCAATGGCGGCTGCTGAAGGAGCAAATTAGTTGAGGATTTGCCATTAAAATTTGAATGTTTACATTTTAGTGAGTCTTTAGTTTTACTCCCTCCCATGCCTTTACCTGTGAATCCAACTCCAGCTAACGATCCGCCTCTCTGGCCCTTAGTGTTACAGCAATTGCTCGATCGCGAGTCCCTCAGCCAGGCGCAGGCAAGCCAGTTAATGCGGGGCTGGTTAGAGGAGCAAATTCCAGAGGTACTGTCCGGGGCAATTCTGGCTGCCCTACAGGCCAAAGGGGTATCAGGTCCAGAACTGGCAGGCATGGCAGAAATTTTATTGCAACAATGCCACCCGCCCGACCTGCAATCGATAGATCCGCTGGTGGATACCTGTGGGACCGGGGGAGATGGTGCTTCGACGTTTAATATTTCCACGGCTGTGGCCTTTGTCGTGGCGGCAGCAGGGGTAAAAGTTGCTAAACATGGCAATCGTTCTGCTTCCAGTCGGGTGGGTTCAGCGGATGTGCTGGAGGCTTTAGGGATTCAACTTACGGCTCCGGCTGAAAAAATCCAAGCTGCGATCGCCGCCGTGGGAATTACCTTTTTATTTGCTCCCGGCTGGCATCCGGCCATGAAAGCCGTGGCCCCATTGCGTAAAACCCTGCAAATCCGCACCGTCTTCAACCTGCTTGGCCCCCTGGTCAATCCCCTCCGCCCCACGGGTCAGGTGATGGGAGTTTACAATGCTGCACTGTTAAGCCCGATCGCAGAAGCCCTCAACCTGCTCGGTTTGCGCCAGGGAATTGTGCTGCATGGGCGGGAACGGCTGGATGAGGCCGGGTTGGGAGATGCAACGGATCTGGCGGTTCTGACTGAGGGGCAGGTCAAAATTGATCTCCTTGACCCCCAGGAGTTAGGTTTAACACCAGCTCCCTTAGCTGCCCTTAAAGGGGGAGATGTAAACGAAAATGCAGCGATTCTCAAAGCTGTGCTCCAGGGTAAGGGAAGCGTAGCCCAACAGGATGTGGTAACACTCAATGCGGCTTTAGCCCTATGGGTTGGTGAGGCCGTCGCCAGTTATCGTGAGGGAATTATGCTGGCCCGACACGTTTTAGAGCATGGAGCCGCCTGGATCAAGCTAGAACAACTGGTTAAATTTTTGCACTCCTAGCGCTTGCCCCGTCTAACTTGAGAGCATTTGGGGCTGATATCGACCAAAGTGAATATACCTGTGGGTAGAAAGGTGCAGAGTACTCTTTAGGCTATATAGACTTAAGGCTACAGGTGATCTGCTTGTTCTTTTGCCAGGGTTTTTTGCAAAATGTGCTCATTTTGATCACACTTAGCCCCCAGGCTCTGGAACTTCCCCCTGTTGCCTACCCCTGTTCCGTTGCTATCACTTGCTATAATTGTTCGGGAACGATGAATCCTTTAATGCAAAAAGCTGCTCTGCCTGGCTCAAATTCCCAGCTCTCCAGAGTTATTGCCCCTATGAACCCAATACGTATTGTCTTAGTCGAGGATCACGACCTAACCCGCGTGGGAATGCGGATGACCCTTCAACGGCAGGGGAATGTGACCGTTGTGGGAGAAGCAGCTAACGGCACAGAAGGTCTGAAGTTGATTGAGTCTTTCCTGCCGGATGTGGCGATCGTCGATATTGGTTTACCGGATGTGGATGGGATTGAAGTGACCCGTCAGATTAAACGCAAACCGGAAACAAGTAAAACCAAAGTACTGATTCTGACCCTCCGGGATAATGAACAGGTGGTCCTGGCTGCCTTTGCCGCTGGTGCCGATTCCTATTGCATGAAAGATGTTTCCTCAGAGCATTTATTGGAGGCTATCCAGGCCACAAATGAGGGACATAACTGGATTGATCCAGCCATTGCCGGGATTGTACTACGGCAGACGCGGCAGTCGATCGACAGTGAGATGGGCATCGAGTTGCAAGAAACCGTCAACATTCGCGCCACGGAACCTGAATACAGTCAGATTCTGGAAGCCTCTCCCCTAACCGAGCGGGAATTAGAAGTGCTGCAACTCATTGTTGAGGGGGATAGTAATGCTCTGATTGCCGAGAAGTTATTTATCACCGTGGGAACTGTCAAAACCCATGTGCGGAATATTCTGAATAAACTCTGCGCCGACGATCGTACCCAGGCGGCTGTGCGGGCTTTACGGTCAGGGCTGATTCGCTAACAGGGTTATTAATGGTCAGGCTGAGGGTATGGGAGAGGCTATGCCACCCTCATGGCTCTGGCTCAATTCCCATTGCTCTTAATTGTGCGGCTAATCGCTCAGCTCGTTGATGTTCCTGTTCGGCCCGCTGACGTTCCTGTTCGGCCTGTTGCTCTATTGCTACTAATTGCTCGGCGATCTCAATGTAACTGAGGAAAGGTTGGCCATCGGGTCGGTCAATCCGCAGTTCCGTTCCAGAAAGATCAAACCGAATACCCAGGCGAGGGCTGCACCAGTTCTCTATATCTTCAATCACCTCCAGAAAATCTCCCCTCCGCAGCCAACCAGCTAACTCATGACTTTCCGGGTCGTAAACATAGTATTCTTCCACGCCATAGGTGTGATAGAACAACAGCTTATGATTCATCTCGGCTCTGGTATTAGAAGGAGAAAGAATCTCGAAGACAATCTGGGGTGGAATATTATTTTCCTGCCATTGCTTGTAGGAACCTCGTTTTCCTTGTGGACGCCCAAAGACTACCATCACATCAGGAGCAGTACACTTTAAGCTGCCTTCGACGGGATACCAGAGCAAATCCCCTGCCACAAAAACTTGAGGGTCATGGGCAAACAACCAATCCAAATTTTGCTTAATCGTGACAATCCAGCGAAACTGTTCAGTGTTGTCTGCCATGGGCTTGCCATCGCTATCCGGGTAGGTCAGGTTTGCGGTTGTCTCAGAAGATAGCTGTACGACCATGGGCTTGCCCTCTCAAAAGTAGAAGACATCGTAATTTGATTTTAATTAATCTATTTTTACTTGGTTGCTTGCCGCCCGTAGATCTGGGTCATCTCCTTCAGTTTTTGGCTGTGGAATTCGGTGAGTTGGGCTTGCTGGTAGCGCCAGGCCCAGTTATTTTGCGCAATTCCAGGGGTATTCATTCTGGCCTCTGCTCCTAAGCCCAGCACATCCTGGAGGGGAATAATGGCTTGATTGGCCACTGAACTGAGGGCCAGCCGAATCATATCCCAGGCAATGCCATCTTCACTGCGACACCCCAGGTACTTGTGCAAGCGATCGCGCTCATAGTCAGAAATTTGCTCATACCAACCCTGGCTTGTATTATTATCGTGGGTGCCGGTATAAATCACACTGTTAGCGGTGAGATTGAAGGGCAAATAGGTGTTATGACTATCACTGCCAAAGGCAAACTGGAGGATTTTCATGCCAGGAAACTGGAAATGATCCCGTAGTTCAATCACCGCTGCATCAATATCGCCCAAATCTTCTGCCAGAATGGGTAAACTGCCCAGTTCCGCCCGAATCGATTCAAATAACTGGTAACCAGGGGCTTTAACCCAGCGCCCTTTAATGGCTGTTTCTTCTCCCGCCGGAACGGACCAGTAGGCTTCAAAGCCACGAAAATGATCAATCCGAATCAGATCGACGTAATCCAGCATCGACCGCAGCCGTTCCACCCACCAGCTAAACCCTGTCGATTCCAGATAGTCCCAGTCGTAAACCGGGTTGCCCCATAGTTGCCCAGTCGCAGAAAAATAATCTGGGGGAACCCCCGCCATTTCCATGGCCAAACCTGTTTCTGGATCGAGCTGAAAGATTTCCGGGTGGGTCCAGACATCAGCACTGTTATGGGCAACATAGATGGGAATATCACCAACGATCTGAATGTGGCGATCGTTCGCGTAGGTTTTTAATTCAGTCCACTGGCGGAAAAATTCAAACTGGAGAAATTGATGAAAAAAGATTTCTTCCTGGAGTTGCGATCGCCAGTGCTGCACCGCTTCCCCCTGACGATTGCGGATATCTTCTGGCCAATCTGTCCAGATCTCCCCAATGTTGGCGGACAACAGGGCCATAAACAGGGCATAGTCTTCTAACCAGTGAGCTTTGACCTGACAGAACTGCTCAAAGGCTTGCTGTTGTTCAACCGAGGCCTGCTGTTTAAAGGTTTGGCTGGCCCGACGCAACAGGGGAAATTTCCAGTCCACCACTGGATCAAAGTCAACCCGATCAGAGGGAAAGTTAATCCTCCCTAAATCTTCTTGTGCTAAAAAACCTTCTTTGCAAAGAACCTCCGGGCTGATCAACAGAGGATTGCCGGCCAGGGCAGAAAAACTCATGTAGGGTGAATTGCCGTAGCCTGTTGGCCCCAGAGGAAGGACTTGCCAAAGTTGCTGGGCACTGTGGTGAAGAAAGTCAACGAATTTGTAGGCCGCAGGACCCAGATCGCCAATCCCGTAGTCACCGGGCAGAGAAGTAGGGTGCAGCAAAATGCCGCTTGAGCGAGGAAAAGGCATGGCAGAGGTTCGATTAGAGGGCTTCAGGTTGTTGACCGGAGACGACCGGAGCAATCCCACTTAATTTTAGTTTGGGATGATCCGCAAGCACCTGCTGAGCATTCCATTCATTCTTAAACAGCAGGACGGGCCGACCCCAACTATCTTTCACCGTGACAGCATTGAAAATCCGACCAACCGCTTCCAAAGCCGGCCAACCCTCCACCACCCAACGGGCCACGGTGTAGGGGAGCAGTTCTATCCGCGTTTCTACGCCGTACTCATTCTGCATCCGAAATTGCACCACTTCAAATTGCAATTGGCCAACGGCCGCTAAAATCGGTTCGCGCTTCGATTCATCGACGGAATACATGACCTGTACTGCACCCTCTTCCCGCAGTTCCGAAACTCCTTTCTGGAATTGTTTGAATTTGGATGGGTTGGGATTACGCAGATAGGCAAACAGCTCCGGCGAAAAACAGGGAATGCCTTCATACTCCAGCTTTTGCCCACTATAAATTGTGTCGCCGATCGCAAATACACCCGGATTATTCAAGCCGATCACATCCCCGGCATAGGCTGTTTCCAGGGATTCTCGCCCCTGGGCAAAGAGTTTTTGGGGCCGCGACAGGCGAATCATTTTCCCCGTCCGGGCATGGTTGACGGTCATATCTTTCTCAAATTTGCCCGCACACACCCGCACAAAGGCTACCCGATCGCGGTGTTTGGGGTCCATATTGGCCTGGAGCTTAAACACGAATCCACTGAATTCCTCATGGGTGGGCGCAATCGCTCCCTGACTACTACGGTAAGTGGCGGGCTTGAGGGCATAGTCCAGAAAGGCATTGAGGAACAGTTCCACCCCAAAGTTGGTCATGGCACTGCCAAAAAAGATCGGGGTCATTTTGCCCTGATGAACTGCCTCTAAGTCCAGTTCTGGCCCCAGCCCTTCAATCAATTCCAGGTCATCCTTCAGTTGGAAGTACAGGTCCTGATCCAGTAAAGTCTCAATCTGCGGATCTCCCAGGTCTACAATCGTGTCGCGGGCTTCCCGTTTACCGTGGGCCGTGCGTTCAAACAGATGGATTTGCTGTAAGCGTCGATCGTAAACGCCCTTGAATCGATCGCCCATCCCGATCGGCCAGTTAACTGCATAGGTTTGCAGACCCAGTTCCTTTTCAATCTCATCCAGTAGATCGAGGGGTTCCCGGCCGGGGCGATCCAGTTTATTGATAAAGGTAAAAATAGGCAGCGATCGCAGTTTACAGACTTCAAACAGTTTGCGGGTCTGGGGTTCTAAGCCTTTTGCTGCATCCACCAGCATGACGGCATTATCCGCTGCAGCCAGGGTGCGATAGGTGTCTTCACTAAAATCCTGGTGACCGGGAGTATCGAGCAGATTGATCTGATAGCCCTGATACTCAAACTGCAACACCGTTGAGGTAATCGAAATCCCCCGTTGCTGTTCCATTTCCATCCAGTCAGAGGTGGCATGACGTTGAGCGCGACGGGCTTTCACAGCACCAGCTTCGTGGATCGCACCTCCGTAAAGCAAGAGTTTTTCGGTCAGGGTTGTTTTTCCAGCATCTGGATGGGAAATAATGGCGAAATTGCGTCGCCGCTCTACTTCCGTCTCTAACTCTGCCTGTAAGTCTGTTGTCATGCCAACCCCAAAAAAAGCCTTAAGCCTCAATCTTAGCAATTGGGCTGAGCTTTCTACCCCAGCAGCAGAGGGATTGTCCTATCCTACAGACCCTCGATCGCAACCCCGAGGAAGCTGGCAATTTCGGCGGCTTGATTTTCCAGATCCGTCAGAGGGATAGGCTGCCCCACCCGTGTGAGCGGAATATCCCCCCGTCCCTTCAGGCGTAGATAGATGGTGCGCTTGGGATTAACTCCTTCCCGAATAACAATCCGAACGGCTTGAACATCAGGGATGCGGGCAGAAATTTCCACCTGACGATTCTTACCCGGAAAGCCCCAGCGAAAAATGCGGACGATGCCCGTTTCTTTATTGAACTCGTTGTAGCCGCCGCCTACATTCCAGCCGATCGTGGCCCACAGGTAGAGGGCTAACAGGAGTGCAGCTACCCCATAAAAGCCGATGGCAATACCCTGGGGAATAAAGTACAGTTCGACAGGATTACCGATAGGAAGGAGATTGACGTGCAGGTAGCTCGATAGCCCGGCCAGAAAAAAGCCTGTCCCTCCGATAGTGATCACTGTTGCCCACCAATAATTACTGAAGCGGCGGGAACCGAGAACTTCATAGCGCAATACAGGGCGATCGGTGGAAACGGTTGGAGAAGTCATCTGGGTTTGAAGGGAATGGGGGTTTGAAGGAAATGAAACAACGGTTTTTCACATCAGGTTTCGATCGTACCATCCTTACTCCGCCTGAGAATCTAACTCTTCCAGGGTTTGAGCAATAAATTGACAGAGTTCAGCATGGTGCTGCCCTGTACTGGCCAGGAATCCGCCCCACTGGGCCACATCTCCCCGGTTGTATTCGATCGGGGTGAGGTCAAAATGAGTGAACTGTCCCCCCGCTTCCGTCAGAATCAGTTCTGGAGCAGCTAGATCCCAATCTTTGGGGGCAGACTTAGTGGTTAGAGACAAATAAATTTCTGCCTGTTGCTCTACGATCGTCGCAATCTTACCGCCCACACTCCCCACATATTTCTTTTCTTGTTGAGGTAAACGGCTAATCACCTGATCAAATCGCTGGTCTCGATGACTTCGGCTCACTACCAACCGCATCTCACTGATTTGCTGTGCCTGAGCCAAGCGCAGTTGTGTGACTTCCCCAGCTCGGTTTTCCACATAGGTTCCCTCGCCTTTGGTGGCGTAGTAAAGCTTCCCCACTTCAGGACAGGCCACGATCGCCAGCACCGGCCGGCCAGCTTGCACGAGAGCAATGTGAATAGCAAATTCCCCCGTCCGCTCAATAAAGTCGCGGGTGCCATCTAAAGGGTCAATGATCCAGACGTAGGGTTGGGGGAAGGGGGGACCGGGCTTAAAAGTTTCCTCACTTAAATAGCCAAAGGTTGATGGATCTAGTTCTGCCTGCAGGCGTTCCAGGATATAGTGATTAACTGCCAGATCTGCCGCCGTGACTGGGTCACTGTCTGCTTTGCGGATTTGTAGATCTCGATCGCCATGATAATAGCTCTGGAGAATCTCTGATGCGCCCCAACCCACTGAGCGAGCCAGCTCAAGCAACTCTTGCAGCATGATGAAATGACCAGTCCCAAATAAATTTCTAAATGCAAACCTGGTCATTTTAGCACTGATACTCCCCTGGAGACTGAGGGCTGGCTGCTGCAGGAGCGATCCTGGACCGCTAGCCCCCCTAAATTTCGGCGGCTCTTGTTTGAGTATTATTAATAAGTTTCAATTTTTATTTCTAGTTTTATCTCTACTTTTAGACCTGCAATACACTGGCAGGTAATGTGCCACCCGAAGCAGTAAAGCTTTCACCAGCTTGTATCTTCAGCTTGCTTTTATGCCATAGGTTTGGGCCATTACCTTCGTTCTTAAATTACATTCATCTGGAATTATGACAACTACCCTGCAGAAACGCGAAAGCGCCAATGCGTGGGAGCGGCTATGTAACTGGATCACCAGCACTGATAACCGGCTCTACATTGGCTGGTTCGGTGTCCTTATGATCCCTACCCTGCTCGCTGCCACCATTTGCTTCATCATCGCCTTCATCGCTGCTCCCGCTGTGGACATCGATGGTATCCGTGAGCCTGTCTCCGGTTCTCTGATCTTCGGCAACAACATCATCAGTGGTGCGGTTGTGCCTTCTTCCAATGCCATTGGGCTGCACTTCTACCCCATCTGGGAAGCTGCCTCTCTCGATGAGTGGCTGTACAACGGCGGTCCCTACCAGCTGATCATTTTCCACTTCCTGCTGGGTGTGGCTTGCTACATGGGACGGCAATGGGAACTGAGCTACCGCCTGGGCATGCGTCCCTGGATCTGCGTGGCTTACTCTGCTCCCCTCTCTGCTGCCACCGCTGTCTTCCTGATCTACCCCATTGGTCAAGGCTCCTTCTCCGATGGCATGCCCCTGGGCATTAGCGGCACCTTCAACTTCATGATCGTGTTCCAGGCTGAGCACAACATCCTGATGCACCCCTTCCACATGTTGGGCGTTGCTGGGGTGTTCGGTGGTTCACTGTTCTCCGCCATGCACGGTTCACTGGTGACCTCCAGCCTGATCCGGGAAACCACGGATGTGGAATCTGCTAACTACGGTTACAAGTTCGGTCAAGAAGAAGAAACCTACAACATCGTGGCTGCCCACGGTTACTTTGGTCGGTTGATCTTCCAATATGCCTCCTTCAACAACAGCCGTTCCCTGCACTTCTTCCTGGGTGCCTGGCCGGTCATTGGCATCTGGTTCACCGCTCTGGGTGTGAGCACGATGGCGTTCAACCTGAACGGATTTAACTTCAACCATAGTGTGATTGACTCCCAGGGCAATGTGATCAACACCTGGGCTGACATCATCAACCGGGCTGGACTGGGGATGGAAGTGATGCACGAGCGTAATGCTCACAACTTCCCCCTTGACCTGGCTGGTGGCGAAGCTGCTCCTGTGGCTTTGACCGCTCCTGCCTTACATGGTTAGGGCTTTGGTAAGTCGTTCCTTTGGTTAAAATTTGCGAGTTTCCTTTTCATCACTCTCAGCAATGGGGGTGATTTTTTTTGCTAATTAAAGCGATGAGTTTGGTGCAAAAGCTAGCCTGCCATAGGCTGTAGCTAGAACTTAAAAGAAACTGATGATCAATGCAGCTAAATTCAATCGATCGACGTGATTCAATTAGAAATTAATATCGTATCTTAAGTTTTATGTGAGGAGGAATGACGGACAGAACTTGACTAGGGCAACTCTGTCCTTATTAAATGATCTGCTACTGCTGATAGATAGGACTAATGTTTTTTTAATGCAGTCTGAAGTAGTAATGCTCACAGAAAAAATAGTGGGAACTAACCATCTAATCTTTCTGGGACTAGGTACTATTACTTATAGTAGCTGTGGCTAAATTGGTGTTAAATCTCTATTACACCCCTCAAAAGTCAGTAATCTACAGTAGGCTGCAGGCTTGATTTAAGTGAATTGAATCAGCCGCTCTAATAACGCCAGTAAATGCGGCTTTAGCCTGGTTCGTGATAGATCTCAGGACTGGCTTTGCTATGCGTATTGGCGGCATTTACTAAGCTGATTATTTCTTCTGGCCTTAATTTTGGTGAGAGGTTGGTTATGTCAAAAACTTACAAGATTACACTTTTTAATCCCGATAAAAACTGGAAGGTTACTATTCCTGTGAAACGGGATGAGTATATTTTGGATGCAGCAGAAGCTCAGGGGATCGAACTTCCTGCAGCCTGTCGGGCGGGTGCTTGCATATCCTGTACAGGGCGGATTATTAGTGGTTCCCTCGATCAATCCGATCACTCCTTTTTAAAAGAAAAGGAACTGAAGGCTGGGTTTGCTCTACTTTGTGCTGCTTATCCCACCTCTGACTGTGTGATTCAAACCCACCAGGAAGATGCACTACTAGAACTTTGAAGCCTGGGGAATTGCCAATCAGAATAGGTTACGAAAGGCTTAAAAATTTTGGGCTGATCTGCTAATTGATGTGGCTCTAACCTCTCAACCTTTAGCCCTTACCACTGTTTTCATTACCTGCCCAGAAAAGGGAGTGTTCATGAATCAACTACAACTACAATCAACCCTTGCTCAGGGACTTGCTGCTAGCTCAAGCCCAGTAGATGTGTTGACCAAGGTTGCTTCTAATCAAGAGAGTAGTTGTTTAGAAACGGTCAGTCAGGATATCACTTGGTATTTTTACTTTGGTGACAGGAAGCTGATCTATGCCACCCATTCGATTGAGCCGTTTGATCGGTTGGAACGCCATCTTCACTCCCTTAGTCAGCAATTTCCCACGCTTACTGCTACGGTTCGCAATCAACTTCGGTCTCAATTCGACGACAGAGAGCATCCGGCAGGTTCTTTCTCTCCAAACTCCAGCACGTCTCATCCCAGCCGAGATTATCAGGCACTGTGCTGGCTCGTCGAACGTCAGTATATTGACCCTGATGCCGCCGAGTCTATCAGCAAAAGCTTGAGCCTGGAAGTTCTGGAATCCTACTTATTATTAAAGCAGGGGCGTTACCGACAGTTGCCCTGTGAACTACCTACCCATTGGTCTGGTTTTGCCCCCAAGTTTTTGATCCAGGAGGGTCAGCAGCAGATCCAGACCTGGCAAACCTTCAGCCCCAAAGTCTATTCTCCGTTTCAGCGCCCCTACTTATTCAGCCAGACCCAAACTCACTCCAGGTTAACCCCAGACCAGCAACAAAAACTGGGAAGTATTTTGCGGGGCTTTAGCTTTCGCCATCTAGCTGCTCTTTTAAAGCAAGATGAACTCAAATTAGTTAAAAGTTTGTATCCCTATATTCTGGATGGCACCGTTTTTCTGCGGGAACCGCAGCCTCCCTTTGATCGGCTTCCCCAAATTACCCCTGAGGCTGTGCAGTTAGCTTGCCAGGGCATCATAGAGCAAGGCTCCCCACTGCAGCCAGCAGATTCCTCCCCTAGTTTCTCAGTCACCAATTTAATTCAGCGTCAATTCAAAATTGCCTGTATTGATGATAGTCCGACGATTCTGAGCGAAATCAACCGGTTTTTGGAGGATCAAACCTATAAGGTTTTCACTATTAATGATTCAGTTAAGGCTTTGATAGAGGTGATCAGAATTCAACCTGATCTAGTTCTATTAGATATAGGAATGCCTATGGTAGATGGTTACAAGCTCTGTCGTTTGATCCGCAATCATTCTCTGTTTAAATTAACTCCTATCGTTATGGTAACGGGGAATACAGGTATTATCGATCGAGCTAAAGCCAAGCTGGCCGGTGCGACAGATTATATGACAAAGCCGTTTACGCAGGCTGAATTGCTAAAAATGGTTTTCAGGTACTTATCCTGAAGTTTTACTGTTAATACCCGATCGTTCTCGGCATTATTTCCAGTGATGGTTATGGGTAATGAAGGCTGAAAAGCCAATGAATTTAAAGACTATCTTTAGTGAGAGGTTAGAGCGTGAGTACAGTTTTAGTTGTCGAGGATACTCCTTCTGAATTGGAGTTGATTAGCAGCTATTTGCGAGACAGTGGTTACCGGGTTCTGAGTGCGGCCAATGGCAAAGAAGCACTGGATCAAGCCATGAAACATCACCCTGATGTAGTGGTAACCGATGTGGTGATGCCAGAAATGAGCGGTTTTGAACTGTGTCGAAATTTGAAAAAGAATCCTGCCACCCAGAATGTACCGATCGTGATTTGTAGTTCCAAGAATCAGGAGCTGGATCGACTCTGGGCCCTGAAGCAGGGGGCAGACGAATATATTACCAAGCCTTTTAATCGAGAAGATTTAGTCCGTGCTGTGCGCTCGCTGCTCGTTTAAGTAACATCTGGGTAAAACAGATTATGACAACTTCCGTGTTGCTCCGATCAACCCAAGACAGCACTGAACCCCATCTTAAGCTGCAACTACAAGAGGGAATGATTGTTGCTCTCTCTATGTTGCAAATTCAGGAAGTTTTGGTGGTGGAGCGGCGGCGTATCACTCCTATTCCCAATCGACCAAACTTTCTGCGGGGTCTGATCAATCAACGCAATCGGGTGTTCTGGGTTGCCGATCTGGCTCTGCTTCTGAACCTCTCCCCATTGGATTGGGAAACCGAACTCTACAATGTTGTGGTTCTTCGGGCAGAACAGGGTTTACTTGGACTGGCAGTACAGCAAGTCAAAGGTATTTCGCGCTTTAGTGCTGAGCAATTGCAATCTCCTGTGGCGGCGGTTCCTGCAGAGTTAACTCCTTATTTGCGCGGCTGTGTCCTTCAGCCCCCTGAAATTATCCTGGTGCTGTCTGTTGAGACCCTGGCTCAGTCTCCCAGTCTTCAGGTTCAACCTTATGTCTAAGCTGGGCTACTCTTTTCTCCCTTAGCTGAAGTGTATTTTCCCTGACTCTCTTACCTCTCTGACTCTCTTACCTCTGTGTTCTTAGACATCTAAATCCTATGGCTAACCCTAACTCACCGCTTGATCAGAAGAATAGCCAGACCCACACAAACGGTCTAGATTCAGTCGCCAATAGCAAGATTGGGGCCGTAGGTAATGGTGTCCTGAAGGAGTCGTCGGCCCCGCTGAGTAGCCCTCAGTCCTCCTTTCTACCAGAGTCTTCCCCTCCGAGCAAATCCGCACCTCAACTTTTCTCCCAGACGGCATGGCAAGGCTGGAGCTTGAAAACGAAAGCAGCCCTGGTGGCCCTCGCGATCGGAACGGTTCCGGTACTGGTGATCGGGATCATTTCCAGTACCCTGTCCGGTCAAACCATTACTCAACAAACCCTGCAGGCTGAAGAAGGCCGGGCAGTGGATGCAGCCTCCAAATTGCGGCAGTTTACGGCTGACCGTTACGGCGATCTGGAGATTTTTGCCCGCACTCCTATTCTGACGAATCCCCGCCTGCGTGCTGAAGCCCGTCCTGCCGATGTAGAAGTAATTCTCAACCGCTACAAAGAAGCCTATAAAGCCTACGATAGTGTGGGCGTGATTGCTAATAATGGCACAGGCAGAGTCATTGCTCAATCCCAGGGACGAAAGTTACCCGACGGTATTTTACAGAATCAAATTTACTTTAAGGAAGCAATCCGGACAGGTCAACCAGTTCTTACTGTTGAACCTACCCTATCTCTACCCGATAAGCGTCTGGGAATGTTTGTTGCCGCCCCGATCAAGGATGAGGCAAGTGGTGCAATCATTGCGGTGATCCGCGGCCGGATTCCCTTTACTAATCTGACAGAGGTGATGGCAAACTATGCCGGGAACGGCGCTAATTATTATCTGGTGAACCAGGATGGTAAAATCTTCCTCTCCTCTGTTAAAGCTTTGTTCGGCAAGTCGGCGGAAAGCGTATTTGTTAACTTTCCCCGCTGGCAGACTGCCAAAGAACCCCTGGCAACCCTCGGCATCCGTAAAAACGATAACAGTGAGCAGGTGATGGGCTTTGCTCCGGTAGCGAATAATAGTGGTTCCCAGCAAGTCCCCTGGGATGTGGTACTGACAACGGATAAAGCTGTAGCTTTTGCCCCCCAGGAGCAATTGTTCTGGACTCTTTTCTGGGGAACTGGCGCAACCCTGGCAATTGTGGGGGGATTGGGGCTGATTCTGGCAGATCGCGCGACTCGACCGATTCTGGCCGCCACGAAGGCAGTGGAGAGCATTGGACGGGGACAATTGACAACCCGTTTGAATGTTAGTGGGACTGATGAGCTGGCCATACTGGGCAACAATATTAACCAGATGGCGGATCAAATCCAGTTCCTCCTGTTTTCCCAGTCCATTGAAGCACAACGGGCCCAACGGCTCCGAGATATTACCCTGCTGATGGCCCAGTTCAAAACCCCGGCGGATATCCTCAAAACTGCTGTAGTGGAAGTTCGTCAGATGCTGGAATGTGATCGGGTACTGGTCTATCAGTTTGATCAGAATTGGGTGGGCACCATTGTGGAAGAATCAGTGGCAGCCCGCTGGCCCCAGGCCCTCCATGCCCAGATCGACGACCCCTGCTTCCGGCAAAACTGGGTGGAGGCTTATACGAAAGGACGGGTGCAGGCTACCCCTGACATTTACGCTGCTGGTTTAACGGAATGCCATCTCAAACAACTGGAACCCTTTGCAGTCAAAGCGAATCTGGTTGCCCCCATGCTGGTGGAACAAAAACTGATTGGCTTACTGATTGCCCATCAGTGTTCGGGCCCGCGTGACTGGAAGACTACCGAAGTTGATTTCTTCACCCAGGTCGCCACTCAGATCGGGCTGGTGTTGGAACGCTCTCTCTACCTGGAGCGAACTGAAGCTGCTCGTCAGGATGCGGAACTGTTGGCCCAGGAACAACAGCAGCAGAAAGAAGAAATTCAAATTCAGTTAATCAATCTCCTCAGCGAAGTGGAAGCGGCTTCCAGCGGTAACCTGATGGTGCGGGCAGACATTACGGCTGGCTCGATCGGCACGGTGGCAGACATTTTTAACTCCCTGATCGAAAGTCTGCGGGATGTGGTGCTGCAGGTGAAGCAATCCACGAACAGGGTGAATGAAGAGTTGGGCAGTGATGAGGCGGCGATGCGTACCCTGGCTGACGACTCTCTACGGCAGGCGAAGAAAATTCAACGGATGCTGGATGCCGTGGAAGAAATGTCTCAATCCATCCAGGCAGTAGCCAGCAGCGCTAATCAAGCTGCAACGGTAGCCCGTCAAGCTTCCGAAACCGCTCAGTCTGGTGGTGAGGTGGTGGATACCACTGTGCAGAGTATTCTCCATCTGCGGGACACGATCGCTGAAACTGCCAAGAAAGTAAAGCGATTGGGCGAATCTTCCCAACAAATTTCCAAGGTGATCTCGTTGATCAACCAGATTGCCCTGCAAACTAACCTGCTTGCCATCAATGCCAGTATTGAAGCTGCCCGAGCGGGAGAAGAAGGACGGGGATTTGCTGTGGTAGCGGAGGAAGTGGGGGAACTGGCGGCCCGATCGGCTGCTGCCACAAAGGATATTGAACACATTGTCGAAAGCATTCAGCGGGAAACGAATGAGGTGGTGAGTGCCATGGAGATGGGAACTGCCCAGGTGGTGGAGGGAACCCAGCGGGCCGAAAATGCCAAACAAAGTCTCGGTCAGATTGTGCAGGTCTCCCAGCAGATTGACGAACTGGTGCAATCCATTTCCCAGGCAACGGTGGCTCAATCAAAAACCTCCAGAACGGTCAATATCCTCATGCAGGAAATTGCGAAGGTGTCTGAGGCTATGTCCGATTCCTCCCGTCAGATCTCCAACTCTTTGCAGGGAACTGTGACCGTTGCCCAGCACTTGCAAGCCTCCGTCGATACCTTCAAAGTCAGCTAAGCTCAGCCTGAACGAACCCATGGCCACCGACAAAGAGCAACAAATTCAATTGCAGTTTCTGGAAGAAGCTCAGGAGTACTTACAGCGGATCGAAACGGTTCTACTGGGGATAAGCCAATGGGGCAGCGATCGCTCCAACCTGGATGCAGCCCTACGATCGGCCCACTCGATCAAAGGCGGAGCCGGGATGATGGGATTTGGGGATCTCAGCCGTCTTGCTCATCGCCTGGAGGATTTCTTCAAAGTTCTGCGTTCAGGTAAAGGTGGGGGAGAGGGCGAGCTGGAACAGCGTTTGTTGAAAGCAGTGGACTGTCTGCGCCAGGTAGTCCAGTACCATCGTCAATTACAATATCCGCCTCAGACGTGGTTAGCCACCCAGGTTGAACCCCTATTTGCTGCCCTGCACACAGAATTGGGAGATCCCCAACCCCTGGATGAAGCCAGTTTACTCACCGATGCCTCCGCTGCTGAGATGCAGGCACTGCTGTTTGAATCTGAAGTAGAAGGATGCCTGGCTAATCTGGAGGACCAACTGCAGTCAGAGGATACCGAAGCCCTGTGGACGGCTTTTCATGCTGCAGCCCTGGAATTAGCCGGATTGGGAGAGATGCTGGAGTTACCGGCTTTTAGCAGTTTATGCACCTCCATCAGTCAGGTGTTAGAGCGCCAACCCGAAGCCATTCCCCAGCTAGCTCCGGAAATTTTGCAACACTGGCGGCGTTCCCAGGCGCTGGTGCTTACGGGTCAGATAGATGGACTACCAAGGGTGTTCAGACCCGACCTGCTTTCTGGCTCAGATTTGCCCCTCCCTTCCCTGCCCGAAGCCTTACCCAAGCCGCTCACCCTTACCGCTGTTGAAGCCTTGCCAGAAATACTGCCAGAGGAGTTCAACATCAGCGAGTCACCGGGAGTCTTACCGAATGCACTTCCAGAAGAATTAACAGGTGCCTGGTTTACAGAGGCTTTACCACCGGATTTAACTCCTGCTGGGTCACCGGAAGTCTTACCAGAGGAATTGTCTGCTGCATTACCTGACCTATTGTCGGAAGAATTAACCGCTGCCTGGGCAGAAGAGGGACTAGACTTTTTACCTTTGCTGGATGCCGCCCTTCCAGAACCTGTTGTTCTTCCTCTCCCCGAACCGGCCATTACGGCGGGCAGACCGGAAGTGGGTGAACCTCAATTCCTGCACAAGCCGACGAGTGAAACTATTGTTCGAGCCGTTCCCAGCGAAACCCTATCTCAAGCAGCGAAGCCGAACGCCGCGGTGCAGGAGCAAACCATTCGGGTAGCCGTTAAACACCTGGATAGCCTCAATGATTTGTTTGGTGAGCTGACGATCGAGCGCCATGGCTTAAACCTGGAACTGGGACGGTTGCGACAACTGATCACTCAACTGGGCCAAAAAGTGCGGGTGCTGGAACAAGCTAATTTTCGCTTACGCATGACCTCCGATCGCGTTCCCACTCAAGCTGTTTCTCACCTCTCTATCCCTGTTACTTCCCTGCCTTTCCACACCGGAACGGATAGCCATCAGCTGATTGAGGACAGCCTGCCGGGATTTGATCTGCTGGAATTCGATCGCTACAGTGATCTGCATTTATTGTCCCAGGAAGTAATGGAAACAATTGTGCAGATTCAGGAAATTAGCAGTGATATTGAAATAAACCTGGAGGAAACTGAATCTACTGCCCGTCAGCTCACCCGTACTGGCAAACAGATGCAGCGCAGCATCACTGAAATTCGCATGCGTCCCTTTGCCGATCTGGTAGAACCTTTTCCCCGGCTCTTACGTGAACTGTCACTAAGCCATCAAAAGCCTGTCCAACTAGAGATTCAGGGGAAAGGTACCCTGTTAGACCGTACCGTGCTGGAAGCCTTGCGCGATCCTCTCCTCCACCTGATCCGCAATGCCTTTGACCACGGAATTGAATCAGCTCAGGAACGCCAACAGACAGGCAAACCGGAAACAGGAACGATCGGCTTAACGGCACTGCACCAGGGCAACCAGACCGTGATCAAGATCAGGGATGATGGACGGGGGATTGGGCTGGATAAAATTCGTCAGCGGGCCGCCGAAATGGGGGTGGATGAAGCAACCCTTGCCAGTGCCACCGATCGCCAGCTCCTCGATCTCATTTTTGAACCCGGTTTCAGTACGGCTATAACGGTCACTGATCTATCGGGACGGGGGGTAGGACTGGATATTGTTCGTACCAATCTCAAAAATGTGCGGGGTGACCTTCAGCTTGAAACCCGTCCTGGTCGGGGCAGCACGTTTACGATTACGGTTCCCTTTACCCTTTCTGTGGTGCGGGTGTTGTTGGTGGAAAGTCAGGGTACCCTGTTAGCGTTTCCCACGGACACGATCGCTGAAATGTTGCTGATGCAATCGGAGCAGGTGCTGAACCTGGGAAATAATCGGGTGCTGAACTGGGATGGCTACATGGTGCCTCTGATCTCCCTACCCCAATGGTTACACTACACTCAGCCTCCAGCCGCAGTGGTGGCAGAAACTTTACCCGTGATCAATGAGCCCGCCATTCTCCTGGTCAATCAGGGCAATGATCTGGTGGGGATTCTCGTCGATCGCTACTGGGGTGAACAGGAAGTAACCCTGCGCCCGTTGGAAGGAACTGTACCCCTACCCCCCGGCTTTATAGGTTGCACTGTTCTGGGAGATGGACGCATTGTTCCTCTGATGGATGCGCTGGGGTTGTTACGCTGGATCGCAGACCAGGAAGGCCGAGCCACAACCCAGATGAGATCGGAGGGAATTACCCCTGAACTCACCCCTCCTTTAGCTTCCATTTATCGTGCTGGTGGCACAGCTAAACCAACCCTAATGGTGGTGGATGATTCAGTTAACGTGCGGCGCTTCCTGGCCTTAATGCTGGAAAAAGCAGGCTATCAGGTTGAGCAGGCCAAGGATGGACTGGAAGCTCTGGAAAAATTACAAGCTGGTCTGGCGGTAAAGGCAGTCATTTGTGATATTGAAATGCCCCGCTTAGATGGCTATGGCTTCCTGGCCCATATTAAATCTGTAGAGGGTTGTGAACAGGTTCCAGTGCTGATGCTGACCTCCCGCAGTGGGGATAAACACCGTCAACTGGCTCTGCGCTTGGGCGCGGCGGCCTACTTTTCCAAACCATTTCGGGAACCAGAATTGCTGGCCACCCTGGAGCACCTGATCCAATCTTCCCCAGAGGTGTAATTCATGCTGAGTTCAGTCCGTTCATCCAGAGGATCAAACCGAGGAGCGCGACGATTGCGTTCTGCTGCCCAGGAATCCAGCCAACAACTGATCCAGTTTCGCCTCCGCCGGGAATGGTTTGCTCTACCAATTCAGGCAGTTGAGAAGGTGGTTCCCCTTGGCCCTGTATATGGCGATCCCCAGCAATCAGGGGTCAGTCTCACCCTTTATCAGGGGCAGGAACTGGTTGTGATCGATGTAGGGTTACGGATCTTTAACGATCCCCCTAGTGATCGCGGCCCTGAAGATTTTGAGTCGGCTGAAGGCAACGGTAAGATAGCGGAGAAACAGCAGTTGCTTTTAATTCTGGCTAAAGCTTCCCCTCAAGCTGTGCCCATTGGACTGCCGATCGATTCCCAACCCGCTCTCCGCCGAATTACAGCCAACCAGGTGATTCCCCTCTCGGAAACTTACCTCAGCCAGGGCAATATCCGCTGTGTCAGTTCCCTGATGATTCCTCCCCCCACAGATACTTCAGTAGAGCAGACAGAACCCCCAGTGTTTATTTTGGATGCCGTAACCCTTTTAGCCTGGATCAAATAAATTTGCTAACGGATAATTAGCCCAACCACCAGGAGAATCGCTCCCAAGCCCAGGCAGGCAATCATTCCGTAGAAGGTATAGGTGGCGGTTTGCTGAGTGGACTGGGCCAGATGATCTTCTGATTTTAGAGAAATAATAAACTTCTGTCTGTTCTCCACAGGTTTTTGCAGACTCAGGATGCCAGAACTATCACTGGCCGTTGCCACAATCAAAATCCGCCGATCGGGAGGCAAGATAGACTCGCGGTAACGATAGCCGATCGTCTCCCGACCCGATGTAAGCGATCCACCCACACTAAGAGAAAAACCGCCAAAGGAAATTCGGGCCGACCCCGCTTCCGGGCGAAACTCATTCAAAACCTGTACCGTCTCAATCGCTGCTCCACTGGGATCTACTTCAATTTCGCCGCTCTGATCCTGGAGGAAGAAGGGGGTGGACTGGCTGTTGCTGGCGATCGTTTCCGAGCCCCGCTGAGTTTTTTCTCTGGTTTCACCGTCATTGTCCCGCTCAGTTACCCGCTCTTCGTACTCTCGCTCAACCTGCATCTGATAGTAAACACAGGGAACCTGCTTCAGTTCAGAAATTAGCGGGGTATCACATTTAATCTGCCCGCTCAGCTTGACGTATTCCCGCAGGCTACCCTGGCCAATCTCCGCTCCCACCTGGTCAGCCAGTTGTTTTAATTCTGCTACAGTAGTCTTCCGCGCTAGTTTAATGCTGTAGAGCTTCTGCCGATAGTGGCGTTGGACAAAGTAAAGGATGCCTCCGGTGACGAGCAGAATTGCACCGACGATCGCCAGACCCATAGTTCTCCAGAATAATCAGTCATTCTTATAGTTAACGTGAATTCAATTATGCAACATGCAAATTTCTATTTCTCTGGAATTGAATTAGAAAAAGTTATTGGGCTTCAGTAATCTTGGCAACCTACTATGTAATTTGTACAACCTCTCTTCAACATAAATCAAGCTGAAATTCCCCCTTCTGAGCCTAGTCCCGCCTGGTTCAACTGCTCTCCAGCAATCCTTTCCCCAGCTTTAACACCTTGATAATCTTCTCTTAAAGAGATATTCTCCCAGGGCTTAAGCCACCTATATTTGCCGCCTATAGTTGCTGTAAACAAAGCTCTGATAATTTGGATTTAAGTTTGACAAATAGTATGCTCTGAAATTATCCTATATCTTGAAATGACCTGTTTACTCTAGTCTGATGGTTGAAGGGGTATATAGGTGATCAAGCAACCTAACTTCTTCCTCCCAGGCTTGCTAAATCAAGGCCAGCATGTCATGATCTAGCTAACGAAAAATCTACGGTATGCCTACCAAGCGATCGGAGATTAATACGGCTAACTGTGTGAGGAGTCAATAAAAATGTCTAACGTTCTCTTGAAGCTACTCCTAGCTTCTCCCGCCTTAGTTTCTTCCGGGCTTTTAGCTTCTAGTGCCATCGCTGCAGAAAGTCTGCCCTCTGCGCTTGAACCTGCTACGACCAGCAAAGAATTAGCTCAGACCGTTATCCCCGCCCCTACCGAACTGCTGGCTCAGGCAATTCAACCGCAACCTGCTGCTCCGGTTCATCTCACCTCCAATGCTCAGCCTCAGGTTCTGGCCCAGTCTCGCACTGCACCCTCTGTAGACCAACTCGAAGCTGACCCCCTACGTCCCAAGCAAGCCAATGCTTCGATGGGCCAGGTCACCTCTGTTTCCCAACTGTCTGATGTCAGACCCACCGACTGGGCATTCCAGGCGCTGCAATCCCTGGTCGAGAAATATGGCTGTATCGCTGGTTATCCCGATGGCACCTTTCGCGGTAACCGGGCTGCCACCCGTTATGAGTTAGCGGCTGCTCTGAACGCCTGTTTAGATGTCATTTCCGATCGTTTTGCCACTAAAGAAGACCTGGCGGCGGTTAGAAAGCTGCAGGAAGAATTTGCCGCCGAACTGGCTACCCTGCGCGGTCGGGTGGATGGTTTAGAAGCTCGCACCGCCAAACTGGAAGCCCAGCAATTCTCCACTACCACCAAGCTGCGGGGGACGGCCATCTTCTCCTTCTCTGACTCCCTGGCGGGCAACCTGGTCTTTGGTTCCAGACCCGAGGGCGTTCCCGAAACTCCTGGACCTTTTCCCGATGGTTCTCGCGGTGGCGATCCTAACGATAACCCCATCGTTACCTATCGGGTGCGGCTGAACCTGGATACCAGCTTTACTGGGAAGGACTTACTGAGAACCCGTTTGCAAGCGGCTAATGTACCCAGCTACTCAAACGCAATTGATGGATTAGGGTTTTCCAACTCTCTCCGTCTCGGCTATGAAGCCGGTCTACCTAACGCTGGCATCTTCACCCTGGATAAATTGTTCTATCGCTTCCCTGTGTTTGGCAAAGGCACCCTGCAGGTAGATGCCCTACGGCTGGAATACAACGATAACGTTTACAACTTTAACCCCGTGTTTGAGTCCAGTGATCGGGGTGCCCTTTCCCGCTTTGGTCGCTTCAACCCAATCTACCGGATCGGTGGAGAGGCCGGGGTGACCTTTAACTACCCGGTGATTGTCCAGGATAAGCGCAATGTGCTCACCCTCTCTGCTGCCTATTCCGGTGGTCTCTCTGGTTCTCGCAGTGCTGCCAATCCTACTTCGGGTCCTGTTTCCTCTAGCAACCCTGGGGGTAGTGGTCTCTGGGGTGGTCCCTACAGTGCCCTGGCTCAGGCTGAATGGGCTCCCCTCAAAGACCTGCGTTTAGGCTTCACCTATGTCTACTCCTACGGTATTGATGTCTCCGGTGGTACTGGAACGACTTTTGCCAGCAACCCCTTTGGTACCCTTACTTCCGGTAACCTGCTTAATTTTGGTTCTACTGGAAACTCTGCTAATAACTTCGGTTTCCAATTTACCTGGCGCGCCATTCCAAAGCTGACGGTTTCCGGCTGGGTCGGCTATAGCCAGGTCTACGGTGTCCAGGGAGTTGCGGGCAACAATGGACTCAATCTCAGCGCTGATGTAATTAACTGGGCTTTGACCCTCGGTGCTCCTGACCTCTGGCGGAAGGGCGACCTGGCCGGTCTGATTATTGGTACCCCTCCTACCGTAATCTCCTCCAATGCCAATCAACCTTTCCTGACTTCTGCTGGCAGTGGTACGGCTAGCTGCCCCAACGTTGGGGGTTGTAAGCGGGTTGACCAAACCCTGCCGTTCCTGGTTGAAGGTTTGTATCGCTTCCAGGTTAACCCCAATATCTCGGTTACCCCTGGTGTGATCGCTGTCTTCAATGCCAACGGTAACGATCAAAATGACCCGGTTGTACTCGGCGTGATTCGTACCACCTTCACGTTCTAGGTAACCTCAGTCTCTAAATTGTTTGACTAAACTTATGCCCTCATTCCTGATTGCTGGAGTGGGGGTATTTGTTGTTTTGGATTTCAGTTACAGTGAAAGCAGTTCAACCAGGCTGCCCATTATGGACGCTGCTGTTACAATCCATCGCCTCACTGTGCAGGATTATCACCGTATGATTGAAAGTGGCATTCTAACCCCAGAAGATCATATTGAGTTGTTAGATGGTTTGTTGATGCAGATGGTTGCTAAAGGCACCCCTCACAGAGCGACAATTTCTCGAATTGGTGAGCAATTGCGGAAACTACTGGGCGATCGCGCTTTAATTTGTTATCAAGATCCGGTGCAACTGGATGATTATTCTGAACCCGAACCTGATATTGCTATTCTTCAGCCTGATCCCCTATTTTATCAGGAGCACCATCCCCGCCCTGTAGATGTTTTCTGGTTAATTGAAGTGGCAGATACGACTTTGAAATATGACTGTAAAACCAAAGCTTTCCACTACGCCTACTCTGGTATTCCCGAACTTTGGGTTGTGGATCTAAACGGGCGCAGATTGCACGTTTACCGTAGTCCCAGCCTGAAAGGATACGGCAGTGAAACAATTTTGGCTGAAGATTTAACGATCGCTCCCCTAGCATTTCCAGACTGCCAACTTTTGATCCACGATATGCTACCGGTTCAGGGGTAATTCTGTTTCCAACGGCGGTTCCTCACTCCACAAATCACCGGGGGAAATTGGATTTCACTATTTTGGATTTGCATCTCCTGCTCTGAGGTTGGGGTCATTATTTCAGCCAGCCAGGAGGATACGTTCAGTCTATCTAATTCAAGGGGAGCAGCCAGTGTGGCAGAATTTGAACAGAGCGCCCGGTTATCAACCCACTCTCCCATTGCCATGACTGCAACTCTTCCCACCGCTGATCCCTCTCTCGCCACTCCCACCCTCGCGACCCAGTACAATGCGGCTGCGACTGAAGCCAAATGGCAGGAACGCTGGGAAACCCATCAGGTCTTCAAAGCCAGACCAGAGCAGGGAGGTCAGCCCTACTGTATTGTCATTCCACCCCCCAATGTCACCGGCAGTCTGCACATGGGCCATGCTTTTGAGAGCGCCCTGACAGATGTGTTAATTCGCTATCACCGCATGAAGGGGGACAATACCCTCTGGTTACCGGGGACGGATCACGCCAGTATTGCAGTCAGTACGATTCTGGAAAAGCAATTAAAGGCAGAAGGAAAAACCCGTCGTGATCTGAGCCGGGAAGAGTACTTGCAACGGGCCTGGGCCTGGAAAGCGGAATCTGGGGGGACGATCGCGAACCAACTGCGCCGTCTGGGGGCCTCTTTAGACTGGTCAAGGGAACGGTTCACAATGGATGAGGGCCTCTCCAGAGCTGTAATTGAGGCGTTCATCCGACTGTATCGGGAAGGATTGATTTACCGGGGTAATTATCTGGTCAACTGGTGTCCAGCCAGTCAATCGGCGGTCTCTGACCTGGAGGTGGAAAACCAGGAGGTGAATGGGCATCTCTGGCATTTTCGCTATCCCCTCACCGATGGTTCTGGCTGGGTTGAAGTGGCGACGACTCGTCCGGAAACGATGCTGGGAGATACAGCGGTGGCGGTGAACCCGGAGGACGATCGCTATCGCCATTTGATTGGCAAAACCCTGACCCTACCAATTCTGGGACGGCAAATTCCGATTATTGCGGATGAACTGGTCGATCCGGCCTTTGGCACGGGTTGCGTGAAAGTCACTCCAGCCCACGACCCGAATGACTTTCAGATGGGGCAACGCCATCACCTGCCCATGATCAACATCATGCATAAAGATGGCTCTCTGAATGAACATGCCGGCCCATTTCAGGGACAGGATCGGTTTGTGGCCCGCAAGAACGTGGTAGCTCAACTGGAAGGGGAAGGATTTCTGGTCAAAGTTGAGGATTATAAGCACACGGTTCCCTACAGCGATCGGGGGAAAGTGCCGGTGGAACCGCTGCTTTCAACCCAGTGGTTTGTCAAAATTGAACCGCTATCGCAGCAAGCTCTGGCGGATCTCGATCAACAAAATTCGCCTCAGTTTGTGCCAGAACGCTGGGCAAAAGTTTATCGGGATTGGTTGGTCAACCTGAAGGATTGGTGTATTTCGCGCCAACTCTGGTGGGGGCATCAAATTCCAGCCTGGTATGCGATCAGCGAAACTGGGGGAGACATTACCGACCATACGCCCTTTATCGTGGCCGGCAATGAACGTGAAGCCAGGGAGCAGGCGATCGCCCAGTTTGGACCAGAGGTACAACTTGAGCAGGACCCGGATGTGCTGGATACCTGGTTTTCCTCTGGTTTATGGCCCTTCTCCACCCTGGGCTGGCCCGATCAGACCGAAGATCTGGATTTTTACTACCCCACCAGCACGATGGTGACGGGCTTTGACATCATCTTTTTCTGGGTGGCCCGGATGACGATGATGGGCAAGCACTTTACTGGCACAATGCCCTTTGGCGATGTCTACATCCACGGTCTGGTGAGGGATGAGAATAACAAAAAAATGTCCAAGACGGCGGGCAATGGCATTGATCCCCTGCTGCTGATTGATAAGTATGGAGCCGATGCCCTGCGCTATACCCTGATCCGGGAGGTGGCGGGAGCGGGCCAGGATATTCGGATGGAATATAACCGCAAAACCGATGAGTCGGCTACGGTGGAAGCCTCCCGCAATTTTGCCAACAAACTCTGGAATGCCTCCCGGTTTGTGATGCTGAATCTGGACGGCCACACCCCTGCCCAGCTTGGGTTTCCGAATTTAGCTGATCTGGAACTGGCCGATCGCTGGATTCTGTCCCGCTACCAACAGGTGGTGCAACAAACCCGTGAACAAATTGAAACCTACGGGTTGGGGGAAGCTGCCAAGGGACTCTATGAATTTATCTGGGGAGATTTCTGTGACTGGTACATTGAACTGGTCAAGGCTCGCTTGCGAGAAGAGGGAACATCCCGCTGGGTGGCTCAACAGGTGCTGGCCCATGTCCTGGAAGGCACCCTGAAGTTACTCCATCCGTTCATGCCCCACATTACTGAAGAACTGTGGCAAACCCTGACCCAGGCAGACAGCGACACCTTTCTGTCCTTGCAAAGCTATCCCACGGTTCTGGAGGAGACGGTCGCAGAGCCAGCCCAAACAACGATCGCCCCACCGCGCAGCGGTTTTGAGCAAGAAGCACAGCCCGATCCCTGGAACGAACCGTCTAGCAAGCCTGCTGAAGTGGTCCAGCCCTCTTTGACAGTTCCCGTCCAGGTACAATCCCAATCGCTCAAATTGGTCCTGCAATTGCTCCGCCAAACCCTACACTTTATCAGCCACCATCCTCAGTTAATTGTGTGGGCGATCGTGGCGGTGTTTCTGGTGCTGGTGCTAGAAATTGCTGCTGGGATTGTGAATACGATCGACCACCTGCCTGTGCTCAGTTCTTTTTGCCAACTGGTTGGGTTTAGTTATTCCATCTGGTTTGGCTATCGCTATTTACTGCGGGCCAAAGGACGGGCTGAACTGGGTGGAAAGGTAAAATCTTTGACCACTGACATTGTGGGGGTGACTCAACCCTATTTAAGCGGAACTGATCCAGGCGAAAAGCTTTTAGTATCCACCCCCCTACCTGAAATTAGCCCGGCTGAAACGGATGTACCTGAGACAGTGACTCTCGACACCGCTGCCCCGGAACCGGCTCCACCCCCAGCAAGTTCTACGGCAGCACCTTCCTCCGCTCCCCTGCTGATCAATCCCCAACTGGAACAACAATTTGAGTTATTGATTGGGGTAATTCGAACCATTCGTAACCTGCGGGCCGTCGCTGGCGTTAAAACCGGAGCAAAAATCGAAGCCATTTTAATCACTCCCAACTCTGAACAAGCGCATTATCTCAGCAGTGGGGCTAACTATATTAAAGCAATGGCTCAGGTGGAAGAAGGCAAACTGACGATTACTGACCAGCCGGTGACGGTTCCAGACCCAACCATTTCTGGTGTATTCAGCACAGTTGAAATTGTCCTGCCTCTGGGAGATGCCAGTATTCTGGATGTGGAGAAACAAATTACAGAAATCCAGCGCGATTTGAAGAAAGAAGAAGTAAAAGCAACTTCCCTCTCCCAACGGTTGAATAGTCAAGGATTTGTCGAAAAAGCCCCCGCCGAACTGGTACAAAATACCAGGGATCAGTTGGCAGAGGCAGAAAAAGCGCTTACAATCCTCCGCGATCGCCTCACCTATCTTGAAAGCCTGCGTTCCAACCAGTCTTCTGCATAAGCATTCTGTAGAAATCCTATCCCAGCTTTAGGTCACACACCAGAGTAAGGACAGGCTAGCGGTAAATAAGGTGAAAGCTAAGAGGATACAGACTGGAAGCGTGAGTATCCAGGCCAGGATGATATTTCCCAAAGTATTCCCTTGCAAGCCAGAACGGTTCGCAACCATGGTGCCAGCCACACCGGAAGAGAGTACATGGGTAGTACTGATAGGTAAACCGTAGTAGTCTCCGGCAAAAATAGTAGCTGCTGCAACCAGTTCAGCCACAGATCCTTGGCCATAACTGAGATGTTCTTTGCCAATTTTTTCCCCCACTGTCACCACAATACGCTGCCAGCCAATCATCGTTCCCAGTCCCAAGGCTAAAGCGGTGGCGGTTTTGACCCAAATAGGAATAAATTTGGTAATTGGGTCAATCAACTTCTGATACTTCAGGAGCGTTATTTGTAGTTCTACTGAATTGAGATCGTGCTGCTTCTCTAACTTGGTAATCGCAGTAGAAACCAGATACATATCATTGCGGACTGCATAGCGATGCTCTCCAGATAACTGTTTAAGGCTGGTCTTATGGGCCAATAGATTGGATATTTCTGAACTCTTCGCAGAAATGGCAGCAAAAACTTGGGGACTGGGTTTCCCATTGGGTTGCAAAAAGCTAGATAAATCATGCTGGGCAACCTGCGGGTTAAGAGAGGCTCCAGGCGTGCCACTGTACTGATCCAGGCTCATGACGATTGCTTGAGAAGACTTGCTCAATTGGCTCAAAGTAGCAGCATCCGTCCCCAAATTTAAGGCAAACAGCCCAGGAACAATCCCCACCAGGATTAACATGATCAACCCCATGCCTTTCTGACCATCATTGGAGCCATGGGCAAAGCTAACTCCAGTGCAAGTCAAAATTAACAGCCCACGAATCCAGAAGGGCGGAGCGATCGCCCCATCGGTAGCTTTATATAACTCTGGTTGCCTGATTAATGCCTGAGCCAATAACAGCAGCAGAGCAGCACCCAAAAATCCTGTAATCGGAGACACCAATAAGGAGATCAACACTGCTGCGACTGTTCCCCAGTTGACGGCTTGCTCAATCACTGAGCCTGGTGTTAGCCATGCGTTAGCTATTCCCACACCCATAATCGAACCAATCAGAGTATGGGAACTGGAAACAGGAATGCCCAAATACCAGGTTCCCAAGTTCCAGATCAGGGCAGAAAGGAGCAGGGAAAAAACCATAGCTAAGCCAGCACTAGACCCCGCATTAATGACTAGCTCAACAGGCAACAGGGCAACAATGCTATAGGCTACTGCTCCGGAAGAAACTACTACGCCTAAAAAGTTCCAGAGACCAGACCAAACTACTGCAACCGTAGGCTTAAGCGTGTTCGTATAGATCACAGTCGCGACGGCATTAGCAGCGTCATGGAAGCCATTCACGAACTCAAAACCAAGCGCCAAACCAAGGGCTAAGATCAGAAAAACTCCGCTGGTCAAGGTCAATTCATGGGTGACTTCCACTGTGGTTCTCGATCCAATTAAACTATAAAATTAGCAAATATCCCATCAGCTCTCGGCCATCTTCTCCATGGCAGTAGATTAAAAATTACCACAGTAAAGTTGATTGTATCAGCCCACTTAAGGTATGGATTGTATTCATTTAAAAGGGATTCGGGCCTATGGTTACACAGGGGCGCTGGCAGAAGAACAAGTGCTGGGTCAATGGTTTGAAGTAGAGCTACGGCTATGGCTAGATCTGACGCTGTCCGGCCAAACCGATCGCCTCGACGATACCCTCGATTATCGCCAGGTAATTACGCAGGTGCAGGAGTTGATTCAAACCGCTAAGTTCACCTTGATCGAAAAATTAGCCAGTGCGATCGCCGATCGGCTCCTCAGCCTGGAATCGATCCAACAATTGGACATTCGCCTGACCAAAGTGGCTCCCCCGATTCCCAATTTCAGCGGTACAGTTACGATCGAACTGCAACGTTCAAAACTGGCCCCATCCCCCTCTCCACACCGGGATCAGCAGGGTCTTCCCCAGGCTTAGTTAACAAAGATTTAGATTTGCCAAATAGAAGCAATCCTTCGATAAGTTGGGAAATGGGTTAATTTTTATGCAACTGCCCTCCTGATTCACTTCCATTCCACTGCGCCCCTGAGAGTCCTATGTTTCCCACCCACCGCCCTCGCCGCCTCCGCGCCCATCCCCAATTGCGTCGCATGGTGCGTGAAAATGTCTTGACCACCAGCGATTTAATTTATCCCCTTTTTGCTGTTCCCGGTGCAGGGGTGGCCCAGGAAGTCAAATCCATGCCAGGGGTGTACCAGCTCTCTGTGGATAAGATCGTTGAAGAAGCAAAACAGGTTTACGATCTGGGGATTCCGGCGATTATTTTATTTGGCATTCCGGCTGATAAAGATAGTGATGCCACCGGAGCCTGGCATGACTGTGGGATCGTTCAACAAGCCGCTACTGCCGTTAAGCAAGCCGTACCCGACCTGATCGTGATTGCCGATACCTGTCTGTGCGAATACACCCAGCATGGTCACTGTGGCTACCTGCAAGTGGGGGATTTGACGGGACGGGTACTCAATGATCCCACCCTGGAGTTACTGAAGAAAACCGCTGTTTCGCAAGCTAGAGCCGGAGCTGATATCATTGCCCCCTCTGGGATGATGGATGGGTTTGTCATGGCGATCCGAGCCGGTTTAGATGAGGCTGGCTTTAGTGAAACTCCCATTCTGTCCTACGCCGCCAAGTATGCCTCTGCCTACTACGGTCCCTTCCGGGATGCGGCTGAATCTGCCCCCCAGTTTGGCGATCGCCGCACCTATCAGATGGACCCGGCCAACAGCCGCGAAGCCTTAAAAGAAATTGATCTGGACATGGCTGAAGGGGCAGACATGCTGATGGTCAAACCGGCCCTGGCCTACATGGACATCATCTATCAGGTCAAACAAGCTTCTAACCTGCCCGTAGCGGCCTATAACGTCTCTGGGGAGTATGCCATGGTCAAAGCGGCGGCCCTGAATGGCTGGATTGATGAAGAGAAAGTTGTATTGGAAACCCTGCTCAGCTTCAAACGAGCGGGAGCCGACCTGATCCTCACCTACCATGCCAAAGATGCCGCCCGCTGGTTAAAAGGTTAGTTGTTTGAGCTGGCTTGGAGAACTTGCTGCCCTGGCTAGTGCCTTCCTCTGGGCAATGGCGGCGATCGGTTATGGGCGGATTGGCCGAACGATTCCACCCCTGGGCTTAAATCTGGCTAAGGGAGTGGTTGCGATCGCCCTGATCGGTTTAACCCTGTTGCTGCGACGGGATGGGCTACCCAGTTTCAATGGGATGGGTTTGGGACTGCTGCTCCTGAGTGGATTGCTGGGGATTGGGCTGGGAGACAGCTTTTACTTTGCAGCCTTGCGCTACCTGGGGGCCAGACGTACCCTGCTCCTGGGAACTCTTTCCCCACCCCTCACTGCCCTGATCGCTCTGGTCTTTTTGCAGGAGGTTCTCCCCCTTGCTGCCTGGTTGGGGATTGGCATCACTCTGGCAGGGGTCACCTGGGTGATCGGTGAACGGACGCAGCCCGATCGGGAAGCCCCCCATCACCTGCTTTGGGGAATTGGGTTTGCGGTTCTGTCTGCCTTAGCCCAAGCGATCGGAGCGGTTCTCTCCCGCACTGCTTTCACGGCAACAGACTTTGATCCCCTCTGGGCTACCCTGTGGCGACTTCTGGCGGGCGTGGCGATGCTTCTGCTCTGGGGAAGTGGGCGGGGGCAATTAGGGAATTGGGTCAAGGGCTTTAACAGCAGCCGGACGATCGGTATCCTCTGTCTGGCCGCCTTTGTCGGAACCTACCTGGGAATCTGGTTACAGCAAACCGCTCTCAAGCATAGTGATGCTGGCATTGCCCAAACCCTCAGTGCCACCAGCCCCCTGTTTATTTTGCCGATCTCTGCGCTTGCCGGAGAAAAAGTTAGTCTGCGGGCCCTGGTGGGAGCCTTGGTGGCAGTTGCAGGGATTGCGATTCTGCTGAGCTGGGGCTAACAAATATTGGTTACAGAATCTAACCCGGTTGAGCTGCCTCCCGGGACAATGCCGCTTCCACCTGCTTAAATTCCATCTCCAGACGATTCTTTAATTTCTGGGGCAGGGGACGGTTAGGGGAGGAAGTATAATGCGCTGCCAGGGAATTGAGCGCAGTCCGCATCGTTGTATAGGAAGCCAGACTGGTCAGGGAATCATCTCGCCGGTAGAGGGCAATAAAGTCGTTGATTTTAGCGCGGGCATCTGCTTGGGCAGCGGTTTTACCTGAATTGTCTTCTGGTAAAGTAATAGCTGTTCTGAGACTATCAATCAGGGCCAGGGTGTCCTGACGAAAATTGCCTGTCATTCCAGTTGGTGTTGCAGAACATCCCCCGAGGAGCAGAGAAACGGCTAAAATCAGGCTAAATATACAAGAGAGAAATTGCTTCATAAGACTACCAGGCAAATGAAATTATAGGACTCTGGGTTAAGCCCCAACCTTTTCAGAATAAATCATTTGGGTTGCTTCTCCTCTCTCTTGAGGAAGCTAATCCTTGCCGAACCGGTGATCAAAGTCATGGAAACTCCTGCGACATAGTCACGTCCCCATAGAAAGATAAAGCTTATTCTGAACCTAGATAGAGCCATCAAATCTTAAACAGGCAATCCTTATGTTGACCTCCTCTTTGTTGCCTTCGCGTTCGAATTTATGCCGGCAGTTCCCTTATCGCCTACGTTTTCTGTTTGCTTGCCTTAGCCTGGGTCTATTACTCCCAGCAGGTACCGCCTGGGCAGGGTTTATTCCACCTGAGAATCTTGGCCGTCCCGGTAATCGAGAAGGAGCTGCTACCCGGTCGGAGTGTAAAACCGATCGCAAACTGCCCCTGACCGCCTTAGTTCCCCTCAGCAATATTGGCTTAACGACTGACGCTTACCCCACGTTTTACTGGTACTTTCCAACCGACAACACCTTTAAGTACTGGCAGTTCAAGCTATACCGGGTAGATCGCGGCGGAAGCGTTGAAGAAACGCCCCTTTATCAATCCGCCAAGCAACCCTTCAATGGTGAAGTGGGACTAGATAGTTTCTCACTACCCCAAAGTCAGGGCACCGGCTTGGACACCGATCGAGACTATCGCTGGGAAATCAGCTTGCTCTGTAACCCCGACGAACCGGATGCCGTAGTCTTTGCCGATGGCTGGATCAGACGGGTTACTCCTGCCCCCGCTCTGGCGACTGCTCTGGCGACTGCCCAACCCTTTGAGCGCTATGACATCTATGCTAAAGCCGGGCTCTGGTACGATGCCCTCAAATCTCTGATGGACTTACGGCAGCAGCAACCCAATAATCCTACCCTTAACTCAGAATGGATGGAATTGTTGCAGTCCCAGGCTGTGCAGTTAGATGCCCTGGCGAATCAACGTCTTTCGCAAAAGTGATGTGTTCTTGAAAGCTGCCCCATGCTCAGACCTGCCCAGTTACACCTTCGGCTGCGCCAATCCCGGTCATCCCCTCTTGAGGCTGAGGACTCTCTCCCATTGCGGATTCTGGTGCAGGCCTTGGTCCTGGTTGGCATTGTGGCAACGGATGTAGCAGCTTCCACCAGCAATAGCTTCTGGGCCATCCCCCTCAGTATCGTCGGTGCGGTCTGGAGTGGATACAGTCGCCGCCAACGGAATACCCTGGTCAAGTTTGGCATTGCAGTTGGCATGATTGCTGCTCTGGTGGTCTTTTTAGGGCAGTTAGCCCGACAAACTGAGGACTCTCGCATCATCCTGACCCAATTACTGATTCAGCTTCAGGTCTTACATAGCTTTGACCTGCCCCGTCGTAAGGATCTCGGCTATTCCACGGTAATCGGATTAATTTTGCTGGGAGTTGCCGGAACCCTGAGTCAAACAACAGCCTTTGGTATTTTTCTACTGCTTTTTCTAGCGATCGCTCTGCCCGTGCTGGTGCTAGACTACCGGTCTCGCCTCGGTCTGGAAACCCAACCCCTACCGCAGCAAGGAGCATTACTCCTCTGGCGCAAACCTGGACGCTCGTTGAAACGTCTGCCGTTTTATCTGGTGATCTTTGCCGCAACGGTTGGTCTGGGTTTAATCATTTTCGCCGTTATGCCCCGTTTACCTGGCTACCAACTGCGTACTTTTCCCGTCAGTGCCGCGATTGATGTCCAGGGAGAATTTGATGGGCAACGGGTGATGAACCCTGGTTATGTCAGCTCCGGCGGTTCTGGTACCCTTGGGGAAGGGGAAGGAAAACTGGCAGCGCAGGCGTTTGATCCAAATTTTTACTATGGCTTCAATAACGAGATTAATCAAAACCTGCGGGGAGATCTAATTCCGCAAACATTGATGCGGGTCCGCTCCCAGGCAGCAGGGTTCTGGCGGGTGCTAGCCTTCGATCGCTACACCGGACAGGGTTGGCAACTCTCTCGCAACAAAGAAACACAAATCTTAAAACGCTCGAACTGGTCCTATCAATTTTCTCTGCCCAAGCTGTCTCCCCAAGGAAGTACAAAGGAAGTTGTTCAGACCTATACGATCGTCTCCTCCTTCACGAACCTGATTCCAGCCCTTGGCCAGCCCCGGGAACTTTATTTTCCCACCCGTGAAGTTGCCTTTGACCCCACCGGGGGATTACGCTCACCCGTCACCCTGCCAGAGGGTTTGACCTACACCGTTGTCTCCGATGTCCCCTACCGCGATCGCAGTTTACTGAGGACAGCCCCCACCACCTATCCAGCCGAAATTACCCGCACCTACCTGCAAGTGCCAGAGTCAATTAAAACCAAAGTGCGGCAGCAAGCAGAAGCATTACTGGCCAGTGCCAACCGTCCCATCACTGAACCCTACGAACAGGCCCTGTTCCTGGCCCAGGCCCTGAAGCAAAAGTACGCACTCCAGTTTGAGATTCCCCCCCTGGGTAAGGATGAGGATCTGGTCGAAGCTTTTTTATTTCGGTTTGCAGGGGGCTACCCTGACCATTTTTCGACTGTTCTGACGATCATGCTGCGTTCTCTGGGCATTCCGGCCCGCCTGGTGACTGGATTGGATGCGGGAGAATTTAACCCTTTCACAGGACTATATATCGTTAAAAACACCGATGCCTACGCCCTGACAGAAGTTTACTTTCCCGCTTTCGGGTGGTTTGCCTTTGACCCCATTCCCGGTCATCCCCTCGTTCCACCGTCCGTCGAAGTTGATCAAACCTTTACAGTGCTGCAACAGTTCTGGAACTGGGTGGCGGGTTGGCTGCCTTCTCCTGTGACTGGATTTCTCGTCGGCCTCTTTACCTGGCTGGGGACCGCCATCAGTCGCTTTCTAGGGTTATTTTCCAGTGGGTTGGGTGGTGTGGTGACCGCTACGTTAATCACCCTGGGCGGGGTCGTTCTAGGCTGGTTCGGTTGGCAGTGTCTCCAACTCTGGGACTATCACCGCCGTTTAGCTCGCTTATCTCCGATCGAACGCCACTATCAGCAGATGCTTGACTGGCTGGCCCTGCGGGGAATTGTGCGGCAACCCTGGCAAACTCCCCTTGAATACGTGCAACAGGTGCGGCAAACCGCAAATACGGCCTGGACAGAAATCGTGACCGACATTTCCCAGTCCTATATGAGCTGGCGTTATGGCGGTCAACAACCTGATCTGAGCCGACTTCAACAACAGTTGCGAACCCTGCGAAAAATGCACCACACTGGATGGCAGCATCCCCTGCAAAAGTGGATGAGGAAACCGAGCAAACCCTCTTCTGGCTCAGCTAAATTATGACTTCAGCGCAGGCAGCAAGCAGTGTGGCGATCACCTCGACCTGGCAATGGCACGGCCACGCCATTCGTTATCAGCAAGCAGGGAATCAAGGGGTTCCGGTGGTGTTGATTCATGGGTTTGGAGCATCCAGTGACCATTGGCGGAAAAATTTACCCGATCTGGGTCTGCACCATCGGGTTTACAGCATTGACCTGCTTGGTTTTGGTCGCTCGGCTAAGCCCCAGCCCGGTGCCGATGTCGCCTATACGTTTCCCACCTGGGCCAGCCAGATCCTTGACTTTTGCCAGGAAATTATTGGGGAACCTGTGTTTCTGGTGGGTAACTCGATCGGCTGCATCGTTGCTTTGCAGGCCGCGGTTGAAGCTCCCGAATGGGTGCGGGGGATTGCTATGCTGAACTGCTCTCTACGACTCCTGCATGACCGCAAACGGATTAGCCTACCCTGGTATCGCCGCTGGGGAACGAGTTTATTACAAAAGCTCTTAGCCTACCCTTCCCTGGGACGATTATTCTTTGCCCAGTTAGCCAATGCCCGCACAATTCGCAAAATTCTCCTGCAAGCTTATGGGCGTAAATCAGCAGTGACTGAGGAACTGATCCAACTGCTGCTCCAACCCGCCTCAGATCCAGGAGCCGCCGAAGTTTTTCTGGCCTTTATCTCCTATTCCCAGGGGCCACTGCCCGAGGAACTCTTAGCCCAGGTCACCTGTCCAGTTTTAATCCTGTGGGGAGCCGCAGATCCCTGGGAACCGATCGCACTGGGACGCTCCTTAGGACAGTTTGCTATGGTGGAGCAGTTCACTCCCTTAGAAGGGTTAGGCCATTGCCCCCAGGATGAAGCCCCGGAAATCATTAATCCGCTCCTGCAGCAGTGGTTAGCCAGCCATTGCCCCAATCCGATGCTTGCCAAGTCCGAATCACTTGAATCCTCGCAGTTTTAAGCTCTAATGGAAGGATAAGGACTAACTGATGGGGATCATTCTTCTCTGTGTGGACAATTTATGTGTTCAAGGGGCATCCTATAACTAGCAAGTACTGTTTGTTACCAGATTTGCAACTGCCAGATTTGGAAAAGGATAGCTTGGTTGAGGTGATTGAGCCAGGCAGATTGTGAGATTACCAACAGGAGGTCGGCACGGTGGTTCCCTTGAATAGCCAGGATATGAGAAAAGATACTTACATTCCAGAAATGTCACCCAAGGTTGAGAGTGACAGGGGAAATTTTCTCAGACGAGTAGAACCGTTATGGGCTTCGCCCCATCCCCGCCTCGTGATGCACAGCAAAAGTTTTGAATATTCGATTAGCCTGCAAGGTCAACGTTGGCGATTAGGCCGGCATCGAGATAACGATATTATTGTTCCCGATCGCTGGGTCTCCCGCCACCATGCCCTGTTGGAACGCACCCCCAGGGGGTTTAGTTTAAGCGATCTGGGCAGCTACAATGGCTCCTTCGTTAACCACCGTCGCATTGGCCAGAACGTTGAACTGCAAGCTGGCGATTGGCTAGCGATCGGTCATACGGAGCTCAGCTTTCTCAATACGGTGATGGCTTCTTCACCGCGAACTCAAGCGACCTCTAAACTGCCCGTTGCGTTTAGACAACCTCCTGTAGTGGCCGTGGCTCAATCGGCAAAAGCGCAGGGAGAAATCTGGCGAGAAATTCTCAGCTCTCAAGGAGTTTCTGTACTTTGGGTGGGGACTGGGTTGAAACCCACTGGAATTCTTACCCACCTGCAAAACCTGGGGCAACCCCAACCGGATCTACTCCTGATTGACATTGGTAGTTGTGAGGAAAATCCCTTTGATTTCTGCGATTGGTGCCGGCAGACCTATCCCCACTTGGCAGTCATCCTGACAGCCCATGTTCGTTCCTATGTGCTAGAAGCAGAGAGTCGTTGGGCAAAACGTCAGGGGGCAAAGGAATTTTTTCCTGGTTTTAATAAAAACAGTCTCCAGGCAGATTTAGATATGATTGCCGAGCGTGTGGCCCTGATTCTGGAAGCCTTAAACCTGCCCAGCCTCGATTTGGTGGCCCTGGAATTTACCCTTTCCGCTTTGCAGTCCCGCCATGTTCGAGAAACCCTCTACTGAAGTTGCAATCAACCCCCTCAACGCCAGCCCCTGGTTGAACCAGCTTCTGGAACAGATGGATTCCCTCTTGCTCTATCAGCATTTACGCCATAGCGATGGGATACAAGCCTGGTTAAAACTACTGCAAACGGCTGCGACAACTCCCTGCGATCGGCGGGCCTGCCTGGTAGCCTACGGGGATTGGTTCCGCATTCTGGCCGGGCAGCAACAAAGTTGGCAGGATTACCTGGTCACCCAAATTCTCAGGGACGAAAATCCCTTTACTCAGCAGGCCCAGGCATCTTCCTGGCAGGATCTCCCCCCCAGTTTAATCGCCGCCGCCTGCCACGATCTGCGGGTGCTGCAGCAGCTTTTCCGATGTACCGGAGAGCAGATCAGTGCCTGGGTCCAGACGGTGACCGGTCTGCCAGAGCCCCCGATTGCCTGGAGCTATCCCGAACAAAATAGGGCGGTCCCTCAAGCCTGGCTCAGCGCATTGGACTGGGGAAAAGCGATTGAGGAACTGGCTCAGCATTACCGTCAGCAGGGCAGTGGTCTGTTTGCCCAGTACCGGGCTGTCCGCTGGCATGGGGGGCAATTGCAGGGTATTACTCACCCCGATCCCGTCCAACTACAGGATCTGATTGGCTATGAAACCGCTAAAGTCAGCCTGGTCAAGAACACAGAATTTCTACTGGCAGGTTATCCAGCTCTGCATGTCCTGCTCTACGGTAGCCGCGGTTCGGGCAAATCCTCCCTGGTGAAAGCCCTGTTAACGGAGTACGCCGATCGAGGATTGCGTCTCATAGAAGTGGCGCAAGCAGACCTCTACCACCTGCCCCAAATTGTTGAACAGCTACGAAAACTTCCGCAAAAATTTATTGTTTTTGTGGATGATCTGTCTTTTGAAGCTGATGATGAAGCGTTCAAAGCTTTGAAAGTAGTGCTGGAAGGCACTGTAACTGCTCGCCCGCCCAATCTGGTCGTTTATGCCACCTCTAACCGTCGCCATTTAGTGCGGGAATACTTTGAGGATCGCCCCCGCCCCAGTGCAGCCGAGGAAATTCATTCCTGGGATACCGTTCAGGAAAAGCTATCCTTTAGCGATCGATTTGGTCTGACCCTCACCTTTGCCCCAGCGGATCAGGACACCTATCTGGAGATCGTTCGGGGGCTAGCAGCTCAGGCTGGCCTTCCGCTAGCTCAACCGGACTTAGACAGCCGGGCGCTACAGTGGGCCACCCGTCACAATGGTCGATCGGGGCGCACCGCTCGCCAATTCATTCAATTTCTTCAGGCAGAGATGAACCTGGCTGGTCTATCCCTGGGGAGCGTTAAGATGGGTGAAGGTTGAGCGAGGCGATGCAACCCAGGAGCGGCCTAGCCAAGGCTCAGGTTTAAAGCTTGATTGTCAGGGTTGTCTTAGTTTCTGCTTCGTTTCTGTCTTAGTTATTGCCGTTGTAGTTGAATCCCAGCCATGCAAGCGACTTCAGACCTCATCTCCGCAATGGATGCCCCCAAACACGGCCTGCCCGTGACGATTATTACCGGCTTTCTCGGCAGCGGTAAAACCACCCTGTTGAACCATATCCTCACCAACCAGGAAGGCTTAAAAACAGCGGTGCTGGTCAACGAGTTTGGTGAGATCGGCATTGATAATGAATTACTGATCACCACCGGGGACGATATGGTGGAACTGAATAATGGTTGTGTCTGTTGCACGATCAATAATGATCTGGTCAATGCCGTTTTTAAGGTGCTGGAACGGGCAGATAAGGTGGATTACCTGGTGGTAGAAACCACGGGTTTAGCGGATCCTCTCCCTGTGGCCCTTACCTTTCTCAGCCCCGATTTGCGCGATCTCACCCGACTGGATTCAATTGTCACCCTGGTGGATGCGGAAAATTTCAGTCTGGACCTATTTAATAGCGAAGCTGCCCAAAACCAGATTGCCTACGGTGATATTATTTTGCTCAATAAAGCCGACCTGGTGGATGAAGCCGATCTGGATGTCTTGGAACTGCGGATTCGCGATATGCGGGAGGGAGCCAGAATTCTGCGTACTCGAAAAGCATCTGTGCCTCTCCCCCTGATCCTGAGTGTGGGGCTGTTCGAGAGCGATCGCTACTTTAACCCAGAGCAAAAATCTGGGCTGACGGAAACCTCTGAACACAGCCATAACCATGGGGGTAGCCATGAAGATCACAGCAATTGTGACCATGACCACGGCCATTGCCACCATGACCACGATCATGAGCATGAGCATCACCACCACGATCATGATCATCACCACCACTCCCATCACCTGGAAAACGACGGCTTTACCTCCGTGTCTTTCCAGAGCGATCGCCCCTTTGAAATTCGCAAGTTCCAATATTTTCTCGATCACCAACTGCCTGAATCTGTATTTCGGGCGAAAGGAATTCTCTGGTTTGAGGAAAGTCCCAAACGCCACATTTTTCACCTCAGTGGTAAACGCTTTTCCCTGGAAGATGAGGATTGGAAAGGTGATCCCAAAAACCAAATGGTCCTGATTGGGCAAAACTTAGACCAGGAAACCTTACGATCGCAGCTGCAGCAATGTCTCGGCCATCCTCCCTCTTCTAGTCGGGGCAAGGGCTTTAGTAAATAGCGGTTAGCAAAAGCGACGAAAAACACTATACCTGAGTGATCTGCAGGAATGAGTCTAGCCTGACCTTCTGATATCTTCAAATCATCAGGGTGTCGAGAGATCAGCACAAGTGCAGGCAATATTCATAGGCTGAATCGCCTCAATGCTGCCTCACTGTCAGCCAAGTTTGGTCTTCGTTTAGCTCTGAGTAGGGTGCCAGAATAGGTCTAGTTATGGTTCAATTTCGGATTCAGGCAGAGAGCGAAATTCCAGCTTCGACCCAGTTATTCAATCAAATTAGCTTTGCGATCGCTGCCCGTCAGTTTCCCCCCGGCTTTCGCCTGCCCAGTACCCGCCAGCTGGCCATGCAAACAGGGTTACACCGCAATACGATCAGTAAAGTTTACGAACGGTTAGAGGCGGCGGGACTGGTGGAAGCTCAGGTTGGCTCTGGTATCTATGTGCGTGCCCTGGGTCAGGAATCTTTAACCCCCAGCAAACAGACTCAACCTCAGATCTCCATCCACGAAGTGGTCAGCCAAAGCCTGGATACACTGGTCAACCTGGGGTATTCCCTCCATCAGGTCAAGGAACTCTTACTGGCGGAGATTGAAGCCCGTCTGCAGGCTGGGATGCGGCTTCTGGTTAGTGTGCCCCGTCACGATCGAGGAGCAGGAGAATTGATTGTGGCTGAGCTGCAGCAAGCCCTGGATATTCCGGTGCAGTTAGCTTTTTTTGAAGATTTAGAACACCTGCTGGAACCCAATAGTTCTGCCACTCTGGTGACGGTGCGCTATTTTGCCGGGCAGGCCGAGGCGATCGCCAAGGCGAAGGGGGTGCGTATTTTCCCCATTGATATCTACGATTACAGTCGTGAACTGGAGGTGATTAAAAGTTTACCAGTGGGTAGTTGTTTGGGACTGGTTAGCCTCAGTTCCGGCACGCTGGGGGTGGCGGAGGTGATGATCCATAGCTTACGGGGTGAGGATGTGTTCGTCATGACTGCCCAGGTGGACGATAGCTATAAACTCCGTGCTCTGGTTCATAGTGCCCAGACCATTATTAGCGATCACGCCAGTTGTGCCATGGTAAAAGCAGCAGTGCACACAGCCAGTGAGGAGCTAATTCGCTTGCCCAAACTGCTCTGTTGTGAGAGTTATATTGATATTCAATCCATTCAACTGCTGAAGCGGGAATTAGGACTGGGTTGACGTCTGGGCTTCCCCTCCAGGGTTGAGGGAATTCCCCGTTTTGCCCAGGGTAGCCGCGATCGTTTGTTCTAGTTGTGCCGTTAAGCGGATGCCAAATTCGGCTTCAAAGGCCGGTTTTTTGTAATCCAGGCTCCAGAGTTCTAGCACACACTCATCCTGGGGATAGGTGGGTTGCAAATAGAGCCTTAATTCCCGTTTCTGGACGTGAAGTTGACAGCGCACACTTTGGATGGCACCGATCTGGCGGCGATCAAGGGCCACAGCCAGGCGAAGCAACGCACTCAATTGATCGACAATCTGACGATCACGATTGTTGAGGATACGGTAGTTGTCGTGCTTTTTTTTGGGAGGACTCTTGCGGTGATAGCGGGTCAGGTTAGCGATGATCTCAATTTCCGTATCGGTATAGCCCAGCAGACCACCGTGACGCACTAGATAGTAGGAGTGCTTGTGGTGGGCAGAATGGCTGACGTAGTGACCACAGTTGTGCAAAACTGCCGCTGCCCAGAGCAGTTGCCGCTCCGTTGGACCCCAGTGGTGAAACTGTCCCTGGGTTTGATCAAATAGACTGAGGGCAAAGTTGGCCACCCGTTCCCCATTGTCCAGATTCACCCGGTACTTATGGGCCAGGGTGATCACACTGCGCTGGCGTACCGAACTCTGGTAGCGGAGGCGGTCTTCAATCAAACCGTGGCTGAGCATCCAATCCACGATCATGCCTTCCCGCAGGGCCCGATTACAGGAGGTAAAAGACTTTAAGCCCAACAGTTCCATAGCCTCCTGTAAAATCACCGCCCCACTGACAATGATTTCGGCCCGGCGTTCTGACATGCCCAACATCTGAGTACGCTGGTTGTAGGTCATCTGGCACAACCGAGCGATTAACTGACGCAAGTCCTCCAGGCGCAATTCATGCCCTCCCAGAGAGGTGGGACAAACCCCCTGTTTCTCACAGGCATAGATCATTAGCAAACTTTCGATCGTCCCAGAGGTGCCGACTAAACGGGGGATTTCACCAGGGCGAAGGTGAGAGCGAATCGCTTCAGTGGGCCACTCCAGCATGCCCCGCACATAATTCCGTAGCGTCTGATACTCCCGCTCCGTGATCGGATCGTTCTGGACAAACAATTCCGTTAATCGCACCGCTCCCACTTTGGTGCTGCTGAGATAACGCGGATCACCCCCATCCCCCAGAATCAGTTCCGTCGAACCACCACCAATGTCGATAATCACATGGGGTTGATGGTTAAACTCCAGGGCCGATAGAACACCCAGGTAAATCCGCCGGGCTTCTTCTTCCCCAGAGATCAGGTCAACTTTCAGCCCCAGTTGGGTAGCAACGGTTTCAATAAACTCCCGCCCATTGGGAGCCTCCCGCACCGCACTGGTGGCCACGGCAATAATTTCTTCTGCCTGAAAACTGCGGGCCAACTCCTGACAACGTCGCAGGGCAGCCAGGGCCCGGCCGATCGCCACCGGGGTTAATTGGCCGGTTTGCTGGCAGCGTTCCCCCAATCGCACCGTGTCCTTTTCAGCAGCAATAATTTTGAAGGCGGGTAAATCTGGCTGGATCTGGACAATAACCATATGGATAGAGTTGGTACCCACATCAATAGCAGCCAGAATACGATGCTCGGATAGACCGGTTTCACGCACGGTTGCAACAGGTCTGGAAAAGAGGGGGTGGTTAGTGTACATGGGCAGGACGTTGGCAACCCTCCAGGCTAAGGCATCTCTGGGTAAAACGGGGAAAGGAAGGCTCGTTTAAGCACTAAAGTTGGTTAAACAAGAGTTGGTTAAACAAGAGTTTGGCGATCACTCGTAACGGAGCCAACTCTCATTTTAGTATTAGCAGGGTCCGTCCTACGACCAACGGCAGGGCCAACCGGGGCTGACTAGCAAGGCTTATCGAGAATTTGGGTCTAAAACCCCGTCATTCATGAAGGCTTTTCTTGTTCCTGAATGTACCGCTTAAGCAATGCCAAAGGCGCGCCTCCAACCGAGGAGACATAGTAGCTGGGACTCCAGAGGGCTGTCTTCCCATAAGGCTTAGCATATCCAGCCTGACCGTAGCGACGGCTTGACACACCTTTGAGAGCATTAACAATCTGGGATATGGAAAGCTTCGGCGGATACTCAATCAGGGCATGGATGTGATCTACTTCCCCGTTAAACTCCAATACCTGGAAGTCCATTTTCCTTCCCACCTCAACAAATGACTCTCTCAGCAGCGCAAGCCCCTCCGTTGTTAACACTTCTCTCCGACACTTGGTAACGCAGACCAAATGTATCTTGAGGTCTGAAACGCTGTTTCTCTCCTTGCGTAGAGCGTTTGACATCTTCTGCTAACCCACCTACAATACAAACAGACCGATTCTAACACGAGGCATGAAAGCAAGGTATCAATACAGATTCTACCCGACAGACCAACAACGCCAAGCACTCGCTCAGCTATTTGGTTGTGTTCGGGTTGCTTGGAATGATGCGCTTGCCTTCTGTAAACAGTCTGAGAAGTTGCCGGGATACAACAAGCTTTCGGCGATGCTAACTCAGGCTAAGAAGACAGAGGAAAGGAGGTGGCTGGCGGATGTCTCTGCTGTACCGCTTCAACAATCGCTCCGACACCTGGATGTTGCCTACCGTAACTTCTTTAACTCCCGCAATGGGAAGCGCAAGGGGCGGCAGGTCGGACTTCCCAGGTTTAAGCAGAAGTCAAATCGTCAATCAGCGGAGTTCACTAAAGCAGCCTTTGCGCTTAACGGAGAGCAGGTCTATCTGGCTAAGGTCGGCAATTTGAAGCCCGTCTGGTCAAGAGCGTTACCGTCCGAACCTACCTCGGTCACGGTAATCAAGGATGCTGCTGGGCGCTATTTCCTGAGCTTCGTTGTAGAGATCAATCCTCCTCGAACGGATGCCAAAAACCACAGCATCGGTATCGATCTGGGAATCAAAACCTTTGCAGCATTAAGCAGTGGGGAGAAGGTTGCGGGACCAGACTATTCCGGGTTTGACCGCAAGATTCGACGACTCCAACGCCAGTTGGCCCGTCAGACCAAAGGTTCTAACCGCAGGGAGCGAACCCGGCTACGGATTGCCCAACTTCACAATCAGGTGGCGGATACCCGCAGAGACTTCCTGCACAAACTGTCAACCAGGATTGTTGCAGAGAATCAGACGATTGTTCTGGAGGATCTAAGTGTCTCTGGAATGATCAGAAACAGGCGACTATCTAGGGCTATCAGTCTACAGGGCTGGCGAGAATTCAGATCCCTGTGTGAAACCAAGTCGGAGAAATACAGTAGAGCCTTCACGACGATCAACCGCTGGGAACCTACCAGTCAGATCTGCTCAGAATGCGGGTATCGCTGGGGTAAGTTGGATCTGTCTATTCGGTCTGTCCTTTGCCTGAGTTGTGGGACTGAACACGACCGGGATGGAAACGCTGCCAGGAATATAGAAATGGTCGGGATGGGGCATCGCCACGACCTTAAACGGACGGGGAGCGACTGTAAGACCTCTATCGCCGGTGGCGACGCTGCGCGAACGGAGGCGGGTTGCTGTGAGCCGTCAAGAATCACCCTGGCTTTAGCCCGGTGAGTATGTCAACGGTGGGTTGAATGGCACGATACAATTCCAGTGTGGGCAGGGTAATCAACCACGTTAAAAACCCGATGCTACCCAACCGTAGCGATCATACTGAACCTTGACAACTGAATCTAGCGGGTTCTACTTTGTTGTTCTGTTTGGAGTATCTCAATTTGGGTATTCCTCCTGAAAGTAGGTAAAAGATTCACAGGGACGGGCACACAGTTTTTAACTCAAACAAACTTTGCAGTAATGCAACTACCCAGGGGCACTGGGAAAGTTAACGCTTGGGGAGAGAACCACCTCTGCCTTAGAGAACGCAAGAACTTTAGGGTAAGTGGACTCGGTGAACTAAGAATCCCCTGCTTTAGCGGCGGGAGAATGTCAAGCTAGAACTTAAAATTACTGATGCCCGCCTGATCCTGAAAACCGCTAGTCTTTGGCCTCGGCTCAGGATATCCGATGGGCCAGATCATCTTTGTTGATTAAGTAAAACCAATGAATATCCTGATTGTGGAAGACGACCGGGAGATTGCCCAACTCATTCAGACCTGTCTGAGTAAAGAAGGATTTACCTGCCACCTCCGCTTTGACGGGCTTAATGCCATTACCGCTTACCAGGAGTTGCAGCCGGATCTGCTCATTCTGGACTGGATGTTACCAGGACTAGATGGGCTGGAACTCTGTGCCCGCATTCGCCAGAAGGCCGGTGGGGGTTCTAAAGATCCGTTCATCCTGATGTTGACGGCTAAAGGAGAAGAAATGGATCGGATTATTGGCCTATCCACCGGAGCGGATGATTATCTCACCAAACCCTTCAGCCCCAGGGAACTGGTGGCCAGGGTGAGAGCTTTACTGCGGCGAAGCTTACGGCAGGGGGGGCAAACCCGAATCTACCAAACTGCCAGCTTCACCATTGATCCAGATCAGCGCTGTGCCCGCCGCCATTATGGGGATACACCGGAGCAAACCCTTGACCTGACGGCTTTAGAATTTGAACTGCTCAGTACCTTTGTCAGCTATCCGGGACGAGTGTGGAACCGCAGCCAATTGATCGATAAACTCTGGGGCAGCGATTTTTTTGGAGACGATCGGGTGGTGGATACCCATGTCGCCCGTCTTCGTAAAAAAATTGAACCAGATTCCAGTAACCCGACGTTTATTAAAACGGTGATTGGGGTGGGGTACAAATTTGAAGATGCTTAAAAGATCAGATCGTAGATTTCAAAGCTGCGTTTAGCCATCTTAATCTGGTCAAATTGTTCGGCCCGCAGTCGCCCAGCCTGGGTCAAACGCCGCCGCAGTCCAGGTTCCGTCAACAACCGTTTGGCTGCCATAGCCAGGGCGTGGGGATCATTCAGGGGCACCGTCAGTCCCTCCTGTTCGTGGCGAGTCACCCAGGTTACCCCACTGCAGGGAATTGCTGCATTGATCACAGGGCATCCACTGGCCATTGCCTCTACCTGCACCAGACCAAAACCTTCACTGCGAGCATTGGATGGGAACCAGAGGGCTGTTGCAGCCTGATAGGCCCCCACCAGTTCCTCCTGGGTAGCCTGACCATGCCAGACAATCCGATCGCTCACCCCCAACTGCTCAGCCTGTTTGCGTAGTTGTGGCTCTAAGGGGCCATACCCAATAACGTAGAGGATACCGGGGACATGGGGTAGTGCAGCGATTGCAACATGCAGGGCTTTGTAATAAACTAATCGCCCCACTGTTAACCAAATGGGGGTCTGGTATTGATGCCGTAACTTCTCGGCAAACTGTAGAGCAGCGGTACTGGGTTGCTGAAAGGGTGTGCTGTCTAAGCCAAGGGGCAAAAAATCTAATTTATTTTTATATAGACGCAGAAACTTTGAGCCCTCGATATATTGCGAACTGGTCGTCATAATTTGAGCAGCTTGCTGATAGACCAGGTGTTCAAAAGGACGAAGGGCATACTTTAAAAAACGCTGCTTGATGATATCACTGTGATGGGTGACCACCAGGGGAACTCTCGGACTCACCAGTTGATAGGCCAGCAGCATGGCAGGGTTAGGGGTATGCAGGTGTATCAGCGTTCTAGGAGAATAATTAAGTTGATGCAGGAATGGGAGCAGTTGGGGACAGAGATCAAAATGGGCAATGATCAGAGCACGACTGATTCGGGTCACTCGCACCTCCCCGTCCATCTCTTCCAGGGTTGTAGTGCTGGCAAGGGAGTTGCGGGTTTCTGTGGAACCATTGATGCAAATGACATGGACATCAGCCCCTAGACTGGCCTGAGCCTGAGCCAGGGTTTGGACGTGGGATTCAATCCCACCGGGGGTGGGAGGGTAGTATTTGGCCAGGTGGTAAATACGATAGGGGAACATCACAAGCTTTTGCCTAACCTCTGTTGTCTGACGGGTTAGTTTTGGATAAAAATTATCTAAGTCAACTATTACGTTATCTATCTTATCTGGCAATCCTATTTGAGATCTAAACGGGGCAAAGGGGAGAACCTCACACCCCTTTTTTGCTCAACCTATTTAGGGTTACTATTGTTGTTTGTCCACATTCGCTTATGATGGCTTTAAGGACAGTGACTAAGATCACTTGCACGATAGTTCTCCAGTTTCCTGTTGCCAATGCTTCTGCAAACAAAATTCCGTACTTATAGGGTGAAATGACATCTAAGCCGAAAGTTAAGTAAAGGTTTGAGTTCTACAATCAGCAGGCATACTCCAGCATCGCTACGAGTAATCACAGGGGTATCCGCAGTTCTAGTTCTGGCTCCCCATCCCGCTCATCTCCTGATCCACGTAGTAGCGATAATAGTATTTTTTATTAAAGGTCTGAGCGTCCGTATAGGGTTTAACGCTGTTGGCAATCACCCCCAGAATCGGTGTATTAGCAACCTTGAGATAATCTAAAGCCTGTTGCAGTGCTGCTTTCTCGGTGTGGCCCAATCCCACCACCAGCAGACAGCCATCTGTATTGCTGGCGAGGAGGACACTATCGGCAAAACCAACGATGGGAGGAGAGTCATAGATGACCAGGTCAAAATTAGCCTCCAAATCTTTCATCAACTCCCGCATCCGGCTAGAGGCCAACAAGCGCGTGGGATCAGGAGGAATTTGCCCAGCAGTCATAATAAACAGCTTTTCCTCCAGGGAGGATTGCTGAATCACCTGGGTTAAGGGCAGGTTTGAGGTGAGCACATTACTCAGTCCCTTCAGATTAGGTAGCTCCAGACGGACACAAACCGAAGGACGGCGGAGATCTGCATCGACAAGTAAGACTCGCTGTCCCATAACAGCCGCTGCCAGAGCAATATTGTAGGAAATCGTTGATTTGCCATCTGCAGGTAGGGCAGAACTCATGACCAGGGAGCGAATTGGGCTGTCTGTGCCGAGTAAGCGTAGATTACTGTAAACGTGGCGAAAAGACTCAATGAAACTGCTCGACTGGAAGCTGTTGGGGATGGAGTTATCGGTACTGCTGCCTGGAACTGGAACAGTTTTACGCCGGGGCTTGGGGTTAAATGGAATTATTCCGAGTAAAGGCAGGGCTAACTCCCGGCGTAGGTCTTCGTGGGAATGGAAGACATCGTGCATTTTCTCTGCCAGTAAAGCAGCTCCGGTTCCCAGCAGAAAAGCGCCAACCAGCCCCAGTCCAAGGTTTCGGGGAATATTCGGAGAAATAGGGGCACCGGGAAGTAGGGGGTTAGACATCAACTGCCAGGGCTGGGCTTTCTGGGCTGCTTCAATTTCCAGGCTTTCACGGGTGGCTAGAAATCGCTCCAGGCTGTCCGTGGCAATCTTTAGCTGCCGTTGCAGATCGAGATATTGGCGAGAAAGGACAGGGACCCGCTGAAACTGTTGGCGTAGAGAGGCTTCCGCGCTTTTAAGGGCACGATCGCGGGTTTGCAACATTTGCAGGGTATTGGCAGTTTCCACCAGTTTGCTATTGAGATCCTGGGAGACCCCAAAGGCATTACCCTGGTTACGGGGCATCGGCTTGCTACCCAGCAGTTGCCTGGCCTCCCGTTGCAGTAGGGGGAGCAAATTAGCCCGATTTTCCAGCAAGACTTGCATCTGGGGGCTGGCTGGCTGATACGTAGTTGAGGCTTCAGCAATTTTGGTTTCAATATCCTGCAGCCTGGCCAGCAGAGCCTGATAGCGTGGGGCAGCACTGAGGGTAGAGGCAGCGATCGCCTCACTGGGGGGAATATTGCCCAATTGACTTCTCAAGGCCGAATAGGTGGCCTGGGTTTCTGCTAGGGCGGTGAGGGTGTCCTGCTGCTTGGCCTGAACATCATCCAGGGCAGCGGCCAAACTTTCCCCCCGGGAGCCAGGATTCACCAGTGTATTTTTCTGCTGGAAACTCTGTAATTGGTTCTGTAACTGCTGAACCCGGGACTGCAGGGTGGGGAGTTGCCGTTGGACAAAGGTAATCCCCTGGGTAATACTACTCTTACGTAGAGAATCACCATAGGCAATGTAGGTCTTGCCCAGCTCCTGAGCCACCGCCAAGGCTCGCTCTGGATCGGTATCTGTGTAGGAAATCTGCAAAATATCCGTACCGGGTAATTGCTGGATCCCAGTTTTTTGGGAAATATCTTGAACAGTCAGTTGGGGGTAGCGGGTTTTGAGAGTATCGGTTGCGACTTGGAGGACTCTGGGGGTTTGTAAAACCTTAATCAGGGTAGTGTGATCGGATGCCATGCCAGCGTCGTAGAGAAGACGGCTACTGCCTGCCTGACCGTCCGTAAGTTCAGGGTTAGACTCGATCGGCCTCACCAGAATCTCAAAGCCAGTGGTGTAGATCGGGGTGCGAGTCAACGTCCAGGCAGCGGTAAGGGTGAAAACGCTACTAGCAACTCCCAGGATCAACAACCATCGTCGCCGGATAATGGCAAGAAGATCTTTGATCCCCAGGGTGCCTTTTTCCTGAGGACGGAAATAGCTGGGGGGAATAACCTGGGCATACTCCTCCTTGCCTAGCCCACTATTCACTGAATTGGTCGGGAGTTCAGGTAGCTCCGGGTTCATGGTTACTCACACCGTAGAAAATAGATTTAACTCAATAATGAACAAAAGAACCGAGGCTAGGCTCACAAGGTGCCCTTGCTAAAATTTAATAACCGATAATAGCATAAAACCCCAAAAACTTATCATAATCAAGCATATTAGTCTAGAGGCGGCTGTAGCCCCTTAGCGATAAGGCTGGGGAAGTATAGTATGGGGGTATACCGTGACCAGACCGTACAGCTTTCAGGATAAATCACACTGACTGGCGGTCCTTCTACTCCAGCAGTGTGGCGGCAGGATAAAACTATGGGCAACGGGATTGGCCAATGGTAAGGTTAGAGAACCCAATGGCATTGATCGAGATCACCACCGAATCTGAATTGGAACACAGCCAATTGAGTGGATTTTAAGTCACAATATCGTCAAGAGTAAACAGAAATCCTGCAGATTGCCAGGCAGAGCTTCTTGACAAATGCTCTGTTCATCCTTACTTTAGGAACGCAGCTTTGTCTATTCGCCAACCATTTAGTACTGCTCAGGGTAGGAGATGTCCGGTGCGGGTGATTACCAATCAGCTGAAAAAACTGTTCAAGTTCATCCAAACCTTTTTCGCTGCTGATAAGCCTAAAGTTCAGCGACAACGGCGGCAGCGCAAATCTACGGTCACCACTCTCGACTGGGTGCTCCCTGGTAAAGTCGCTCTGGGAGAATTACCCCAAACTGACCATATTGACCTTTTCAATAAGGAAAATATCAAGGTTGTGCTTTCTCTCTGTGCCCCTACGGAGGGCACCCTACCCACTGAGCTGGCACAAGCGTTCTACTGTGTGCGTTTAACCCTACCCGATAGTCACTACAGCTATGAAATGAGCGTGGAAAGGTTATCTAAGGCAGTGGATGTTGTTCACCAGTGCATGAGTCGCAATTTGCCCATCTATGTTCATTGTCTGGCCGGAATTGAACGATCGCCCACGGTTTGTATTGCCTATCTCTGCCGATTTGAAGGACTGGAGCTATGGGAAGCGATCGACTTTGTCAAGCGGGCCCATCCCCCCACCTGTCCCAGTGCAGCGCAAATTCAGATCGTGCGGCGATATCTGACTCAGGTCAAGCAGAGTGGCTCAGCTTGAAGGTTTTACATTTGGCTGCTGGAAATTTGTTTGGAGGTGTGGAAACCTTTCTATGCACCCTGGCTGAGCAACGCCACGCTTGCCCCTCAATGCAGCCCCATTTTGGGATTTGTTTTGAGGGTTTACTGGCCCAACGTTTAAGGGCAGCGGGAGTACCCGTCTATAACCTGGGAGCAGTGCGTTTCAGTCGTCCCTGGCAAGTACTTTTGGCACGGCAGCGACTATCTCAGTTAATCGCTCAAGAAAATTTTGATGTCATTATTTCTCATTCCTGTTGGCCCCACGTCCTCTTTGCTCCAGTGATCCGCCGGGCAGGTCGCCCCCTGGTGTTTTACTGCCACGACGTAGCTAAGGGAGTTCATTGGCTAGAACGCTGGGCAAAGCTAACTCCTCCTGATTTCAGCCTGGTCAATAGCTACTGCACCCTGACTGCCCTCCGCCGTCTCTTCCCTCAGGGTGATCGGGCCGTGATTTACTGTCCGGTCTACTTACCCGATCTGTATAAGCCCAAGCTTCTCCGTAGCCAAATTCGTTCCCAACTGCAAGTTTCTCCCGAAACGACGGTCATTATTCAAGTCTCGCGGCTGGAACGCTGGAAAGGCCATAGCCTGCTACTCTCTGCCCTGGCCCAACTGCAAGATTCCCCAAATTGGGTCTGCTGGCTGGTGGGTGGAGATCAACGCCCCCAGGAAACGCGCTATTTACAAGAGCTAAAACAGCAGGCCAGCGCCAGTGGCATTGCCGATCGGGTGCAGTTTCTTGGTCAGCGCAGTGATGTCCCCCAACTTTTAGCTGCTGCAGATATTCACTGTCAACCCAATACTGGTCCTGAACCCTTTGGCATTACCTTCATTGAAGCTCTGGCTGCGGAATTGCCCGTCGTGACCACAGCGATCGGGGGTGGACAGGAAATTGTAAATGCTGACTGCGGCCTATTAGTTCCCCCAGATGATCCGATCGCCCTGGCCGCCGCGTTGCAGTCCCTGGTTACGAATCCGCAAAAAAGACTACAGTTGGGTGCCCAGGGGCCATTCCGGGCCAAGGAGTTATGTGATCCTGCTCAACAACTGCAAAAACTGTATAAGCTCCTACTGAAACAGCAGCTTGCTTCCTGTGCTCCTTAAGGTGTAATTTGCGGTTAACGATCGCATTTTGCCCAAGCTCACTCTGGACTTGCAAGGCTCAGAACAGCGGTTAGAGGCGATCGACAGAATTTTGAGCCGAGGTTGACGACGGGAGCAGAAATGGTAAAGTGAAATCTGAAAAGAATTTTCCTTCCTTTGTTTAATACTCAACGCTATTAAGGTAGACCCGTAACATTATGGCTGAATCAGCCTTGAGTGAGGTTGAAGCCCGGGCCCAGGTAAGTGCCGGAGCAAGTAGCGAGGCAATTTACCGCATGGTTGCTCAAGCCCTGAGTAAAGAGTGCGGTAGTGGGCAAGATTTTTCACTGGTTGATATAGGTTGTGGGAATGGTGGGCTCTGGCCTCATGTCAACTCCTATATTGGTTCTTATACTGGTATCGATATTATCTGCTACGACGGTTTTCCCCGACATCTCCCATTTATCCAGCATAATCTTGAGGTGGGCGATATTCCCCTGGCTGAGGCAGCGATCGACATTGTGGTATCCGTTGAAACCATCGAGCATGTCGAGAATCCCCGTGCTTTTATGCGGGAGCTAACTCGTCTGGTTAAACCTGGCGGTTGGGTTGTGGTGACTACTCCCAATCAACTCAGCTTGTTAAGTAAGCTAACTTTGCTGTTTAAAAATCAATTTAATGCCTTTCAAGATGCTCCCGGCCAATATCCGGCCCATATTACTGCCCTGCTTGAGATTGACCTCTATCGAACTGCTGCGGAATCTGGATTAGAAAATATCAAGATCTATTACAGTAATCAGGGACGTTTACCGCTAACTTCCTGGTCCTGGCCCAGTGGTTTGGGCTTTAGGGGCAGAAGCTTTAGTGACAACATCCTTTGCATTGGACAAAAGCCGATTAAGGTCTAACTACAGGCAAGCGATGTTCCCCACTCTTCGCGGTACTACTGTTACCAAGACACAATCTCCCCGCCTGTTTGGTTGGATTCACTTCTTTGTGCTGGTGCAGTTTTTGCTGCAAATTCTGCTGCTGTTTCCCCAGTTTGGGGCAATCCGAGCGGTGATGCGGGTAGCCGGTTTTGGCATCAGTCTGTTTCTGTTGACCTGGTTACCTGGTCCCGGCATTTATCATCCAGCCAAGAAAACTGTGTTCGCCGTTTTTATTATTCTGGGACTGCAACTGTTCTTTAATCCCTCGCTTAATAGTCTGACCGCTGGTGCGGCTCACTTGGCCCTCTATGTGGCGATCATGGGGCCGCTTTTCTGGGTCAGCCGGCTGAAGATTTCTCTGCCCAGTTTTCGCTGGCTGATCTATTTAATGTGGAGTTTCCATACCATCAGTGCTGCTTTTGGCGTTTTGCAGGTTTACAATCCAGGACAATTTCAGCCTGCCCTTTCAACTGCGGTTCAGAGCAGCCAGTGGGGGGGAGAAAACCTTAAAATTGAACTGGCCAATGGTGAACTCGTTTATCGTCCCATGGGTCTGACAGATGTGCCTGGAGGAGCCGCCACTGCTGGATTTTATGCCCTGCTGCTGGGGACAGGAATTGCCCTGCAAGCTCGTCATCCGTTGTTACGCCTGGCTGGAATTGGCAGTGGGGTGATTGGGCTATTTTGTATTTATCTTTCTCAAGTCCGCTCTATTCTGATCTTTTCCGTCATCTGTCTGGCATTTATTGGCCTTGTTCTGCTGCGGCAAGGTAAAGTTACCCAGGTGACCGCGATGGCAACTGCGGCGGTGGGGGGGTTCAGTGCTGTTTTTGGCTGGGCCGTAGCCGTGGGGGGTAATGAAACCCTGGAGCGGATTATGAGTCTGTTCGGTGATGACCCCACAAATGTTTATCACCAGAACCGCGGGCATTTTCTCGATGCCACAATCCGTGAGTATCTTCCCCGTTATCCCCTCGGAGCGGGTTTAGGTCGCTGGGGTCCGCTTAATGGTTATTTTGGTGACAATAGTAATCCCTTAACCAAAAACATTTGGGTAGAAATTCAGTGGACAGGATGGCTATTTGATGGGGGTGTTCCCCTGATTATTGCCTACGTTGCTGCTCTTGCTATCACCAGCTATGTAGTCTGGAAAATTGCCACCAGTCCGGGTGCAGACGAACTCAGACTCTGGGCAGCGGTGATCCTTGGCTATAACGTTGGCGTTTTTGTTATCACTTTTAACTATCCCCTCTTTATCGGTCAGGGGGGGATGGAATTCTGGTTTCTCAATGCTAGTTTATTTACTGCCAGTTATTATCAATGGTCACAGAGCCAGGGATTGAAACAGTTGTCTCAAGGTTACCGCATCCTCCCCAGAGGTTTCTGAACTGCCGATCCCTCGCCACCACCACCAGGTTAGACCCATAGAAGAACTACAGAGCCAGAAATCAATGATAAATATTGTTTACCTTCAGTCCTGCCTATGAAGCCGCGATCAGGTGCATCAATACCCTCTCCCTGCCTACCTCAGCCTGACAGAGTTTTCTTAGTTTGACGTGATTCACGGTCACGTTGACAATTACCTTCTCTGGCGTTATAGTTCTTCCGTGCAGATCCGTCACGGTACGGCTCAATGCGAAGTCCAAATATTTTCTTGGGAAAAACTGTACCACAATGCGAAAAAATTTACACTGATTTAGTATCTTAGTCACAAATGATTTAGCTGGGTCATGAAAAAACTGCGCCTTTGTTTTGTCGTTGAAAGTGGTACCGATGTGCGCATGGTTGAAGGTCTAGCAGAGCATTTTGACCTAACAATTTTTGCGCGTCAAATTCCAGGAGGCGTGGAGATCAGCCATCCCCCATCCTGTACTATACCTATTGCTGTGGGATCACCTTCCCAAATGAAGTTTGGGTTACAGATATGTCACTACCTTTGGAAACAAAGAAATAACATAGATTGTGTTCTTGTTCAAGGATATGGATTCGCTGCCCTAGCAGCCAATCTGCTTAGTCGTAAAACAGGCATACTAACATTGATGCTTATTTGCAGTCCTACTGAGTCATACTACTATTGCCGCAAATTATTTTCTTCTCAAGGCAAAGCTTTTCGTTATTATGAATATTGGGGAATTAAATTTGTTGCACGACTAAATGCTTTAATAGGACAACATTACATTGTTTTAAGCCAATATCTAAAAAATGTTGTTCTAGGGCATGGAACTCGACTACCAGTTCACATTATCCCTATTTATGGCATAGATGTTAAACGCTTCTCTCCACCAGAGCTTTCCAAGCAAGAACTGAAACAAAAAATGGGTCTACCCAATCACGGCTTGTTGATTTTTTTTAGTAGTCGAATAGCACCAGAAAAAGATAGTGAGACATTACTCGCGGCATTTCGCCAGTTACTTGATGAAGGAGAGAACCTATGGATGCTGCATCGCAGTGGTGGATACCAATTGTTTATGCAAAGTGCGGAGCATTACGGTGTTGCTCATAGAGTCATTGCAACAAATGCAGTTCATCCTCATCAACATCTACCACAAGACTATCAAGCATGTGACTTATGTATACAGGCAAGTCGCGAAGAGGGTTTGGGCTTTTCTGTTCTTGAGGCATTATCCTGTGAATTGCCAGTAATTGCAGCAGCTGTTGGAGGATTGCAAGAAACTATTATAAATAATGAAACTGGATGGACATACCAAGTAGGTAACGCCGATGCGCTGGCGGCTTGTATCAAAACATTTCTCAATAATTATAGCCAGGGAAAAGAAATGGCTGAACGGGGTAGAGAGAAAGTTAATTTAAATTACAGGCGTGAATTAGTATTCATGCATTTTACTGAGTTGATTCAGTCACTTAAACCATAGTTTGCTTTATATGAAATAAAAGAAATTTATAGCTGATGAGGTCTATTAAAGTATTTGTGGGTGGAGATTCAATGAACAGCATAGTTAATTCTAGTCCTAAAAATTCTCCTGACCCAGCCTTCCAAGAGCCATCATGAGTGACTATTTACTAGTTACAGGGGATTTTGTTCGGACAGGGGGGATGGATCGAGCTAACTTTGCCTTGGCAGATTACCTAGCTCGGCAGGGAGATGCAGTCCATCTGGTTGCCTATCGAGTGGCCCCCGAACTGCTAGCCTACCCCAATGTTCGGTTTCATCGAGTGCCTAAACTGCTCAAGTCTTATCTGCTGAGTGACCCACTCTTAAGTAGGGTGGGCGAGTGGAAAGCAGAACGGATCAGGTTGACTGGAGGTAGATCTATCGTGAATGGTGGTAACTGCTTGGTTGGGGATGTTAACTGGGTGCATTATGTCCATGCGGCCTACCAGCCTGAGATAGTAGGTTCTCAGTTACAGCACTGGAAGCAGCACTTAACCCATCAGATTGCTTTAAACAAAGAACGTAAAGCACTGCAGAGGGCTAGGCTGATCATTGTCAACTCGGAGCGAACAAAAAAAGATTTAATAGAAAAACTGGCAGTCCCGGAGCAAAAGATTCATCGGGTTTACCTTGGGATTGATCCAACAACTTTTTATCCTGCAACATTTCAAGAGAAACTGCAGTTACGTCAGCAATTTGGTTGGTCAGCAGATCGGCCTGTGGTGATGTTTATCGGTGCCCTTGGCGATCGCCGCAAGGGATTTGACACCTTATTTGCAGCCTGGAAACGGCTCTGTGCTGATCCAGATTGGGATGCAGATCTGGTGGTGGTGGGGCGAGGTGCTGAATTATCCCAGTGGCAGCAACGGGTTATAGAAGCTGGGTTAAGTAAGCGTATTCGATTTCTAGGGTTTCGCTCAGATGTGCCTGATTTACTACGAGCAGCCGATTGTTTGGTAGCTCCAACTCGTTATGAGGCGTATGGGTTGGGAGTTCATGAAGCCCTCTGTTGTGGGTTAACTGCTTTAGTGACTGCGACGGCTGGAGTTGCAGAGCGTTATCCTGACAATTTACACACTCTTTTACTGCCTAATTCTGAAGATGGTGGTCTCTTATCTGCTAAGTTGCAGGAGTGGCGAGGAAACGTCCAGGATTATTATCTAAAAATGGTTAAGGTTGCTCAAGATCTACGCAGCTACACTTGGGATGACATGGCAACAGCTATATTGCACAAAATTGAATCTATATAAATTAACGCATCCCATGAGTTCTAATAATCTATCGATCTCACCCCTGAGAGACTTAAACCAGAAATTTCGCGAGGCTTTTCTGGAAATTTGCGCTCATGGTTACCAGGTCTTAGGACGGACTCCTTCCATGATTTCTGATAACGTTAACCCGTGGCAATTTAGTCCTGGATATCCCCCTAGTTATTCCGCTCAAGGCAGATATCGTTTCCTTAAAACCCTCAGTGTTGCTCAATCTTTACAGCCTACAAGTCTTTTGGAAGTTGCAGCGGGGGGAGGATTTAATGCAGCGTGTCTGTATGAGCCAGGTAAAAGGGTAGTTGTCAATGATATGAGAATCTCTGAGGAAGAACTACGCTTCTATACAACTGGCCAATATCTAGAAATAGCGCCTGGAAATTTTTTTGAATTAGAGCCAGAATCCCTTGGACACTTTGATGTGGTAATGGCTTGTGAGGTGCTAGAGCATGTCGCCCATGGGGATCAACTAGTGAACCATTTGAAGAAGTTTTTACTTCCCGGAGGTTGGCTATTGCTGACTACGCCTAATGGTGCTTACTTTCGTTCTAAACTCCCAACGTATTCCCAGATTACAGATTTTGAAGCATTGGAAGCTGAACAGTTTCAGCCAGATGCCGATGGACACTTGTATCTCTATACTCCTAGAGAGCTACAAACGCTACTAGAAGCAGCAGGTTTCCAGGATATTACAGTCAGTTTAACAATTACCCCTTGGCTATCTGGTCACATGGGGTTACGCTTTCTGCCTACTTCCAGGTTCTTAGCTCCAATTTATTACGGGCTAGATTGGCTCACCCGGCAGACAGGACAGGAAGCTAGAACCAAGCTTTGTACTCAGATGATTGCTTTGGCTAGGATTAATTGAATTGGATCTTTTCATAGGCTAATCACTGATGCATATAGGGCACTACATACAAGGTTTAGGCGATCCAGGTGGGATTGCTACATATATCCATCGCATCAGCCAAGCCCAAATGGCAGCAGGACATCAGGTTTATTGGTTTGATACTCGTCCTGTGAATTCACAGTTGATCATAGAAGCTTATCCAGTAGTGGTTTGTAATGATGATGATCTTTACCATCAAGCCCGATCACGCCAGGTAAATGTTCTTCATCTACACACCTCGGTTAGTAAATTACCCCCTCCAGAGTTGCCTGTGGTGCGGACAGTTCATGACCACAATCCCTATTGTCCCAGTGGATCACGGTATCTTAAGAACTGGGGGAAACCCTGCGATCGCGCTTACCATCCCATAGGTTGCCTCTGGGGCCACTTTATCGATCACTGTGGCAGTATCCGTCCTGCTCAGTTATCCACTGAGTTTCAACGGCTTTCACAGGAAATGAAGACTTTGTCTGTTATTCCAACTATTGCCAATAGTCAGTTTGTCAAAGAACAGATGCTCCGGTCAGGGTATCTAGAAGACCAGCTTGATCTACTACTGTTACCGGTCCCTGATTCCGGTGAATATCTTCCACCTCCTGAGGACGAAATTCCCCATTTTCTGTTTGTAGGTCGGATTACCCCTGAAAAAGGGTGGAGGTGGTTGTTACAGGCGCTCGCGACCCTAAAGACACCCATTCATTTAGATATTGCCGGGACAGGTAATCCTCAGCAGAATCAAGCCATCCGAGAACTGACAGCCCAACTTGGTCTGGAGGAAAAGATCACCTTTCATGGCTGGGTGAATGAAGGCGAGGTGAGGCGACTGATGCAGCAATCGCGGGCGGTTATCTTCCCCTCGGTCTGGCATGAACCCGCGGGGCTGGTCAGCCTAGAAGCAGCGGCAGCGGGCCGAGCAGTCATTGCGAGTCAGGTTGGTGGACTTCCAGAATACGTTGGAAAGTTAAAAAATGGGTTACTGGTAGAGCCGAATGATGTCCAAGGTTTAGCGGAGGCAATCGCACAATTAGCCCAAAACTATTACCTAGCTCAGCAATTAGGCGTTGAAGGTTACAAAATGGTTCAAATGCACTTTTCCTTGGAGCAGCATCTGGCAGACTTAATGCAACTCTATGAACAAACTATCAACAAAGACAAGTTCTATTTCTGATATCGTGTGCCAATCTTCCTGACCTGGTTCTGTTTTAGTCAAGGTGGACATAATCTGGCGCAAAGCGTTAGCGATCGCTGTTTGCTCTATCACAAATTCAGTTTGTCCTGGATCGAGAAATTCGGCATTGATTCCTACGTCCGTCACTTGCCTCAGATCTCTATAGCAGTGATCGTGGAAAACTCGACAGGGAGGTTAGCAAACTTCCTCATCAATTCCCAGTTACCGCAACCATGCCGCTAACCGCTCCGCCCGTTGGTGTTCCTGTTCTGCCCGTTGGCGTTCCTGCTTCGCCTGCTGCAACGCAGCTTCATCAGGTAGGGGCACAAGATTTCCTTCTCGATCATAAAAACGTAACCACTGGCAGGTTTCCTGTGGGGGTTCGCGGTCAATTGCCCCCTGCCATAACCCTAGCCATAACTCCAGGGCTTCACACCAGAGCCAGCCCTGCTGATTCGGCAATAAGGGTTGATATCCCCGTCCCAGTTCTAGATGCTAACCTTCCAAGGAATTTGGGTTGAATGGATCATAAACAAAATAATCTGCTGTCCGAGAAATCTGTTCATAGAGCTTTTTCTTGATCCCCTTGTCCACGGCAGCTGTAGAGGGGGAGAGTAACTCCACAATCACGTCTGGGTAATGCCCCTCTTCCTCCCAAACCACCCAGCCCTGGCGTTCCCTGGCTCCATCAACTCCTAGCGCAACGAAGAACTCTGGTCCCCGAAAGTCCCGATTCATCGCCTGGTTCCGGCTGTAGTAGACAAACATGTTTCCCCCGACAAAATAATCACTGCGGTTACTCAGTGCCTGGGGGAGCGATCGGATCAGGGCGTTCATTGCAATTCGATGCCGATTCGATTCCAAGGGTTCACCGTCATCAAAGATCAGGTCAGTTGGAAGAGGAGGGCACTTTCAACTTGAGGGGGGGTGAGGCTTGGGACTGAAGTTCCAGAGGAGGTTGCGTGGCCATGAGAACATCTCCGGGAAAAAGCTTTTGGGAAGCCTGCATAAGTGACTTCCGCCTTTTGCCACCATTTTAGCAATCGGAAAAACTCCTACCCTCACTGAACCTATTAAAGGGACGGTTCTAGCAAAGGACGATCGCGCAGTTACTTGAGACTTCGTTGATACAGCTCCAGGTGTTGCTGTACTACCACTGGCCAACTCAGTGAGTGAACCCACTCCCGACAGCGCTGTTGAATAGCAGACCTTTCTTCCGGTGACAAATCGAGAATCTGAGATAAAGCGGTAGCGATCACTTCTCCAGAATTCTGACTGACTACAAATCCAGTTTTGCCATCTTCAATAAATTCATGCATAGCCCCAGCATCGGTACAAATTACAGGGGTGCCACAGGCTTGAGATTCTAATAGCGTAAAGCCCATTAGCTCTGGTACAGGCGAATAATTGCCATAACAATCTGTGTGAACGGATGGCAAAACAGTGACTGCTGCTTGACGATATTCCTGTAAGAGTTGTTGATCGTCAGCATCATGAATAAATTCTACGGACAGATCTCCTGCTAGTTGTTTCAGTTCTTGCAAAAATTTTTCGTTGTAGGGTTTACCGAGAATTTTAAGTTTATAGTCTGGAGCATTGAGAAAGCGAAAAGCTTCAATCAGGTAGTTAATTCCTTTATGGGAAAGGATTCTGCCCACGAACAGAATAGTCTTCTTCTTAAGAACTTCAGGACTGGGTGCAAATTTTTCAGTGTCGATTCCGCCTTTGATTAAAACTGCCTTCTGCTGGAGGGAGATCGGTAAAGCGTTTAAGCCAAAGCTAGAATAAGCGATCGCTCGACGATAACAGGAAAGAGTAGGTAGTTTTTGATTGAGCAAATATCCCAAGCCGCTACCGCCACCGTAATCTGTGACAAATATCCGTTTACCTAGCAGTTGAGCAGTGAGGGTGGAAAGGACTGAAGCTAAGGCATTGACTACATGGATATGAACAATATCAGCTTTAGCGATCGCAGTTAAGCAAAAGGGATTAAAGGCGTTAATGTAGTTATTTTGAAGAAAGAAACTCACGGGATAAGTTTCAATCTTAAGGGAGCCGTGGTAGTAGGATTGCCGTTTTGATGAAAAGCTGACTAAAGTAGTCTCTACAGTTCTGGACATCCAACTTGCTAGTTCAGTTGGATAACGTTCACCTCCTCCAATGTATGAAGAATTGTCAAAATAGGTTGGAGTAACATGAACAACTTTCATAAATGTTTAATGGCAACCAGATCACAGGAAATAAACCATGCAGGGAAAAGCCAAGCCCAGCGTTGTTCATAGGTTTCTGGAAATTTGTTTGCTAGCCTTCTTACAATCGACTTGGAAAACCTACTGCCCTTAAAGTAAATGTGGCGAGACTGAATATAAAATCTAGCGCTTGAATAATAAGATAGATCACTCTGATCTGAGAAATAATCAAATGAGAAATAACTGAGATGCCATTTATGGGTTGGATCTATGTATGAATTTGCACAAGAAAAATGAGGAGTGGTAATTCTAAGTATTCCACCAGGCTCTAATAATCTATGAAATTCTTCTAGGGTTTTTGGAATGCTTCCTAAATGCTCAATCACATCAAAACACTCAATCTCAGAGAAACTAGAGTCCTCGAATGGATAAGGAAAACAGTCCAAATCATGGATGACATCTGGTTTAACATCTGGAGAAATATCAAGACGAATGACACCTGTTTCACTCTTGCGTATCCCACAACCTACGGAAAGAATTGTTGTTTGAACAGATTGATGCATTTTTTTGAATTTTTGCGATAAAAATAAATTTACATTGATTCAGATAGAACACTTTCATAAACTTGCAAGGTCTTGCAAGCCATATTTTGGATTGAGAACTCTTGCGATCGCTGTTTAGCTGCTTGGCCTAGTTGCTTCCTCATCGGTTCATTGTCTAGTAATTTTGAAATAGCGGAGACTAGTTCATCAGGTTCGCAGTTTTCTACTAAAATACCAGCATTTCCAACAATTTCAGCCATACTCGCTGCATTTCGGGCAACAACGCAAGCCCCCATAGCCATTGCTTCTAGAATAGGCAATCCAAAACCTTCATACAAGGATGGAAAGACAAAAACAGTAGAATAAAGATAAAGATCTGCCAACTTTGCATCTTCGACAAACCCTGTACAAATAACCTGATCTTGAATTTGAAGTTCTCTAACTAAGTGATTAAATTCCTTTTCCCTATCAGGGGTGCAAGCTGCCCGTCCAAATAAAATCAAGCGTAGACTGGGATACCTGGCTAGAAGTTTTGGCATTGCTAACAACAAAGCTCGAAGGTTTTTTCTAGGTTCTAAGTTAAAAGGAGATAATAGCGTCACTCCTGTCATCTCTGGTCTCAACTCCAGGCTTTCATCATTAGCTGAAGTAGTAAAGCAAGGAAGATTAGCTCCAAGTTGAATGGGAGAGATTTTGTGATGGGGTATCTGCCATCTTTGTTCGAGATCATGAGCAGTTGATTGGCTAATTGCAATCACAAGATCAACTCGATTCTGTACAATCCATTTTTCAATCTGATAAGGTCTTGAAAAAACGGCAGCTTGATATTCATCAAATAGCTCATACATGAGGTCGTATTCAGTAATGACCGTTTTACAGGGGGCTAACAGTGGGATGAATGAGTGTAATGTATGCCAAAGATCCAGGTGATAGAAATAAATGATTGCTGAATACCTAATATGGTTTAAGTAATAACTACCGCGAAATACCCAGGGTTTAATTTGCTGATACTTCCAGCGATCTTTGCGAGTCAAAAATATATCTTTCAACTCAGGAACAGGTTCTTGCCTAGAACCAAATAGAAAAAAAAGAAATCCCTCTCGATTTATCTCAGATAATCCACGAACCAAGTCAATCACGTAACGATACTGGCCTCCCTTTGGAGTCACCTGATCCAAACTGGAAAAATCCAATCCAACTCTCATAGCAATGTTATGAATACCTGATCAACTTCGTATTAGGACTGAGACCATTTTATATTTAGGCTCTCCTGAACTTGAGGTGATTAGTTTAACTAATCAGACAGGCAAGCTAATA
>ERZ1066117.184-NODE-184-length-62371-cov-34.929970_pt1 | contig 62371 bp, 53 predicted proteins | sample MGYA00382764_ERZ1066117 | MGnify/ENA primary metagenome ERZ1066117 (study PRJEB33369, sample SAMEA5778347) | biofilm metagenome | biome: Industrial cooling water; feature: Water cooling tower basin; material: Biofilm | place: United Arab Emirates | collected...
TACTGCACGCAGTAGTTCCGCGGGGCGTAGTTGTCGACGAGATCGAAGCGGTAGGCGTCGGCTTTGACCCCGGCGGCCTCGAACACGGCGCGGACGACGTCGGGCGTGCGCATCTCCTGGAAGATCCGGCAGTCGTGGCGGAGGTCGAGCCGCCAGACCCGCGGGACGAGCGTCACCTCGAACAGCGCGAGGCCGCGGGTCTCGCCGACGTAGACCGCCTCGCACACGAGGCCGTGGACGTGGCGTGGCTCGTCGACGCCCTCGATGCACAGCGCGGCGGCGCGGCCGACGAGGTCGTCGACCTCGATCATGTGATCGCAGGCGAGCTCGATCCGGAACTCGTAGAGCGTCGAGACGCCCTCGCGGCCGCTGAACCGCAGCACGCGCAGCGAATCGTCGACCCCCTCCGCGGTGAAGGTGAAGACCGGACGGTTGCCGATCAGCGCCAATATCGATGCGAGCTCCACCATCACCGACCTCCGAGGATCCCGGGGCGCCACGCTAGCGAGGGTCGTGGGGTCGATCAACCACGCGGGGACGCGCGGCGAGGCTCGACTTCGTCCGCGTGGCGGCCGGCGGGCCGAGGCGGGGTCACAGGAGGTGACGCGCCTTGACCTCGAGGTAACGGTTGATCAGGTTCGGCGAGAGCTCGTGCGGGAGCACGTCGAGCACGAGGGCGCCGGAGCGCTTGAGGTCGCGGATCAGCCGATCGCGCCAGCTGAGCGCCTCGGCGGCGGCGGCGGCGACGTACGGGGCCGGCTCGCCGGGGAGGAAGCGGCCGTCGGGGACGTGGACGAGCGCCTCGACGCTCGGGTCGCGCAGCAGGACGATCAGCGGCAGGTGGCGCGGCAGGAGCCCGCGCGACAGGCGGAGCAGCGCGTGCGCGGCGTTGTGATCGATCACCTGGGTGAAGATCACGACGAGGCTGCGCTTGCGCAGGCGCGGGCCGAGCTGCTTGAACGCCTGCTCGTAGTCGGTCTCGACCAGGGCGGGCTCGATCGCGAAGAGCGCCTGGATCACCCGCTGCGAGGCGCTCTTGCCGCCGCCGGGCGCGAGGTAGGTCAGCACGCGCTCGGCGAAGGTCAACAGGCCGACCTGGTCGCCGCCGCGGCTGGCGACGTAAGTGAGCATCAGGGTCGCGTTGAGCGCGTGATCGAAGAGCGAGAGCGACTCGCTGGTCGCGGTCATCAGGCGGCCCGCGTCGAGCATGAAGACGATGCTCTGGTCGCGCTCGAGCTGGTACTGGCGCGAGATCAGCTTGTGGCGCCGCGCGGTCGCCTTCCAGTCGATGCTGCGGTACTCGTCGTCGCGCTGGTACTCGCGCAGGGCCTCGAATTCGGACTCGCCGCCGCGGCGCCGGACCGACCGCGCGGCCGCGTCCTGGTTCTTGCGCGCGAGCAGCTCGTAGTCGCGGACCGACTGGACGTCGGGGTAGATCCGGACCGGCTGGCGCGCGGCGAGGCGGAGCTGGCGGATCCACAGGCCGAGCGGCGAGGCGTAGCGGACGGTGTGGTCGCCGAGCGCGAAGGTGCCGCGGCGGCTCGGGATCAGGCGGTAGGTCGCGGCCGCGCGCTGGCCCGGCAATAGCTCGAGCGCGAGCGGGAGGTCGGGCGAGCTCGCGTGATCGAAGAGGTCGTCGGTGACCTCGACGCGCAGGCGCCGGCGCGCGCGCGAGCGCAGCTCGAGCACGACCGGGTTGGCGCGGCCGATCGACAGGACCTCGCGGCCGCTGCGGGACACCTCGACGAGCGGGCGCGCGGCGAGGGCGGCGTCGACGACGGCCGCGAGCGCGAGCGCGAGGTCGAGCGCGATCATCGGCCACAGCAGGTCGGGCGCGGCCAGCCCGGCCAGCGCGAGCGCCAGCGGGGCGAGCAGCAGCAGCACGAGGAGGCGCGACGGGATCACGGGGTCATGTCCGTTCGGTCAGCCGGCGGTCTTCGGCACGCGCGCCTCGGCGAGGATGTTCTGCACGCAGTCGTCGGCGGTGACGCCCTCGAACTCGGCGTCGGGGTGGAGGACGAGGCGGTGGCGCAGGACGTAGGGGGCGAGCGACTTGATGTCGTCGGGGATCACGAAGTCGCGGCCCTCGCTGGCGGCGCGGGCCCGGCCGGCGGACAGGAGCGCGATCGAGGCGCGCGGCGAGGCGCCGAGGTAGACCGAGCGGTGCGCGCGGGTGCGGGCGACGATGTCGGTGATGTAGTCGAGGATGTCGTCCTGGACGCGGATCTGCTGCAGCGCGGCCTGCATGGCGACGATCTGCTCGGAGGTGACGATCTGCTCGAGGCCGGCGGCGTCGAGCGCGGCGGCGTCGAACCCGCGGACGACGTTCTGCAGCAGGCGCTTCTCGACGTCGCGGGTCGGGTGGGTGACGTCGATCTTGAGCAGGAAGCGGTCGAGCTGGGCCTCGGGCAGCGGGTAGGTGCCCTGCGACTCGACCGGGTTCTGCGTCGCCATGACGAAGAACGGCTGGGGCAGCGGCCGGGTGGTGCCGTCGGTGCTGACGCTGCGGTCGGCCATCGCCTCGAGCAGCGCCGACTGGGTCTTCGCCGGCGCGCGGTTGATCTCGTCGGCGAGCAGCAACTGCGTGAACACCGGGCCGGGCAGGAACTCGAACTGCTGGGTGCGCTGGTTGAAGACGTTGCCGCCGGTGACGTCGCTCGGCATCAGGTCGGGGGTGAACTGCACGCGCTTGGCCTGGCAGCCGAGCACGCGGGCGAGCGCGCGCACGAGCAGCGTCTTGCCGAGCCCGGGCACGCCCTCGATCAGGACGTGCCCGCGGGCGAGCACGCCGATCAGCACGTTGTCGACGATCTCGTCCTGTCCGAGCAGGACGCGACCGACCTGCTCGCGGATCCGCCTGCACACGTCTGCGAAGTTCTGCGGGTTCACTGTTGGCCTCCTGCCGCGCGGACCAGGCGCGCGAGCTCCTGCATCAATTTGAGGTCGCCCGGCGGGCCGCCGTCGGACTTGTCGTCGCGCAGCGTGCTCGCCTCGACGAGGATCTGGTAGACGCGCGTCTCGTCGTCGCCGGTGCGGGTGGCGATCGCCTGCGCGACGCCGTAGAGCCCCGCGGCGCCGCCGGGGGCGCGGTCGCGCAGGCGCTCGAGGGCCCACGAGGCGTACTGGCGGGCGGCGTGGTGGGCCGCGCGGGCGCGGGCGTACTGCAGGCCGAGCGCCTCGACGTGCTCGGCGAAGCGCCGGCGCGAGCGCCCGGCCGGGTCGCGCGGGCGGCCGAAGCGGACGCCGCGCCAGGCGAAGAACACCAGCGCGAGCAGCAGGAGCTGCAAGATCACCGGCGTCAGCTTGAGCTGCCGGATCGTCTCGGCCGGGTTGTCGGCGCCCCAGTCGAGCAGGCCGTCGACGAGCTCGACGCGGCCCTCGCCGGCGGCGAGCAGCGCGAGCGTCAGCGCGGGGTTGTCGGCGACGGTCAGGCCGGCGTTGGTCAGCAGGCGATCGTCGGCGAGCACGGTGACGAGCCCGCGGCCGCGGGTGCGCTGGGCGGCGTAGACGCTGCCGCCCTCGCGGACGATCAGCGCGTCGTCGTCGAGGTCGTCGCCCGCGAGCGCGCGCCGGTCGGGCGAGACGAACCGCAGCTCGTCGGACGCCGCGAGGCCGGCGAAGCCGGTGACGTCCGGCGCGAAGGACAGCGCGGGGCCGACGTCGGCGGCGACGTAGCGCAGGTCGAGCGACGCCGGCAGCGGGCCGCCGGCGACGATCAGGTGGCCGCCCGCGTAGGTCCACTCGATCAGTCGGTCCCACACCTCCGGCCCCGGGTCGGCGACGTCGTGCATCAACACCAGCGTGCGCGGGCCGTCCTCGGCGTCGACGTCGAGCTCGTCGAGCGGCCGGGCGCGGAAGCGGGCCGCGATCTCGTGCTTCGCGGCGAGGGCGATCACCGCGCCGCTGCCCGACGGCGAGTCGTCCCACGGCGCCGGCTGGCCGATAGGACAGCCGACGAGCAGCGCGAGCAGCAGCGCCGCGCCGCCGCCGCGGGTTGCGATCGCGGCGGCCTTGCCGAAGATCCGCTCGAACAGCGGGGCGGTCGCGGGGGCGCTGCCGAACTGCACCTGCTCGACGTCGCGGACGACGTCGCGGACCTCGACGCGCAGGTCGGGGCGGTCGCGGAGGTCGCGGAGGTAGTCGCCGTTGGTCCGCGAGGCCTCGACGCGGATCAGGCCGTCGCGGTCGAGCCGGTACAGCAGCGCCGCGTGGGCGGCCTTGATCGCGGCCGGGTAGTCGCCGGAGGCGGCGGCGGCGCGGGCGCGCTCGAGCATCGTCGCGACGTCGCGCGCGACCTGGCCGTCGTCGGCCCGGGATGGCCCGGGGGACAGGGCCTCGGAGGCAGGCCTCGCGTCTTCGGGCTCGTCGTCGCGGCGGCGGCCGTAGGAGTTGCGCAGGATCGCGAGGACGATGGCGACGACGCCGGCGATCAGGATCACCCAGAACAGCAGCTCGCCGAGGCCGCCGAGCTCGGGGAGGACCGGCTCCTCGCGGTCGACGCGGCGGCGCGGCTCGAGGCGCTCGGCGTCGCCCTTGCCCTCGCGTTTCCCGGGCTGCTTCGCGTCGCCGCCGGCGTCCTCGCGTTCGCCGCGCGGCCCGCCCTCGCCGGCGCGGCGCGACTGCTGCAGGCGGAGCGGGATGTCGAGGTCGAGCTCGGCGCGCGGGGCCTCGCAGGCCTCGTGCCACCGCGGGCAGCGGTCGTTCGGGCGCGGCGCGACCGGCGGGCAGAACGCGGCCTCGTCCTCGGTGAGGTTGTACGCGGGGTCGTGGCAGAACGCGTAGCGCCGCTCGCCGAGGATCGCGGCGGCGTCGCGGACGGCCTTGCTCGCGTCGACCGGGCCGGCGAGCGCGAGGACGACGGACAGCGCGATCACGCGGCCTCCTGCGCCGGTGCGGCGCGCGAGCCCCCGACCGCGGCGATCGCGGTGAAGCGCAGCTGGATGTCCCAGCCGTCCTGGCGCGTGCGGCCGTCGATGTAGGTGAGGAAGCGGGCGGTCGCGGCGTAGGGGACGGAGGCGAACAGGCCGAGCAGCGCGAACGCCGAGCCGCCGTCGTCCGACAGGCTGCCGAGCGGCTCGCCGAGCTGCAGCACGAAGTCGACGAGGCCGTCGCCGAGCAGCGCGTCGGCGGCGAACACCGCGAACAGCTGGGCGACCGCGGTGCTGAGGCGCAGGCCGAGCGCGACGCCGAACTTGCGCAGGATCAGCACGCGCGCGCGGCCGAGGCTCGCCAGCGGCGACTGGCCCTCGAGCAGGACCGCCTCGGGGACGAAGGTGTAGACGATCCAGCCGAGCAGCCCGAACACGACCGCGAGGCTGCCGACGACGAGGACCAGGCCGACGAGCAGCAGCGCGGAGCCGTAGGCGAAGCTGCGGCGGAGCAGGTGGCCGAGGACCGCGCGGACGCCCGGCTTCGCCTCGAACAACAGGCGCGAGGCGGCGACCGTGAACGCGCCCTCGGCGAGGCCCGCGAGCAGGATCGCAGCCGACCACACGAGCCACCAATCTCCGGCGGTCCAGTACCACACCGCGCCGGTCAGCGCGAGGCAGGGCACGAGCACGATCGCCGCGAGCTTGAGGTAGAGGCCGGCGCCCAGGCCGACGCAGAAGCGCGCGGCGAGGTCGAGGATCTCCGACTGCGTGCGCGGGCGCAGCGCGACGCGGGCGCGCTCGAGGTTCACGGCGCGGCCCTCCGGCGCCCGGCGAGCGCGAAGTAGAGGACGAGCAGCACGGTGAAGATCGCGGCGGCGGACCACTTGACCGGCGCGGGGATCGACGAGGGCGACCAGAACGCCTCGAGGCCGGCGGCGATCACCAGCATGATGCCGGCGCCGAGCACGAGGACCGCGAGATCCCTGGCCTGGGCGCGCAGCGAGCCGAGGCGCGTGCGGCCGGCGGTGTCGATCAGCGCGTAGCCCATCTGCAGGCCCGCGCCGCCGGCGACGGCGATCGCGGTCAGCTCGAAGGTGCCGTGGGTGCAGACGAAGGTCAAGATGTTGCGCCCGTGCCCGCTGGCGATCACGTGGCCGATCACGGTGCCGAGCACGATGCCGTTGTACAGCAGGAAGAACGCGCTGCCGAGGCCGAGCAGCGCGCCGGTGGCGAAGCAGCGGAAGGCGATGCCGACGTTGTTGAACACGTAGAAGCCGGCCATCGCGCTGTCGGTGCCCTCGTCGCGGCCCTCGAGGCCGTGCGAGTACATCTCGGCCATCCGGTCGAGCATGTCGTGCGACAGGATGTGGGCGGCGAAGCTCGGCTGGGTCAGCGTCAGCGCGCCGCAGACGAGCAGCGGGCCGAAGAACAGCGCCGAGCCGAGGGCGAAGAAGCGGAGGTTTTTGCGCAGGGTCCGCGGGAAGTCGCGGGCGACGAGGTCCCACGCGGCGCCGAGGCGGTGCGGCGGGGCGGCGTAGAGGAGGTTGTGCGCGCGCGCGGCGAGGCCGTCGAGGTAGCCGAGCAGCTCGCTCGTGTAGCCGGCGCCCTGGGCGTGGACGAGGTCGGCGCAGGTGACCCGGTAGAGCGCGCCGAAGCGGGCGATCTCGTCCGGCGCGAGGCGGTGCAGCGGCTTGTCGCGGGCGAGCAGCTCGGCGAGCGCGTCCCAGTCGGCGCGGCGGCGGGCGACGAACTCGTCCTGGGTGCGTGGGCTCGCGCGATCGGACATGGCTTGAAGGACAGGTTAGCGGCGAGGCCGGCGGACCCGCCGGCCGCCGGACGACGGGCCCGCGGCGGCGACCGGAGGCTGCGGTTGCGGCTGCGGCTGGTCGGGGCGCAGCCTGGTGTGGCCGATCGCGCGCAGGTACAGCAGCGCGAGGAAGCGGGTCGGGTCGGCGTAGCGGTGGCCGCCGAGGCGGCGGGCGTAGACCGGCGCGACGATCTCGGCGAGCTCGCGCTCGCGCGCCGGGTGGAGGGTGCCGAGGCGGCGCAGGAACAGCTCGAGCGCGGCGAGGTCGGCGGCGTCGAGCGGCGGCCGGGCCGGGAGGGCGGCGAACTCCTCGGCGGTCGGCAGCGGCGAGATCTGGATCGCGGCGCCGATCCGCGCCGGGTCCTCGACGATCACGACGGTGCCCGCGACCATGTCGCCGAGCCGGCGGAACCGCGGGTCGAGCGCGAGGACCGTCGCGCCGACAGCGTAGAGGCTCGGCAGGAAGTCGGCGGCGCGGAGCAGGTTGCGCAGCACGGTGTCGAGGAAGTTGGTCGGGTAGCCGCCCTCGCGGACGACCCGCAGCCGCATCGCCCGCTTGCCCGGGGTCCGGCCCGACCAGAGGCTCTCGAACAGCACGTAGTAGCCCCATTCGACGGCGAAGATCACCAGCAGCATCGCGCCGATCGACGCGCCGCCGACGGCGTAGCCGGCGAGCCCGAGCGCGAGGACGCAGACGATCACGATCGCGGCCCGGATCAGCAGGTCGATCACGTACGCCGTCGCGCGCCGGGCGGGGCCGGCGAGCTGGTAGCGGAAGCGGACCTGCTCCGGTGTCTCGACCTCGAGCACCGTGTCGAGCGGGGGCGCCGCGGCGTTCGCCTCGCGGATCATCCGTGGATCGGGGCGACGATGACGCGCGTGCCGGCGATCATGTCGTGGCCGCAGCGCTTCTCCTCGCCGAAGATCATCAGGGCGTTGACGAGGCCGACGATGCTGCCGATGTAGGGGATCATCCCGAGCGCGCCGATGATCCAGCTGCGCAGGATGACGCCGTGGACGAAGCCGCAGGGCGAGCCGTCGAGCCGGACGATCTTGGTGCCGAGGATCTTCTTGCCGATCGACTGGCCCGAGGTGGCGATCAGCGTCCACTGGATCCCGACGTAGATCAGGAACGGGACCGCCATCGTCGTATAGATCTGCAGCAGCGGGTTGCCGCCGCCGACGATCCGCGGCGGGTCGAACAGGAAGAACGTCGGGATGAGCAGCGCGACCAGCACGAGGTTGTCGAGGAACGCCCCGAGGAACCGCGCGCCCCGGCTGGCGAGCACATAGTCCTGCTCGTCGGCGGTCGCGGCGGCCTGGTCGACGCTCGCGGTCGGCGGGGCGTACGGGTTGAGCTGTGGATCCATGCCCGGACCAGGGCACCATGCCCGGCGTCGGCCTGTCAATGCAGGCCCTCTCGGGCCCGCGGCGACGCAGCCTAACGATGTTCGTCGCGCGGGGCCGCGCGGCGGGTCGGCGAGCGATCCGCGCGGCGCGGGCGACCGTGCGCCCGCGGGGCCGGCGCGGCCGCAGACGCGACGTGACGGAGGGCGGAGGACGGCTGATCGCGCCGCGACGATCCGCGGCGAGTCGTCGAGCATGTCCCCGGGGACAGGTCGACACGGCGCCGGCGATCGACGAGCGGCTGCTCGAAGGGCCCGTGCCGGGTCGGCGATCGGCCCGGCACGGGGATGCGCGGTTTTGTGACACGAACGTCGCCAACAATTCGCACGGGCGTGGGATCGGCGCTGCGTTCGCGCACTAGCGTTCCGGCGCGCCGGCGTCGTCCGGCGATTCGAAGGAGTCCCAGCATGCCCCGCGCGTACGTTCGCCATATCGCAGTCTCTGGTCTTTGGTTCAGCCTGCTCGCCGCCTGCGGCGACGACACCGCCGCGGCCGGCAAGGACGGCGTCGACGGGCAGAACGGGCAGGACGGGCAGGGCGGCGCGCCCGGGCAGGACGGGCAGGACGGGCAGGGCGGGCAGGACGGGCAGCCGGGGCAGGACGGGCAGGACGGCGAGCCGGGGCAGGACGGGCAGGACGGCGCGGACGGGCAGGACGGCCTCGACTTCGACCGCGCGCCGCGCTCGGCCGTGGTCGCGCTCGGCTTCGCCGACGACCTCGGCACCGGCGCCGCCAACATCGCCGACTTCGTGAAGATCCTGACCGAGCAATACGCCAAGGACGTGCTGCCGCCCGGGCTGCAGTTCCCGCTCGCGCCGGCCTCGACCGACGACGTGCGCGCGATCGCCGGCCTGCGCGCCGACGTGCTGGTCCGCTGGCTCGATCCGCTCGGCTGGGACGATTCGCCGGAGAGCCCGCGGTTCGGCGCCAACAACGACTACATCGCCTATTTCGGCGACGGCTGGGACGATAGCCCGGGCGACGCCCCGCAGTGGAACGGCAGCGGCAGCGGCGCGTGGCTGTGGGTCAATCACGAGTATGTCTCCGGGGACAGCCCGACGGCGACGACCGCGCCGACCAGCCAGCACCTGATCTTCGCCCAGTGGCTGCGCCGCTGGGGCGTGCTCACCAACGACGTCACCGCCGACGTGTGGGACGACGCCGCGCGGACCGCCTACGTCGCCGCGTACAAGCGCGAGCTCGGCGGCTCCTGGCTGCACGTCGTCCAGGATCCGGCGAGCGGCGCGTGGTCGCTCGATCGCGGCCGCGAGCCCGTCCGTTACGACGCGACCAGCGCGACGCTGACGCGGATCACCGGGCTCGCGGGCGTCAGCGCCGACAAGGACGATCAGGGCAACGACCTTCCGGGGAACGTCGCCGCCGGGATCCTCGCCGACTGCTCGGGCGCGCAGACCCCGTGGGGCACGGTGATCAGCGCCGAGGAGAACGTGCAGGACTACTACGGCGATCTCGAGACGTGCTGGAGCGGCCAGCAGTTCGTCGCCGGGGCCGGCTGCGACGCGGGCCAGGCGATCGCGCTCGACCCGACGCCGAGCGACGACGGCGAGTTCGGCCGCTCGCCCGATCCGAACGGCAAGCACGCGCGCGACCTCTACGGCTACCTCGTCGAGATCGACCCGGGCCAGCCGCCGGGCGAGTACATCGGCAAGACCACGCCGGGCGTCGGCCACCAGAAGCTCGGCAGCCTCGGCCGGGCGCGCTGGGAGAACGCGGCGTTCGCGATCGGCGGCGACTACACGCTGCTCGCCGACCAGCCGATCGCGATCTACGGCGGCGACGACCGCCGCAGCGGCCGGATCTTCAAGTGGGTGTCGAAGGGCGTGTACAAGCCCGGGATGACGAAGGCGCAGATCCGCGCGCTGCTCGCCGAGGGCTCGCTGTACGTCGCGCACTTCGCCGGCCTCGACAACGCGACCGGCACGACGCTCGAAGGCGGCGCCGAGGCGACCGAGGCGGCGCCGGGGCAGGGCAAGTGGATCCGGCTGTCGGTCGACAACGACACGGACCTCGCGCCGAACGCCGGCACCGGCGCGGGCGCGGGCGGGACGACGGTCGGGGCTGCCCTCAAGGACATGCAGTGGAACGGGATCGGCGGGTTTGCGACCGACGACGACGTCCGCCGCGCGCTGTTCACCGCGTGCAACAAGCTCGGGATCATGGAGCTCAACCGGCCCGAGGACATCGAGTGGAACCCCGAGGATCCGAGCGGGACGCCGCGGCTGTACGTCGCGTTCACCAAGCACGGCCGGCAGACGGCGCTCGACCAGGACGGCGTGCTGTTCAAGCCCGACGAGTGGGCGATGAAGGCGCCGAAGCGCGCGGACGACGTCGGGACGATCTTCGCCATGCAGGAGGCGGACCCGGGCAAGCCCGGCAGCTCGGCGACGTTCACCTACTTCAAGGTGTTCCAGGGCGTCGAGGGCGACGGGGCGCTCGACGCGGCCAACCCGGACAACATCATGATCGACGCCGACGGCGGGGTGTGGTTCGGCACCGACGGCAACTTCGGCGTCAACGGCCACGCCGACGCGCTCTACTACCTCGACCTCGATCCGGCGCACAAGCCGGGCCAGCCCGGGATCGTGACGCCGACGTGGGGCCGGGCGCTGCGGGTCGTCGCCGGCCCGAGCGACAGCGAGGCGACCGGACCGGCGCTGAGCAGCGACATGCGCACGCTCTTCTTCGGGGTCCAGCACCCGGGCGAAGAGGTGTTCTCGAGCTGGCCGGGCAACCCCTGAGCGCGAGGCGAGCATGCGGCGATTGACCGGTCAGGGCTTTCACCTGCTGCTCGGGCTCGGCCTGCTCGGCCTCGTCGCCGTGCAGGTGTGGCTGCCCGCGCACGCCGCGGAGGACGGCCCGCGCGCGACCTCGGAGCCGGCCGCGCCGGCCGAGCGCTTCGATCCGCTGGCGGCGGCCCGCGCCGCCGGCGACCGCGTCGATAACCTCGAGGCCTCGATCCCGCCGCAGTGCTACACGAAGACCGGCGCGCGCTCGAACCCCTGCTACGCCTGCCACACCGCGTCGCAGGGGGCCAATTCGATGCACGACTGGGAATTGCAGCGAGAGTACGCGTTCTCGGCCGCCGGTCGCACGAATCACTGGACCAACCTGTTCGTCGACCGCGGCCCGGCGATCGCCGCGATCGCCGACGACGCGGTCCTGCGACATGTCCGCGAGGACAACTACGAGCCGCTGCGCGTCGCGATGCAGGGCCGCGCCGACTTCGCCGGCTACGCGCCCGACCTCGACCTCGCGGCCGGCTTCGACGCCGCCGGGTTCGCGCGCGACGGCAGCGGCTGGCGGACCTACGCGTTCAAGCCGTTCGTCGGCGCGTTCTGGCCGACCAACGGCAGCGCCGGCGACGCGTTCGTCCGCCTGCCCGCGAAGTTCCGGACAGGTCCCGAAGGGCAGGACCCGCAGGCCATCTATCGGATCAACCTCGCGCTGGTCGAGGCCTCGGTCGCGTCCGACCCGGCGGTCGCCGACGCAGCGGTCGTGTGGCCGACCGAGCCGCTCGACGAGCGCGCGGCCGGCCGCGACCTCGACGGCGACGGGCGGCTCGGCGTGGCGACGGCGCTGCGCGGGCTGCCGTCGCGCTACGTCGGCGGCGCGGCCGACCACCCGCTGCGGCGCGGCGTGTACCCCGAGGGCACGGAGTTCTTGCACAGCGTCCGCTACCTCGACCCCGACGCGCCGGGCCTCGCCGCCGCGCGGATGAAGGAGCTGCGCTACATGCGGAAGGTCGCCGAGCTCGATCGGTGGGCGACGCAGCGCGCGTACGAGGAGGAGCTCGATTCGCGGCAGGAGGGCAAGTCGCCGCGCTACACCGGATCGCCGGAGGTCGGCCTGCGCGGCGACTTCGGCTGGCAGCTGCAGGGCTACATCGAGGACGCCGCGGGTCGGCTCCGCCTGCAGACCGCGGAGGAGCACCGCGCCTGCATGGGCTGCCACAACGGGATCGGGGTCACGGTCGATCAGTCGTTCTCGTTCCCGCGCAAGCTGCCGGGGGCGCGCGGGTGGAGGTACCAGGACCTGCGCGGGATCGCGGACGCGCCGCTCGCCGGCCACGCCGAGCCCGAGTATCTGACGTACATGCGGCGGGTCGGCGGCGGCGACGAGCTGCGGGCCAACACCGAGGTGCTCGGTCGGTTCTTCCCCGGCGGCGCGCTCGCCGAGGCCGAGGTCCGCCGCGCCGCGCCGGGCGGCGACCGCGATCTCGCGTGGCTGCTCGCGCCCTCGCGCGCGCGGGCGCTCGCGCTCGACAAGGCGTACTGGCTGATCGTGCAGGAGCAGTCGTTCGTGCGCGGGCGCGACGCGGCGCTCGCCCCCGCGGCCAACGTGCACCGCGAGATCGGCGCGAAGGAGACCGAGCTCGCCGCCGCGGGGGAGCTGTTCCTCGACGGCCGGCTGCAGCTCGCCTGGCCCGAAGTGCAGGCGCTCGCGGCCCGGCCGGCGCGCTGAAGGGGGCGGCACGATCGGCGACGGCGGGCTGCGGCGGGCGGTCGCAGCGCCGGTCCGGGGGCGGTCCGGCGGGCTTCTCCTCGCTCGACGGGGCATCCGCGCGGCGCCGGCGAGGCGCCCCGGGCGAGGCCGCGGCGCGTGCGGGCTCGCGGGTCCGTGCTACCCAGGAGCATGCGCGCGCGGAGCTGTGTCCTCGGCCTGTCGATCCTCCTCGTCCTCGGCGGCTGCGATCGGCCGCCCGGCGACGTCGCCGGACCGCCGATCGTCGAGGTGCGCGCCGGCGACGTCGACCGCGGCTGCGCGCTCGGGCTCGGCGACGCGGCGGAGGACGCGTGCCCGGCCGAGCCCGCGCGTACCGCCGTCGAGGTCGACACCAGCGTGCTCGGCGAGCCGCTCGCGCCGTGCAGCCTCGCCCCGCGGACCGGCTACTTCCGCGACGGCTCGTGCCGCACCGGCCCGTCGGACACCGGTCGCCACGTCGTCTGCGCCGCGGTCACGGAGCAGTTCCTCGAGTTCACGCGCAGCCGCGGCAACGACCTGAGCACGCCGGCGCCGGAGTTCTCCTTCCCGGGCCTGAAGCCCGGCGATCGCTGGTGCCTGTGCGCGCTCCGCTGGCGCGAGGCGCTCGAGGCCGGCGTCGCCCCGCCGGTCGCGCTCGCGGCCACGCACTCGGGCGCGCTGCGCCACGTCACCCGCGCGCAGCTCGAGGCGCACGCGCTGCGCTGATCGCCGCATGGCAGGAGCGTCGACCGTGGCGATCCCCGACACCCCGAGCCGCCGGGACCGCTCTCGCCGCGCGGGGCTGCTCGTCCTGTCCCTCGGGGCAGCCGCGTGCGACGCCTGCGAGTGGCGGCCGCAGGCCGAGCGCAAGCTCGCCGCCTACGTCGAGGCGATCGACCCGGGGCAGGGGGGCGCCCCCGACCGCACCTCGAGCTTGCAGCGCCTCCCGCCGCGGCCGGAGCGGAGCGTCGAGCTGCCGCGGCGGACGATCGACATCTCCGGCTTCCTCTCGCTGCAGGGCTGCGCCCTCGGCGAGCGCGTCGGCGAGCGCAACAGCGGCCTCGGGCGGGTGATGACCGACTCGCAGCGGTGGGTCTACGAGGCCGCCTTCCTGCGCGACGCCGAGGCCTGCGCGCCCGGCCTCGACCCCGAGGAGCAGCCGAAGCTGCGCGACGTGATCGACGCCAAGCGATCGGAGCTGCCGACGGTGGTGTGGAACGCGATCTGGGGCGGCCCGGAGATCCAGCACCTGTTCGCGCTGTCCGGGCGCGAGCTCGATCCGGGCGCCGGCGCGGCCGCGCTCGCCGCCGCCGACGCGCTCGGCCTGCTGCGCCGCTTCGCCGCCGATCCGTTGACGATCACCAGCCGCGACCTCGAGGGCGCGCTCGGCACCCTGCGCAGCAGCACCGCCGGCGGCGACGTCCTGCGCGCGCTCGAGGCCCTCGCGCACTACCTCGACGCCGCCGCCGCGCGCCTCGAGGCCGTCGCCCCCGCCCCGGACTGCGAGCACCTGCGCCAGGTCTTCGAGCGCCGCTACGCCGGCGAGGTCCAGCCCTACGTCGCCCGCACCCACCAGGCCGCCGCCCCGCTCGTCGCTGCCTCCTGGGACCTGTACAAAGAGACAGCCGAACGCCTCCCGGCCGATCTGCCCGCGATCGCCGCCTACGCCGCCGCCCAGCTCGACCCGGCCGCCGGTCCGTGGGGCCGCTACGAGGCGGCCCTGGGCCGCCACACCGCCGCCTGGCAGCGCGTCGCCACGACCTGCGGCTTCGCCCCGTCCGCCGGGTGACCGACTTCGGCGAGTTGCCGTGCGCGGTCCGCCCCGAGCCGCTCACGACCACGCCGAAGCGTGCGCCCGGGCCCACTCGAGGAAGGCGATCGGCTTGCGGCCGAGCACGCGCTCGACGTCCGGCGACAGCCCCGCGGTCCAGCCGTTGCGCACGTACTCGTAGAGGGCGGACATCGTCGCCACCGCGACCTCGCTCGACCCGTAGCTGCGCAGCGACGCCGCGAACGCCTCGGGCGTGATGTCGACGAAACGTATCGGCCGGCCGAGCGCCTCCGTCAGCAGCGCCGCCACCTCGTCGTGATCGAGGCTCTCGGGCCCGGTCAGCGTCCAGCCCTCGCCGGTCGCATCGCCGAGCAGCGCCACCGCTGCGACCTCGCCGATGTCCGCGGCCGCGATGAAGCCCGTCTTGCCCTTGCCGGCCGGCAGGTAGATCGCCCCGTCGCTCTTGATCCCGCCGCCGTAGAACTCGATGAAGTTCTCGTCGAAGAACGTCGGCCGCAGGTGCACGTACTCGAGGCCCGACGCCTCGATCGCCAGCTCGACCTTGCGGTGGTCGCTCGCCGGGTTGTTCTCGACGCCGGAGGCCGACAGCTTGACGATCCGCCGCACGCCCGCGGCCTTCGCCGCCTCGACGATCGCCGCGCCGACCTGCGCCTCGTCGGCGCGGAACGGCGGCGCGCCGAGGTACAGCGCGTCGACGCCGGCGAGCGCGGGCGCCCACGTCGACGGGTCGTCGAACGACCACGTCACGGCGGTCACGCCTTCAGGGAAGTTCGCGCGGCTCGGGTCGCGGGTGGCGGCGCGGACGGTCGCGCCGCGACGGACGAGGGCCTGGACGGTCGCCGAGCCGGTCGTGCCGGTGGCGGTGAGGACGAGGATGGTGCGGGCCATGGGGACTCCTTGGGGCCGGCGGTGTGCGCCGGTGCCGAGGACGGTAGGCCCGGCGGGCAATGAGGGGAAGTGCATCTTGCTTCATGAGGCGATTAGACTCGGCTCATGGCCGACCTCGACGCGCTCTCGCTCCACCAGCTCAAGGTGCTGCTCTTGCTGCTCGAGGAGCGCAGCGTCTCGGCGGCGGCGCGGCGGCTCGGCGTCACCCAGCCGGCGGTCAGCCACGCGCTCCGGGCCCTGCGCGAGCTGCTCGGCGATCCGCTGCTGGTCGCCGGCGCGCGCGGGATGGCCCCGACGCCGCGCGCGGTCGCGCTGACCGGCCCGCTGCGCCGAACGGTGCGCGAGATCGAGACGTTGCTGCGCGGCGGCGCCGACTTCGACCTCGCCTCGGTCCGGCGCATGTTCGTGATCGCCACGTGGGACGGAATTTCGACCACGCTCGCGCCCGGGATCCTCGCCCGCGCCGCCCGCGAGGCGCCGGGGATCGACTTCGACGTCCGGCCCGTGCCGCGCGAGGGCAGCCCGCCGGGCCTCGAGGACGGCAGCCTCGATCTGTCGATCGAGGTCGGCCCGCGCGACGTCCCCGGGCTCAAGGCCCGCGCGCTGTACGACGACGACTTCGTGTGCCTCGTCCGCGCCGACCACCCGGCGGTCGGCGACACGCTCGACCTCGCGACCTACGTCAAGCTGCCGCACGCGTTGATGTCGCCGCAGGGCGACGGCAAGGGCGTCGTCGATCGCTGCCTCGCGCAGCTCGGGCTGGCGCGCCGGGTCGCGCTGCGGATCCGCTACTTCCTCGCCGCGCCGCTGGTCGTCGCCCGCTCCGACCTCGTCGTCACCGCCCCGCGGGCGCTCGCCGCCGGCTTCCTCGGCATGGCGCCGCTGCGGATGTTCCCGCCGCCGCTCGAGCTGCCGCGCGTCACGACCAGCATGGTCTGGCACGAGCGCGCGGAGGCCGACCCGGCGCACCGCTGGCTGCGCGAGGTCGTCGTCGCCACCTGCGGCCGCAGGTGACGGCGGCGCGAACGGACATGCCCGAGCAGACATGTCCTGGACGCCAGGCGGACGCCGGCCCCGCGGGCGCGGGCGGGCCGCGCGAACCCATGACCCCGGGGGACATGTTCCGGACGCCGGGCGGACGGTCGGCCCCGTCGCGCGCGGGCGGGCCGCGCGAATTTGTGATACGGTCGCCGCGTGACCCGGAGGACCGCGCAGCGAGCGATGTCGGCGTCGAGGACCGTGGCGCTCGCGGCGCTCGCGTGCCTGCTGTGCGCGCTGCTCGGCGCGTGCGCCACCACGGGCGCGCCGCGGCCGGCGACCGACAAGGTGGTCCTGTCGATCGTCGGCACCAGCGACCTCCACGGCCACGTGCGCGCGCTGCCGCTGCTCGCCGGGCACCTCGCCGGCCTGCGCCGCGAGCGGGCCGAGGCGGGCGGCGGCGTCGTGCTCGTCGACGCCGGCGACATGTTCCAGGGCACGCTCGAGTCGAACCTCGAGGAGGGGGCGAGCGTCGTCGCGGCCTACGCGGCGCTCGGCTACGACGCGGCGGCGATCGGCAACCACGAGTTCGACTTCGGGCCGGTCGGGCCGCGCGCGACCGCGAAGGCGCCCGGCGACGACCCGCGCGGCGCGCTGCTGGCCCGGATCGCCCAGGCGCCGTTCCCGTTCCTGTCGGCCAACCTGCGCCGCAGCGACGACGGCCGCCACCCTGGCGTCGGCGTGCCGTCGGTCCTGCTCGAGCGCGCCGGCGTCAAGGTCGGCGTGATCGGGGTGACGACCGAGGCGACCCCGTTCACCACGATCGCCGCCAACTTCGCCGGCCTCGCGGTCGCCCCGCTGGCGGCGTCGATCGCCGCGGAGGCCCGCTCGCTGCGCGCCCGCGGGGCCGCGGTCGTCGTCGTCGCCGCCCACGCCGGCGGCCGCTGCACCGACTTCGACGACCCCGACGACCTCGCGACCTGCACCGGCGACCAGGAGATCATGGCGGTCGCGCGGGCCCTCGATCCCGGCCTGGTCGACGTGATCGTCGCCGGCCACACGCACCAGGCGATCGCCCACCGGGTCGCCGGGATCGCGGTCGTCCAGTCGTACGCGCTCGGCGTCGCCTACGGACGGGTCGACGTCGCCGTCGACCGGCGCACGGGACATGTCCTCTCGGTCAGCATCCACCCGCCGCGGCGGCTGTGCTCCGATCCCGCGGCGAGCCCGGAGGCGGGGTGCGCCGCGGTCGACGGGCGCGGCGCCGCGATCGCCCCCGACGGCGCGCTGGCGGCGGCGCTCGCCCCGTCGCTCGCCCGCGCCGACGCGCTGCGCGGGCGCCTGCTCGGCCCGGAGCTCGGCGGGCCGTTCACGCCGCGGCGGCGCGGCGAGAACCCGCTCGGCAACCTGTTCACCGACCTGATGCTGCGCGCCCGGCCCGACGCCGACGCCGCGGTGATCAACGGCGGCGGGCTGCGGGCCGAGCTGCCCGCCGGACCGCTGCGCTACGGCGCGCTGTACGAGGCGTTCCCGTTCGACAACCGGTTCGCCCGGATCCGCCTGCGCGCCGACCAGCTCGCGGCGATCCTCGCGGCCGCGCTCGCGGGCGACGGCGCCTTCATCTCGCTCGGCGGGCTGACCGCGGAGGCGCGCTGCGACGGCCCGGTGTTGAGGGTGACGCTGCTCAAGGACGAGAGGCCGCTCGCGCCCGACGCGACGATCGAGGTGCTCGCCAGCGACTTCATGGCGACCGGCGGCGATCGACTGTTCGCGGCGCTCGGCGGGGCGAGCCCGGCGGCGATCGTGCTCGAGGACGATCCGCCGCTGCGCGAGGCGGTCGCCGACCAGCTGCGGGCGATGGGTCCGGTCCAGCTGCGGCCGGAGGCGTTCCACGACCCGGCGCGCCCGCGCGTGCGCGTCCCCGGCGACTCGCCGGTCCGCTGCGGCGATCCGCCGTCGCCGTGACGCATGGATTGCCCGGCCGGCTCCGCTGTGACCCGCGGATCGCCGGCCGGAGGCCGCAAAAAACGGGGGTGGCGGGCGGCGCGCGATCTTGTCACGCGACGCTCGCTTTTGCGACACACTGCTGTAACCGGGGCCGTACAGAAATTGGCCCGTGCTCCGCACCCGCCTCGCCGCGCTCGCCCTGACCCTCGCGTGCGCCTGCGACCTCGCCGACGACCCGCGCAGGCAGTGGTTGCAGGCGACGCTCGTGCTCGACAACCAGATCTTCCTCGACACGACGCCCGCGCTCGCCCGCGGCAAGTTCGCCAAGATGAGCGCGTCGTTCTACAACTTCTTCCGCGGCACGATCGGCCAGTGGGCGCGCGACGTCGGCGCGCCGGGCGGCGCGGGCTACTGGCCGAGCGCGTACGCGACGGTCGCGACCGGCGACGTCGCGCTGGTCGGCGACCCGCACCTCGAGAACATCGGCAGCTTCCGCGACGCGACCGGCGAGCTCGTCGCCGACTTCAACGACTTCGACGCCTCGGGCCACGGGCCGTACTACTACGACGTCCGCCGGCTGGCGCTCAGCTTCCACGTCGCGGCGACCCAGCTCGAGCTGCTCGACGTCCGCGAGGATGCGGTCCGCGCGGCCGCGACGGCGTACGCCGACGAGGTGACGCTGCTGTCGGGCGGCGCGACGCTCGAGGCGACGAGCACGTCGGTCGGCCACGGCGCGATCCTCGAGCACATGTTCCGCAAGGCGGCCGAGGACGGCGGCGCGCGCGAGGAGCTGGCCGAGTACACGCGCGTGGTCGACGGCCGGCGCGAGATGTTCTACGGCGAGATCGAGCCGGGCCGGATGGTCGAGATGGGCGGCTTCAGCGAGCCGATCGCCGAGGACGCGACGGTCCCGCCGACCGAGGCCGAGGCGGCCCTGCTCGACTCGATCCTCGGGGTGTACCCCGACTGCCTCGAGGCGCCGATCCCGGCCGAGCACCGCGCGCTCAAGGGCGTCTCGCGGCGCCTCGGCGCCGGGGTGTCGAGCTACCCGGTGCTGCGCCTGTACGCGCTGCTCGAGGGGCCGACGGCGGCGGTCGGCGACGACGTCCTGCTCGAGATCAAGGAGGTCTGGGACGCCGCGCCGTTCCCCGGGCTGACGCGGCTGCCGAGCCAGGGCTTCGGCGACGACGCGCGGCGGGTCGTCCAGCAGCAGCGGGCGATGCAGAGCTCGCGCCTCAACGACCCGTTCCTCGGCTGCGCGACGCTCGGGTCGATGACCTTCCGCGTCCGCGACCGGACGAAGTACCAGCGCGGCCTCGACGTCGCCAAGATCGCCGAGGAGATCGCCGAGGGCGACTGGTCCGGCGACGACCTCGTCGTCCTGGCCGATCGGGCAGGTCGCCTGCTCGCCCGCAGCCACGCCCGCGCGCGCAAGCAGGACGGGGCGGACGCGCTGCCGGCGCTCGCCGCGGCGCTCGCCGGCGACGCCGCGGGCTTCGCCGACGAGACCGCGGAGTTCGTCGCCGCCTACGGCGAGGCGCTCGCGGACGACTACCGGCACTTCCTCGACTTGCTCGCCGTCGTCGGGCCCTCGCTCGCCTACGCCCCGGCCGCCGCGCCCCGCACCGAGCCCTGAATGTTGCCGCTCGCCCTCTGCCTCCCGTTCGCGCTGCTGCAGCCCGCCGAGCCCCCGCCCGTGCCCGCGCCGGCCCCGCCGTCCGCCCCCGCGGTCGCACCGGCGCCCGCGGCGGCGCCTGTAGCTGCGCCTGCGCCCGCGGCTGCGCCGACACCTGCCCCGACACCTGCCCCGACGCCGGTCCCGATCGTGACCGCGCCGCCGCGGTCCGCCGCGCCTGTCCCGACGACCCTGCCCTCCGCGACAGGTCCCACGGACCAGGACCCGGCCGACGATCGCAGGGCCGCCCGGCGCGCGCTCAACCTCGACCCGGGGACCATTCTGCAGAACCAGTGGCCGGTCGAGCCGATCTGCAACATGAGCCCCGCGGGCAAGGACGGCTGCGTCACGGTCGACGCCGAGATCTTCGCCGGCTACCGCTACAGCGCGCTCGCGGGCAACCGACGGTTCAACGAGTTCGCGCTCGACCGCGGCGAGCTCGGCACGCAGATGTGGTGGCGGCCGCACCGGCGGCTCGACACCGGCGTCGCGTTCCGCCTCGAGTCGATCCGCTCGGCCGGGCCGAACAGCATCAAGGGGATCGACGGCGACTCACTGATCTTGCGGCTCGCGCAGGCCTTCGGGCACGCCGCGGTCCACCTCGGGCCGATCCACCTCGGCGTGCGCTTCGGCCAGATCCCCGAGCGGTGGATCGAGCAGCTCGAGAAGGGCTACGACACCCGCGGGCTCGAGGCGCTGCCGTCGGATCGCGTGCTGCTGTACGACCGCGCCGACCTCGGCGGCTCGCTGACGGCGAGCGGCTGGCGCGGGCGCGTCGAGCTCGACCTCGCGCTGACCAACGGCGAGGGCCGGGCGCAGAAGGAGCTCAACCCCGGCAAGAACACGACGGTGATCGTCACGGCGCGTCCGGTGCGGCGCGACCACGCGCGCGGGCCGATCCGCCTCGCGCTGCACGGCCTGTACCGCGACGGCTCGTGGGGCGTCGGCACGGCGATGCTCGGGGCCGGGCGCAACCACCGGCTCGCCGGGGCGGTGACCTTCCAGAGCCCGTGGGCGTTCGCCGGCCTCGAGTACAGCCGGGCCTACGGGTTCAACGCCAACCCGGCGGTCGTCGCCGACGTCGTCGGCGCGTGGGCCTCGGCGTACGCGTACGAGCCGTACCTCGGGTTGACCGCCAAGTTCGATCGCCACCGGCAGGACGTCCGCCTCGCCGGCAGCCACGTCGACGTGCTCACCGCGGCGGTGTTCTCCGACGTGTTCGGCTCCGCGTGGCGCAACCGCCGGCGGATCCGCGTGTACGCCGGCTATCAGTACGAGGGCTACGGCGAGAACGCCGGTCCGGTCGCCGGGCTGCCGGTCGCGTCGGCCCACCGCTTCTTGCTGCAAGTGACGGCGCAGGGCCTGTTCCGCGCCTTTTGACGACCCATGGAGAGGACACGAGAGACCATGCACAGTTCGATTCGTACGATCGCCGCCGTCGCCCTGCTCGCCGCGTGCAGCGGGGCCGTCGCCCCCGGGGACACCGGCCGCGTCAGCGCGAGCGAGGTGTCGACCGACGCCGGGACGACCGACGGCGGCACGACCGGCGCGACGGCCACGGACCCGACCGGCGCGCCGACCTCCGGCGATCCGGTCGGCGAGTGCGGGGACGGCGTGCGCGAGGGCGGCGAGGTGTGCGACGGCGCCGACCTCGACAACAAGAACTGCGAGGGCGTCGATCCGAAGTACGTCGGCGGGACGCTGGCCTGCGCGGCCAACTGCCTGTCGTTCGACGCGTCCGGCTGCGAGCTGGCCCCCGGGACAGCCCTGGTGACGCTCAACGAGATCGCGTCCGCAGGCGCGAGCGAGGGCGAGTGGGCCGGCATGGGCGACCTGATCGAGCTGTACAACGCCGGCGACGCGCCGGCCGACCTGTCGGGCTACCGGCTCTCGGACGACATGACGCTGCCGGTCGACAAGACCTACGTGTTCCCCGACGGCACGGTGCTCGCGCCGGGCGCGTGGCTGGTGCTGACGCAGCTCGACGACATGACCGGCGTCGGCGACTTCCCGTTCGGCGTGTCGCAGGACAACGACGAGACGCTGGTGCTCGTCGACGCCGGCGGGGTGACCGCCGACAGCGTGACGTTCAACGGCGCCGCGGCGAAGGTGTCGTACTGCCGCGCGCCGGACGGGCAGGGCGGGTGGACGCAGTGCGAGCAGACGTTCGGCGCGGCCAACGTCGAGAGCGCGGCGCAGTGCGGCGACGGGGTCGTCCAGCCGGGCGAGGCGTGCGACGGCGCGGACCTCGGCGGCAAGACGTGCGCCGACCTCGGGTTCGCCGGCGGCGCGCTCGCGTGCACGGCCCAGTGCGTGCACGACACCGCCGGCTGCGACTCGGGCAGCGCGCTGGTGATCAACGAGCTCGAGTCGACCAACGACGACATCGAGCTGTACAACGCCGGCAACGCGCCGATCGACATCTCGGGCTGGATCTTGACCGACGACCTCGTCGACCCGAACTATGACCCGGCGCTCGACACCGAGAAGGCGGTGTTCGCGGCGCAGACGACGATCGCCGCCAAGGGCTTCCTCGTCGTGCCGAAGGGCGCCAACGTCAACCAGCACCCGTTCGGCCTCAGCGCCGGCGGCGACACGGTGACGCTGCTGAAGCCGAACCTCGAGCTCGTCGATCAGGTGTCGTACGCGGCGGCCGAGGCCGACGTGTCGTACTGCCGCCTGCCTGATGGGCCAGGCGGCGAGTGGACGCCGATGTGCACGGCGACGCTCGGCGCGGCCAACAAGGCCGGCTGAGCGCGCGGAGCCCCGGGGCGGGCGGCCTGGCCGATCGGTCAGGCCGCCCGGGCCCGGCGCGCGCGCTCAGAGCGGCGGCGCGCAGGCCTGGGCGAGCTCGGCGATCGCCTGCGCCCGCGGGAGGACCCGCTGGCCGTCGCGCCGGCGCAGCGCGAGCTGGTCGGCCGCGACCTCGCGCGCGCCGAGGACCGCGAGGAACGGGATCGCCTGGGCGTGGGCCTCGGCGACCCGGCGCGCGAGCGTCTCGTTGCGATCGTCGAGCTCGGCGCGCAGGCCGGCGGCCTGCAGCTCGAGGGCGGCGGCGTGGGCGGCGTCCCGCTGCGCCGGGCCGACCGGCGCGACGACGACCTGGACCGGCGCGAGCCAGGGCGGCAGGGCGCCGCCGTGCTGCTCGAGCACGATCGCGAGGAAGCGCTCGAGGCTGCCGTAGATCGCGCGGTGCAGCATCGCCGGGCGGCGGCGCTGGCCGGCGTCGTCGACGTAGTGCAGGCCGAAGCGCTCGGGCAGCACGAAGTCGAGCTGGATCGTGCTGCACTGCCAGGCGCGGCCGAGGCGATCGCGGAGCGAGAACTCGAGCTTGGGCCCGTAGAAGGCGCCCTCGCCGGGTTGCAGGGCGGGATCGAGGCCGGCCGCGCGGGCGCCCTCGGCGAGCACGGCCTCGGCCCGATCCCACACCGCGTCGTCGCCGGCGCGCTGCGGCGGGCGTGTCGACAGGGCGACGCCGACGACGTCGAAGCCGAACGCCCGGTAGAGCGCCGCGGCGCCGCGACAGAAGCGGACGATCTCCGGCAGCACCTGTTCGTCGGCGCAGAACACGTGGCCGTCGTCCTGGGTGAACTGGCGCAGGCGGAACAGGCCGTGCAGCGTGCCGCTCGGCTCGTTGCGGTGGCACGAGCCGAATTCGCACAGGCGCAACGGCAGGTCGCGGTACGACAGCGCGCTGCGCTGGGCGATCTGGATGTGGCCGGGGCAGCTGACGGGCTTGAGCGCGGCGGCCTGGCCCTCGTCGCCGAGGACGAACATGCCGGCCTGGAAGTGGTCCCAGTGGCCGCTCCTGTCCCAGATCGGCTGGCGGATCAATTGGGGCGTCCGGACCTCGTGGTAGCCGTCGGCGCGGGCGCGCCGGCGGGCGGCGTCCTCGAGCGCGCGGGCGAGGACGAGGCCCTTCGGGTGCCAAAACACCATTCCGGGGGCTTCGTCTTGCAGGTGGAACAGGCCGAGGCGAGGGCCGATGGCGCGGTGATCGTCGTGGTCGAGCATGGTAGCGTTCTCCGGGGCAAGGGGCCTTCCGACGGAGAATCTGCGACCATGGTCGAGGCGACCGAGGGTGCGCGAGGACCCCGCCGGCGGGCGGGGTCGCAGGTGACGTGGCTCGGCTCTCAGCGCGCGCGCACGCGACCAACCCCGCCCTTTCGGGTGGTGGTGGTGGTGGTCGCGGTCGTGGTGCGCCGAGCCATGTCTCTTGGTGGTAATGGGGGGACGCGCTCCGGTCAAGGAACGCGGGCGTGCGGAACCTCGTGCCCGCGCGCCCGCGACCGGCGGCGCAGGCCGAGCAGCCCGAGGGCCGCGATTGCGAGCATGGCGCCGGGGACATGTCCCGAGCGCCCGGCCCGGCAGTCGCAGCCGTCGTCGGCGGTCGGGACGAACCCGGGGAGGTCGTCGTCCGGGGTCGCCTGGACGACGCGGGCGTGGGCCCGCGGGTTGCCGTAGACGTCGAAGGCGACGAGCACGAACTCGTAGGTCTTGCCGTTGTCGAGGCCGCCGATCAGCGCCTCGTCCTCGTCGTGGGCGATCGGGTCGGTGCAGACGTAGTCCCAGTCGAGCGCGTGCAGGGCCGCGGGGACCCTCAGGGTGCAGTCGGGGGCGCACAGGCCCGCGTCGTGGTTGGCGTCGCCGTCGTCGCACTCCTCGTTCGGATCGAGCCGGCCGTCGCCGCAGGCGGCGGGGGCGTCGGGCTCGCTGAGCATCACGCTCGTGAAGGGGTCGCCGCCGCAGAGGTTGTGGGCGTTGAAGTAGTGCCGGCCGTCGGCGCGGTCGGTCGGCGCGGGCGGGTCGAAGGCGAGGCCCGGGACCGGCCCGCCGGCGCCGGTCTCGTGGCACAGCACGCGGTAGCCGGCGATGTCGCCGACGGTCGCGATCGACCAGCTCAGCCGGACGCTGCGGTCGCCTGGCTCGACGGTCAGGTCGGTCGGCTCGCTGAGCGGCGGGGTGAAGTCGAAGCGGATCCGCGCGGGCTCGCCGGTCTGCACGTCCTCGTCGCCGGCGAAGAAGTCCTCGGGCTGGCACAGGCCGATGCCGTTCTCGTCCGGGGCGCACAGCCACACGCCGGCCTCGCCGAAGAGGCCCTCGCAGCCGCCGGAGAGGATCGTCGACGGATCGCCGACGACGCGCGAGGCGGACCCGGCGGCGACGCCGCGCGCGAGGAAGACGGGGTGGATGTCCGAACGGACACCCCCGGCGTAGGTCGCCGCCGCGTCGCGGTGGATCTGGCCGCAGGGGCGGAACTGTCCGAGCGGGTCGACCTCGGCGACCGGGCAGGCGGTGCCGACGAACGCCTCGATCAGCCGGGCGGGGTTCGCTGCGCCCGGCGGGACCATCGTGATCTCGGCGCCGATCGACTGGCCGCACTCGCAGCGGGCGCGGTTGACGTAGCTGTTCAGGTCGGCCGGCTCCATTGTGCGCACCGGCTCGCCGGCGGGGTCGAGGACCGAGAGGCGGATCGGGAACACCGCGGGATCGGGCAGTTCGGCGCGCGCGGTGTCGGCGACGAGCGCGGCGCCGGCGAGCGCGAGCAGGACGAGGAGGCGGGGGATGTGTGACATCAAGGTCCCTGATGAAGATTCGTTCATCATGACTGCGACGCGCGTCGAGCCTCGGATCATCCCGAGTTTCGTGACGACCCGCCGACGCCGGACGTCCGGACGTCGCCGTCGTGCGCGTGGGGTCGCAGGGCGACAAGTGCCCGAAAAGACAGTGGCATGGCGCTTGCTGAACGATGGGCATGCTTACGCGCTCCCTTATCCTTAATTCCTTCGCAGTCCTTTCTCTCGTCGCCTGCGCCCCCGTCAGCGGCGACACCGAGACCGACGCCGGCGAGAGCTCGACGGCCGACCCGACCGAGGCGACGACCACGGGGCCGAGCGAGCCGAACACCGGTTCGAGCAGCGACACGACCGGCGAGCCGCAGTTCCCCGGCTGCCCGGTCGCGGACCCGGCGATCGTGGTCGAGGTCGGCGTCGAGGGCTCGATCATCACCGAGAGGTCGGAGTTCGAGCTCGAGTGCGCCGTGCAGAGCGTCGCGGACGGCGAGATCGCGCTGCAGTGCGAGGAGGGCGATGTCTCGCACGACATCAAGGTCAAGTTCTCGATCCCGACGGCGAAGACCGGCGTGCTCGCCGGCCACGACAAGGTCCGCCTGCGCTACCGCCAGGCGAGCCAGCTCGGGCTCGAGGATCGCCTGCACGTGTCGCTGCACGGGCTCGACGACGGCGCGCTGCTGCTGTTCTATGCCAACGGGCACGACATGTTCGCGGCCGAGTTCGAGCCGTTCTGGGCACCGCTGCAGATCTTCCAGGCGCCGGTCGAGCTGTGCCCGGCCGAGGGCGAGTGCGACAAGATCGAGCGCTCGGCGCTCGGCGTCGACGACGGGATGACGCAGCACCAGATCGGCGACCACGGCGTCGCCTCGTTCGCGCCGGGGCTGTGGTTCTACGTCGAGGCCGCGCTCGAGATCGAGCCGAACGCGAGCGGCGAGTGCCCATCCGACGCGCTCGGCGGGCGCCGCGTCGAGGTGCTCGCGCTCGCGGCGGATCTGTGAGCGGGGCGGGTCCGTCGCTCAGGGCGTCTCGCAGTACGGCGGAAAGTCGTCCGGGATGCCCTGGGCGTACGGCGACGGGGCGGTGCCGTACGGGTGGTCGCTCAGGAACTGCATGACGCTGTCCTGGACGTCCGGGATCTGGTGCCCGCCGCCGTGATCGCAGACCAGCGAGAAGTTGTCGTTGGCGCCCAGGTAGGCGGCGTAGTCGTTGCTCGCCTGCTCGAAGCCGACGACGACGACGTCGCTGCCGCCGCCGTGGAAGATCATCGCCGAGAACTTGTTGGCGGGATCCTCGAAGGCCGGCATGGCGCCGAAGATGAGCCCGCCGGAGTACGGCACGGCGGCGGCGAGGTAGCTCGAGCGGCGGATGCTCATCTGCGCGGTGTGCAGGCCGCCGGCGCTGAAGCCGAGGCTGTAGATCCGGCGGGCGTCGACGCCGAGCTGCTCGCGCGCGCAGGCGAGGACCTCGTCGGCGAGCAGGAGGTCGTTCGGCTTGTCCTCGAGCACGAGGTACCACGGGAAGATGCCCGCCATCGGATCGTGGGTCGGGGCGACGACGATGCCGCCGGCGTCGAGGATCTCCTGGATGCCGAGCTCGCCGAGGCCGACGAGCGCCTCCTGCGGGCTGCCGCCGGTGCCGTGCCAGTAGAACACGACCGGGCCGTCGAACTGGGCCGCGGCGTCGGGGTCGAGCCAGATCCGGACGTCGCGCGGAGCCTCGAGGCCCTCGGGGTGAAACTCGACGGTGCCGTCGACGAGCGTCGGGCACGGCATCGTCGGGGCCGGCAGCTCGGGCGTGGGCAGGTCGACGTCGCCGGTGGTGCCGTCGCCGGTGGTGTCGTCGCCGGTGGTGTCGTCGGTCGTGGTCGCCGGGTCGGTGGTCACGCCGCCGGTGGTCGCGTCGCTCGCGGTGCTGCCGGCCGAGGTCGCGCCGCCGGTGCTCGTGGGCACGTCCGGCCCGCCGGTGACGGCGGTCGTGCCGGCGGTGGCGGCGTCGGTGGTCGCGGCGTCGCTCGAGCTCTCGGACGCCCCGAGCTGGTCGGGGTCGGTGGCGTCGTCGGAGATTTCACTGCAAGCGGCGAGCAGGGCGAGGGGCCAGGCGGGGACGAGACGGGACACGCAGGGACCTCCGGGCAGACGGAGGTCCCATCACAGCGCAGCGCGGGGGCGGACGTCAAGCGCTGCGAGCGCTCCGCGCCCGGGGGGTCTCGCGCGGATTCCCCTCCGTTCCTTCGGTCCGTTCGGTCCAGCGGCCTGGCGCCCGGCCCTGGCGTTTCGGTGGTTCGCGCCGGCGGGCCCCCGCGACGGTCGCCGGGGGCTCTCGCCGACGTACGAGCGGCCCGATCAGCGGGTCACGCGGTTGCCGGCGACCAGGCCGCCGATCAGCATCAGGACGAAGATCCCGAGGAAGATGTAGAAGAGCACCTTGGCGAAGTCGGCGGCGGTCTCGGACAGGCCGCCGAAGCCGAACACCGCGGCGACGATCGAGATGATGAGAAAGATGAACGCCCAGCGAAGCATGGCTGTCCTCCTGGGCGATTCGTACGAGAGGATGCGGGGCGTGCCAGGGCGGCGCGCGAGCCACGTGCGGGCGGGGCCCAGAGCCGCGGCGGCGGCCGTTCGGCGGCGGCCGGCCGCTCGCGTGGCTGCGCCTGCGTGCGCGCGGGCGCAGCCTCCGCTCGCCAGGGGCCCGCGGATCAGGCCGGCGCGGGGCCTGAGCGCCTGTCCTTCGAGGCCGGTGGAACCGCGGACGCGCCGCGGGCCCCGAGCGCGGCGAGGCGGCGCGGGGCCCGGACGGGTGTGCCTCTTGTGAGGGCGCGGCGCGTGGGGCCGCGGCCGCCGACGCGCGGGCTCAGGTCATGCCGAGGATGACGACCTGCTGGCGATAGCCGCCGCAGCGCTCCCACAGGGCGTTGTACGCGACCTTGCCGCCGATCTTCTTCTCGTGGCGGCCGATGCCGACGAGCTCGAAGTCGTCGCCGCTGCGGCGGTAGAACAGCGCCATGCTGTTGTAACCTGCCCCGAAGGTCACGTGATCGACCGTCTCCTTGTCGTAGCCCCGCTTGATCCGGACCCGCTGGCCGCCGTAGCCCGGGTTCTGCGAAAAAGCCTTGATCCGCTCGTTCTCGCTGTCGGTGATGTACTGCTTGAATTCGTCAGGATTCTTGACCGCCATCCACCCTCTCCTCGGGTGCCAGAGCACCGCACTCCGCCGGGGAAGTCAAGCCGCGCCGCCGCGCGGCGGGGACCCGTGGGAGCGCGGAGACGACTGTGGTAGGGTCGACGCTGGATCCGGCACATGCGATCGCTCCGAACCGGCCCATCGGTCCACCACGCCTGCGCGCTCGCGCTCGCGCTCGTGGGGTGCAACGACCACCGCTACGGCTTCTTCGGGGACACCGACGGCGGCGTGACCACGGGCGCGGAGACGACGACGGACGGGCCGACGACGACGGTGTCGCCGACGACGGTGCAGCCGACGACGCTGCCGCCGACGACGATCACGACCGAGACGACGGTGACGACCACGCCGCCGCCGACCGTGACGTCGGTGACGTCGGTGACGACCGAGGGGACCGGGTGCGGCTTCTTCGTGCTGCCGGCGGCGGTCCCGACGCAGGGCTTCGCCTCGCTCGCCGGCCAGCCGGACGCGTTCGCGCTCGGTTGCGGCGGCGCCGGCGGGTCGGACGTCGCGTTCCTGTGGCGGGCGCCGTTCACCGGCCGCTTCGTCGTCGACACGCTCGGCTCGAACGTCGACACGCTGCTCGGCGTGCTCGACGGGGAGTGCGCCGGGGTCGAGCTCGCGTGCGACGACGACGGCGGGCCCGACCTGACGTCGCGGGTCGAGGTCGACCTGTTCGAGGGGCAGGCGGTCACGTTCGTCGTCGACAGCTTCAGCGCGGGCTTCGGCGACGTCGTGCTCAACGTCGCCGAGGTGCCGATCGACGCGACCTGCCCGGACGACGACTTCGGGACGCAGCTGCCGCTGACGGCGCCGGGGCAGACGGCGGGCGCGTCCAACGTGCGCGTCGGCTCGTGCGGGGGCTTCGACGCGCCGGAGATCGAGGCGCTGTGGACCGCGCCGTTCGCCGGGCTCTATCGCTTCGAGATCGTCGAGTCGGACTTCGACCCGGTGATGTACCTGCAGGCCGGCGCCTGCGGCGCGCCCGAGCTGATCTGCAGCGACGACGGCGTCTCCCTCAACCCGGCGTTCGACGTGTTCCTCGAGACGTTCCAGCCGGTGCTGATCGTCGTCGACGGGGCCGGCGGGTCGTCGGGCTCGTTCACGCTGTCGGTGTCGCTGCTGTAGCGGTCCCCGGGGACATGTCCCCGGGGACATGTCCCTAGAGGCCGCGGGCGGCGCCGGTCGCCGGGTCGAGGTCCATGTCGACGGCGTTCGGGCGCTTGCCGAGGGCGGGCAGGGTCGTCAGCTCGCCGGTCAGCACGGTGGCGAAGCCGGCGCCGGCGCGCAGCAGGACGTCGCGGACGGGCAGGGTGAAGCGCCGGGGCAGGCCGCCGTCGGCCGGGTCGTGCGTGGTCGCGAGGTGGGTCTTGGCGACGCACAGCTGGAGGTCGCCGAGCTTCCAGTCCTCGAGCTGCTTGATCCGGCTGCGCGCGGCGGGGGAGAGGTCGATGCCGTCGGCGCCGTAGACGTTGCGGGCGAGGCGCTCGAGCCGCTGCGCCAGCGGACCTGTCCCTTCGTACTGGAAGTTGAGGTCGGTCGGGCGGGCGGCCTGGACGACCGCGCGCGCGAGCGCCTCGGCGCCGGCGCCCCCGTCGGCGAAGCCGGTGTGGACGGCGAAGCCGGCCCCGGCCTCGCGGGCGATCGCCTCGACGACCGCGATCTCGGCGGCGGTGTCGCTCGGGAAGCGGTTGAGCGCGACGACGACCGGCGGGCCGAAGTTCTGCGCGATCCGCAGGTGGTGGCGCAGGTTGGCGGCGCCGCGCTCGACCGCGGCGACGTCCTCGGTCAGCACGGCCTGGTCGAGCGGCTTGCCGAGCACGGCCTTCGCCAGGCCGGCGTGGACCTTGAGCGCGCGGATCGTGCAGACGACGACGACGCAGGCGGGCCGCAGGCCGCCGAGCCGGGCCTTGATATGGACGAACTTCTCGAGGCCGAGGTCGGAGCCGAAGCCGCACTCGGTGACGACCCACGGGGCGCGCGTCAGGGCCCAGCGGGTGGCGATCAGGCTGCTGTTGCCGTGGGCGATGTTGGCGAACGGGCCGGCGTGCAGCAGCACGGGGGTGCCCTCGCTGGTGCGCGCGAGGGTCGGGTAGAGGGCGTCGCGCAGGAGGACGCTCATCGCCCCGGCGGCGCCGAGCTGCTCGGCGCGGACGGGGGCGCCGCCCTGATCGGAGCCGACGACGATCGCGCCGAGGCGCCGGCGCAGGTCGCCGCGGTCCTGCGCGAGCGCGAGGATCGCCATGACCTCGCTCGCCTCGTTGATCTCGAAGAAGCTCTCGCGCGGGACACCGTTGAGCGGGCCGCCGAGGCCGGTGATCACCCTGCGCAGGCTGCCGTCGTTGACCGGGGTGACCCGCGGCCAGGCGATCTTCTGCGGGTCGATCCGGAGCTCGTTGCCGTGGCGCAGGTGCGCGTCGAGCATCGCCGCGAGCAGGTTGTGCGCGGCGCCGATCGCCTGGCCGTCGCCGGTGCCGCCGAGGTTGACGCGATCCGCGGGGACGACCTGCGCCCGTCCGCCGCCCGCGCCGCCGCCCTTGGCGCCGAAGACCGGGCCGAGCGAGGGCTGGCGCAGGCAGGCGACGCACGCGGCGCCGATCCGCGACAGGCCCATGCTCAGCGAGATCGAGGTGACGGTCTTGCCCTCGCCGAGCGGCGTCGGCGTGACGGCGGAGACGACGACGAGGTTGCCGCGCTGCTCGCCGTCGCCGGCGGCGACGGTGTCGATCTTGGCGAAGTCGTGGCCGTAAGGGATGTAGGCGCGGCTCTCGGGGTCGAGGCCGAGGTCCTTGGCGAGGTCGGCGAGGCGACGATCCATCGCTGGATCGTGCCACAGGCCGCGCGCGCGCGGGAGAGCGCGCGCGGCCGCCATCGGCCGGGGGGCGGCGACCGCAGCGCCGCGGGGATCACCGCGCCGGGGCGGTGTACGAGGTCCCGACGACGACGAGGGCGGGATCGGCGGCGATGCTCGCGGGGGTGAGGATCGGGACGGCGGCGAGGGCCGGCATGCAGGCGTCCAGCGATCGCGCCCGCTTGCAGGCGGGGTGCCGGCGCCAGCGCGCCTTCAGCAGGCGGCGGACGGGCGGGCCGGCGAGGCCGAGCTCGCCGGCGGGCTGCCAGGCGCCGACGGACAGGCCGACGGCGGCGTAGGCGAGGTTGACGAGCTCGCTGCAGTAGAGGGCGTCGTCACCTGGCGAAAAGGCCAGGTCGTACGGGCGCCCGAGGTAGCGCGCGGCGGCCGCCACGACGGCGGGGCGCGCGGCGGCGGCGAGGCCCGGGTGGCGCAGCGCGAGCGCGCGGCCGTCGACGCCGCGGGCCAGCCAGGCCCCGAGCGGGGTGCGCCGGACCGGGTGGACCGCCTCGAGCACGAACAGGCCTTCGGCTGTCCGTTCGACCAGGCCGACGTGGGTGTAGAGGCTACCGGTCGCCCAGGCGATCGCCAGCGCCTGGCGGGTGCGTGAGGTGTGAAAGAGGAGGTCGCCGCTCTGCAGCGCCGCGAGGTCGAGCGTGGGGGCGTCGAGCGCGGGGGAGTCGAGCGTGGGGGCGTCGAGCGCGGGGGAGTCGAGCGCGGGTCCCGGCGGGGCGGCGAGCAGGGCGGCGAGCAGCGCGGTGAACACGGAGCTCGAGGATAGCAGCGGATCCGAGCGGGCCCAGATCTCCCGCGGGCTCGGGGGCGTCGGCGCGAGCGCGGACCCGAAGCGTGCGCCGGCCGGGCCCGCGGGGAGCGGCAACGCGCAGCATTTCCTGGTCCCACGGCGGCCGGGTTGCCCCGTACAATGCACGGCGGTGTAAGGTGGCGAGGCGAGACGCATGACGCGCGGCGGGGAGACATTCGGGGTGCGGGGCTTCGCCGCTTACGCGCGGCTGTTCGCGGCCGGCGAGGTGCTGGTCTGCGAGCTCGACCTCGAGGGCCGGTTCCTCGCCGTCAACCCGGCGATGGCGAAGCTGCTCGGCTACGCGCCGGACGAGCTCCGCGGCCGCAGCTACATCGAGTTCGTCCACCCGGAGGATCGCGCGGCGACGGCGACGCACGGCCAGAGCCTGCACGAGCGGCCTGGCGAGGTCGTCGCGTTCCGCAACCGTTGCGTCCACCAGGACGGGCGGGTGCTGTGGCTGTCGTGGAACGCCGTCACCGACGGCGAGCGGGTGTACACGATGGCGACCGACGTCACCGCGCGCGTCCACGCGGAGCGGGCCGTCGAGCGCGAGCACGCCAACGCGGCGCGGGCGATCGCCGAGAGCGAGGCGCGGCTCGGGGCGCTGTGCGACCATATCCCGGCGATCGTGTACATCAAGGACGACGCGGGGGCGTACCTGTTCGTCAACCGCTTCTTCGAGGCGCTGCTCGGGCGGCGCCGCGAGGAGGTGCTCGGCAAGACCGACCGCGAGGTGCTGCCGCCGGCCGCGGCCGAGGTGTTCGCGCGCGGCGAGCAGCAGGTGCGCCTGCGCGGCGAGGCGGTCGAGGTCGAGGAGCAGCTGGTCGGGCTCGGCGACGGGTCGCGCGCGTACCACTCGGTCAAGTTCCCGCTGCGGCGGTCCGACGGCAGCGTCGCGGCGATCTGCGGGGTGTCGACCGACATCACCCGGCGCAAGCAGGCCGAGGCGGCGCTGGTCGAGCTCAACGAGTCGCTCGAGCGGCGGGTCGCCGAGCGCACGGCGACCGCCGAGGACGCGTCGCGGGCCAAGAGCGAGTTCCTGGCGCGGATGAGCCACGAGCTGCGGACGCCGCTTAACGCGATCCTCGGCTACAGCGAGCTGGTCGAGGACGAGATGCGCGAGCGCGGCGACCCGAGCTTCGTGCCCGACATCCTGCGGATCCGCGCCGCCGGCAAGCACCTGCTGAGCCTGATCAACGACATCCTCGACATCTCGAAGATCGAGGCCGGCAAGATGCTGGTCCACCTCGAGGAGTTCACCGTCGGCGCGCTGATCGACGACGTGGTCGCGACCAGCCGGCCGCTGATCGAGAAGGGCGGCAACATGTTCCGCCTCGAGATCAGCCCGAGCGTCGGGTCGATGCGGTCGGACCCGCTCAAGATCCGGCAGTGCCTGCTCAACCTGCTCAGCAACGCCGGCAAGTTCACGCAGCGCGGGCAGGTGACGCTCGCGGTGGCGCGCCAGGTCGTCAACGGGCGCGCGTGGCTGTCGTTCCAGGTGTCGGACACCGGCATCGGCATCGCGCCGGAGCACATCGGCCAGCTGTTCCGCGAGTTCTACCAGGTCGACGGCTCGTCGACGCGCCGCTACGAAGGTACGGGCCTCGGGCTGGTGATCACGCAGCGGCTGTGCCACATGCTCGGCGGCGAGATCCGGGTGACCAGCCGGCCGGGCCAGGGCTCGACGTTCACGCTCGAGCTGCCGGCGATCCACATCGAGGCCGGCGGGGCCGAGGTCGCGCTCGAGCTCGACGTGCTCAGCGAGAAGGACGTCGCGCGCGCCCGCGTGTCCGTGCGCGAGCTGTGCCAGAAGCTCGGCGCGCGCCCGCTGTCGCTGCAGAAGATCGCGACGATCGTCAGCGAGCTGGCGCGCAACATGGTGCTGTACGCCGGCGGCGGCAAGCTGCTGGTCGGCTCGGTCGGCGCCGACCGCAAGTGCGTGTTCATCCGTTCGGTCGACGAGGGCTCGGGGATCCCCGACCTCGAGGCGATCCTCGCCGGGCGCCGCGTCAGCCGCAACGGCCGCGGCCTCGGGCTGATCGGGACCAAGCGGCTCGCCGACGGCTTCCGGATCCACACCGGGCCGACCGGGACCTGGATCGAGGCGGAGGTCAACCTGTGACGACGCCGCAGCAGCAGGGCGAGGACCGCCTCCTGCTCGCCGCGCTCGGCAAGTACGTCACGCCGATCCGGGCGCAGGGGATCCTCGTGCGCGCGCGTCGCGAGGTCGGGTCCCGCGGCGGGACGACGCAGCTGGTCGCGCGGCTGGTCGACGGGCTGCGCGCGTTCGTCGGCGAGTCGGAGGCGCGGGCGGCGGTGTCGGAGCTGACGCAGGCGCTGTCGCCGAAGACCGCCGAGGCGGTCGAGATCGAGATCAAGATCGAGGCGGACATCGCCCGCGTGCGCCTGGCGGTGCGCGACATCTGCCAGGCGCTCGGGACGAGCGCGCTGGTGCTGCAGAAGCTGGCGACGATCGTCAGCGAGCTGGCGCGCAACATGGTGCTGTACGCCGGCGGCGGCAAGCTGGCGATCCGGCCGTGCGACGGCGGGCGCCGGTGCCTGCACGTGATGTCGCGCGACCAGGGCCCGGGGATCAAGAACCTGCCGGAGATCATGTCCGGCAAGTACAAGAGCCGCAGCGGGCTCGGGCTCGGGCTCCTGGGCAGCAAGCGGCTGGCGGACAAGTTCGACATCGAGACCGGGCCCGCGGGCACCCGCGTCGAGGTGGAGGTGACGTACTGATGCAGTGGGTCACCGCGCACCGGACGAGCCCGAAGGTCGGCGAGCGCGAGAGCGGCGACGCGGTGCTCGTGCGCCGCGAGGGCGACGCGGCGCTGCTGGCCGTGATCGACGGGCTCGGCCACGGCAAGCTGGCCGCGCAGGCGGCGGCCGCGGCGACCGAGTCGCTGGCGCGCTGGCCGTTCGGCGAGGACCTCGAGGCGGCGATGCGCGGGGTCCACGAGGCGCTCCGCGGGACCCGCGGCGCCGCGGCGGGCGTGTGCGTCGTCCGCCCGGGCTCGCTGGTCTGCTGCGGCGTCGGCAACGTCGAGATCCGGTGCATCGGGGCGAAGGTGCCGATCCTGCTCAGCCCCGGCGTGCTCGGGGCGCGCGTGCAGAGCTTCCGGATCTGCCGCGCCGCGCTGCCGGCGGACGTCCGGATGGTCCTGTTCTCCGACGGCATCTCGTACCGCGCCCAGCTCGACTCCCTGCGCCAGCTCGACCCCGAGTCCCTGTGCGACGCCCTGATGCGCGACTACCGAAAGAACGACGACGACGCGAGCGTGCTCGTGTGCGACAGCAAGGCATGAGGCCATGAACACCTTCGAGAACCGCATCCCCGTCATCCAGCTGTGGCAGCGGATCGTCGTCCCTCTCCAGGGCGACGTCACCGACGAGACCGCCGCCGTCCTCGTCGACGACGTGCTGCGGACGATCCGCGACGCCTCCGCGGCCGGCCTCGTCATCGACGTCACGGGCATGTGGACGATGGACAGCCACCTCTGCCACGTGATCGCCAACCTCGCCGCGGCGGCCCGGCTGATGGGCACGCCGACGGTGATCTGTGGGATGAGCGCGCCGATCGCGATGACGCTGCAGACGATGGGCGCCGACTTCCGGCTCGCCCAGACCGCCTTGACCCTCGAGGACGCGCTCGAGCGCCTCGGCGTGACCGCGATCGTCAGCGAGCTCGAGCCCGACGACGCGTTCGCCGACCAGCCGCTCGGAGGCGGCGCCGAGGGCCCCACCGCCGCCTGACCGCGCACGAGGACGGATGAGCATGCAAGACAAGGAGCAGCAGCAGTCTTCGCTCTCGATCGAGGTCGGCGGGCTCGAGTACCGCTGGGACCTCGGGCGCGGGACGTTCACGATCGGCGGGTTCCCGTGCACCGCGTTCCTCCGCGACTCGTCGCTCGCGCGGCTGATGGGCGGCTTCCTGCAGATGGTCGGCCCGCGGCGCTTCTCGCTGTCGCTGCAGGCCGAGGGGCAGCGGGGGATCGAGCAGGACTGGCAGATCATCGCCGCCCACCCGACGTTCGAGGCCGGCTTCGCCGACCTGTCCCGCTACGCGTACACGGCCGGCTGGGGCCGCTGGGAGCTGGTCGAGCTCGACCGCGCGAACAAGACGGCGCTGTTCCGGATCCACAACAACTGGGAGGGCGAGCTGCAGCGCACCCTCGGGGTCAACTACGGCGGCGGGCTGCTCGCCGGCAAGCTGACCGGGCTGTGCCAGAAGCTGTTCGAGACCCGCTGCTGGCCGCGCCAGACGATGTTCATCGCCGAGGGCGACGACTACGACGAGATCGTGATCGAGCCGACGGACCGCTCGCTCGACGACGAGCTGCGCGACCTCGCGGCCGAGGAGCAGGCGACCAGCACGGACCTCCACAAGCTGCTCGCCGAGGTCAAGGCGAACGCGGCCGGCCGCGAGGCGGCGCTCGCCGAGCGCGACCGGATGGTCCGCGAGCTGCAGGACAAGGTCGGGGTGATCGAGCAGCAGCGCCAGGCGATCCAGGCGCTGTCGACCCCGATCATCCAGCTGTGGGACGAGGTCCTCGCGGTGCCGATCGTCGGCGTGATCGACGGCGACCGCACCGCGCGGATGATGGAGAGGCTGCTCGAGGCGATCATCCAGAGCAAGGCCCGGTTCGCGATCCTCGACGTCACCGGCGTCGAGACGATCGACACCTCGACCGCCGACAACTTCGTCCGGATCATCCGCGCCGTGCAGCTGCTCGGCGCCCAGGGCGTGATCTCCGGCATCGGCCCGCTGGTCGCCCAGACGATCGTCGACCTCGGCGTCGACCTGACCGGGATCCGCACGTTCTCGAACCTCCGCGAGGCCCTCAAGGCCTGCATCGCCGCGCCGCGCCGGGCGCCGAAGACCAGCACTTAAGGACATGAACTTATGAGCGATCTCCTCCAGAGACTGCTGAACCAGAGCGGCGAGCTGCTCGTCGCCACCGACGAGGGCGGCGCGATCGTCGAGGTCAACGCCGCGTGCGAGCGGCTGCTCGGGTGGGCGCGCGGCGAGCTGGTCGGCCGCCGCCTCGGCGAGCTGCGCCACCCCGACGACCGCGAGGGCGCCGCCGAGTCGCGCCTGCGCCGCAAGGACGGCGCGTACCGGTGGTTCGCGTGGTCGACCGGGCCGAGCGTCGCCGCCGGCCGCGACGTCACCGACGAGCGCGCCGCCGCCGACCCGCTCGCGCCGATCCGGGCGATCTTCGCCGGGCTCGCCGACTTCGCGGCGATCGTCGATGTCCGCGGGCAGGTGCTGCACCTCAACCCGGCGGCCCAGCGGATCGCTGGCGCCGACGCGGGCGAGACGACGCTCGACCAGCTGACGCCGAACGCGGCGCGGCTGATCGGCGAGTGGATCCCGCGGGCCGCCGAGCAGGGCAGCTGGGAGGGCGAGGCCGAGCTGACGCGCGCCGACGGGACGACGGTGGCGGTGTCGCTGACGATCGCGCCGGTGCGCCGCGCCGGCGGCACGGTCGCCGCGGCGATCGTCGCCCGCGATCACACCGAGGCGGCCCGCTTCGAGGAGGAGCTGCAGCGGCGCTTCCTGCAGCAGGAGGCGCTCAGCGCCGCGACGTCGACGCCGATCATCCAGGTGTGGGACGACATCGTGACGATGCCGGTCGTCGGCCTGGTCGACAGCGTGCGCGCGGCGGACATGAAGACCTCGCTGCTCGAGGTCGTGTCGCGCACGGGGGCCCGGTTCGCGATCGTCGACCTGACCGGCGTCGACACCGTCGACACGGCGACCGCCGATCACCTGCTCAAGGTGATGCGCGCGGTCCAGCTGCTCGGGGCGCGCTGCGTGATCACGGGGATCCAGCCGTCGGTCGCGCAGATCATCGTCGGCCTCGGGCTCGACCTGCAGGACGTGATCACGCTCCGCAGCCTGCGCGAGGGCCTCAAGTTCTGCCTGCGCCGGCTCGGCTTCAAGATCCAGCGGCCCGAGGTCAGCGCGGCCGTACCAGGAACCGCGTAGCGACGATCCGCTTGCCCTTCGGCAAGGGCTCCTGGACCAGGCGATCGCTGAGCCGCAGCGCGGCCCCGAGTCCGCTGCCGAGGCCGCGCCGGCGCAGCCGCTCCTCGAGCGGGATCGGGCCGGCGGCGGTGTGACCGTCGCGCAGCGCCGTCTCGAGGTCGGCGATCGGCGGGGCGCCGTCGATCGCGGCGATCGTCAGCGCCGGCCCGGCGACCGGGTCGCTCGTCATGCCGAGCTCGATCTCCCCGCCGCCGGCGTGGCGCACGAGGTTCCACGCGAGCTCGGAGGTGACGAGCGCGATCTCCTGCGCGGCGATCCGCGGGAAGCCCTCCTGCAGCGCGAGGCGCTCGGCGGCCCGCCGCGCAGCGACGACGTCGACCTCGGTGTGGACGCGGTGGCGGGCCACTGGGAACGAGGTTATCACGGCCCTCGCGTTGACAGCGTCGCGGCGGTCTGGCGTCCTCTTCGCCGTGATACGCGGACACTTGACCGGGTGGGCACTGGCGCTCGCGTGCGTGGCGTGCGGCGCGGGCGAGGCGGAGACGGCGAACGAGACCGAGGCGAGCGGCGACCCGGGCGGGCCCGCGACGGCGCCGACGAGCGGGTCCCCGACGGGGGATCCGACCGGCGGCGGGCCGGCCTGCGGCGACGCCGACCGGACCGGCGAGGCGACCTACTACGAGGCCGACGGCAGCGGCAATTGCAGCTTCGACGCGAACCCGGGCGACCCGATGGTCGCGGCGATGAACACGGCCGACTACATGGCCTCGGCGGCGTGCGGCGCGTGCGTGCAGATCGACGGGCCCGACGGGCAGATCGTCGTCAAGATCGTGGACAGCTGTCCGACCTGCGCCGCGGGCGACATCGACCTCAGCGAGGGCGCCTTCCCGATGATCGCGGCGAAGGTGCTCGGGCGGGTGCCGATCACCTGGCGCTACGTGTCGTGCGCGACCGACGGCCCGATCGCCTACCACTTCAAGGAGGGCAGCAACCAGTGGTGGACGGCCGTGCAGATCCGCGGGCACAAAAACCCGATCGCGTCGCTCGAGTACAGGGACCCGGATGGCCAGTGGAAGGCGGTGCAGCGGCTCGACTACAACTACTTCGTCGAGGACGCGGGCATGGGCCCCGGGCCGTACGACTTCCGCGTGACCGACAGCGAGGGCAACGTGCTCGAGGACAGCGGGGTCCCGTTCGTCGAGGCCGGCAGCTCGCCGGGCGCGGGGCAGTTCCCGGCGTGCGGCGGGTAGAACGAACGCGGCGGGGGACGCGAGGGCCCCCGCCGCGGACGCGCGAGCGCGCGGCTTACTTGTTGTACTGGACGCTGTGCGGCGCCGGGATCGGCAGGTTGCCGGTGACCTCGGCGATCGCGCGCTGGCTGTCGTCGAGGACCTGCCAGTAGTTCGCGTTGTTGCAGAACGGGCGGACGTAGAGGACGGTGCCGGCGGCGTTGAACTCGAGGATGTCGACGCCCGGGGCCGGCGACTGGGCGACGTTCGGGATCTGCTTGAGGCGGGCGATCAGCTTGGTCGACAGCTCGTGCAGGTTGACGCCGTGCGCGACCTGGGCGCGCAGCTCGACGCGGCGGATCGGGTTGGCCGAGTAGTTGACGATGTTGTCGGAGAACAGCTTGTTGTTGCCGACGAACACGCGGACGTTGTCGACGGTGTCGATCGCGGTGGCAAACAGGCCGATCTCGCGGACGTCGCCGGTGACGCCGGCGGCGCTGATCACGTCGCCGACCTTGAACGGGCGCAGGACGACGAGGAAGATCCCGGCGGCGAAGTTGGCGAGCAGGCCCGACCAGGCCATGCCGATCGCCACGCCCGCGGCCGCGAGGACCGCGGCGAACGAGGTCGACTCGACGCCGAAGATGCCGAGGATCGCGACCAGCAGCGCGATCTTGAGCAGGACGCTCAGGGCGGCGTTGACGTAGCTCGAGACGGTCGCGTCGATGCCCCGGCTGGTCATCGCGCGGCGCAGCACGCCGAGGCCGGCGGCGATCACGAGGCCGCCGACGATCCACAGGACGACGGCGCCGAGGACGTTCCACAGGAACGGGATTACGTATTGATTGACGAGGGCGGAGAGGTCGGGGAGGTCGGCGAGCAGCACGGGCTTCCTTTCGTGGAGAGGGCGCCAGCGTCGTCGTTTTCGCGTCCTGTTGCAATTGCCGCGCGATGACACGCGGAGTCGGGGAAACTCCGATGTCGACGCCCGGCCTCGGGCGTGCCGGCGCTCAGCCGACGAGGCGGGCGAGCACGACCAGCGCCGGCACGCCGGCCGCGAGCACGACGAGCGTCGAGACGAGGCCGAAGCGCATGTACTCGAGGAAGCCGAGGTCGTAGGCGCCGCGGGCCTTCTCTGCGACGATGATGTTGGCGACCGAGCCGATCAGGGTCAGGTTGCCGGCGACGGTGGTGACGAAGCCGAGCAGCGCCCACGCGAACGCGCTGTCCTCGGCGGCGACGTTCGGCGCGGCGAGCAGGACCATCGGCACGTTGGAGACGAGGTTCGAGCCGACGGCGTAGAGCGCGGTCAGGGCGAGCAGGCCGGACGCGGCGTCGTGCGCGAGCCACGGGCCGGCGGTCCGCCACGTCGCGTCGACGAGGCCGGTGCCGGCGAGGCCGGCGACGACGACGAACAGCGCGGCGAAGAAGACCAGGAGCGTCCAGTCGATCCGGGCGAAGATGTCCTGAGGGTCAGCCCGCTCGGCGAGGATCAGCGCGACCAGGCCGCCGAGCGCGGCGAAGCCGAGGTGCGCGCCGGCGAAGAAGCCGGCGAGCACGCCGGCGACGGCGATCCCGACGCGAAGAAGGCGCGGGCCGTGCGGGCGCGACGAGGCCGGCGCGGCGATCGGGGCGGAGCCGAGGGCGCGGCCGTAGTAGAGGAGGAGCAGGCCGGTGTTGAGCGCGAGCGCGAGCACGGCGGCCGGGGCGGCGAGCGCGGAGAAGGCGGCGAACGAGAGGCCGCTCTGGCCGCCGATGATCATGTTCTGCGGGTTGCCGACGAGCGTCGCGGCGCTGCCGAGGTTGGCGCTGGTGGCGGTGGCGATCAGGTAGGGCCCGAGCGGCAGCCGGGCCTTCTGGCAGGTGACGACGACGAGCGGGGTCAGGAACACGCAGACGGTGTCGTTGACGAGGAAGGCGCTCAGGAGGCCCGAGAGCAGCGACACCGCGACGAGCAGGCCGCGCGGGGTGCGGGCGCGCGCGATCGCGCGGGAGGCCGCCCACTCGAAGAAGCCGGCGCGCTCGACGTAGGCGACGAGGCCCATCATCGCGAACAGGAGGACGAGCGTGTCGCCGTCGATCGCCGCGTAGCTCTGCGCGGGGGTCAGGGCGCCGACGGCGACCATCAGGAAGGCGCCGAGCAGCGCGCCCGCGGGCCGGCCGATCGGCAAGAGGCGCACGCGGCGAGCGGCGATCAGCGCGTAGGTGAGGACGAAGATGGCGACGACGGCGGCCCGCACCGCGGGGGAGCATCGCACGAGGGGCGCGCGGCAGGCGAGCGCGCGCGCGGCACCGCAGGCGGCGTGCCTGCGCGGCGCACACGACCTCGCGGATCGCCGCGGCGGCGCGCGGGCGCGTGTCGTCGGCGTCGGCGAGGGCGGCGCTACTCGTCGTGATCGCCGTCGGTCTCGGGCTCCGGGGCCAGGCCGGCGGCCTTGCGCGCGCGCGCCAGCTCGGCCTTGCGGGCGCGACGGCGGCGGCTGTCCTCGGCGAGGCGGCGCTGCCAGTGGGCGATCCGCGGGGCGACGATCTCGTTGGTCTGGTTGAGGCGCTCGAGCAGCGGCGCGCCGAGGCCCTTGCCGGCGTGCAGCGCGGCGTAGAACTCGTCGAACACCGCGGCGATCTCGGGCTCGACGGTGTCCGACGGCGGGCGGAACTGGGTCCGGTTCTCCGGCTTGACGGCGGCGATCGCCGCGTCGGCGTCGCCGCGGCCGATCCAGCGGACGACCTCGCGGATGATCTTCTCCGGGTCGGCGAGCAGGCCCTCGTACGACTGCACGTGGACCGGGTAGCGGCGGACCGCGATGTCGCGGACGAGCGCGAAGTTCTCGCCCCACCACTCGAGCGCGCCGGGCATGCGCAGCGGCACGAGCTCCGGCTTGCCGTCGCGGCGGCGCGCGTCGTCCTCCATCGCGTAGAGCCGGCGGATCGACGCCTCGTACTCGCGCCACTCGCGGACGGTGGCGATCACGCGGGTGATGTACGCGCGGTCGCTGCGGACGAGCCCCGGGATGAACACCTTGACCGCGTGGTGCGTGACCTGCTCGGGGAACAGGTAAGCGCCGGTCTTCGGGTTCGGGTTGGTCTTGTAGTAGATCCCGCGGCGCAGGTGCGACTCGAAGAAGCCGTCGGGGTTGGCGGCCTTGATCGTCTGCTCCCACCGGCCCGAGAACGGCTCGCCGACGTACGGGAAGCCGGCCGCGATCAGGATCTGCATCCACATCGAGGTGCCGGAGCGCTTGGTGCCGGTGACGATCAACATGCGAGCTTCGTGCGAGGATGCGCGCGCCGGGCCGCGGCGGTCAAGCCGGCCAGGCGAGCCCTTCGACCAGCGCGGCGAGGCGGACCAGCTGCTCGGCGTCGATGTCGTCGAAGTTGCCGGGCCGGTCGCTGTCGAGGTCGATCACGCCGAGCACCCGATCGCCGCGCAGGATCGGCACGACGACCTCGCTGCGCGACGCGGCGTCGCAGGCGATGTGGCCGGGGAAGGCGTCGACGTCCGGGACGACGACCGGCGCGCGGCGGTCCGCAGCGGCCCCGCAGACGCCCTTGCCGGGGCCGATCCGCGTGCAGGCGAGCTTGCCCTGGAATGGCCCGAGGACCAGGTCCTCTCCGACCTGGCGGTAGAATCCGGCCCACGACACGCCCGGCAAGGCCTGCTTGAGGACGGCCGTGATGTTGGCGAGGTTGGCGACGAGGTCGGGCTCGCCCTCGACGACGGCGGCGGCGGTCGCCAGCACCTCGGCGTAGATCTCGAGCTTGCTCGCGCCCGCGGGGACGTGCAGCGTGTGCATGCGGGCGCGAGGGTATCACGCGGCCGCGGGGTCCCGCGCGGCGAGCAGGCGGTCGACGAGCGGGAACAGGGCGGTGTTGCGGAGCACGGAGGTGTGCGAGCCGGCGAGCCGCGGGACGGCCCGGAGGAGGGCGGCGCGCAGCTCCGCGGGGCCGCGGGCGCGGGCGCGGACCTCGCCCGCGAGCGCGGCGAAGCCGGCCGCGTCGGCGAGCGCGGCGAACAGGTTGCGCAGGCGGAGGTCGTCGCCGAGGGCGGCGGGCTCGCCGAGGATCGCCCGGCGCAGGCGCTCGAGCTCGCCGTCGTCGAGGTCGCCGAGCGTGCGGATCCTGTCCGGGCGGGCGCCGGCCGCGAGCTGGTCGGCCTCGACGTGGTGGATCGCCACGTGAGCGGGCAGGGCCGGCGCGCCGAGGTGGGTCAGCACGTCGCTGCCCGCGACCATGTCGACCCAGCTGCGCTCGCGGATCCACAGCGCGCGGAGGTCGATCCGCGGGCTGGCGAAGCCGCTCCACGGGGTGTCGACGGCGAGCAGGTCGATCGCGGCGAAGTCGGCGACGCAGGCGGCGTCGAGGCGGGGTCCGCGGCCCTTGCGGCGCGGTGCGGGGAGCCATGTCGGGTCGGTCATCGAGTTGAGGGCGCAGCGGGCGACGATCCCTCCCATCGAGTGAGCGACGAGCGCGAGGGCGGGCCGGGGGTGGTGGCACGCGAGCTCGGCGAGGCCGCGCGCGAGGTCGTCGCCGCTGCGGTCGAGCCAGCGCCCGAGGTCGTCGTAGACGAACGCGTAGGGCTGGAGGCGGCGCGGCGAGAGCAGGAGGTGCTCGGCGAGCGGCCGCAGCTCGCCGGGGTGGCCCTTGATGCCGTGGACGAGCACGACCGGGCGGGCCGTCGGGTCGAAGCGGGCGATCGGGGCGAGCAGGCCGGCGCCGCCGCGGGGGCGGAGGAGCTTCTTCTCGAGGTCCTCGCCGAGATCGGCGGGGCCGAGCGGCGCCGTGCGGAGCATGCGGACCCTCCCGAGGCGCAGGGTGACGCGGGCGGGGGCGGGCGGCAAGTGAGCCGGCGCGCTCGCCTTTTTTGGTCCTGCGCGCGCGCCGGATTTGCTACCCTCCGGCCCCGCATGACACAGGCCACGAAGCGCGATCCGTTCAACGCCAAGGACACGATGACCACGCAGCTGGGGCCGCGGGCCGTCTATCGGCTCGACGCGCTGCGCGCGCTCGGGCCGGTCGACTCGCTGCCGTACTGCATCAAGGTGCTGCTCGAGTCGTGCCTGCGCAACGTCGACGACTTCATCGTCACGCAGGACCACGTCAAGGCGCTCGCGTCGTACGACCCGAAGCGCGTCGGCGAGGTCGAGATCCCGTTCATGCCCGGCCGCGTGGTCCTGCAGGACTTCACCGGCGTGCCGGCGGTCGTCGACCTGGCGGCGATGCGCGAGGCGATCGTGCGGATGACCGGCGACGAGGGCAGCGCGGCCAAGGTCAACCCGCTGGTGCCGTGCGACCTGGTGGTCGACCACTCGGTCCAGGTCGACGCGTTCGGCTCGCCGCAGGCGCTGCGGATCAACAACAAGCTCGACTTCGAGCGCAACCTCGAGCGCTACCAGTTCCTCAAGTGGGGCCAGCGCGCGTTCAACAACTTCCGCGTGGTCCCGCCGGCGACCGGCATCGTCCACCAGGTCAACCTCGAGTACCTCGCCAAGGTCGTGTGGGACGGCGCCGGCGAGCAGGCCGGGTCGATCTACCCCGACTCGCTGGTCGGCACCGACAGCCACACGACGATGATCAACGGGCTCGGGATCGTCGGCTGGGGCGTCGGCGGCATCGAGGCCGAGGCGGTGATGCTCGGCCAGCCGATCTACATGCTGATCCCCGAGGTCGTCGGGATGCGGTTCACCGGCCAGCTCGCCGAGGGCTGCACGGCGACCGACCTGGTGCTCCGCGTGACCGAGATCCTGCGCAAGCGCGGGGTCGTCGGCCGCTTCGTCGAGTTCTTCGGCCCGGGCCTGGCGCACATGCCGGTGTCGACCCGCGCGACGATCGCCAACATGGCCCCCGAGTACGGCGCGACGATCGGGTTCTTCCCGGTCGACGAGCACACGATCGCGTACCTCCGCCTGTCGGGCCGCGACGCCGGGCTGTGCGAGATGGTCGAGCAGTACTCCAAGCTGCAGGGCCTGTGGCGCGACGACAGCCGCGAGGTCCGCTACACCGAGGTGATCGAGCTCGACCTGTCGACCGTCGAGCCGTCGCTCGCCGGCCCGAAGCGCCCGCAGGACCGGATCGCGCTGCGCTCGATGCTGCCGCAGTGGAAGAGCGACCTCGCCAAGACGTTCGCCAAGGCCGCGCCGAGCGCCGGCGTCGAGGTCGAGCACGAGGGCCAGAAGTTCACGCTCAAGGACGGCGCGGTGGTGATCGCGGCGGTGACGAGCTGCACCAACACGTCGAACCCGGAGGTGATGATCGCCGCCGGCCTGGTCGCCCGCAAGGCGGCCGCCCGCGGGCTGACCCGCAAGCCGTGGGTCAAGACGTCGATGGCCCCGGGCTCGAAGGTCGTCACCGAGTACTTCCGCGCCGCCGACCTGTGGAAGGACCTCGAGGCGCTCGGCTTCCACCTCGTCGGCTACGGCTGCACGACCTGCATCGGTAACTCGGGCCCGCTGCCCGAGGTCATCTCGCAGGCGATCCAGCAGGGCGACCTGGTGGCGACCAGCGTGCTGTCCGGCAACCGCAACTTCGAGGGCCGCATCAACCCCGACGTCAAGGCGAACTACCTCGCGTCGCCGCCGCTGGTCGTCGCCTACGCGATCGCCGGCACGGTCGACATCGATCTGACGAGCGACCCGATCGGCCACGACCCGAGCGGCGCGCCGGTGTACCTCCGCGACATCTGGCCGACCCAGCTCGAGGTCCAGCAGCTCATCGACGCGTGCGTGACCCGCGATCAGTACATCGTGCAGTACGCCGACGTGTTCAAGGGCTCGGAGGAGTGGCAGGCGATCCGCGAGGTCCAGAGCCAGCTCTACGCGTGGGACGAGGTGAGCACGTACATCCAGAACCCGCCGTTCTTCACCGGGCTGACCCCGGAGGTCCGGCCGATCAAGCCGATCCAGGGCGCCCGCGCGCTCGCGGTCCTCGGCGACTCGGTGACGACCGACCACATCTCTCCCGCCGGGTCGATCAAGAAGGACTCGCCCGCCGGCAAGTTCCTGCTCGCCAACGGGGTGACGCCGGAGATGTTCAACCAGTACGGCGCCCGCCGCGGCAACGACCGCGTGATGACCCGCGGGACGTTCGCCAACACCCGCCTGCGCAACCTGCTGGTCAACCTCAAGCTCGAGGGCGGCAAGGAGGGCGGCTACACGGTCGACTTCCTCGACGACCAGGTGAAGTTCATCTACGACGCGGCGGTCCACTACCAGCAAGCCGGGGTGCCGCTGGTGGTCCTCGCCGGCAAGGACTACGGGATGGGCAGCTCCCGCGACTGGGCAGCGAAGGGGACGTTCCTGCTCGGGGTGAAGGCGGTGATCGCCGAGAGCTACGAGCGGATCCACCGCTCGAACCTGGTCGGGATGGGGGTGCTGCCGCTGCAGTTCCGCGCCGGCGAGAGCCGGACATCCCTCGGGCTGACCGGCGTCGAGGTGTTCGATGTGGCGGTCGACGACGAGGTCCGTCCGCTGCAGGAGGTCACGGTGGTCGCGCGCGATGCGGCGTCGGGCAACGTGATCCGCGAGTTCAAGGCGATCGCGCGGCTCGATACGCCGGTCGAGGTGGCTTACTACCGCAACGGCGGGATCTTGCACACGGTGCTGCGCAAGATGGCGGCCAGCTGAGGCGCCCGGGCTTGTGGGCCCGGCGTTGATGGCGTGTCCGGGGGCGCGCGGGGCCAGGAAGGTCTGGTGGGCGCGTCCCCGGGGCGGCGGCGACGGGTCCCTCGCGGGCGTCGGGTTCCCCCCCATGGCCGTGCTCGGCGGCCCGGCCTTGGGGTCCGCCCCACGCGGTTCTGCCGGGCCCCGCGCCCGCGGATCGGCAAGCTAGCTGAGCAGCACGATCGGGCTCTCGAGCAGCTTCTTCAGGGTCTGCAGGAACTGGGCGGCCTCGGCCCCGTCGAACGCGCGGTGGTCGCTGCACAGCGTCACGCGCATCCGCTTGCGGACGACCACCGCCCCGTTCTCGACCACGGCCTCGTCCTGCATCGCGCCGACGGCGAGGATTGCCGCCTCGCCGGGGTTGATCACGGCGGTGAACTCCTCGATGCCGAACATCCCGAGGTTGCTGATCGTGAACGTGCTGCCGGTCAGCTCCTCGGGCTTGAGGGCGCGCTCCTTGGCGCGGGTGCCGAGGTCGCGGGCCTCGATCGACACCTGCTTGAGGGTCTTCTGGTCGGCGAAGCGGATCGCCGGGACCACCAGGCCGTCGTCGAGGGCGACTGCGATGCCGATGTGCACGTCGCCGCGCTCGACGATCCCGTTCTCCGTGTAGTAGCCGTTGACCCGCGGGTGCTTGCGCAGCGCCCGGGCGGCCGCGAGGATCACGAGGTCGTTGAGGCTCGCCTTGGTGCCCTCGACCGCCGCGTTGAAGTCGGTGCGCAGGGCGACCGCCTTGTCCATGACGATCGGGATCGTCAGGTTGATATGCGGGATCTCGCGCTTGCTCTGGCCCATGCGCTTGGCGATCGTCTTGCGCATCTGGGACAGCTTGATCGTGCGGTCGGGCCGCGAGACGAACGGCCGGCCGTGCTCGTCGACCTCGGTCGACGGGGTGCCGGGCGGAACGGCGGCAGGGGCCGCAGCGGGGGCCGCAGGGGCCGCGGCGGGGGCCGCCGCGGGCGGGGCCTGGCCGGCGGCGGCGATCGCCTGGTCGACGTCGGCCTTGACCACCCGGCCGTGCGGGCCGGAGCCGGGGATCTGCGCCAGCTCGAGGCCGTGTTCGCGGGCGAGCCGGCGGGCGAGCGGGGAGGCGGGGATCCGGCCGCGATCGACCTGCGCCGTGGGACCTGGCGCGTGGGCGCTGGCCGCGGGGACAGGTTCGGCGCGCGGCGGGGCGGGCGGGACCTCGGCGGCGATCACCGGGGCGGCCGGGGCCTGCGACTCGGTCGGCGGGGCTGCAGCCGGGGCGGACGCTGCGGCAGCCAGGGCGGACGCTGCGGCGGCCGGCGGGGCCGCGGCGGCGGGCGCGGGCGCGGCGGCCGGGGCCTGGGCCGCGTCGGGGTTCTCGCCGGGCTGGCCGAGCACGGCGATCGGGGCGCCGACCGGCAGCGTCTCGCCCTCGGGGGCGACGAGCTTGAGGACGGTGCCGGCGTCGAACGACTCGAACTCCATCGTCGCCTTGTCGGTCTCGATGTCGGCGATCACCTGGCCTCGCTTGACCTTGTCGCCGACCTTGATCCGCCACTTGGCGATCACGCCCTCTTCCATCGTGTCGGAGAGGCGGGGAAGTGTGACCACGCTTGCCATGGGCCTGTCTCCTTGACCAGCTTCGCGCCGGGACTACTTGTAGAGCACCCGCTTGATGGCCTCGTAGGCGCGCTCGGGCGAGGGGATGATCAGGTTCTCGAGGTTCTCGGCGTACGGCATCGGCACGTCCTCGTAGCAGACGCGGGCGACCGGGGCGTCGAGGTCGTCGAACGCGAGGTCCTGGATCCGGGCGACGAGCTCGCCGCCGACGCCGCCGTACGGCCAGCCGTGGTAGACGGCGACGGCGCGGTTGGTCTTCTTGACCGACTGGATGATCGCGGCCTCGTCGAGCGGGCGGATCGACCGCAGGTCGATCACCTCGCACGAGATCCCGTCCGCGGCCGCGAGCTCGGCGGCCTTGAGCGAGACCGGCACGCCCTGGCCCCACGTGATCACGGTGACGTGGTCGCCGGCGCGCTTGATGTCGGCCTGGCCGATCGGGATCAGGTACTCGTGGTCGGGCACCTCGCCCTTGACCGAGTACATCAGCTCCGACTCCATGAAGAGGACCGGGTTGTCGTCGCGGATCGCGGTCTTGAGCAGGCCCTTGGCGTCGTACGGGGTGGCGACCGCCACGACCTTGAGGCCGGGGATGTGCGCGTAGAAGTGCTCGAAGGCCTGGCTGTGCGTCGAGCCGAGCATGTGCGCGGCGGCGTTCGGGCCGCGGAACACGATCGGCATGCCGAACTGGCCGTTCGTCATGTGCCGGATCTTGGCGGCGTTGTTGAGGATCTGGTCGAACGCGACCGCCGAGAAGTTGAAGGTCATGAACTCGACGATCGGCCGCAGGCCGCACATCGCGGCGCCGATCCCGAGGCCGGCGAAGCCGGTCTCGACGATCGGGGCGTCGATCACGCGGCGCTCGCCGAACTGGTCGAGCAGGCCCTCGGAGGCCTTGTAGGCGCCGTTGTAGTAGCCGACCTCTTCGCCGATCAGGAAGACGCGCTCGTCGCGCTCCATCTCTTCCTTCATCGCGTCGCGGATCGCCTGGCGGATCTGAAGAATGGCCATGGTCCTAGTCCCCCACGAGAATGTTGGCGAAGCGGGCCTCGGGCGGCGGCTGCGGCGAGCGCTCGGCGAACTCGTACGCGGCGTCCATCTCGCGGACGACCTCCTCGTCGATCGCCTCGAGCTCGGCCTCGGTGACGCTGAAGATCCCGAGCAGCGCGCGGTACGTCCGCTCGAGCGGGTCGCTCAGGCGCCAGCGCTCGACCTCTTCCTTCTGCCGGTACTTGGCCGGGTCGCTCATGCTGTGGCCGCGGAAGCGGTAGGTGATCAGCTCGATCAGCGTCGGCTGGTTGTCCTTGCGCGCGCGCTCGACCGCGGCGGCGAGGCGGGCGCGGGTCTCCTGCACGCTGGTGACGTGGAAGCGGTCGCTGTGGAAGCCGTAGCCGGGCGCGCGCGAGGTGATGTCCTCGACCGGCAGCGTGCGCTTGAGCGGCGTGCCCATCGAGTACTGGTTGTTCTCGACGACGAAGACGATCGGCAGCTTCATGATGCCGGCGAGCGTCATGCCCTCGTGCACGGGGCCGATGCCGACGGCGCCGTCGCCCATGAAGCAGAGGGTGACGCGGCCGTCGCCGGTGTACTTGGAGGCGAACGCGTGGCCGGCGGCGACCGGGATGTGGTTGCCGACGATCGCGTAGCCGCCCCACAGGCCCTTGTCGCGGTCGAAGAAGTGCATCGAGCCGCCGATCCCGCCGACGAGGCCGGTCGCCTTGCCGAACAGCTCGGCCGCGCAGGCGCCGGGCGAGCTGCCGAGCGCGAGCGCGAAGCCGTGGGTGCGGTAGGTCGAGACGACGCGGTCGCCGGGCTCCATCGCCTGCCTGGTGGCGACGGCGATCGCCTCCTGGCCGATGTAGAGGTGGAGGAAGCCGCTGATCTTGCCGCGCGTGTAGGCGCGGGCGGCGGCCTCCTCGAAGCGACGGATCCGCAGCATCTCGCGGTAGTCGCGGAGGACCTCGTCGCGGCTCTGGCCCGCGAAGTCGGCGCGGAGCTTGGCCTCGTACGCGGCGTCGGGTGCGGCGTCTGTTTGGGTCATTCTTGGGCCGTCCTCAGGGAGCCGCGAGGGTAGCACCAGGCCCCGCACGGCGAAAGCGCCGGGCAGGCGGGATCGAGCGTCTGCCCGCGGAGGGCGCGTGCAACGGGCTGCACGGGGAATCTCACTCGCGCGGCGCCGGGGGACCGAGACGACGCTCCGGGCGAGCGAGCGCTGCGGTATATCTCGCGGCCATGACGAGCCCCGACGCGCGCCCCGAACTCCCGTCTCCGCACGCCATCGCCGACCGGATCCTCGCCGGGGACCTCCACGCGCTGGGCGAGTCGACCCTGGTCCGCTGGCTCGCGGGAGAGGGCGATCTGTGGGAGCTGATGGCCGCCGCCGACCGCCTGCGGCGCGCCCGCTTCGCCGACGAGGTCCACCTGTGCTCGATCGTCAACGCGAAGATGGGCGGGTGCCCGGAGGACTGCGGGTTCTGTGCGCAGTCGAAGCACTTCACGACGCACATCAAGGCCGACAAGTTCCTCGGCCACGAGGACATGGTCGCGGCGAGCCGCAAGGCCGAGGCGCAGGGGGCGACGGCGCTCGGGCTGGTGACCGCGACCCGCGGCTACGAGGACGACAGCAAGGCGCTGCGCCACATGATCGAGGGCGTCCGGGCGGTCCGCGAGGCCGGGTACACGGAGGCGCACGCGTCGCTCGGGATCGTCAGCAAGGACGCGCTCCGCCAGCTCAAGGAGGCGGGGATGACCGAGTTCAACCACAACCTCGAGACCGGGCGCAGCTACTACGAGAAGATCGTCACGACGCACACGTACGACGACCGGATCGCGACGATCACGGCGGCGAAGGAGCTCGGGCTGCGGACCTGCGTCGGCGGGATCTTCGGCATGGGCGAGCGCCCCGAGCACCGCGCCGAGCTGGCGCTGGAGCTGCGCCGGCTCGACGTCGACGAGGTGCCGATCAACTTCCTGGTCAGCATCGAGGGGACGAAGCTCGAGCAGGTCGAGCCGCTGCCGCCGCGCGACATGCTGCGGATCATCGCGTGCTTCCGCCTCGCGCTGCCGCGCCAGAACATCTTCATCGCCGCCGGCCGCCAGCACCTCGGGCAGCTGCAGCCGCTGATCTTCGCCGCCGGCGCGTCGGGCATGATGATCGGCGACTTCCTGACGACGCCGAACCGCTCGGTCCAGGACGACCTCGACATGCTCGCGCAGCTCGGGCTCAAGGGGCGCGCCTGCGCGGCGCCGCGGCCGGAGCTGGCCGCGACCCCGCCCGCGCGCGCCCGGGTGACGCGCCTGCCGGTGATGGCGTAGGCGGCCGGCCGGGGTATCCTCGCGGGCGGTGCAGCTCGCTCAGTCCGCGGTCTTCCTCGCCGCCGCCGTCGTCGCGGTGCCCATCTTCAAGCGGCTCGGGCTCGGGTCGGTGCTCGGCTACCTCGCGGCCGGGGCGGCGATCGGGCCGAGCGTGCTCGGGCTGATCGAGCAGGTCGAGGACACGCTCCACGTCGCCGAGTTCGGGGTCGTGCTGCTCTTGTTCCTGATCGGGCTCGAGCTGCAGCCGAAGCGGCTGTGGCAGCTGCGCGCGGCGGTGTTCGGGATGGGCGGGGCGCAGGTCGTGGTCACGAGCGCGCTGATCGCCGCGGCGGCGTGGCTGCTCGGGCTGTCGCCGACCGCGGCCGGGGTGGTCGGGTTCGCGCTGTCGCTGTCGTCGACCGCGTTCGTGCTGCAGGTGCTCGGCGAGCGGCGCGAGATGGCGGCGCCGCACGGGCGCGCGTCGTTCGGGATCCTGCTGTTCCAGGACCTCGCGGCGATCCCGGCGCTGGCGGTGATCCCGGTGCTGACGATGAGCGGGGCGGCGTCGGAGGCGACCGGGAGCCCGTGGGCGACGATCGGGATCGCGGCGGCGACGATCGGCGGGCTGGTCGTCGCCGGCCGCGTGCTGCTGCGGCCGCTGTTCCGCTACGTGCTGTCGACGCGGATCCCCGAGCTGTCGTCGGCGTGGGCGCTGCTGGTGGTGATCGGGACGGCGCTGCTGATGGAGCAGATCCACCTGTCGGCGGCGCTCGGGGCGTTCCTCGCCGGGGTGCTGCTCGCCGACAGCGAGTACCGCCACGAGCTCGAGGCGAACATCGAGCCGTTCAAGGGGCTGCTGCTCGGGCTGTTCTTCGTCGCGGTCGGGATGTCGGCCGACCTCGGGCTGGTCGCGTCGCGGCCGCTCGAGGTGCTCGCGGTGGTGCTCGGGCTGGTCGCGCTCAAGTTCGCGGCGCTGCTGCTGGTCGGGCGGCTGTTCAAGCTGCCGGTCGGGTCGTCGGTCAGCCTGGCGATCGCGCTGTCGCAGGGCGGCGAGTTCGCGTTCGTGCTGTTCGGGGTCGCCGGCGCGGCGGGGCTGCTCGCGCGGGCCGAGATCGCGCTGCTGGTCGTCGCGGTGACGCTGTCGATGGTCGTGACGCCGCTGCTGTTCATCGCCCGCGACCGGATCGCGGCGCGCCTGGCCAGGGGGCAGGGGCGCGAGTACGACGCGATCGACGAGGAGAACCCGGTGATCATCGCCGGCCTCGGGCGGTTCGGGCAGATCGTCGCGCGCGTGCTGCGGATGGTGAAGATCCCGTTCACCGCGCTCGAGGTCGACACGACGCAGATCGACTTCCTGCGCCGCTTCGGCAACAAGCTCTACTACGGCGACGCGTCGCGGATCGACCTGCTGCGGGCGGCGCGGGCCGACAAGGCGCGCCTGCTCGTGGTCGCGATCGACGACGTCGAGGCGTCGCTGCGGACGATCGAGACGGCGCGCCGCAACTTTCCGGGGCTGCGGATCGTCGCGCGCGTGCGCAACCGCGACCACGCGTTCCGGGCGCGCGCGCACGGGGCCGACGTCGTGTTCCGCGAGAGCTACGGGTCGAGCGTCGAGGCCGCCCGCGCGGCGCTCGAGGAGCTCGGGTTCGCCCCGTCCGACGCGCGCGAGGTGACGCGGACGTTCCGCGAGCACGACGAGCGGCTGCTCAGCGAGCAGTTCGAGATCCGCCACGACGAGGCGGCGCTGATCGCGTCGGCCAAGAAGTTCAACGAGGAGCTCGAGCGGATCTTCGAGGCCGACGCGCGCCGGCGACCGGGCTGAGGGTCGAAGAGGCAGGTCTCAGGGGACAGGTCGCGCGAGGGCGAGGCGGCGCACGGCGGGGCCGGGCTCACGGCGCCGCGGCCTTGGCCGGGGGCGTGCTCGGGGGCGTGCCCGGGGCCGGGGTCGTCGGCGGCGGGGTCGGCTTCTCGATCGTCAGCGAGGAGCGGGCGCCGCCCGGGAGCTCGCGCGTGACCTTGCCGTCGGCGGCGATCGTGGTGCGAGTGCCGTCGTCGGCGATGACCACCATCGCCCCGTCGGCGCGGAACTCGGTGCGCTCGACCGACAGCGTCGAGCGCGAGCCGTCGGGGAACACGCGCACCTGCTTGCCGTCGGGCATGATGATCGTGCCGTCACGCTTGATCTGGACCTTGCTGCCGTCGGGCTTGGTGATCGTGCCGTCGCGCTGGATCGTCACCTGCGAGCCGTCGGAGGCGGTCAGGACCTTGGTGCCGCGGCCGCCCGACTCCATCTTGTAGGCGCCGGACTTGTCGCTCGAGACCTCGACTTCGTCGAGGTCGCAGCCGACGCCGATCAGCGTCAGCGCCAACAGCCCGGGAGACAGGGTGCGCAGGGCGGCCAGTGTCATCGGGGGGAGCCTAGCACGATCGATGCACCCGGGGCTCGCTCCGGTCGGCGCAGGTTCGCCCCCGCCGGGTCCGGCGCGTGGGGTCGATCTGTCCGCTTGAGCAGGCGTCGGGTCGGCGCGGGGGCGCGCCCGGGAGGCCCCGCGCCGGCCGCGGACGGCCCTGCGGCCGCGCCCTTTGGGTACGATGGCCGGGGTGCAGAGCTTCGAGGACACGATCGTCATCCGGTCGGCGACGACCTACCTGACGATCGAGGAGGCGGGGCGCAAGCTGCACGACGTCCGGCTCGGCATGGGGCCGCTGCGGATCGGCCGCAAGCAGGACAACGACGTGGTGATCCAGTCGGCCTGCGTCGCGCCGCACCACGCGCGGGTCGAGCCGGTCGCGCAGGGCCACCGGATCGTCGACCTCGGCGGCGGCAACGGGCTGCTGTTCCGCGGGCAGCGGGTCCAGGAGCACACGTTCAACGACGGCGACGTGATCCGGATCGGCGATCCGGTGACCGGCAACTTCGTCAGCCTGACCTATCAGGACGTCGGCAAGCGGGCGCAGGCGCAGCCGGCGGCGCCGGTGCAGCGCTGCGCGCTCGACAAGCCGAAGATCAAGATCGGCCGCGAGGCCTGCGACCTGGTGCTGCCGAGCCTCCAGGTGTCGCGCCGGCACGCGACCATCCGCGCAGTCGGCGGGGTCCACGAGCTGATCGATCACGGGAGCGCCAACGGCACCTTCGTCAACGGCGCCCGCGTGCACGCCCGCGAGCTCAAACAGGGCGACGTGATCCAGATCGGCCCCTTCAAGCTGGTCTACACCGGCAAGTCGCTCGATCAATTCGAGCAGAAGGGGGCGATGCGGATCGACGCGCGCGAGCTGGTGCGGGTGACGGCGGGGGGGAAGGCGATCCTCGACCGCGTGTCGCTCGTGATCGAGCCGCGGGAGTTCGTCGCGCTGGTCGGGGCGTCGGGCGCGGGCAAGAGCACGCTGATGGCCGCGCTCGCGGGCGTGCGCCGGCCCGACGGCGGGGTCGTCCGCGTCGGCGGCGACGACCTGTACGCCAACTATCACTGCTACCGCGGCGAGATCGGGTACGTGCCGCAGGACGACATCCTCCACCGCAGCCTGACCGTCGAGGACGCGCTGCGCTTCACCGCGCGCCTGCGCCTGCCGGTCGACACGTCGGACGCGGAGATCGAGGCGCGGATCGTCCGCGTGCTCGAGGAGGTCGAGATGTCGGCGGCGCGGCAGCAGCGGATCGACGAGCTGTCGGGCGGGCAGCGCAAGCGGATCTCGATCGCGTCGGAGCTGCTCGCCGACCCGAGCCTGTTCTTTCTCGACGAGCCGACCAGCGGGCTCGACCCGGGGCTCGAGAAGAAGATGATGTACACGCTGCGGTACATCGCCGACTCGGGCCGCACGGTGGTGCTGGTGACCCACGCGACGGCCAACATCACGCAGTGCGATCTGGTCGCGTTCATGGCGGCGGGGCGGCTGGTCTACTACGGGCCGCCGGCGGGGGCGCTGGCGATGTTCGGGGTGACCAGCGGCGACTTCGCGGACATCTATACGAAGCTCGGCGGGCCGGTCGGGCCGCCGGAGGTGATGCAGCACGGCGAGCTCGCGGCCGAGTACCGGTTCTGGCAGCGCCACAACCCGCAGGCCAAGAAGCCGCCGACGGTCGCGGAGCTGTGGGAGATCCGGTTCCGCCACTCCGACGAGTACCGGATCTACGTGTACGAGCGGCAGCAGGGCCGCCGGTCCGGCAAGGCCGACGGCGAGGCGCTGCAGGCGATCGCGCCGGGGCACTACCGGATGGCCGCCGACGAGTCGGTGACGGCGGCGCGGGTGCCGGTCCGCCCGCCGCCGGCCGACCACGCGCCGTGGACGTTCCAGACGCGGGTGCTCGCGGCCCGCTACGTGAAGGTGATCGGGGCCGACCGCAAGAACCTGGCGATCCTGCTACTGCAGGCGCCGGTGATCGGGGCGGTGCTGCTGCTCGCCGCGCGGCCGGCGGCGCTGCACACGTCGACGTCGACCAACGGGCGGCTGATGCTGTTCCTGCTCGCGGTCGTCGCCGTGTGGTTCGGGGTGATCAACTCGGTCCGCGAGATCACGAAGGAGTCGGAGATCTATCGCCGCGAGCGCCTGGCGAGCCTGCGGATCAGCGCGTACCTGCTGTCGAAGTTCGGCGTGCTCGCGGGGCTGTGCGCGGTGCAGAGCCTGGTGCTGATGCTGCTGCTGCTGCTGCGCGTCGACTTCACGGCCGACTACGTGGCGCTGACCGAGTACGGGCTGATCGACATGGTCCGCGACCCGCCGCTCGGGCTGTGGGGCGGGATGCTGCTGTCGGTGTTCCTGACGGCGCTGTCGGGGGTCGGGCTCGGGCTCTTGATCTCGACGTGGGTGTCGAGCTCGGACAAGGCGATGAGCGTGGTGCCGCTGGCGCTGATCCCCCAGCTGGTGTTCGCGCTGGCCCTGATGCCGCTGCCGTCGCTGATCGCCCCGGTGTCGTACCTGACCGGCGCGCGCTGGGGCATGGAGGCGATGGGGTCGATCGCGGCGCTGCTCGAGCCCCGCGACATGACCCGCTGCGAGTTCCCGGGCGACCCGCTGTCCTGCGAGGTCTACGCGACCGTCGACTACACGCCGACGCCGGAGCACATCGCCGTCGACTGGGGGGTCCTCGCGGCGTACACGCTCGTCTGCCTGCTCTTGACCGCGTGGGCGCTGCGCCGCCGCGACGCGGCCGAGAAATAGCTCGTTGACACGCGCGCGCAGACGCGCGAGAAGGTGCCCCGTCATGCGCGGGCGGCGGATCGGGGCGGGCGCGCTGGCGGGGCTGCTCGCCCTGCCGACCCCCGCGCGCGCGGGCGACCCGCGCGCGAGCGAGGGGCCGCTCGCCGTCGAGGTCGCGCCGCGCGCCGAGGTGGCTGTCCCGCAGGACAGGGCGGAAGAGACAGGGCCACAGGGGCAGGCGCCGGCGGGCCCGCCGACGGACGCGGGCGCGGGTCAGGGGGCCGGCGGGGCTGCGACCGGCGCGTCGGGAGTTGGAACGCAGGGACAGGTTCCCCAGGTCATGCCCGAAGGGCCAGCTCCGCCGGGGGCCGCGCCGGGCGCGGGGACGTCGGGGCCGCCGCCGCCGACCGCGGCGCTGCAGGAGCCGGAGGACGGGATCGCGGTCGCGGTCGGGCTCGGGCCGAGCGCGCCGGGCTCGCGGGCCGAGAGGGCGATCGTCGACGCGCTCGAGCGCTCGGCGCGGGCGTCGACCGCCCCGCGCGCGAGCGTCCGCTGGCTTCGGCCGGGCGCCGGCGAGGGGCCGCAGCTGTGCCGCGAGCGGCAAGGCGACCTCGTGATCCTCGTCGAGTACCTGCCGGATCGCCCGGACCCGGTGCTCTTGCCGCAGGACTGCCGGACGGGGCGGGCGCTCGGGGTCCGCGGGGCCGAGGCCGCCGAGCACCCCGAATTGGTGGCGGCGCTGTGGGCCGAGCACGAGGAGCTAGTCCGGCAGGGGGCGCAGGAGCGGCGGCGCGGCCGGCTCGGTCCGAAGGTGCGGACCGGGCTGATCGCGGGCGGGGCGATCCTGGCCATCGGGGTGGCGATCGGCGTCGTGGTCGCCGCGAGCTTGCGCAGGGAAACGGTCGTGCTCACAGTGAGCCCATGACTCGCTTCTGGCGCTGGTCGACGGGACTCTTTCTCGCGGTGCTGCTGCTCGTGATGGCGGCGCCGCTGTCGGCCGCGCGGGCGGATGTCAGCCGCCCCGTCGGGTGGGACCTCCACACGGCGACCCAGGAGGTGTTCGTCGGCCGGGTGGTGCTGCGCTACGATCCGAGCCTCGAGCCCGAGGCGATGGCGCTGGCCCGCGAGATCCCGCGGGCGTGGTCGGAGATGGAGCGCGCGCTCGCGGGGGACCTCGACGACTCGCTGACGATCCACTTCGTCGCGCACTCGGGGCGGATCGCCGAGGGCACCGGGATGCCGACGTGGGCGGCCGGCGTCGCCCACCCGCCGACCGGCGAGATCGCGATCGCCGCGCACGCGCCCGACGGCTCGCTGACCGACCTCGACGGGCTGATCCGCCACGAGATGGCCCACGTCGCGCTGCACCGGGCGACCGGCGGGCAGCCGCTGCCGCGGTGGTTCCACGAGGGCGTCGCCGAGAGCTTCGGCGAGGAGATCGATCTGATGCGCAGCCAGACGCTCGCGGGGGCGATCTTCGGCGCCGGCGTGCCGCGGCTCGCCGAGCTCGAGCAGAACTTCCGCAGCACCGACGCGATCACGGCGACGGTCAGCTACGCGGCGGCCCGCGACTTCGTCAACTTCCTCCGCTGGCGCGACGAGGACGGCTCGGACCTGCGGCAGGCGCTCGCGCAGGTCAAGCAGGGCCAGGACTTCGAGGCGGGGTTCGTCCGCGGGTTCGGCAAGACGCTGGCGGAGCTCGACGGCGAGTGGCGCTCGGGGCTGACCGGCCGCTTCATGTGGTTCCCGGTCGTCAGCTCGGGCGGGCTGCCGATGGCGCTGACGTTCCCGCTCGTGTTCGTCGCCGCGGCCCGCCGCCGCCGCGCCCTGCGCGAGGGCTGGGCCCGGCTCGAGGCCGAGGACGCGATGCTCCGCGCGGCCGCCTGAGCCTGGCGGATCGGACAGGATCGGGCGCGGCCCGGTGGGCGGCCGCGGCGACGTGGGGTATACCGCGGACGTGCAGCGGATCAGCGCAGGGACGCTTCGGGGGCGGGTGTTGCGTTCGTTACCGGAATCCCTCCGCGGGCTGCGACCGACCGGCTCGCGCGTGCGCGAGGCGATCTTCGACCGGCTGCAGCACGAGGTCCGCGGCGCGGCGGTGCTCGATCTGTTCGCGGGCTCGGGGGCGCTGGCCTTCGAGGCGCTGAGCCGCGGCGCCGGACGGGCGACGCTCGTCGAGCGCCACCCGACGGTCGTCCGCCACCTGCAGGGACAGATCCGTGAGCTTGCGCTCGGCGATGCGGCGCAGGTGTTCCACGGCGACGCGGTGACGTTCCTGCGGCGGCCGGCGCACGGCCCGCTCGCGGGGCCCTACGACCTGATCTTCGTCGACCCGCCCTACGAGGATACGGCCGCGCAGGTGGCCGTGATCGGCCCCGCGCTGGTCGCCGGCTCGTGGTTGGCCGCGCACGCGATCGTGGTATGCGAATATGACCGTGCTGGGGGGCGCGCGCTGTCCGCATGGCCCGCGGAGCTGGTCGTCGAGACGACCCGCACCTACGGGCAGACGGCGGTCGATTTCCTCCGCTACACCCGGAGGGGGGATCCTACGTGAATCGGCGCGACCTACAGACCAACGCCCGGGCCCGCATGCTCAGCGAGTCGCCCACGCTGGCGATCTCGGCGCGGGCCGGCGAACTGCGCGCGCAGGGCCAGGCCGTCCTCAACTTCAGCGCGGGCGAGCCCGACTTCAAGCCGCCGGCGCCGGTGACGGCGGCGGTGACCGAGTTCGTGCGCACGAAGCCGGTCCACTACTCGCCGGTCGCGGGCTTCCCGAACCTGCGCGACGCGGTCGCCGCGGAGCTCTCGAAGTACCACGGGCGGCCGGTCGCGCGCGGCGAGGTGCTGATCTCGTGCGGCGCGAAGCACAGCCTGGCCAACCTGTTCATGGTGACGCTCGCGCCGGGCGACGAGGTGATCGTGCCGGCGCCGTACTGGGTGTCGTACGCCGACATGGTGCTGCTCGGCGACGGCAAGCCGGTGCTGGTGCCGACGCGCCGCGAGGACGGCTGGCGCCTGCAGCCCGAGGCGCTCGCGGCGGCGCTGACCGAGAAGACCCGGTTCGTGGTGATCGGCAACCCGACCAACCCGACCGGCTCCGGCTACCCGGCGGCGCTGCTGCGCGAGCTCGGCGAGGTGATGGCCCGCGTCGCGCCGCAGTGCTGGCTCCTGGTCGACGACATCTACCGCCGGCTGGTCTACGGCGGGTTCGAGCACTCCAGCGCGTTCAAGGTGCTCGGCGGGGTCACCGACCAGATCGTCCTCGTCGACGGGGTGTCCAAGAGCTTCTCGATGACCGGCTACCGGATCGGGTTCCTGCTCGCGCCGCCGAAGGTGATCACGTCGGCGGCGAAGCTGCAGGGCCACACGACGTCCGGCGCGACGACGACGTCGCAGATCGGCGCGCTCGCGGCGCTGACCGACCCGGCCTGTGAGACGGCCGTCCAGGAGATGCACGCGGCGTTCACCCGCCGCCGCGAGTTCATGCTCGCGGGCCTGGCCGACCTGCCCGGGGTCGACACGTTCCCGCCCGACGGGGCGTTCTACCTGTTCTCCGACATCCGCCGGCACATCGGGCCGGGCACGCCGTTCGCCGACGACCTCGCGTTCGCGACCTGGCTGCTCGAGCAGAAGCTGATCGCGACCGTCCCGGGGACCGCCTTCGGCGCGCCGGGGCACCTGCGGATCTCGTACGCGACCGACGACGAGACGCTGAAGCTCGGGCTCGCGCGGCTGCACGAGGCGTTCGCCACGCTGCCGACCGCGCGCGGCTGACCTCGCCCGCAGGGCCGCGCGGCCGGCGGACCACGTGTCCCGGGGAGCATGTCCGGAGGGGCAGGCGACCGGGGCGCCGGGCGGCCGTCGGCCGTGCTAGCGTCGGGCCGGTGACGAGCGACGAGGAGCTGCTGACGCGCTGGCGCGCGGGCGACCGCGCCGCCGGCGACGAGCTGCTCTCGCGCCACTTCGACGCGGTGTGCCGGTTCTTCTACTTCAAGGTCGGCGAGGAGGCGGCGGCCGACCTGATCCAGCAGACGTTCTTGGCGCTGTGCGAGGGCAAGGAGCGGTTCCGCGGCGAGTCGGCGTTCCGCACGTACCTGCTCGGGACGGCGCGCCTGGTGCTGCTGACGCACTTTCGCAAGAAGCGGCGCGACGCGGACAACCTCGACCCGATGCAGCACAGCGTCGCGGCGCTCGGGCCGTCGCCGACGAGCGCGCTCGCCCGCCGGCGCGAGGAGGAGATCCTCCTGCAGGCGCTGCGCGAGCTGCCGATCGACCTGCAGATCGCGTTCGAGCTGTACCACCTCGAGGGGGTGACGGCCGGCGAGCTGGCGCGGATCTACGGGCTGTCGGAGCCGGGCATGTACGGGCGGCTGCGCAAGGCGAGGCTGCTGGTGATCGCGGCGTGCGAGCGGCTGGCCGAGACGCCGGCGCTGCGGCGGTCGACGGTCGATCGCCTCGACGACTGGGTCCGCGAGCTGCAACGGCTGCGGCCGTCCGGCGGGTGAGCGACCGGCGCGAGCGAGCGTGGCGGCGCCGGCCGGAGAGCCGCGCGAGCGGTCGGCCGCGACGCGGCTTCAGTCGCCGTAGCCCGAGGGGGTCAGCGCGGGGTCGACGACGACGCGCGAGCGGTCGGACGGGTCGAGGCGGACGTCGATCTCGCAGGCGGGCTGGACGCGCGGGACGGCGAGCTGGGAGATGTGCGCGTGGACCCGCGTGCGGTACGCCGGGGTGCCCGGGGGGTGCACCTCGAGGTCGAGCCAGGCCTGCGGGTGATCGCCCATCATCCCGGCGCCGGTGAGCGCGAGGATCCGGGCGCGGGCCGGCTGTCCCTCGCGCCAGATCCGCCGGAGCTCGGCCTGCTGCGCGCTCGCGGCCCGGATCCGCACGACGATCACGCTGACGATCGTGACGACCATCAGCACGACGGACAGGCCGATCAGCGTCTCGTTGCCGGTCGCCAGGCCGACGCCGAAGAGCACCCAGAAGGCCGTGCCGGGGAGGAAGAGGAGGGCCGTGCGGACGCTGGAGGCCATGCCGCGAAGGTATCACCGGGGCGTGTCCGTGGCGGCCGGGAGGCGGTCCGCGCGGTCGCGCTGGGCCGACGGCGGCGAGGCGCGGGCGCGCGCCCCCCGGCGCGGCCGGGCGCGCGCGGGCGCGAGGGGAGGGAGAGACATGTCGTTCAGGACATGGTGAAAAGGGCAGCCCTAGCAGTCCTCGGC
>ERZ1066117.185-NODE-185-length-62336-cov-17.536536_pt1 | contig 62336 bp, 55 predicted proteins | sample MGYA00382764_ERZ1066117 | MGnify/ENA primary metagenome ERZ1066117 (study PRJEB33369, sample SAMEA5778347) | biofilm metagenome | biome: Industrial cooling water; feature: Water cooling tower basin; material: Biofilm | place: United Arab Emirates | collected...
GCGTTTCTTCACGAGACACGGAGCGAGCTATTTGCGCTCGGAGAGCCGCGGGATGTCGATGGTATTCGAATGGACATTTCCCGACGGCTAGAACAATACGACCGTGCGTCCTCTCGGATTCAAGTTGCACTGACTCACGTTGCCCGCTGGGGACGGGTCGAGCATGTCGATCTGATAGCATCGACTTTGCGGCGCATCACGGATCCAATCGACTCTGGGAGCGGTCTTTTGGTCTGGCTTGGGATGCGCTGGTTCCCTGCGCTACTCGTCATCTACTCGTCTGGAATCGGAGCCCTGGCGGGAGGCAACTGGGCGGCCTTCAAGTCGGTCATCGACACGAAAGTCCCGGATCCAAGAACCGGCGGTGTAAGGCCGCTGCTGACTGCCGTCATCGAAGGCATGAATCAGGTGGATCGCGGTGACGGTTTCAAGATGCTGGCCGGTCATGAGCGGCACTACGTCCCAAGAAGCGAGTTCTTGTTCAAGCTGCTGCAGCCGCGCCTTGAGGACGCTCTTTTCTTGGGAAGTGACTACGAGCGCCTGTTCGACACCATGGAGGTCTTGATGGCTCTCGCGATATCGGATGAAGCGCGCGAAGATGGCAAGCCTGGATGGGGTCCTCCAGGGCGATTTGCCTGGAAGGAGAAGAGGTCTAGTGGGCCACTGACTGCGCTGCTCAAGGACAACGAGACGCTCGGACAGAGCAATCCAATCCTTGCCACCGGGTTGTTTGGCGGATCAAGCCAGAGGATGCAAGAAGTGGGCTCTGCATACATGGAGCGCATGCGGCAGTGGACTTGGCACTAGTCGGTGACGGATGCGCCCCCTTGGCGCGGTAGGCCACATTGCAGCCCAGAGCATCTCTCCACGGCTTGTTGTCAGGCAGCTACGGGCAGAGCTTGGCTCCAAGCTGGCGGACATGATTCAGCATGTGCTCGAACCTCAACTGTCCACTCTGCTTGTTCAGCAGATACGCACCCACATCACCAACGGAATTTGTGTTTCGCCTGAAGACGTCGGGGAGATCCGTGGCGAACAGGGCCTCGTCAATTTTGGCGCGAGCAGCCTCGCTTCTATGTGCGAGGTAGTTGCGAACCGCCTTGACGAAGTCGATAACGGCACATTCTGCGGCGGCAACCCCAACAATATGAGCCTTGTCTGCGTCGGAAAGCCATGTGCCGGCGGCCTCCTTCATTTTGGCCGTCGACTTGAAGGTGATGTTGTAGCCTGTGGGATCGAGAATTTCCTTGATCCTGTCGACCGAGAGATGCGGCATGGATCTCTCAACATGCTTGACGGCTCTTTTTGCGTATTCATCCTCCGCAGCGATCGATATCTTGCCAATTAAGAATCCTCTGAACTTCTCAGAGTCTCTATTGATGTATGCCACAAACAGATCGCTCAAGAAGCCCTCGAATAGGGTGGCGACCGCTACAAGAAGATACTCTGCGATCAGCCTCTTGGCCTGCTCGTCTGCGACCCCGACCTGCGTAGCCTTGAAGGCAGTCTCGATGTCGACCAAGGAAGACAAGAAGTCGCTTCGGACACCAGCGGGATCTTGGGTTCTCATCGATCGCTCTCTGATTTCTTGACTCCGCGTGCCCCCGCCTCAGCAGAAGGGCCATGCCACCGCTGAGGGTGAGCGCGCCTTCAGAGCTGACGGTCTCAAGGAAGGGGAAGCAAGTCGGTTCACGCACTTCTCCCATGACGGCCATGGCAGAATGAAGCCACTCAGTCCCGCCGACGCACTCCGCTCGTCTGCCTTGTGTAGCGGTCCACGCGATCAGCCACCGTGCGCACCGCGTCGGCAGCCGACGTCGCCCCGAACACCCGGTCCTCAGGCTCGTCCGGATATCGCACGCGCTCGTCAACCCGCTGGTCCGCGATCTTCCCGCTCCAGCCGGCCACTCGTAGTGCCACGACGAGCCGCTTGTAGATCCAGGCGAGGCAGATCTCCGACATCGTGCCTGCCCCGCCGCCGATCGCGATCACGGCGTCGGCGTGCGCGACGATCGAATTGCGGACGTGATCCAGACCCGACGGGATCACGACGTCGACGAACGGGTTGGCGTCGGCCGGGTCGTGCCCAGGCAGCACCGCAACCGTGTCGCCGGACTGGTAGCGCGAGGACGACCGCGCGCCGCGGCACGCCGCCTCCATCACACCGCCGAGCCCTCCGGTCAGCACGCGGAAGCCTGCATCGACGAGTAGACGGCCAACATCCTCGGCCAACAGGTCCTTCTGGGACCCTGCTGGCACATTCGCATCGCCGATCACCGCGACAAGCCTGCGTCGCGCTGGAGTCTGGGAAGTGGAGTTGCCGGTCATGCGAGCACCTCCGAACCAAGGAACCGCTCGGCTTCCTTCCTGCTCACCAGCAAGCCCGCGAGGTAGGGAATCGAAGTCGGTCGCTCGCCGCGTAGGGCCGCCAGCAGCGCCATCACGAGGAAGTCGTGCGTGACCGCGATCACCCCTCGTGTCCCAGGCGCACTCAACACCGCTTCGAGCGCCTGACGCGCGACTTGCTCGCACGGCACGAGAATGCCCTGCGGCAGCGACCCGTCCATCCAGCTCGCCATCAGCCCGGTCCAACCGAGGCGGCGCTTCACCTCGTCGTAGTGCTCCGGCCCGGTCGCGAGGAACCGCATGAGGTGCGGAGTCCGGAGGATCGACCCTGGATCAAGTCCTGCGCCGGCCGAGATCGACTCGGCGGTCTCCAGCGCACGCGGAACAGGGCTGCTGGCGAGCCGAGCCGCCTGCCCGACTCGCTGGCCGAGTTCCCGGGCCATCTCACGCCCGCGATCTGTCAACGCAACCTCGTGCTTCTGCTGGTTCGTCAAGCCGGCGAACGACGGACGTTCCGAGTGCCGAACGAACAGGATGGCACCGTCCTGCAGCATGTCGGCCGTCACGACCTCTGGAGTCACCAGGGTCGACGCGGCCTTGCCGCGTGCCCAGCTTCGCGATGGACGGCCGGTTAGGACGCCGATCTGCTTCTCCCGAGCGCGCCGGCCGTCGCCCTTGCCCAGGCCCGATGGCTCGTAGAGATAGAGCGGCTGCCTGATCCACTCGGGCCGCCGGGCCATCTCGACGATCGGCAACATGAACGCCCAGTCGACCGCAATATCGACGTAGTTCCCATCGATCCGCAGCTCGTGGTCCGGGATCGCGTCGAACAGACGCTTCCGAAACGTCCGCAGGTGCTGCCAGCAGTTGCCGCCTCGGTTGTGCCGCGGCTCCTCGAACACGACGGGGTAGTCGCCGTGCTTGTCCGTGCGCAGCATCGAGCCGACGGTCGCGTCCGCTCCACCCCGGTGGGCCGCCAGCACTCGCTCGGCCACGTCGGCACCGATCAGTGCGTCGTCCAGGTCCAAGGTCACGATGACCGTGTCGGGATCCGTGCAGATGTGGCGCACTGCGAGCGCCGTGTTCGCGAGTTGCCCGCGGCGCTCCCGCGGCTGGATCAGGGTCACACGATCGCGCCATGTGTCGCTCCAGACCTGCAGGTAGCAGCGGCTCAGCTCGTCCGAGCCGTCATCCACGATCACCGCACCCCAGTCCGTTCCGCGCTGGGCGACGAGTGAGTCGAGGCATCGCCGCATGCGGCCCGGTGGCACGTTTCGACCCGTGATGACGAAGACCAGCGGCTCGCGGCGCACCCTCGGCACCCAGCCCAGCGGCCCACCAACGAGGTCGACAGATCCGACCTGCTGCTCCGGTCGCGCGCCCTTCTCCACCAGATCGCTCAGCAGCATCCAATCCGCGACGGGTCGCTTGCAGGAGTTCGGCAGGTGGACGAACCACGTCGCCGCTCCGCCACCCCGGATCGACCGGAGAGAACCACTGCGCACGACCTCATCCAACGAGCGATGCCAGGACAAGGCAGGCATGCCGCTGCTGAGCTGGTTCGGTAGCGGGCGCGCCGCCAGCAGTCGTTCCCGATGGACGAGGCTGCCCCGCACCTCAACTCGCCATGGCCGACTGCCGTCGCCGGCCGAGAAAGGCAGATCGGCATCCCGTGCGATGTTCAGGGCCGCCGTGACAACCCGATCGTCCGCGTCGAACTGCGCGATCATCTCGCCCAGGAAGTCGTGATTCCGGTCGCGACGCCCGACCAGCAGATCCGAGTCGACCTGGAGCACGTAGTCCGCCTTGCACGACGCGATCGCCTGCAGCGGCGTGACGAGCGGGGCTCCGTGGATCGAGTGCGTGGCGGTCGAGTCGAGCCCGAACCACTCGTGGATTGCCGTAGCGGCCTCGGGTCCTTCGGGAGCCCCGAGCAGAACGCGATCGATCCAGCCACGACGGACCAGCCGCTGGGCCGCCTCCAACAGTGACACTGTGTCACCGGGGGCGTGCTGGCGCACGAATCCTTCCCGGCGTGAGTCGATCGCGAGCACCCGATTCTGGAAGACGCGAGGCCCTTCGAGCTGTCCGACAAGGTGCTCGACCTGTCTTTCGATCGTCTCGGCCTCCATCGCGCACGTCCGGATCACCAGATCGACCCCGCCGCCATCGGCACCGACCGCGATGGGGCGACAAACCAGAGTGAGGAAATCGGTTGCCGGCTCGAATCGTTCGAGGTCCACAGACTCACTCTCGACGCGACGCTCGACTACGAGTCTGTGCCGCAGCAGGTCGCGTTCGATCCGTCGAAGCGGCCGGTGGAACTCGCCACGCCCTGCGCCGGTCTCGCCGTTCTCCGTGTAGACGAAGCAGTCCTCGTAGCTTGCTCCGGCTGGCAAGTCGCGGTGTCGGTGCAGCGGCGTCGGCCCACCGAACGTCGCGAACGGGTGGCAGATGGTCACGACGACGGTGCCACCTGTGCGAACGGCGCTGCGCAGGTCGCCGAGCATGCGCTCATAGTCCGGTCCATCCGACCACTCGCAAAGGACCAACGTGCAGACGACCGCATCGAACGGGCCGGCCGCCAGAACTTCTTCGCGGTCGTCGGTCAGGCGCAGCCCGGCCGGCAGGTCGCCAAGTTCCAGCCACCGCTCCGCAACACCGGCACCTGGGTCGAAGCCGAGCGTGAGCATGCCGGCCCTGGCGAAGGTGCGGGCGCTGCGCGCCTTCTTGCCGCAACCGAAATCCAGCACGGTGCGCGCACCGGACTGCAAGACAATCGGGTCGACGATGCCGGCTGCGATCCGGGTCGCAGACGGACTCTCGTCGCAGAGCGCGCGCCAGAACCGCTCGAACCCATCGAGTTCGGGCAGGTGCTTGTCCTGCAGCGCACGCCGCATCAGCACTTCGAGGTCGGGGCGATGCGGCCACCGCCACGAGAGCCACGCGCGTTCCGCCATCGAGCGATGCCCGGCCTCCGAGAACGGCCGGATGTCCGCGCCGTAGTCGATCAGGCGCAGGCCCGCAGCGGTCACGCGCAGGTTCTTGGGGTGCATGTTCCTGCACACCACGCCGAGCGCCTTCAGCTCGCGCAGAAGCTCGATCAGCTCGGGACCATGGCCGCCGGTGTAGGGCTCTGAGGGCTCGAACGGGTAGCTCATGACGAGCTGGCCGTCGACGGTCACCAGCTCGGGGATGTAGACGCGCTTGAGGGGCAGGGCCTTGCCCGAGAGCGCGCGCAGCGTCGCCTCGGTGTCGTGGTTGACGCGGGGCTTCATCAAGTCGAGCACCTTGAGCACCCGACGCTCGTCGGTGAAGACGACGCCTTCGCCACCCATTCCGAGCAAGCGAAGTGGCGACTTGCCGAGCGCCCCGCGTAGCACCTGCCTTGCCCGAGCCTCGCGAGCCTCCTGGAAGGCCGGCGACTCGATGGCTACTCCGGTGTGGGTCGCACGGTATTCCGCGATCAAGCCATCCATCGAAACGAACGTGCCGCGGATGGCCGCATCGCTCGTGCTGTGCCGAACGCGCTCAGCGAACTCGGTCACCGCCGAGGGTCGAAACTCGCTGCGCAGTCGGTCCATCTCGCTCGCGATGGCATGGAGGGCGGCACGCGCTTCACCGCCCCCCCAGGCCGGCTGGTCCGCTGCGATGCGACGGGCAGCCGAACGAATCGCGCCTGCCAAGCCGAAGATGCGCCAAGCGTTCCACGTCAGCGCGGCCAGCCGTTCGTCGCGATACTTGCGCACGAGGCGCACGCCAAGGCGCAGCTCCGAGTCGGTCCACGCGAGCAACGGGGACTTCTGCTGTTCGGCGGTGCGCCCCTGCATCAACTCGTTCTCCGCCCGGTAGAGCGCGTAGCCCAGCACGTCCTGCAGCAGCGTCTCGCTGGCCAAGGTTGCGCGTGCAGTCGAGGAGCGGTCGTGTCGCACGCCCACGCACGGGTGCATGACCAGTCGCAAGCCCGCTTGGTCGCGCATCAGTTGCGAGACGAGCATGTCCGAGCGACGCACGAACTGGTCGCCGAAGCGGGCAAGTGTCTGGGGGTAGAGCAGCAGATGGGCCGGATTGAAGAAGAGCGCCGAGCCACCGCGCTGGACCGAGTCGATCGCGGCTTCGAGGGGCAGTTCGCGAGCGTGGACGAGGAGCGGACGAGAGACCGACTCGCCAGCCAGCAAACGGCTGACCTTCTGGCCCATCCACCTCAGCACGCTGGCCGCGTCCCTCACGTCGTCGGGATGCTGCAGCAGCGGCGTCTCCAGGTGCTGCGTGGTCTTCGACAGGTCGTAGTAGCTGTCGCGCAGGGCGTCACGTTCGGCTGCGACCTCCGCGCGGCGGTCGGGCCACGAGGACTCCGGTTGCAGTTGGGCGAGCGTCCCGAGCAGGAGGTCCAGGTCGACAAGCTGCGTGCGCAGCGTCGCGACGAAGGGCAGCGGCGCAGCGTCCGTGTCGGGGCCGATCACCACGTCGACCTGCTGCTGCCGGAGCTGCAACAGGGTGCCGACGTCAGGAGTGATGCGCTCGATCGTGGTGCCATCGCCGCGGTCCACCCGAACGCTGAGGCGCTTGTCGTCGTCCAGGACCCAAGCCGCGGCCCCGGGAACGGCGAGAGCAGCGTGCGCGACGTAGGTGTTGAGGATCGACCGCGTCGCGGCGATGGGCAGTCGCCTTCGCGTCATGTCGGGCACGTCGAGCAGTGCGCCTCTTTCCCAGTCCGCACGCTGCCGCTCGATCGTGACAAGGTCAATCGGCAGGCCACCAGCCGAGTAGTTGGTGACGAGATCGTGCAACGGTCGTGCGCCTCTGGGGAGCGGGCCGTTCTCGACGATCACGACCTTCGACAGCCGAATCCCGGGCTGCGCCTGCAACCGCACGAGGTCGTCGAGCAGGTCACGGACGTGGGGTGGCACGAGCGCGTCCGTGACGAAGCCGACGACAAGATCGAGGGCCTGGGAGGGCTCCGTCGGTGGCGCGATAGGCACCAGCACGGGTAGCGGGACCGGAGGAGTCCAGCCGAACCGCTCTGCGGCGCGAACCCGAGCCTCGTTCTGCGTCGCGGCGTCGAACCGCAGCCCGTGCTTGCGGAAGAACCTCGTGAGGCCGTCCAGCTTCGCGGGTGAAGCGGGTGTTGACAGGCGATCCTCCCGCGGGTCCGCGTAGTGGCGGACGGTGTGCCGGTCCGTCGAGCCAAACCGAAGCTCTTCGAGGGCGACGAGCCGAAGGCACAGGTCGCGATCCGTGCAACTGGGCAAGCGTTCATCGAATCCGCCGACCAGCAGCAGCAGGTCTAGGCGAACGAACAGGTTGGAGCCTTGGATGTGCTGGCCACGCACGAAAAGTTCCCGCGCGTCGAGCTTGCTCGGGATCGAGTGTCGGTGACCACGGTCGGCTGCGGACTCCTGGCGGATCAGGCCGCTCGCCACCATGTTCAGGTCGCCGGCGAGTGCCGCACTGAAGCAGCATTCGAGGTGGTCCGGCTCCCATGCGTCGTCGTCGTCGAGCACCGCGACGAACACGAGGTCGGGCTGGCGGATGTCGCGGTGTAGTTGGTCGAGGCCCGTGTTCCACGCGCCTGACGCGCGAGCTGGGGTGCGCCGGTTGCGCATCACGGTCAGCCGGACCCTCCCGCGGCAGAGCGCGCGAAGCCGGCGGGCCAACTCGGCCAGGGCATCGTCCGGCAGCTCCGAGGGGGACTGGTCAACGACGACCACGATCCGGTCAGGCAGCCGCGACTGGGCCAGGATGGACGGGAGGGCGCGGAGCGCGAGAAGGTCGAAACGACCCCTGGTAGCAAGCAACGCGACAACGCGCGCGCCAGCGAAGCGACTAGCAGACATTCAGTGTCTCCGATGAAGACGATGGAATGCCGGCCCGCCTGCCCTTCTGGGGGCAGATACCACCCCAGGCACACGAGCCAGGGGGGCATCCTCGCGATCGAGACTAGTAGCTCACTTTCGGAAGTGGCTCTCCGGATCCCCCCATCGGGGAGGTCCGGGCGAGCAACGCCACCATCAAGTCGCGCGGAAACGAGTCCGACGTCTGACATGGTAGCCGGGAGCCGCCGCCGAGTTGTCGATGAGAGCGAGAATCCCGGCCGTCGCGGCGTTCTTGGTCGCCACTTCTCGGAAGTGCGCGCCCCCTCTCGCCAGTGGCTAGAACTGGGACGGCACCAGCATCGTCAGCGTGCCGTAGTCGCCGAGGCGCATCGCCTGCTCCATCATGATGGCGTCACCCCTTGAGCCTGCTGATGGGAACCACGTCGAGGCCGTGGTGGCCTTCTCGAAGAAGCCCTGCGCTGGCGGCCTGTCACCTGCCAATGCGTTCGCCGTCGCGAAGTCGTCGGAGGGCAACGGGAGCTGCCGGATCGCGCGCCGCAGCCCCATCAAGTAGGCGGTGTCGGATCCCCAGCTCCAGGAGCACTGGCCGTCGGGTTTCCACATGACCAAGGCGCAGCAAGTCGGCGTGGTCTGCACGAACCGGAAGGCGGCGCTCGTGACCGAGACAGCGAACTTGTTCGCGGCCGGAACGACCGCCGCAAGTCCCGGGGGCAGGCTCCGCGTGAACTCGCGGAACCTCGCCGTCGGCATCAGCAGGTTGGCGGCGAAGGTGTCGGCCTGCCGCTCTACGACGGCATCCGAGTGCCACTCGCCGACCGACAGGTGCCGGATCCCCTGCGTCGCGATCGCAAGGCGGTGCTCATCGATGAAGTAGTGGCCCAACTCGTGCCCGAACGTGAACCGGCCGCGTTTCGAGCCACGCTCGGCATTGCAGAAGACGCGGAACTTGCCCTTGCGATGCGCGAGCAAGCCGTCGAACCCATCGCCGTAGTTGCCGTAGCGCCAGGAGATGCCCTCCTCGCGGGCGATCGCCTCGGGGTCGACCGGCGATGCAGGGCAGACCCGATCGGCAATCAGTTCCGCGAGTTCAGCGATCTCGGGAAACGGACGACTCATCTCGGTGCATCGTCCTCGTCGTCGTTCCAGTCTGCCTCGATGCGCTTCTCCAGCTCCTCGGGGCTCAGGCTGCCGTTGCGCGCGGCAGCTTGGAGCCCACGGAGCACGTCAAGATCGACGCCCGCGCACCCGTTGTTCGACGGCGGCAGCGACAGGTTGACCTTCCGCTCCAACACGCTCTTCGCGTCGCGCAGTCCTGGCGGTAGCTCCTCCGGGCCGCCCGTCACCAGCTTCTCGCTCGCGGCAACATCCGCCGCGGTCTCCGGCAGCAGTTCGCCGAGGTTCCGCAGAAGCTGATGCACGACTCGCTCGACCGGCGAAGTGCCGAGATCTGCATCCTTGTCGCGCCCGATCATGGTGCCGTCCTCGCTTGCAGTCGTTGAACCAGCTTCGCCTCGAACTTCTTCAGCGCACGAAGCCGGATCTGACGAACGTTGTCCACCGTCGTCTGCAGTCGCGCCGCGAGGTTCTTCGCGACGCCCTTCGGCATTCGACTCTGTCCTGATTGGTCATCCATCCACTCAGCGGTTTCGAGCAGCACGGTCCGCTCCCGGTCGTCCAGATCGTGTTCTAGCACGGCCTTCGCAAGAGCCAACCGATCTGAAGAATGTTCCGAGCCAGAGTAGCTTGGCTCGGGAAGGTCTTCAGGGATCGGCATCGTCGGCAGCTTGGCCTGCTCGCGTAGCATGTTGAGGAAGAGGTTCTTGGCGATGCGGCAGAGCCAAGCAACCACTTGCCGCCTCTGAATCTTCGGGTCCTTCGACTGCGCCTCGAACGTGCCCGCTCGGTCGCATGCCTTCTGGAAAGTGACCGCGACAAGGTCCTCAACCCCTTGCTCGCCGCCAAGCCGTTGCCGGTAGCGCCGGATGTATCGAAGGACATCCAGAGCGTGCCTTCGGTAGAACACCTCGCAGGCCGCCCGGGACTGTGGGTCGTCCGTGACGGACATCCACAGCAGTAGGTCAGCATCGGATTCGTTCTCGTGGTCCATCTCGTTCCGGCGGGTGCCGGACCCCGCCACGAACAGAACACGGCACCGTGACAAGATCCAGCGGGATTCTCGCGGCGTCACGGCACGGTGTTCATCCTCCAACCGGCCAGCGCCAATGGGGCGCGGGCGGGGACTTCAACCATCAGACGTCCCGGGAGGGACTGCCCCATGACTGATCTTCTGATCGCACGCATCAAGCCGAATCCGGTCGGCAAGGACCGCACGCGCCACGGTGGCGCATCGGCGGCGCAACTCGGAGCCGAGTGGATCGACATTCAGAACCGTAGCGCCGGCCGCGTCGGCCTCGCCGGCATCGAGCTGTATCACTTGGTCTTCCGGCCCGGGCAGAAGCCCGAGTTCGAGAAGGTCGTCGACCTGACGGGCGACCTGGACCGCGGCCAGACGCTGCGGATCCACTCCGGTCAGGTCCGGCCGCTGCACGTCCTGCACCAGGAGGACCTTTCTGGGGCCGAACTGCACGGCTTCACCGGCCGCGACGCCTACGTGTGGAACAACGCCGAGGGCGACGGGCCGGGCTTGTGGCGACCGTCCATGAAGAGCTGGGTCGATCGCACGAGCTACGACCCGCACCCGCCGGAGGGCGCGGTGCTGGTCCGCACTAGCGAGAAGCTGGTGGCCGTCACCAGAACTGTCGGCGGGTGGTAGGTCCAAGGGTCCCCTTCGAGCACTCAAGTCCCGATAGTCTCAATGCCATGCAAGCCCAACTGGAGAAGGACCGCACGTCGGTGCTTGGGATCCCCTACGGGTTCACCGACGACCGGCGGTTCTGGAACCTCAAGCAGTTCCCGCACCTCATCAACTGCATCCCAGAGTTGAAGGACACGCCGGCCCTCTACGAGCTTATCCGGCGCGTGAACTCGTCGGGCAGCAGGTTCGCCACAATGGGGTGTGAGCGATGGTCGAAGGACGTGGACTACCCGAACGGTGCGACCAAGGAGTTCGGAACCTACGTTGACCTGATGTTCGACCGGGTCGAACTCGCGTCGCCGGCCAACTGCGCGATGCTCGTTGAGGCTCTGCAGCAACATGGCGAGAGCCTCCGAACCAAAGACCCCTACTCGGACCTCTCGCTCATTCGCGTAGCGCCCCAGAGGGTCGGATTTCACGATCTGCACTTCGGTGCGTGGATGTGCTCGACGTGGATCTACGGCGTCGGCAATTCTGACCGCATGGCGCAGGGCTATCGCGATCGCGCGCTAACCGAGCTTGCAAACGTTCTTGAGCAGGTCTCGGCTGACGTGACCGAGGCGCACGGGGACAAGGGGACAACGATCTTCGACAAGCTCTCGGACAACGGAAGCGCGCCGGGCAGCCATCGTCCAGGCGGGTAAGCCGTCAGGCGAGGATCCGCACCGACGATGCCCTCAGCGGCGAGCGCGGCCCAATCCAGATTCCCTGCACTGGCCTCAGCGCCGAGGCGCTGTGTCGAACAGTTCCTGTTGCGTTCCCTGCCGGTTTCGGTTGCCCACGTCGAGGGACGTGTCAACGCCCGCCTCCTTGAGGAACGGTGCCGCCTTGACGCGATCGTAGAGCTTCAGCAGGCGGCTGTTCGCGCGCGCAAGCACGGTGTCGTAGTGCATCGGTGCGATGACGACGCGCTCAGCCATCTCGGTGCGCGGCGAAGCTTCGAGCGCGTCGAGTTTGCTGCCGAGCACGAAGCAGTTGACCCGCGATCGGCCGTCGAGAAGCCCTTGCTCGAAAAGTTCCTTCACATACTTCCAGCACTGGTCCTTCTCCTTCGCGCCGATGCTCACGCCCGCGCGCTTCAGTTCGACGATCACGACCTTGTCGATGCCAGCCTCTCCGCCCTGGTCGTCGTAGCACGGGTAGGAATAAAGGCCAACTGAGCCATCGGGCAGGACCACGAAGTCCGGCCGATGCCTGCTGCCGTCGACTTCCTGCGCGAAGAGCCGTTGGACCACGGACGTCATGGTCTCGTTCGAAGTGAAATGGATGGTCTCGAACTCAGGGCCGAAGATCCACAAGCCGCGCGCGAAGATGGGCTGTAGCTCTTGAACCTCCCGAGCCTGTTCGTCGAACGCCTTCTGTTTAAGCTCGGCGACCAGACGCAGACGCATGCGCAGTTCGTCCAAGACTTCCCGCGCCATGTCGAGCGTCCAGTCTCGGAGGATCGCGTGAAGCTGGTCGAGCTGGTGCGGTTCAAGCTCGTGCAGCTTGTTGATGAGGGCATACTTCGACTCCGCTTGCTCCAGGTTGGCAAGGACACCGCCGAGTTGCTTCAGGTCTTTCGGGCTGATCGACGGACACGCCTCCTGCGCCTCCTTGACGAAGGACTCCCACTTCTCCCGTTGCCGAGGACTGAGATCCAGCAGCGTCGGCGCAGCGGCCTCCCGAACGGAGTTGAGGACTTCCTCGCGTTGTTCGCGCGTCGCATCGAGGAGGAACGTCCGGATCCGATCCGACACCGCGTCGTTGGCGGTCGTGAATCTCTCGCTGTCCTTGAACGACGACCAGTCCTTCTCGACGTGCTCGGCGAGGCAGTCGGCGCGAACGATGAAGGTGTAGCGTTTGGCTGCAGCCTTGCGGCCATCGATGAACGCCTGATCGGTGAAGCCCCGCCAGGAACAGTCGCCGACGAGGCGACCATTGACGTGCCAAGCGATGCCGTGGTGCTTGACGGTGCGATCCGTGCTCTGCGTGTCGAAGACGACGATTTCGATGCGCCCGTCGGCGACATCGACGTCGAGTTGCACGTAGTGCTCCTCGGGAATGTCGTCGAAGCCGACCTGTGTGCCGTTGACCTCAACGCGGAACGCGGGGTCGCTGAGGAACCTGAGGCCGATCTCCTTTCGCAGGTCATCTGCATCGACTCTGTGGAGCCGAACGGGAGCTGGAATGCGGATCTCGGTGCCGTGGCCGTCACTCGCATCACGGCGAACAACCTCCAGTTCCAGCGGCGTCGTGCTGCTGTGCGACACGCGGTAGCAGGTCCGCCTGTTCGCCCTCCGTGTCGTGATCTCGTAGGCGTCGGCAAAGCAGAACGCCGCAAAGCGGCCAACGCCGTTCTTGCCGAAGGCGCGCCGCTTGGTCCGAATGAGGTCCTGTGGTGCGTCGTCCGGCATCTCGGCCGAGGAGCCTTGGTGCTCGGTGCGGTCGTAGGCGAGGGTTCGCCAGCGAACCAGAAACTGGTCCTCCGTCATTCCGACCCCGTTGTCCTTCACCGAAATCGAATCGTGTTCAGGGTCCTCCGGCCATGCGATCTCCACCCGGGTCGCTCCGGCATCCCAGGCGTTGGCGATCAGTTCGGCGACTGCGAAGCGTGGTTCGGCGAGCAGGCGTGGGCCGGCGAACGACTCCAAGAACCGAGAGCCGAAGAGCAGTCCTTGCTCCGGTGTGCGCACGTCCTCGGGCTTGCGCTGCTTGCTGCCATTCGACCCTGCCGCCCCCTTGTGCTTGCGGCTGGCTGAGGTGTTCTCCTTCATCGAGACCGTCCTTGCCCGGCTCCGGGCGCGCGGAGCGCGTTGTTGTTCACGCGCAACCTCTTGGGTCTTTTTCGTGGCTCAGGTAGAGATCCGTTCGAGTCGACGGTTTTGGTGCGCTGCAACAGTTGCAGGGCAGTCTCGTAGTCGCGACCTTCGGCTCGCGCGAGATCAGCCTCGGTCGGGACCAGTTCTCCGGCGAACGCCTTGGACAGGATCGCCTGCGGTAGGGCACCAGCGCGGTTGATGGACGCAGCCAACCGTCCGCGCACCTTCTCTTCGAGCAGAAACAGCGCGTCGACCCGGCGCATGATCTCAGCCTGCTCGTCCATCGGCGGCAGGGCGATCGGGATGGCGCGGGCGTCCTCGACGTTGATGCGAGGCATGTCCATTCCGAAGTAGCGCGCCTTCATCCACCCCTGAGCGGCTGGGCATGCGAGGTAGGCGGCCAAGAAGTCGCCGCGCACATGCTGCCCAGGACGCAGACGCACCATGCCCTGCGTGATGTTCGCCCCGTCCAGGCCCTTGGGGACCATTGCGACCCGCAGGTTGCGGATGATGCACAGCAGCACGTCGCCTGCGCGCAACGTGGACCGCGCGTGCTTCGCTGCGATCGCTGATGTCGTGTGGCGCAGTTCGTTGACGAGGATGCCACCGTCCACGATGTCCTGCTGCCGCACGTAGGGAACGCCGCCTGGGTGTTCCGGTCCTGGGAGCACGATGCCGTAGGTGACCACGGTGTCCGAATCGACGACTTCATCCGCTCGCCAGTAGGCCCAGGAGTCGGGTAGGTCCGGCATCTCGTCGATAAGCAGTTCACCGTCCTTGGAGATGTTTGCGCCCTGCCGCCGTGTGCGCGCAACGCGGTTGGCGACAGGACGGACCGGCGCTAGACGGTCGGGGTTGGCGACCCGCCACGCCTCGGTGAGTTGGCCACTGCATGCCGCTGCCAGCACAGACTGCCGGAACCGCTTGAGGATCAGCGGCACGCGGTCGAGCCGGTCCTTCGCGTGGCGCACCTGCTCCAGCAGGGCCTCGACCTTGGCGACGATGCGACGCTGCTCGGCGAAAGGTGGAACGCACAAGGACTGCGCGTAGGCATCCTCGCGACTCAGGCCGGGGATGGCCGTCGATGACTCGTGCTGGCCCAACTGGAGGAACCGGAGTTGGTGCGCAAGGAACCTGGCATCGAATGGGCCGAACGCGCTCACGAAGTAGGTCGTGTCGATGGGCCACGCAGCCTGCTCGCAGTAGTGAACAACGCCCACCGAACCCTTGCGTCCGATGATGATCGAAGGGCCCGACGTCACGGCTTCTGTGTGGGACCCGACGACGCCGTTCGATCCGTAGACCGGCACGGGGCCGGCCTTTCGCGCGGATTCCGGCAGACCCTTCCCATAGCGGAACTCGACGACAGCGCCGATGGTGCGTGCGGCCCAGCCCTCCGGCAGTTCGTCGCTCATGCCCGCGCCGCCTTCTTCGTGGGCTTCGCCTCGTCGCCGTTCTCTAGCAGGGCAAGCACCGCACCGAGTTCGCCGACGGCCTCCTCCAGTTCGGAGATCGCGTCCGTCGCCAACTCTTCGGGCGGCGGCAGGTCGTCGGCATCCTCCAGCGACTCCTCCTTGAGCCACTTGAACCCGTCGAGCTTGAACTCGCGCGCGGCCACCTCGGTGACGTGGAAGCTGCGCCAGCGGTCGTCCTTGGAGTCGCCGGCCTTGCGCTTGCTCTTGCCGTTCGGATCCGCGCCGTAGCATTTGACGAACTCGGCGAAGTGCTCCTTGGTCAGTGGCCGGTCCTTCTTCGTGATGCCCGGCACGTTCGTGCGGGCGTCGTAGATCCAGACGTTCTCGGTTGGGTAGCCCTTGGTGAAGAAGATGACGTTCGCCTTCACGCCTTGCGAGTAGGGCGTGAATGTGCCGCGAGGGAGCCGCAGCACCGTGTGCAGGTCGCAGTCCTCGGCCAGCAGCTTCATGACCTCGCCGGCTTGGTCGGCGAACAGCACGTTGTCCGGCAACACCACTGCCGCGCGTCCACCCGGCTTCAGGATCGTCAGGACGTGCTGAACGAAGTTGAGCTGCTTGTTCGAGGTCGAGATCGTGAAGTCGTCGCGCTCAGGCGCTTGGTTCGCGCCCTTGGTGCCGAACGGCGGGTTGGTCAGCACCACGTCGAATCGCTCAGGTGCCGCCGGCTCGTAAATGGTGTCGCCGAGCCTGATGTGCGGCTCGATGCCGTGCAGGAACATGTTCATCAGGGCCATGCGGCGCGGTCGCGCCACCAACTCTTGGCCGAAGTAGGTGCGCTGCCGGACCCGCTTGGCGATGTCGCGGTCGAACGCCCCCTTCACCGTGTCGCGGATCCACTCGTAGGCGCACACGAGGAAGCCTCCGCTGCCGATGGCGGGGTCGCAGATGGTGAAGTCGGGCTTCGTGCGCGGGTCCGGCTTCATGCACTGCACGATCGCTTGGATCAGCACGCGCGGCGTGAAGAACTGGCCCGCGCCCTTCTTGCCCTCCGCCGCCGCCTTCTCCAGCAGGCCCTCGTAGGCCGCGGCCTTCACGTCCACGTCAAGCGAGGTCCACTCGGTCTCGTCGATGAGCGCGACCAGCTTCTTGAGGTTTACGGGGTTGTTGAAGCGCGACAGTGCGCCGGAGTAGATGTCGCCGAGGATGCCCGGCGTCTTGCCGAGCTTGCGCAGCACCTCGATGTAGTGGTCGGTGAGGTCCGTGCCGCTGGCGTCGCGGATGGTCGGCCACGCGCAGTCCTTCGGGATGGCGACGCCGCGCTCGTCGGCCATCTTGAGGAACAGCAAGTAGGTGATCTGCTCGATGTAGTCGCCATAGTCGATGCCGTCGTGGCGGAGGGTGTGGCAGAACCCCCAGAGCTTCGAAACGATGTCGGTCATGCGGCGATGGCGCTGTTGAGGTCGCAGATCAGTCGGTCGAGCCATTCGGCCGCGAAGGCGCGGGTCACGATGGGCAAGCCGCCGATGTCGGCGAAGATCGGGATGAGGTCGAAGTCCTCGCGGTCGATCGAGAGGTTGGTGCGCATGTGTTCGCGGATCCGGTCGAGCCACCGCTGCTGCTCGGGCGTGAACTGCAGGCCGGCCGTGACCTTGGCGAATGCGCGCTCAACGCGCTCTGGCGCGGTGAGCAGCGGCTGCTGCTCGTCGGCGGCGTGCTTCACCATCGAAACGATGTCCACGAGCGCCTTGCCGTAGCGCGCCTCGTGGGCCTTCTGGAGGTTGTCCGGCGTGAAGCGGTAACGGCTGCGCGCCAGCTTCTCGCGGAGTTCGGACAGGGCCTGCGGGCTCCAGCCGGCCGGCCGGTCGAGCAGGATGCGCACTGCTTCGATGTGGTCCTCGTTCGCGCGCACGAACTTGGCGAACAGCGCGAGGTAGTCCTCGGGCTTGTATTCGTTGCCGGCCACGTCCCGGAAGACCACAGTGGAAGTCACGTTGTCTTGCGCCTCGATGGCGCGCACGAACGTGCGCTCGGGTCGCGGGTAGCCAACCAGAAGGGCCTGGAAGTCCTTGTCGCGCAGCAGGCCCATCGCCTCGGTGAATTTGCTGCGCAGCGTCTTGGGCAGGTCGCGCGCGAACTTCGCAAGGTCACCGTCAGGCACGAAGGCCGCGAACATCTCGCGAGCGTCGCCGCTCATCGACTTGTCGATGCGCTGCAGCCGCTTCACGAGGCAGCCTACGTTGTAGTCGCGGTCCTTGTTGGCCCACACGTCCTCGATGATCTCGGCGATCAGGCGCGTCGGCTGGGCCGGCTCCTCAGCCGTGATGCCGGTCGAGCTGCGGAAGTAGGCCAGCAGCGTGCCGTCGAAGCAGTCGAAGACCGTGAAGTGATCCTTGTCGGGGTGGCGCTCGCCCTTGCGCGTGCCGCGCCCGAGCATCTGCTCGAACAAGATGCGACTCTTCACCGGCCGCAGGAACACGATGAACTCCAGGTCGGGGATGTCCACGCCGGTCGTCAGCAGGTCGACCGTCACGACAACAGCCGGCGTAGGTCGGTTGCGGAACTCGCGGATCCTCTGCAACGGACGATCGACGCGGCCGGTGATCTTTTGGACGAACGCCTCACCGCGCTCGAACACCTCACGCCCGAGATCCACGAGCTGGTCGGCGTGGCTCGTGTGGCCCAGGTCGTTGGCGGCGAAGATCAGCGTCTTGGGGAACCGGCCGGTGCGCCGTTCGTGTTCCAGTGCGTGCTTCTTCAGTTCGACCAGGATCATCCGGTTCGACTCGGGAGCCGTGACCTTCGACTCGATCTCCGTGGTCTCGAACTGGCGTTCGTCCTCCAGCTTGTCCATCTGCGAGAGGCCGGTCTGCGGATCGATGACCTCGACGTTCTCGCCCTGGCGCAGGAACACGCCGTTCATGCGCACGTCCGACTTCACCGTTACGACGTCGTAGTCGACGAGGTGACCCTCTCGAACCGCCTGTTCGTAGGAGTAGGTGAAGACCTTGTGGGTGAAGTAGGCGGTCGTGTGGCTCGCTGGCGTTGCCGTGAGGCCGACCTTGATGGCGTCGAAGTGCTCCAGGGTCGCGCGCCAAGTGCTGACCTCCTGCGCCGTGTATCCCCGATGGCATTCGTCAGCGATGATCGCGTCGAAGGCGTGGATCGGGATGTCCAGCCGCTCGGCGTCTTCCTCGATGTGCTCGTCACCGAGGCCGAAGATCGCCTGCCGGCCGAGCAGGTTGATCGCCATTCGCTGGATGGTGCACACGTAGACGAAGGCGTGGCCCGGCTTCGGGTCGGTGAGGTAGCCCTGCGGCAGCACCTTCGGGTCGAAGCGTTCTTCTTCGCCGAAGTCCTCGGTCTGGAAGCGCGACGAGTAGACCTCGTAGACCTGATCGAACTTCTTGCCCGGCTCGACCTCAAACGACGAGAAGGCGCGCACTGTCTGCGCCGCGAGAGCGCGACGATCGACGAGGAAGAGCACGCGACGCGCAACTCCCGACTTCATGAGCCGGTAGATCTGGTTCACTGCCGTGAACGTCTTTCCCGTCCCGGTGGCCATGGCGACCAGCAGGTTGCGTTTGCGCTCGGCGATGGCCTTGTCGACGGCCGCGTTTGCCTCCCTCTGGTAAGGGCGAAGCCGGGGATGGTCGTGCGGGATCGCGGCGAGGCGCTGGCACTCGGCGTCGAAATCGCGACCCAGCATCTCGGCGAGCGCGTTCGGCGTGTGGAACTGCGCGAGCCTCCGCGAGCGGTTAAGCGGGTGCCTCACGTCGTGGAACCACGTCACCTCGCCACTGGTGGAGTAGAGGAATGGCGCACGCAGGCCGCCGAAGTTGAACGGCGTGTCGCCGAGGCCGCGCGCGTATCGCTCAGCCTGCGTCAGCACGTTCTGCGGCCCGATCGTGACCTTCTTCGCCTCGACCACGCCGACGATGTTGCGCTCGTGCCAGAGCACGTAGTCGGCCGGGCCGTTCTGGGTCTCGTGTTCCTCGGTCCGGTTGGGAGTCGGCGATGCCGGGCCCAGGCCGAGCTTCCAGCCGATCGCGTCGAGGCGCGGGTCGATCCGGCGCTTGCGCGTCTTCCACTCGCTCTCCTCGCCTGGGCTCATCGCATGCACCTGCAGCGGCACAGGGTGGCCCCGAGCGGAACCGGGGAAGCAGTGGCGACGTAGCGGTTGCGGGAGGGCGTGGGCATGACGAGCGGCGGACCGTGGCTGCAGGCCCCGTCGCATCCGCCCTGATGGCCGCCTGCGCGGGACCTCCGTCCGGGTGGGCATGATGGCCCGAGCCGCCGCCGGTCGCTACCTCGGAAAATGGCCAGCCACCAAAAGGCCGAAGGACTCCAGCTCTGGAGGGTCGCCCCCGCTGGCCGTCCAGCCTTCCCTAGGGACTCGTGGCGGGTGCTGCTCGACGGTCTAGCCTGCTGGATCGAGGTCTAGCCATGCTCCTGAAGAACTGAGAGGGCATCGGTCCGTGCTCTCCTGCATCGCGAGCAAACTACTCAAGAGCGAGTCGAGTTCTAACGCATGGCCCTCAGCCAGTTCGCCGGGAGGTCGTTGCCCAACTTGTTGATGTAGTTCCGCAAGAAGCTCAGGCATTCGACTTGGTTGGCGCGGTTCACTTCGGAGAAGCAGACTATCAGCACCCTGTGGTGCTGCGCGCGAACTGCCAGTGCCGCGTAGACCGTGCCCACGCCGTCGGACGCGACCAAGGCGGCCAGAACCTGCTCCAAGCACGCGACCCGTCCTGACAGCTCAGCGCAGAACATCGGCGCCCCTTTCGCCAGTGCGCGCAACGCACGCTTGTCGCCGGTGAACAGCGCGGCGGCTGGGTTGTCATGGCACGTAGCGAGCAGGGTGGCTTCCGTCTCGATGTTCGCGATGCCGGCCAGCTTCTGCATCGTGTCCGGGCTCGGGCTTTCACGGAACGGCGCGATGCGATCGCACCAAGTCAGAGCCGCCTCACGCTCCGCTGGCGTCAGGTCCTCGAACTTCTTGCCCTTCCGCAGCATGCTCGGAAGGGCATCGAGCCGGCGCGCGTCGTCACGGTCGAAGCCAAGGCACGCAATCGCGCGGTCCAACAGGCCGGCCGCTGCGAACAGCACGAAGACGTCGCTGTCGATCAGCAAGAGCCGGCGAGGCGCAGGCTCGATCGGGTCGTGTGAGTCCTCGGGATCAGGCTCCGGATCTTCCCCTCGCATCGGCCCTCGCGTGCTGGTGGTCAGGCCGTCGTGGGTTCGGGAGCGAGGAGTCGGCCGAGGTCTTCGGGCAGTCCTTCGGGAACGCGCTTGGCCAGGGCCTCGGCAGCCATGCCTTGTGCGCCGACATCGAGATGAAGTCTCGCGAGGGCAAGCTGCGCAACCGGCATGCGACGACGCTCTCGGCCGTAGACGAGCGAGAGAGTGCCAGGGTCGATGCGCTCAAGTGCGCCGGTGCGGCTCGCCCACGCGGCGAGGTTCGGCCCGGTGAGAGAGGGCGTCGGAAGCGATGGCTTCCGCGAGCCCGTCAGCACTTCCAACGCGAAGACGTCGGCCTCTCGCTCCAGCGGGTCACCGCTCGCGGCGTCCAGGCCGGCATCGACAACAGGGCCACCGCCGGCGCGCGCATGGCCGAGCAACAGGTGCCCCAGTTCGTGCGCGAGGTGGAACGCGACCCACGGAGGGCTCTGCCGGCGTGACGCGAGGACGACGACCGGCACTTGCTCAACGAAGCAGGCCATGCCGTCGAAGGTCTTGCTGCCCTTCGGGACGTCGGCGAGATGCACGACGGCGATGCCGTTCGACCAAGCGAACTCCAGCAGGGTGCCGAGCGTCACGAGTTCGCCGGCTTCGAGGATGTGTTGGCGCACCTGCGCGGCGGTGCGCGTCCCGGTGAAGTCGGGCAGTGGCGTGCCTTCCTCGTTCTGCCCAAGCAAGTCCACGACGAGACGTGCCGCCCGATCAGCGAGCGCGAGGCCGGGCGCAACCTTCTCGCGAGTGGCGTCGCTGCGCAGCTTCAACTTCGCGTGGCTCGGCGCGGGCAGGGCCAGCGAAGCGGTCGGGTCGCGGAGGTCGGCGATGGGGATGCCGAGGAAGCGCGAGATGGCGAACTCCGCGACCGCGCGCGTGGCCGGAACCGTAGCCTGCGCGTCGTCCCACCAGTCTGGCAGGATGCGGGAACGGACGAACGGAGCATCAACGCCCAGCGTCTTCAGGCGCTGGTAGATGTCCTTCATGGCTGGTGGGTGGGCGGCGACAACGACTCCTTGGACGGCTGCTCACTGTATCGGCTGCTCGTCGCCCAGGGCCAGGGCCGGCCGGTGAACTGGCACCGCCCTGGCCGAGCGGGACCGGATCAGGCGGCCAGCAGCCCGGACGCTCGCAGGTGCCGCCGGGCGGCAGGGTGGCACCTGCAACGGCCTCCGTGCGGTCAGTAGGGCGCGGCGGCGCGGAGGTCGGCCGACAAATGCTTGAGCCCGTCGATGATCGCCAGAAGTCGCCCCTGCCGCATCAGCCAGGAGCCCGCCGACGAGTGGTTCGTGCCGACAGCCTTCCGCGAACGCTCCTTCGATACCGCGCTGTCGTGGGCCGCGAAGTTCCGCAAAGCCGACAGCTTCTCCAGGTGACCCTTGTAGGCGGTCTTCTCCACGCACGTCACCAGGAAGTGCGTGGGGGGCACAAACTGCTTGAGCGTCTTGATGAGCCCGTCGCGTCCTCGGAAGTCGAAGAAGCCGTCCTGCACGATGAGAAACAAGCAGACTTTCTCGGGCAGGTGCTTAGGGAACTTGATGGCCGTCGTCGCGGCGATCGTGCTGGTGTCGTTGTTGATCGCCGCGACCAGCGAGTCGAGCATCAGGTTCTCGAAAGCTCGATACAGGCGGATGATTGCGTAGTCGTAGGACCACGCCTCGAACTCGTCGATCGGTGGCTTGGCGAATGCGGCCGACGCTGCAGCGGCGAACGTGGCGACCTTGTCCGCCTCGGCGTCGAAGTTGTCCGCCGCCTTCTTCGTGCTCTTCTTCTTCGGCATGTTGGTTCCTCCAGGCCGCAGACTCTACGGCGGCTGCGTCGCGGGCGGAACCAACGGCCGGGCCTACGTGCGGAGAAGGAGCCGTCGCGCGGTCGACGGCCTCGCCGCGTCGATCGTGTTCGCCGGCACCTCAACGGCCAAACTTCGGCGAGGCGTTCGATGCCGGACAGGTCGGCAATGCGCTCCGGTGCCGGCGGAAGCGGTGGGGTGCACCGGACTGCGCATCACGATTCACACCGGGCCGATGAAGTCGTAGCCAATGGACTTCGCAACTCTGGACGCGACTGCGTCGCCGATAGTTGTGTCGATGCCGTGCTTGTGGCTGCTGGCGAAGGTATCGGTCCCCGTGGCAGCCGCCTTCGTCGTGCTCGGCCAAGGTCACAACCACCGCCGGTGGCGACCGGATGCTGCGCAAGAGCCGTGACCGCCACTGTCCTGTTTCGAGACTCGCCGTCGGCGCTACTCGAATGTGAGGCCACAGCGTTCGATGTGCTGTCCGAGGTTCCCCAGAACCCTGGACAGACTCCCGAAGGCATCATCGCGATGGCATCGAAAGAACTCGGCGCGACAACGGCAGCCAACGGGCTGAAGGTGGTCAGCTACCTGCGGGTTTCCGGCAAGGGTCAGGTCGTCGGGGACGGATTCCCGCGCCAGCGTTGCGCCGTCACGGCTTTCGCAGAGGCCAACGGCATGCTCCTGGTCGAGGAGTTCCGCGACGAGGGCGTGTCGGGCACGCTCGGGCTCACGAGTCGCCCCGGGCTGTCCGCGCTCCTGGAGTCGGTCACAGAGACCGGCATCACGACCGTTCTGGTCGAGAAGGCCGACCGACTCGCGCGCGACCTCGTCGAGTCCGAGCTGCTGCTCCGCACCTTCCGCGAGCAGGGCCTTCGGATCATCGAGGCTGACGGCGGCAACGACCTGACCAGCAGCAGCGGCGACGCGAGCCCCACGGCCGTGCTGATCCGGCAGGTGCTCGGCGCTGTCGCAGAATTCGAGAAGTCGGCACTCGTCGCCAAGCTACGAGCTGCCCGAGACCGCGTTCGCCGGGAGCGGGGACGCTGCGAGGGGCCACCCCGCTACGGTGCACAAGGTGCAGAGGCAGCCGGACTCCAGCGCCTGCTGGAAGTCGCGGCCGGTGCCGATGGTGCGCGGCGGTCGCTGGCCGACATCGCCGCGACCCTCAACGCCGAGCAGGTCCCGACTCGAACTGGACGACCCTGGGCTCGATCCACGGTTCAGGCTCTGCTGGCACGGCACTCGGCCCATCGAGAGTGACACAGTGTCACTGGGGACCCGGTCGGCGTGAGCGCGCTTGTTGACCTTGCTGCGGTCTTTCGCCTTCGGCCAGGACGCACGCGAGCTGCCGAGGCCGACCTCACTGGAAGATGTTCGGGAGCGCGCCGCCCTTCTCGATCCATTCGGCGAGCTTGCGTAGGTCTTCGACGAGTCGATCTCGATCGACTTCGTCCCGGTCCAGGGTCGTGATGGCCGAGATGATCGAGGCCCAGCAGTCGTTCGGGTCCATGTTCTTCGTCAGGGATATGCAGGCCGACAACCGCCGTCGACCACGGTGTGGCGCATGTCGAAGCAAACCACATCGCCGACGTGAAGGCGGAGAATCGCCACGCCTTTCGCGAGCGCCTTCAGGCGTAGTCGATCTCTCGCACACGCTTTCTGTCGCGCAGGTCTTCGACGAGGTTCCGGATCTCTTCGCGCAACGCCTTCGCGCGGCTCGCGGGGATGCACGCGATGATGGCTAGTGGTGTGGATTCGTCAGAGGTTGCCATCGCGATCGTGCCGAGGCCGAACATGCGCTGGAAGAGGGTCTGCGAGAAGGCTGTGTCCTTCACGCGGTAAAGCTCCAGCTCGTCAGTTCGTCGCGCCAGAACGCCGTGGGTGACGCGGAATCGCTGGGTGGTCAGCTCGTAGCGCATGGTCCGGACAAGCAGGTAGCGCCAGATCGCGACGAAGATCGGAATGATGAGCCAGCAGAACAGCGTGCACGCGATGAACCCGCCCAGGTTCACGATCTGCGAGGGGCGGCCGGCCCAGACTTGAGTCTCGGCTCGCACCCGGGTTGGCTCGGCCGCGCGCCCGACGCGCACGGACTGACGGGGTGCTGGAGTTGCGGTTGCGACACCTTCGGCATTCGTGGTCATGACGAACCTCGTTGTTCCTGCTCTCGTTGGTGGCCCGGTCAGCGAGCTGGTGCTGCCGCCTGGGCCTCGGCCGGACGCTCTGGTTGCTTGTCGCTGGTGAGCGCGAGCGACTTGCCATCGCTCAGCACCCAGACAGACGTGAGCGATCTCATGGGCAGCGAGCTGACGAACGCGACCGGAATGGTCGCGGTTGTTCCGGGTAGCACCGCCCGGTCGAAGCCACCGAACCGCTTCAGAACGGATCCATATTGGAAGCTGGTGTCCTGTTCGATCGTGCGCCCGTTCGCCGCAACGAGCACCTGATCCTGCATCGTCCACCTGAGGCCCTTCTTGCCCTTCCGGTTGTCGATCTGGACGAAGTAGATCTGGGGGTAACCCATGAACTCGCGCGTCCAACCGGCCGAGCAGAGTTCGGCGAAGAGTTCCTCCATCGCGATCGGGTCGACCTCTGGGAACGACTCGACTGCCCCGAACTTCAAGGTCGCGCCGCCCGGGAACGCCATGCTCCAGGTCGGCGGCGGGGGCTCCGGCTTGGACGGGGGCGCGGCGGGCTTCGGTGCGGCCTTCGGCGGCGCGGCAGCGGATCGCGTGTCCCTTTCGCGCGGCTCCTTGCCTTCGAGCTTGTCGAGCCAACGCTCGAAGCTGGCGCAGCCAACCAGCGTGGTGGCGAGAGCGAGAGTAGCGAATCGGCGAATAGAGCCCATCAGTGCGGTTCCCTGGCCCCTTGCTCATCAAGAAGCGCGCACTGCCCGAATCTTCCGCTTGACTCCATAGCGGAGTCAAGCTGGGCAGCGTGGTCCCGTATTCGGCACTCGGCGGAGACGACTTGAATCAGTTCGCCAGCCGAGGCCCTGACCATGGGTGTCCCACGTCGCCTCAGCCTGCACACTGCCGAATACGTCGCGTTCCGTCGCCGACTGGCGGAGGCGCGACACGAAGCTGGCTTCACGCAGCGGGACCTCGCGAAGCTGATGCGGAAGAGCCAAGCGTGGCTCTACAAGTGCGAGGCCGGGGAGCGGCGTGTGGATGCGGTTGAGCTTGCCAAGTTCGCAAAGGCGTTGAAGCGCCCGATCGACTGGTTCGTCTCGCATGTGAAACTGCCAGGGGCGGCACCCGAGAAGGCGGAGTAGCTGGTCAGCGCCAAACCAGGAGCAAGCCGCGTTGATCGGGGTCGGAGCGAACCTCAGGTCGATGACCTCCTCCGGCGCGTAGGTGCGATCGTCGATCGGGTCCTGGTCGGCCCGCTGCACGGCACACGATCAGCGGTCCGGCTGTGTGCCTTTGAAACAGCTCGCGGGTCCTTTCGTCAGCATCGACAGAGGGAAAGGTGGGGTGCGGTCGGGCTTGGGAAAGGGAAGAAGGAGAAGAGTCGAGCCCGCTTGGGGTCCGTGCGGACACCGCCCCCGTGTGCGTTGCGATCCAGGATACGGCTCAGGCCGCCTCGTGCCAGACCATGCCCTGCTCGTGGCGATCCGGCGCGCGCCGAGCCTGCCGCGCAAGTCCTGACCCCAGGCCGGCCGAAGAACCGGCATGCGCAAGTCCATGGTCCTGTTGCTCGCGACCACGCTCGCGGGCTGCTCCCTCCTCGGCCCAGGTAGTCCCAGCGATGAGCAGATGGCGGCGGCTGACTACGGCCCGCGTCCCTCGAACGACGAGATCGTTCTGGTCGCGAAGCGTGACGCCCTCGGCCACGCCGTGTTCAAGGGCATCCAGGCGAAGGACATCCAGGTGGTCCACTCGGAGCCACAGACCGGCTGGTGCGGGGAGAAGCGTCGGGGCTTCCAGTTCGGCTGGCTGGTCGAAGTGACGGCGGCCAGCGGGAAGGCGCAGATGCAGAAGAGCTACCTGCTCCAGCAGAGACCGCATGGCCTGGGCGTGCTCGCCAGCCGCCACCACGACCTCAACTTCTGGGTCACGTTCGACGTCGAGAAGGTGGATCGCGAACTCGCGTCCGTCACGCCGCCGACGCGGGAGGTCGAGAAGGCCGAGTTCGGTGCTCAGCCCGTGGGCGTGGAGAAGGCGCTGCGCGAGCAGATCCTGGCAGCCCTCAAGGACCCGGAGAGCGCGCGGATCGAGTTCCAGGAGGCGCGTCCAACGTGGGGACGAGTGGTCGGACAGCCCGACACGGTCTTCGGCTGGGAGGTCACCGCGATGGTGAACGCGAAGAACAGCTACGGCGGCTACACCGGCGCGAAGCCCTGGAGCTTCATGCTGCGCGAGGGCCGCCTGCTCTCGACCACCCGCCTGGGCGGCGGGTTCGAGTTGCCGCCGGCTGCCGCGCCGCGGTAGCGGCCTTGCTGCACAGCGCACGTTCGTTCATCTCACAGGCCCTCTTCCATTCGCTTTCGGAAGGACTCGACGGCCGGGGAGGGCAAGCCCAGCCTGTAGAGTTGGTCGCAGAAGGTTGCGACCGAACTCGTCATGCGTGGCACCCAGACGTTCCGGTGCCACTGTGCGCGCTCTTCCCAGGTAGCCTCACCGGTGGGCTCGTGGTTCAGCGCGCGAAACTGCGTGTTGGTCCTGTAGAACTGGGCTTCGGCTTGCAGCGCGTCCCAAGTCCGTTGGGCTCCTAGCGTGCGCAAGGTCTCGGCCAAGATGGCCGCATCGTTCAGGATCTGCGTCCTGCCGAGCGCATGCCGGACCACGTCCTCGGGTTGGCCGATCGCGATCGCCATCTGGGCCTGCGTGGTCGGGAGAAGGTTCGCTTCGAGCTGCTCGATCTTGGCTCGGAGCGTCGCGTTCTCCTGTTCCAACTCGGCGATCCGCGACAGTGACACAGAGTCACGGTCGAGCGCCCGGATGGGCCAAGCGGGCTCGGGCGCAGCCGCGAGGGGAAGACCGCTGAACGCTGACGCGGGCACGAGAAACTCCTCCCCATCGCTTAGGGAGGTCGGCAACTCGGGCCGTGAGCACGCGCAGTAGTGTCGGCCCAGAGCAAGTCCGAGCGACCCGCTCAGAATGGTCAAGCAGGCTGCGAATGCGAAGTTGGCAAGGAAAGACTGCACGACGTCATCATACCGCGGGGAGCCTGGACCGTGTGCTGGCGGCGCGCCATAGATCCCTCTACCATGTGTGTATGCGGGCCATGCGGCTCGATACATTGACACAGCGTTGGAGTTACACACGCCCGACCACCGGGGCAAGACCATGTGCATGATTCGCATTCCATTCCTTAGTCGCACGGCCGATGGACAGCCACTGCAGCGGTGCATCGACAAGGCAGCGAGCCGTGGTGGCATGGGGGCGGACGCAGTGGTCCAGGTCATGTCGCTGTTCCTTGAAGCGATTGCCGACGAACTGGCCAAGGGGCGTGCGGTTCGCATTCCCGGATGGGGCATCTACGTCCCTGCTCCGATTCCGGAACGACACAGGCGCATGTCGAGGAATCCTTCGGCTCGATGCAAGCCAGTCTTCTCGGCGAGCAGGGGGCTGCGCGCGCAAGTCGCGATGGGGCTTGGCCCGCTACCTGAGAACGCGAGGATCCTAAAGCGTCACCGCAGCAACCACGCGAACTCGACGGGTAGTCACCGGGTGTTCACCGCGATGGAGGCGTTGAGGCAGCGTATCGCAGCTCAGCTCGGCCGGCGCAGGGCTTAGGGGAGTCGCTTCTGCTTCGCACGGGCAGCCCCGGATGAAGTGACACTGTGTCAAATAGTAGGCTCGAAGACTCGCGCATGGGCTTGATGGCCATCCTAGCAGCGCCTGAACCGTAGCACGCTTGGAGCAAGTCCAGCCCCATCGCGGCAGGCCTCAGCTTACCAGCCAACTTTCGAATTCGCCGAACGCTGTCCCGACCCCAGCATCGCTCAATGCCCGCGCGTGCGATCGGATCCCGGACATACGCCCCAGCCAGCACATCCAACTTAGTCGTTGCGGTGACGTTGCCGTGTCCCAGCAGCCCGAGTTCCCAGGCCAGAGCGCGATGTAGACCAGTCAGCGACAGCTCGATGCCTTCAGTGCTGCATGCTGACTCGCGACTGACGATCTGGAGCATCCGACCCCTGACCCGCATGCCGCTCTGTGCGCCATCCAGGAGCTTCCCGAGCGCGGGAAGCCCTACCATTCCGGTGAACTGTCTCTCGGCTCGCATCACTTCACCAGGAGCTGGCACGTCGACCAGATCGAGGACGGCATGCGCACCAGCCGCGTCACGCATCTGCACGCCCTTGTCGTAGAGACGGAGCTGGTGAGGCTTTTGGCTTTCGCTATTCGACCTCCAGCAGATGCCGTTCTTCATCACTATCGGGTCGGACCGGACCCTGAGCCATCTTGTGTGGGCGTAGGCCAGGGCGAAGTCTTGGGTGCTGGCCAGGATGTCCCGCGCGAGATCCAGGCGCACGATGGCCCACCAGAGGTCCTGAAAGTCTGCGCGGGCTGTCGTCCAGGGAAGAGTCTCGAACATCAGGATCTCGAAAGCGCGCTGGACGTCAATCTGCCGCAGTTCATGGAGGCGTTGGTTCGGGATGCCGAGCAAGCGAGAGAGCGCAACCTCGATCACGCACTTGCCAGGGTGTTCGTCGTTGGCGGGCCACAGCAGCACGCGACAGTCATCGAACGCTCGCTGCCACAACTCGTAACCGGGATCTGGATCGACCAGACTGCCATCGTAGAGCTTCCTCGCTTTGTGCAGGCTCTTGCCCAGAACGAAGCCGAGCTTCTTCAGGCGATCTCGGTCCTTGCTTACGACTTGCACCGGGAGCGAGATTCGCACGGAGTCAATGCAGTTCTCGTCGGCTGGCAGGATGAGGCATCGCTCCGCGATGAAGCTGTCCAGCTTGGCTTGCTGCGCTTCGCCTGCTTGCCGCCACATCTTGAAGCGGGGCCATAGGTCTTGAAGCGGGCTGGTCAGCAACTGCTTCTTCACCGTTGTAGGGGTGCCACTATAGAACATGGGATGGTGGGCCATGCGCGCCTACTGCGAGTGCATCGGCGGCATGCGAGTGCAGCCGATGCCCTCGATTGCCTGACGCAACTTCGCAACCTGAGTCTCAAGAGCTGCGAGTAGCTCGTGCGTCTTCATGTGGTCGCGGCGACAACCATCCAGGGCGGAGAGAACCTCCTCTTTCGTTGCGGCCACCCTATGCGGCGGCGAAGCGAAGTCATGGCACCTGAGTGGCCGGTGTGTGGATACGCCCATGTCGATCATCTCTTCCCGAGCTTGACCAAGAACTCCACCAACCACGCAGCGCAGGTGAGTCGAGTTCCGCCATCGGACGCGCAGCGCAAGACGATCCCACGATGTCCTTTCGTGGCTTGCCGATGCAGCTTGCTGCGATGAGGGCGAACTCCGGTGAGTCGCTCAACAAGCGTCGGCCCGACCTTCAACAGAGGCACGAGGCGGAAGTGCTCATCTTCCGGGAAGCGAGACAAGAGGTCCTGAACGTCTCCGTTCATCGCCCCCTCCTCTGCTCACCGCTCGATTGCTTGATCCACGAATCCAGGTCGTCGATGTGGAACACGCGGCGAGCGCCGACGCGGTGGACACGCGGGCCATCGCCCGAGCGAACTGCGCGCTCAAGCGTTGACCGAGAGACACGACAGTGCAGCGCAGCTTCTTCAACGCTGCGCCACGGAGAAGGAAGCACCGGATCGGGTGCTGAGCCCATGACACGACTCCCCCGAGCCAGACGGCGCGGGTGCGAGAAGGTGATGGGCTACTTGCTCCGCCCGCGTTCTCCGCTCGGTTTGACCCGAGCAGGCGCGATTTTCGCCTCGATGATGTGGTGACGCCGCGCGGTCTACAGGCGTCACGGAGAATCATAGCAGATCATGCTCAGGCTGTCACTACCGACGAGGCTCTCACCGAGATGACGCCTGCAGGCAGGGAGACTCCGGATTCGATCAGCTTCTCAAGGAAGGCCCTGAGGTGCCTGCCCCTTCCGCGACGCTTGGGTTGGTATCCGTGATCAGCAAGCCACTCGCGAGCGGCCGTTTCGTTGCCGAAGCGGACTTCCGTGATGAAGGTCTTGACGTGCACGAAGGACGGAACCCAGGAGGGATCATCAACGCGATCCAGGGCTCTGCGCAGATCGTGGACCAAAGACGTTCGCTCATCTCCCCGCGCCTTCGCCAACCGTTGTCCAATTTCGTGGCATCGTGCAAGGACCATGGGACCCGCTCTTGCTTCTAGTTCACGAAGCAGAGTCGACGCCTCAGGTCGAATGATGCGACGGCGCACAGACTCCAACCTGCCAAGATCGCGCAGAGCTACGACCGAGACCGGCTGGTCCAGAGTCTCTGAACTGGGCAGCTCGGCATCGATGCCTTGAATCTGACGAGCGACTAGATCGGCGTTCTTGCGTTGCTGCGCCGCATGCAGAACCTCAAGTAGCCGAATACGCCTCTCGAATCGCTTGAGGCGCGGGCGCAGAGGAACAGCCGTGTCCTCTGCATCCGTTACGAAGAAGTCCAGGCACTGCTGCAGGTTCATCGAGCGGCTCATCCTAGACGAGCCATGGCCTCTTGCGCCTTCCGCTGGTCGAACTCGGCATACTGCTCCGTCATTCGCGTGTCGGTGTGCCCGAGGACTACTCTCGCAACCTCGATGCCAGCGGCACTTCGAATGCGGGTGCCTGCACTGTGACGAAGCTGGTAGGGCGTCCATCGCTTGATGGGTTTCTCGCATCGCAGCTTCCGGTCGTGGTTCAGCCGCTCTATCGCTCGCGTCACGGCCTGTCGCAGCGACAACGGCGAGTAACAATCGCCTACGACCCGCGCCTCGCGTTCAGAGCGTTCGCGGTCGTAGCGCGTCAGGTGTGAGGCCCATAGGGGTGTCTGGCGAGCCGCCCTTCGCGCCGCGGCATCCTCAGCGATTGCCTCGCGGGGCGAGAACAGCGGTTCGTTGGGGCCACGGAGAAGGAACTCTGCAAGGACGGCCTGCGCCTCGGGTCCGAAGAGGATGTCTCTGACCCGTCCGTAGCGAGAGGTCTTGTGCTTCTCGCGCCGATGCACCCAGGTGCCGCCTGATCGATCCAGATCGCACGGTCGGAGGCTGAGGACCTCGGATGGTCGCGCGCCGGTCCACCACAGGACTCGCACCAGTGCTCGGACTTGGCGACTCAGATACGGCAGCACGGCCTCGAACGACTCTGACGGAACAGGGACTCGTGGCGTGCCCTCGCGGACGCCGAACTCTCCCTCGCGCAGGCCGGCGACCGCCTTGAGTGCGTGATGGATGCTGCCCGACACCAACTCTTCCGCCACCGCCCACTGGAAGCACCGCTTGATCGCGTTCGTGCGCCAGTTGACCTCTGATCGACACAGGGGCTTGCCCTTGCCCTCGACGCCGCACCCGCGCAGGATCATGAACTCTCTGACCGCTTGTAGGCGCTTCGGGCCGAAGGCCGAAGCAGCCTCCGTTCCGCACAGGGTGCGCAGGGGCTGCAGCGCGATCCTGATGCGGTCGTGGTTGTTAGCCTTCCACTCGTCCGAGTGCTTGCGGCCGAGGTGTTCCAGGAAGCGGTCGGCCAGACGATCGATGGTCAGCTCGTCCGACCTGCCGCGCCCGCGCAGGTTGCGGAGCATCTCGTCCGTGACCTTGCGTCCGTTGAGCAGCCACTGCGCCTTGAACTGATCGAAGCGGCGGCGGGTTTCGGGCTCCTCGAACCTGCCGAAGCGGTAGGTCTTGCCGGAGAACTTGGCGATCGACAGACCGTCCTTGGTCTGCGTGAGGGATGGGCCAGCGTGGCTCATGGCGGTTTCCAGAGGGCAAAGGTTTCGGGGTGAAACCTTCGGGGTCGGGAAGCCGCGCAAGCCCAAGGGGCAGGGTTCGCCACGAAGTGGCGATCGGCTAGGGATTTGGAGCAGATACTAGCCGGCTGCGCCCAACTGTCGACTCCCTCCTTGTAAGGGAGGCGCTCTACCAACTGAGCTACGGGCGTCGGCAGAACGCACAGTAGCGGCATCTGGAGGCCTTGCCAGGGCGAAGCTCGCAGCCTCGCCGAGCGAACACGACCGTGGCATCGCCCTCGGCCATTGCCTAGATTGCGCCGCGAGGAAGGCGCCTGCCCCCGATGATCCGCACCTTGCGCAACCATTCGTCCCATTCGTTCCGTCGCGTTCTCGCGAGCTTCACGCTGGTCGCACTCGCCGCTTGCGGCGGGGGTGGTGGCGGCGGCGAGACCTCGCCCGTGTCCGCTGTCGTGCCCGCCGGCTCCGGCGCGCGCTCGATCCAGATGATCGGCACGTGGGAGATCCGCAACGTCGTCGTCGTCGAGAGCGGCGGTGCCAGCCCGCTGACGCCGCTGAACGGCACCCAGGTCGTCATCTCCGGCGACGGCATCGTCTCGATCGGCGGCTTCAGCACCAAGCGCTCCGACCTGGAGACGCTGCTCGGCGCGCCGCTCGACACCTACGTCAACCAGCAGGACGGCCGGCGGCTGTTCTACGGGCTGACCCTGGACCAGCGCGCGACCGGCTTCACGCGCGAGGTCGTCGGCCTCGCCGGCGGTTCGATCGACGACGCGACGATCGCCGTCGAGCAGTTCAACAGCAGCACGAACGCGGCCGGCGTCGAGAGCTTCGTGCGCGCGCGCTACACGCTGGCGCGCATCGCGCCGTCGATCCTGATCCCGGCCGACGCCGTGGCTCCGGCCGACGGCGAGCCGAAGCCGACGATGCAGCAGCTGCTGCAGCAGCGGTTCGGCGACCAGGCCGCGAAGTGAAGGCCGCGAAGTGACGGTGCCGGCGGCCTGACGGCTGCCCCGCACGGCGGCCCCGCACGGCCGCCCCGCCGGCGGCCGACGAAGAACCTGCCGCCGCGCGGATCGTTCGCGCCAGCCCTTCGTATCAGCGGCGCCCGCACGCGCCGCCCGGCGTGTGCCTTCCCCGCCGCACGCCCATGGCCACGCTCGCCGACTTGACCGCCACCGATCTCGGCATCGGGATCGGTCTGCGCACGACCCACTACGCGACGATCCTCGGCGAACGGCCGGCCGTCGACTGGTTCGAGATCCTGTCGGAGAACTACCTGCACACCGGCGGTCGCCCGCTGCACGTGCTCGACACGATCGCCGAGCACTACCCGATCGTCATGCACGGCGTGTCGATGAACATCGGCAGCACCGACCGCCTCGACCGCGCCTACCTGCGCGAGCTGAAGGCGCTGCAGCAGCGCTGCCGCGCCCGCTGGGTCAGCGACCACCTGTGCTGGACCGGCGTCGACGGCGACAACCTGCACGACCTGCTGCCGCTGCCCTACAGCAAGGCAGCCCTGCGCCACGTCGTCGCGCGCGTGCGCGAAGTGCAGGACGTGCTCGAGCAGCCGCTGGTGCTGGAGAACCCGAGCACCTACGTGCAGTTCGCCGGCGCCGACTTCACCGAGCCCGAGTTCCTGCAGGAGCTGTGCGCCGCGACCGGCTGCGGGCTGTTGCTCGACGTCAACAACGTCTACGTCTGCGCGACCAACCACGGCTTCGACGCCGCGGCCTACCTGCGCGCGGTGCCGTGGCAGCACGTCGTCTACTTCCACCTCGCCGGCCACACCACGCACGCGACGCACCTGGTCGACACGCACGATCGCCCGGTCTGCGACGACGTGTGGCAGCTGTATCGCCTCGCGCACCGGCTGAGCGGCGGCCGCAGCACGCTGCTCGAGTGGGACGGCAGCATCCCCGACTTCGCGACCACGCACCGCGAAGCGAAGAAGGCGCTCCGGCATCGAGCGGCGGCGGCGCGGCTGCCTGCCGAAGCGGAAGGTGCCGAGCTGCGCCAGCGCAGCGCACCACGCGCCGCGGCGAAGCGGCGGCCACACGCCGGCGCCGGAGCCCGCGCATGACCACGTCGCTGCGCGCGCTGCAGCGCTGGTTCGCCGCGGTCGTCGTGCATCCAGGCACCGTCGAGGAAGCGTTCGCCGATCGCGCCGTGCAGCGGCTGGCGCGTCGCCGCGCTCCCACAGCACTGCTGGTGCCGCCGGCGAACGGCGACCTGGCGACGCGCTGCGGCGTCTACAACGGCGGCTACCTCGAGCGCCTCGTCGAGGTGATGCAAGGGGACTTCGGCGGCGTGCAGCAGGCGCTCGGCGAGGCGGCGTTCCGCGCCCTGGTCGCGCGCTACCTGCAGCGGCATCCGAGCCGCCACCCGAACCTGAATCGCCTGGGCCGCGCGTTCCCCGCGTTCGTGTCGGCGCAGCGTTCGCTGCAGAAGCGCGCGTTCGTGGCCGAACTCGCCCAGCTCGAACTGGCGCTGACGATCGCGTTCGACGCGCCGGAGTTCACGCCGCTGGCGGGTGCGGCGATCGCGGCGGTGCCCGCCGAACGCCTCGGCGGCATCCGCCTGCGCGCCAATCCGTCGCTGCAGCTGCTGGCGCTCCGGCATCCGGTCGACGTCTGGTACCAGGCGTGGAAGGACGGCAAGCCGGCCGCCGTGCCGCGACCGCAGCGCAGCTGGCTCGCCGTCTACCGCCGCGACGACCGCGTCTGGCGGCAGCGGCTGACGCAGGCCGAGTTCACGGTGCTGTCGGCCTTGGTCGCCGGTCGACCGTTGGCCGAGGCGTTGGCCAAGGCTCCGGCCACGGCGAGGGTCCGCGAGTGGTTCGCCGAATGGGCCCAGAACGGCTTCTTCACCGCGCTGCGCCGCGGACCGGCAACGAAGGCTCGTCGTCGAGAACGTGGGTAGTCTGGGGCGCGGTCCGTAGCCGGCCGCTCGTTCCATGCCCACGATGTTCCGCGCGCAGACGACCTCGTTCCCGTTCCTCCTCGCTGCGAACCTGGCACTGTCGGGACTCGCGGCGATGGCCCAGAGCCCGCCACCGGGGCTGTCGCCGCCCGGCACCTACACCATCGCCGAGGCGACGATCGACAACTTCACCACCGTGCAAGGGGTGACGGTCGACGTGAAGGTCTACCGCCCGCTCGGACTGCCGGTCGGCGCTGCGCCGGTCCTGCTCTACGGACCCGGCGGTGGCTCTGGCACCAGCGGGCAGATCGCGGCGGTGCCGCAGCACGATCTGCTGTGGCGCCGCCTGGCCAGTTCGGGGCTGACCGTGGTCTTCCTGCAGAACGAACAGGAGACCGCGCCCGGCGCCAACTTCTGGCAGTTGCGCGGCGCCGTCGTGCAATGGGCCCTGGCCAACTCGTCGATGCTCAACGCCGCGTTCGGCACCCAGCTCGACAACGCGTCGCCGGTGGTCGTCGCCGGCTGGTCGCTCGGGGCCGCGACGGTCGTGCAGCACGTCGGCGCCGACTTCGGTTTCGGCGACTACACCGATGCCCGCGTGCGGGGCGCGGTCCTGTTCGCCAACCCGGCGATCGGTGCCTACGGCGGCGTCATCACCAGCAACGGCTTGGCGCAGGTCGACAAGCCGGTCCTGGCCATCTTCGGCACCGACGACATGGGACAGCCGGGCAGCTACACGCCCGGTTCGCCGCCGGCCACTTCGCCGCGTGGGATCGGTGTGCAGGCCATGCTCGGTGGCGCCTCGCCGTTCGTGTTCGGCGTCTGCTTCACCGACGCGAACCACTTCGAATACGGCGCGCAGCCCGCCGCCGCCGGCTCCGCCAATGCGGCGCGCATCGAGGTCATCAACGGCCACGTGCAGGCCTTCGTCGACCTGGTGTTGCGCGGCTTGCCGGACTGCGGTTCGTTCACGGGACCTGCCTGGCCCGGTCCGAACGTCGCCTGGTCGGCGCAGCGGTGCACGCCGCCGATCGTCGCCGTCGTCGGGCAAGGCTGTGCAACCTCGGCTGGCCTTCCGCTCGTCGGCGCCAGCGGCGGCGCGCCGCGCGCCGGCAATGCGAGCTTCGCGATCACGTTGGCCAACGCGCCGGCCGCGGCGCCGGTGGTCAGTGTGTTGCGCATCGGCGAGCCGCCCTTCGTGCCCGGCGTGCCGATCGGTGGTGCGCCGGCGTGCGCGCTGCTGCACGTGGCGCCAGAGCTGTTCTGGTTCGGTGTCGCCGACGCCCTCGGCTCCGCCGCGATCGCGCTGCCGCTGCCGACCGGACCGCAGGTCGTCGGGCTGCCGCTCGGCTGCCAGCACGCCGTCTTCGACTTCGCGCACGCACCGTTCGGTGGGCTGCCGCTGCCGTTCGGCACCTCGCCAGCACTGCGGGTGGTCGTCGGCAACTGAGGCTCGGGCGGCGCTGTCGACCGGGCCCGCCGCCGGCGATCCGACGAAGTGCGCTTGAGCCGCCGCGCTCGTTCGGTTCGCATCGGCCGACCAGGCCATGGACTCGCACAAGCTCTCTTCGTTCGTCGGCGGCGTGTGGGACAGCGACATCGTTCCGCAGCTGACCGACTACATCCGGATCCCCAACAAGTCGCCCGCGTTCGACAAGGACTGGGCGGCGGCGGGGCACATGCAGAAGGCGGTCGAACTGATCGCCGGCTGGTGCAAGGCGCAGCCGATCGAAGGGCTCACCGTCGAGGTGGTGGAGCTGCCGGGGCGCACGCCGGTGATCTACATGGAGATCCCGGGTGAAGGCACCGACACCGTGCTGCTCTACGGGCACCTCGACAAGCAGCCGGAGATGACCGGCTGGTTCGACGGGCTCGGGCCGTGGACGCCGGTGCTGAAGGGCGACAAGTTGTACGGCCGCGGTGGCGCCGACGACGGCTACGCGGCCTACGCGTCGCTGACGGCGATCCGCGCCTTGCGCGAGGCCGGTGGCAAGCACGCGCGCTGCGTGGTGCTGATCGAGGCGTGCGAGGAGAGCGGCAGCTACGACCTGCCCTTCTACATCGACGCGCTGAAGGCGCGCATCGGCACGCCGAGCCTCGTCGTCTGCCTCGACAGCGGCTGCGGCAACTACGACCAGCTGTGGTGCACGACGTCGCTGCGCGGCCTGGTCGGCGGCGACATCCGCATCGACGTGCTGACCGAAGGCGTGCACAGCGGCGACGCCAGCGGTGTGGTGCCGAGCACGTTCCGCGTGTTCCGCCAGCTGATGGAACGGCTCGAGGACAGCGCGACGGGGCGCATCCTGCCGAAGGAGTTCCATGTCGCGATCCCGAAGCAGCGGCAGGAGCAGGCGAAGGTCTGCGGCAAGGTGCTCGGCCACTCGATGTGGCAGCGCTTCCCGTGGGTCGCCGGCACGAAGCCGATGGCGAAGGAGCTGCAGGAGCTGGTGCTGAACCGCACGTGGCGCCCGTTCGTCGAGCTGATCGGCCAGGACGGCGTGCCGCACGTCGACAAGGCCGGCAACGTGCTGCGCCCGTTCTCGACCTTCAAGCTGTCGCTGCGCATCCCGCCGCGCGCCGACGCCAAGGCGTGCCTCGCACACCTGAAGAAGGTGATGACGGAGAAGCCGCCGAGCGGCGCCAAGATCACGTTCTCGGCCGAGAAGGCGAGCACCGGCTGGGACGCGCCGCCGCTGGCGGGCTGGCTGGAGAGCGCGTGCGCCGAGGCGTCGAAGGCGGCGTTCGGCAAGCCGTGCGTCTACATGGGCGAAGGCGGCACGATCCCGTTCATGGGCATGCTCGGCGAGAAGTTCCCCGAGGCGCAGTTCATGATCACCGGCGTGCTCGGCCCGCAGAGCAATGCGCACGGGCCCAACGAGTTCCTGCACATCCCCATGGGCAAGCGGCTGACCGCGTGCGTGGCGATGGTGCTGCAGCGCCACCTCGAGCGGCCGCTCGGCAAGGCGGCTCGGCCGGCGGGCAAGGCGCCGAAGGCCGCGGCGAAGAAGGCCGCGAAGAAGCCCGCGAAGAAGGCCGGCGCGCGCGGTCGCTGAGACCGCGCGCACGGTGCGCTGCGATCAGCGGATCGCGAAGTCGATCGTGTCGCTGAGGCCGAGGAAGCCGAAGCAGTTCGTGCTGACCGCGCCGTAGGCCTGCGCCGACAGCGTGGTGCCGACGAAGCTGGTGTTCGCCGGGATGGTGAACACCAGCGGACCGGTGCCGAGGATGCCCTGGTCGACGCCGAGCCCGCAGTTGCAGCCGAGCGGGCCGAGCCACGTGTAGCCCGGGAAGCCGAGCACGAAGCCGTACGGGGCCGGCGTGTTGGCGACGATCGTCACCGTGCCGCCGACGATCGGTTCGCCCGACGGCGTCACCGTCAGCGGGCCGCACTGCGTCGGGAACGGCACGAAGAACGGTCCCGCCTGGTAGCCACCGTAGTCGTAGACCTGGATGTCGTTGAAGGCGGTGTTGTGGCTCGCGATCACGTAGCGGGAGCTCTGCTGCAGCCCGGCACTGTGGTAGGCGGCGATGCCGGTCTTGAAGTTCTCGATGCCGGGACTGGCGCCGAGCGGCTGCCGCACGTCGTCGAGCAGGGCGCCGACGATCGGGTCGTAGCGCACCGTCGTCGCGTAGGTGTCGTAGTCGGTGCCGTTGAACTCGCTGTAGCCGATCACGAACCGCAGGCCGTCCGAGTCGGCGCTGGGGACCGTGCGCGTGTTGGGCGCGAACACGCCGAGGGCTTCGATCTGGTCGAGGTTGAACTGGCCGACGGTGGTGCCGTCGATGCGGACGAAGTTGCCGATGACGTCGCCCTGCGTGCCGTTGGTGCGATCCCAGACGACGAGATGCACTTCCTGGCCGCCGCCGGGCGGCACGATCGGCGAGCTGACCTCGGGGAAGGCGTCGAACGCCGTCGAGGTGTCGATGAAGTACGGCGGTCGCGTCAGCGTGCCTTCCCAGCCGATGCCGCCGCCGAAGATGTTGCCGTCGAACGGCGGGATCGTGCGCTGCCGTTCGAACGCGACGCGCCACTCGGTCGTGCGGTTCGTCTCCGAGATCGACGGCCGCGACTCGAAGCTCGGGTCGCCGGACAGCACCGACGGCATCGTGGCCAGCAGCGAGCCGTCCTGTTGCACGAGCTTGTAGTGGATGTCGTGGTTGCTGGCGGTGGTGGCGTGCTGCCAGACGACGCAGTAGTAGGCGAGCGTGCCGCCGAACGGGTCGCCGCCGACGTCGGGCGCGAAGTTGTTGCCGGGCAGGCCGACCGAGCCGGCGCGTTCGACGTCGACGACCTGCGAGGTCACCGTGCCGTTGCCGTTGACGAGGCGGCTGACGATGAAGCTGATGCCACCGAGCGTGCTCTGCGCCACCACCAGGTAGTTGCCGGCGAACTGGCTGCTCGCCGCCTCGGGCGAGATCCAGTTCTCGGAGGTCGCGTCGAGCACGAGCGAGAACTGGTTGACGCGGTCGAGGTTGGCGTCGAGCGCTTCGGCGTAGCAGTCCTGGTCGGTCGCGCTCCACGTGCGCTGGTAGACGACCAGCGAACGGTTCGGCGACTGCAGCGTCGCGGTGTCGGGGTTGCGCTGCGCCAGCGTCTCGCCGGGGCGGATGCCGGGATTGGTGTCGAGCAGCGGATCGAGCACCAGCGGCAGCTTCGCGTTCGCCACGAAGTCCGCCGGGATCGTCATCTGCACCGAGTCGCCGTCCCACGTGATCGGCAGCGACTGCCGCGCGCCGCTGGCGTCGACGGCGACGGCCTTGGTGTAGTGCACGGCGCCGAACTCGTTGGCGAAGCGCAGGCCGCCCTCGACGACGGTCGCCTGCAGGCTGGTCTGCACCGCCAGATCGACGTGGATGGCGCCGCGCGTCGGCAGTTCGTGGAACACGAACGACTGCTCGACGACGTCGGTGGTCGTCGCCACCGTCTCGACCAGCGCACCGCGATCCGTCGTCACCGTGCCCGCTTCTTCGCGCGGCGTGCCGGCCGGCAGCGCGAGCCGTTCGTCGCCGACGCGCACCTCGGCGAGCTCGAGGCGCAGCGGGAAGTTCTGCGGTGCTTCGCTGCCGAAGAACGGGATGTAGGTGACGCCGCGGCCGTCGAAGCCGGCCTTCCAGTCGTGGCCGATCGCCCAGATGTCGGTGCCGCGTGGACGGTCGAACAGGACCTTCGGCGGCAGGCCCTGGCGCAGGGCGGCGACGGCCGCCGGCGCTTCGGGTGCGGTCGGCGGTAGTTGGGGAACACGGGACTGCGCCATGCCATGGGCGGCGAGGGCGCAGACGGGGAGCAGGAGGGTTCGCATCGGAGTCGTGACCGACAGCACGAGCGGGACGCGGGGCCCCCTGTCACAGCTTCTTCGCGAACGCTGCCGTTCAGCGGCCGACCAGCGCCTGGAAGCGCGGGTCTTCGCGCAAGGGCGCGTAGAGCGGGTCTGTCGCCGTGATGCGCAGGCCCTGCTTCTGGGCTGCGGACAGCAGCTCGAGCACTTCCGTGTGCAGGGCTGCGTGTTGTTCCTCCGGCATCGCCGCTGCACAGCGCAGCAGGTCGCGGGCGGCGCGCCCGAGCTGGTTGGCGCCGCCGAAGCTGGCGAGTTCGCGCGCGACCTTCGCCAGCGCCGGCCAGTCGCCGAGCTCGCGCAGGTCGACCGCGAGCGACATCAGGTGGTGACCGAGCTGCTTGTGCGCGAAGGTGTCGCCGGCGTCGAGCTTCAGCACGAACCGCTGGTCGGCGCAGGCCTGCTCCATCAGTGCGCGCGACTCGGCCCAGCGCTGCGCGTCGTGCAACCAGAGGGTCAGCAGGTTGGCGGTCATGCCGCGCTGCCGACGCACGGCCGGTTCCTCGGGATAGTCGCGTGCCAGCGCGTCGAGCAGGCGCAGGGCCTCGCGCGCGTCGCGTTCGGTGTCGTCCGTGCGTGCGCCGCGCGTCAGCGAGGCGCGCTGGTGCAGGGCGCAGGCGAGCACGTACCGCGGCACCGGCCAGCCGGTCTCGGGCTCGTCGACGCGGGACTGCACCACCGGAATCGCGGCGTCCACCAGCGCGCGGGCTTCCACCGTCGCCCCCCGTTCGCGCAGCATCGACGCCAGTGTGACGCGCGCGGACGCCAGCAGCGTCGAATCGGCGGTCGGGCTCGCCGCCAGCACCTGGATGCGTTCGCGCGCCGCCTGCTCGGCCTCTGCCGTCTCGCCTCGCCGTTGCGCGAGCCCTGCCGCGAGCTCCAGCGCCGTGGCCTGTTCCTTCGTCAAGGCGCCCGGGACCGCCGCCTCGTGTGCCTCGAGATCGGCGCGCGCCATGGCCAGCAACGGCGGCACTGCGGCCAGGTCGCCACTGCGGAACCGCGACCACGCCTGCAGCAGCCGCACGCGGATGCGCTGGTGGCGCAGTGGCGGTGGCACGTCGCCGTCGCCGATCCACGCCAACGCGCGGAGCGCCAGTTCGTCGAGCCGTTCGCGCGTGCCGGGGCCGCTGGTCAGCGCCGCCAGGTCGACCGTGCAGCGCAACCGCAGCAGCCGCGCGCGCTCGCCGTGCCGTTCGTCGGCGACGAAGGCTTCGCACTGCTGCAGGGCGGCGGTGAGCAGTTCTTCGGCGTTGCGTTGCGCGGCCGGCACGAAGCGCAGCCGATCGACGGCGACGCGGCCGAGCAGCGTCTCGATGGCGTCGAGGCTCTGCGCGACGCTGCGATCGGCGCGTGCGACCTGGCGCTGCAGTTCGACGTTGTTCGCGGCCAGCTCGGCATTGGCGGCGCGCTGTTGCCACCACAGCAGCAGCGGCAGCAGCAGCGCGAACAGCAGGCTCGTGGCGGCGGCGGCGGCGAGGCCGCGGTGCCGTTGTGCGAACCGGCGCGCGCGCACCGGCAACGGCAGGGCCCGCGCGACGATCGAACGGCCGTCGAGCACGGCCTGCAGGTCGTCGGCGAACGCCTGCGCCGACGGGTAGCGGCGGTTGCGTTCGACCTCCATCGCACACGCCAGCACCAGCTCGAGCTCCGGCGGCGCCGCCACGCGTTCGCGCAGCGGTTGCCGCTGGCCGTGCAGGATGCGCTGGCGCATGACCTCGCCGTCGGCGAGCGGGAACGGCGGGCGCAGGCCGAGCAGGCACCAGGCGGTGGCGCCGAGGCCGTAGACGTCGGTGCGTTCGTCGGCCGGTTCGCCGCGCAGCTGCTCGGGCGCCATGTAGGCCGGCGATCCGGCCACAGCCCCCGAGCGCGTCAGCCGCGCATCGCCGTGGGCGATCGCGAGGCCGAAGTCGAGCACGATGGCGCGGCCGTCGCTGGTCAGCATCAGGTTGCTCGGCTTCAGGTCGCGGTGCAGCACGCCGCGCTCGTGTGCGTGCTGGATGCCGAGCGCCGCCTGCCGCACGAGCCGTACGACCGCCTGCCACCAGGTGCCGAGGAACGCGCCGCCGGTGTCGGTCGGTCCGTCGGCGTCGAGGCCGACGGTGCGCCGCAGGTCGTCGCCCTGCAGCGTGCGCGGCGTCGCGTCGGCGAGGTGGCGCACCACGGCTTCGCCGCTGCGGCCGCGCAGCCGCGGCATGGCGTACCACGGCACGCCGTCGTCGGCGCCGGTGGCGAGGATCGGCACGATCGCCGGGTGCTCGAGCCGCGCCACCGCTTCGATCTCGCGGCGGAAGCGTTCGCGGGAGCCTTCGAACAGCAGCAGCTCCGGCCGCACGACCTTCAGCGCCACCTCGCGGTTCAGCGACTGCTGTTCGGCCAGGTAGACGACGCCCATGCCACCGCTGCCGAGCGGCGCCAGCAGCCGGAACTCGCCGAAGCGCTGCGGCAGGGCGGTCGGCGCCGAGGCCGCCATCGCATCGAAGCCGCGCAGTCCGGCGAGCGCTTCGCGCAGGGCCGGAGCCTCGGCCGCATGCTGCGCGAGGAAGCGTTCGAGCCCGGCGTCGCCACCGGCATCGAGCGCTGCCAAGGCGTCGGCGAGCAGCTCTTCGAGCGGGTCGGGCGGGGTCGTGGACGAGGGTGCTGACAACGGGGGCGGTTCCTGGGCGATACTGTGGCAGCCTTCATGAGCGAGTCCAGCCTCCCTCTCGTCACACAGGCGCGCGCCCAGGATCGTGCGGCCGTGGAGCAATTGCTGGTCCGTCACTTGCCCGGTCTGCAAGCCTGGCTGCAGCTGCGCATGGGAGCCTTGCTGCGGGCCCGCGAGACGCCCGAGGACCTGGTGCAGTCGGTCGCGCGCGAAGTGCTCGGCGGGCTCGGCGACTTCGAATGGCGCGGCGAGGCGGCGTTCCGCCACTGGCTCTACACGCGCGCCCAGCACAAGCTGATCGACAAGGCGCGCTTCGTCGCGGCGGAGCGCCGTTCGCCGGCGCGTGAACGGGAGTTGCCGGAGGAGCGCAGTGGTGCTTTGGCCCGCCCGTTCGGCGACCTGCTGACGCCGAGCCGCGACGTCGTCTCGGCCGAGGAGATCGCGCGCATCGAAGCGGCGTTCGCCGAGCTGCCCGAGGACCACCAGGAGGCGATCGGCATGAAGCGGCTGTGCGGCATGGACTATCCGGAGATCGCCGAACGCATGGGCCGCAGCGAAGGGGCGGTGCGCAACCTCGTCTACCGCGGGCTGTCGCGGCTGGCGCTGCGGCTGCAGGCGTTGAAGAAGGAACGCTCCGGTGGGTGAGCGCGGCGAGCGGCTGCGGCGCAGCGTGGTGGTGTTCGGGTTGGCGATGCTGCTGCTCGGCACCATCGGCGCCGCCTGCTACCTGGCGATCGAGGTCTGGCTGCTCGAAGGAACGCTGCAGCACGTCGTCATCGCCGCGTTCGTGCTGCCGGTGCTGGCGCTCGTGCTGTGGCGACTCACGAAGTGGCCGGCGCTCGACGGGCTCGGCGGCAGCCGCGACGACATGAAGGAACGGGTGGCCGCGGCCGCGAAGATGGCCGAACGTCGCCGCGCCGAGATCGCGCAGCGCGTCGCCGAGCTGCGCGCCGATCCGCGCCGTGCGGCGTTCGCGGCGATGGCCGAGCGCGGCCACGTGCTCGACGACGCCGAGATCGAACGACGGCTCGCGCGCAAGGCGGCGATCGAAGCGGTGCCGCATCGGCGGCCGTTCGCCGCGATGGTGTTCGACTGGTCGGTGCCGAGCGACGAGCAGATCGACTACCTCGCCGACCCGGCGAAGCTGGCGACCTGCGTGCACCTGCAGCCGGTCGAACGGGCCCTGCGCGCCGACGGGGTGCCGCTGCGGCTGCTGCATGCCGGCGTGGTGACCACCGACCGGCAGCTGCGGGCCGACGTGGCGGCGCGCTTCTGCCTGCCTGCCGGCGTCGTGCTGCGCGACCAGCTCGTCGACCAGCGCGACAACCTGTACGAGCAGCGCCTCTGCTGCGCCGGCTGCCGCAGCGAGCTGCAGTCGAGCCCCTACGGCGCCCTCTGGCCATCCTGAAGTCGCCGCGGCAACGGCCTTTGCAGCCGCTGCCGGATTTTCGGCGCCAACGCTGTCACCAGCGCGCGGCTCGTTCGTGAAGCCCGGTGAGCGCTCGCCACGGACCAGGGTCCGGGCCGGCATCGGGTCCCGCGCGCGTGCGTGGGCCCCTGCCGGGCCGTCGCGAGTGCGCCCTTCCTTCGAGTTCCAACATGCCGACACTCTCGCCCAGCTTGCCGTCCTCCGCTCCGACCTGTGGCCAGCTCGTCACCGCCGACGGGCGCACGCTGCCGCTGCAGCAGACGCGCCTCGTGGTGCGCGCCGCCGGTGGCTTCGCCACGGTCCGCCTGGTGCAGACCTTCGCCAATCCGCACCAGGAGCCGCTGCACGTGCGCTACCAGCTGCCGTTGCCGGCCGATGCCGCGGTCGGTGGCTTCTCGTTCCGCCTCGGCGACCAGCTGGTGCGCGGCGAGATCGATGCCCGCCGCCGCGCGCGCGAACGTTTCGAGAGCGCGATCGCCAGCGGCCGCACTGCGGCCCTGCTCGAACAGGACCGCAGCAGCCTGTTCACGCAGGAACTCGGCAACCTGCCGCCGGGCGCCGAAGTCGAAGCGACGATCGAGATCGACCAGCCGCTGCTGTGGGTCGACGACGGCTGGCAGTGGCGCTTCCCGACCACGGTGGCGCCGCGCTACCTCGGCGCCGACGGCCGCGTCGCCGACGCCGGCCAGCTCGCGGTCGACGTCGTGGCGCCGTCGCACGCACTGCCGGCGCGCTGCGAACTCGACCTCGTCGTCACCGATGCGTTCGCGCCGGGTGCGAGCGCGCAGTCGCCGTCGCACGCACTGCTGGCCAGCGCCGCCGTCGGTGGCACGCGCGTGGCGTTCGCCGCGGCCAGTGGGCGCGTGGCGATGGACCGCGACGTCGTCGTGCAGTGGCGCACCGCCGCACCGCAGGTCGGTGTGTCGTTGCAGGTCGTGCGCAAGGACGACGGGCCGCTGGCCGGCCAGGCGTTCGGCCTGCTGACGATCGTGCCGCCAGCGAACGCGTTCGGCGCGCCGCGGCTCGCCCGCGACCTGATCGTGCTGCTCGACATCAGCGGCTCGATGCAAGGGGCGCCGCTGCAGCAGGCGCAGGCGGTGGCGACGGCGCTGGTGCAGTCGCTCGGCGACGAAGACCGGCTCGAGCTGATCGCGTTCGCTTCGCGTCCCGAAGCGTGGCGCAAGGGCCCGCAGCGTGCGACCGCGGCCAACCAGGCGGCGGCCGTCGCGTGGCTGCAGGGCCTGCAGGCCGGCGGCGGCACCGAGATGCACGAAGCGATCCTCGCCGCGTTGGCGGCGACGCGCGCCGGGGTGCAGCGCCAGGTCGTCGTCGTCACCGACGGCCTGATCGGCTTCGAGCAGGAGATCGTCGCGGCGATCCACAAGAGCCTGCCGGCGCACAGCCGCGTGCACGTCGTCGGCGTCGGTTCGGCGACCAACCGCACGCTGACGCGCGGCGCGTCGCGCGCCGGCCGCGGGCTCGAACTGCTGGTCGGCGTCGACGAGACGCCGGACGCAGCGGTGCGTCGCCTGCTGGCGCGCACCAGTGCGCCGCTGCTCGACGAACTGGTCGTCGACGGTGCCGCCGTGCTGCAGCGGGCGCCGCGCGCGCTGCCGGACCTGTTCGCCGGCGCTCCGGTGCGCGTGCTGCTGCAGCTGAACCCGGCCGGTGGCGCGCTGCGGGTGCAGGCCCACGGTCCCGGCGGTGAGTTCGTGCAGGGGCTGCAGGTGCCAGCGCTCGCGACCGGCGGCGACGCGACGATCGTGCGCGCGTTCGCGCGCGAAGCGGTCGAGGACCTCGAGGTCGAACTCGCGGCTGGCGGCGACGCGCGCAGCGTCGATGCGCGCATCGAGGCGCTCGGCCTCGCGCACGGCATCAGCACGCGCCTGACGTCGTGGGTGGCGATCAGTGCTTCGGTGACCGTCGATCCGCAGGCGCCGCAGCGCCGCGAACTGGTGCCGCAGCAGTTGCCGCACGGCATGTCGGTCGACCAGCTCGGGCTGCGGGCGACGGCGTCGGCGATGCCGCGGCCGTGCATGGCGCCGGCCGGGGTCGAGGGCATCTTCGCGCCGCCGGCGAAGGCGATGCGGCAGCGCGCCGAAGCCGAGGAGGTGTTGCGGGAGTCGCACGACGTCGACGACGAGAGCCTGGCGTTGCCGCCGTCGCCGCCGGCGGGGCCGGCGAAGCAGAAGAAGTCGTTCCTCGGGCGCCTGTTCGGCGGTGGCGGTGGCGGTGGCGGGGCCAAGGACGGGGCCGATCGGAAGCGCGCGGGCGGTCCGCCGCCGCGGGTGCGGGCGCTGCTGCGGCTGCGTGCTGCCGGTGAGTGGGTGCTCGAGCTCTCGGGTCTCACTGCGTGGCAGCTGCCGATGCGTGTCGTGCTGGTCGACAGCGACGGGCGCGAGCAGGAAGTGCACCTCGACGTTGCGCGCACGACGGCGGCGGGCGCAGTCGCCGCCGGCGCGATCGTGCGGCTGGTGGTGACGCTGCCGAACGGCGGTGTGTGGCCGCAGCAGCCGGTGCGCGTGCGGCTGACCCTCGACAGCGAGGAACTCGAGGTGCCGTTCGCATGAGCGAGCCGCGCGACAGCGACCTCGAGCTGCCGGCGATCCAGCGTGGCGACGCGGAAGCGTTCGCGCGCTGGCTCGTCGGCGCCGAACCGGCGCTGCGCGCGAGCCTGCGCAAGTTCGCGACGGTGGTCGACAGCGAGGCGGTGCTGCAGGAGGCGCTGCTGCGCGTGTGGCAGGTGGCGCCGCAGTGCCGCGGCGACGGCAGGCCGCACGCGCTGCTGCGCCTCGCGATGCGCATCGTGCACCACCTCGCGATCGACGAAGCCCGCCGGCACCGGCTGTTGCCGGCAGCCGCGGGCGACGAGCTGCCGAAGCCGACCATCGAACCGGCGAACGCGCCGGACGAAGCGGTGCGCGCGGCGGTCGCGAACTGCCTCGCCAAGCTGCCGCCGCAGCCGGCGACGGCGATCACGCTGCGGCTCGCCGACGAAGGGCGCAGCAGCGACCGCGAGCTGGCGTTCGGCTGCCAGATGACGACGAACACGTTCCTGCAGAACATCACGCGCGCGCGCAAGCTGCTGGCCGAGTGCCTGCAGCGCGCCGGCATCGACCTGAGCCTGGAGATGGCATGAACGCCGACCAAGAACGTCTCGTCGAGCAGGCGGTGTCCGCGCATCGGCCGCGCGATCCGGCGGGGGCGCTGCGCTTCCACCCGGCGTTCCACGACCTCGACGCGGCGGGCCGCGAAGCATTGTTCGCGGCGACGTGGCAGCAGCGCGCGCTCGAACGGGCCCTCGATCCGGCCGGGCTGTCGTCGACCGCGCACGCGGTGCTGGCGCGCATCCGCGGCGGTTGATCCGTTCGTTGCGCCGGCTTTTCCCGGCGCGCTGCGCGACACCAAGCCGCACTGGTGCCATCCTGCGCGCGTGCTCCATCGCTTCGAGATCCGCCTCGCCGACGTCGACCGCGGCGTCTACACCGACCTCGACCTGCGTGTCGCGCGGCATCCGTCCGAGGACAATCCGTACTTGCTGACGCGCGTGCTCGCGTTCGCGCTCGAGCACAAGGACGGGCTCGCGTTCAACAAGGGTCTGAGCGAAGCGGACGAGCCGGCGCTGTGGGTGAAGAGCGGCGACGGGCGCATCGTCGACTGGATCGAGGTCGGTTCGCCGGCGCCCGATCGCCTGCACCGCGCGTCGAAGGCGTGCCAACGCGTCGTCGTCTGGTGCCATCGCCGCCCGGACCTGCTGCAGCAGCGCTGCGCCAAGGAGAAGGTGCACAAGGCCGAGCAGATCCAGGTGGTCAAGGTGCCGGGCGAGCTGCTGGCCGCGCTCGAACCGAAGCTCGACCGCAACAACCGCTGGGACCTGTCGCGCCTCGAGGGCCGCGTCACCGTCGTCGTCGACGGCGAAGCGATCGAAGCCGCGATCGACAGCGTGCCGCTGTCGCCGGCACCGGAGTGACCATGACGAAGAACCCAGAACGCGAGGCGATGCGAGCCCTGGTCGAGCAGCAGCAGCACGCCGTGCTGTGCACCGCGCACACCGGGCTCGGCGGGTGGCCGTTCGGCTCGATCGTGCCGTACGCGCTGCAGCCGAACGGCGACGCGCTGGTGTTCGTCTCCGACATCGCCGAGCACACGCGCAACCTGCGCCGCGACGCACGCGCGAGCCTGTTCGTCGCCGATCCGGCGGCGGCGGCGCGGCCGCAGGCCGGCGCGCGCGTGACGCTGCTGGTGCGCGCCTGCCGCCCGGCCGACGCCGAGGTGGCGGCAGCCGAGGCCTGCTACTTCGCGCGCTTTCCGTCGGCGGCGAGCATGCGCGAGGCGCACGGCTTCCACGTGCTGCGGCTCGAGGTCGACCAGGTGCGCTGGATCGGCGGCTACGGCGCGATGGGCTGGTTCGATCGTGCGACGTGGAGCGGCGAAGCCGATCCGCTGGCCGCGCACGCCGCCGACATCGTCGCGCACATGAACGAAGACCACGCCGACGCCATCGTCGAGCTGGTGGCGTGGTGCGGCGGCGTCGCGGCGGGGCGTGCGCGCGTGACCGGCGTCGATCGCGGCGGTTTCTTCGCCACCGCCGACGGCCGCGATGGCGAGGAGCACGAGGTGCGCTTGCCGTTCCCGGTGGCGTGCACGTCGCCCGACGCGGTGCGGCACGCGACGATCGCCTTGCTGCACGCGGCGCGGCGCGCGCGCGGCGGCTGAACGCGCGGCGCCGGCTGGGCGATCAGCGCGCCAGCACCTGCTGCACCGTCGCCAGCAGTTCGTTCGCGGTGAACGGCTTCTGCAGCAGCTCGGCGCGCGCGAGGCCGACGTCGCTGCGCAGCTCGTCGTCGGCGAGGTAGCCGCTGACGAACAAGACCTTCAGCTGCGGTCGTTGCGCGCACAGGCGTTCGGCGACGGCGCGCCCGCTGAGCCCGGGCATCATCACGTCGGTGACCAGCATCTCGAAATCGCCGCCGGCGGCGGCGAGCTCGAGTGCGCGTTCGCCCGACTCGGCGACCAGCAGCTCGTGGCCGTGCACGCGCAGGATGCGGGCCGCGAGCTCGCGGTTGGCGTCGTCGTCCTCGACCAGCAGGATGCGCGCGCGCCGCACCTGGCTCGCCGGCGGCGGTGGTGGCGCCGGGAGCTCGGCGATCGCGGCGACGCGCGGCAGCAGCACGTCGAAGCAGGCACCGGCGCCGGGCGCGCTCTGCACGGCGATGTTGCCGCCGGCGCGGGTGACGATGCCGTAGACGGTGGCGAGGCCGAGGCCCGAGCCCTTGCCCGGTTCCTTGGTGGTGAAGAACGGTTCGAACAGGCGCGCCTGCACGCGCTCGTCCATGCCGACGCCGGTGTCGCGCACCCGCAGCAGCACGTGGCTCTCGTCCTGGGCCCGGACCGCGATGTGCAGCGTGCCACCCTGCGGCATCGCGTCGCGCGCGTTGACGGCGAGGTTCAGCAGCACCTGCTGGAACTGCACCTTGTCGGTGTGCACGTGGCAGCCGCGCTGCGTGGCGACGTCGAGGCGCACTTCGGCGCCGACCAGCTGGCGCAGCATCGGCGTGGTGTCCTCGACCAGCACCGCCGGATCGAAGGTCTCCGCGCGCACGACCTGCTTCTTGCCGAACGCGAGGAGCTGCTCGGTCAGTCGCGCGCCGCGCAGCGCCGCCTTCTGGATCTGCGCGCCGAGTTCGCGCCCCGGGTGCTCGGGCGGCAGTTCGGCGTCGATCGCTTCGGCGAAGCCGAGCACCGCGGTCAGGATGTTGTTGAAGTCGTGCGCGACGCCGCCGGCGAGCATGCCGACGGCCTCGAGCTTCTGCGACTGCCGCAGCTGGTCCTCGAGCAGGCGGCGCGTGCGTTCGGCGGCGACGCGTTCGGCCACGTCCCAGGTGAACACGACCACGGCCTCGATCGCGCCGCTCGGCGCGAACACCGGGAACAGCACGTTGTCGAACCAGGTGGTGCCGGTGCGGTCGCCCCAGCGGCGGTAGTCGTCGCGTTCGAAGTCGACCTCGACGCGCAGGATCGACGTCGACTCGCCGCGCCGGCAGCGTTCGAACGCGGCGGCGAGCCCGGTGGCGCGCGCCTGCTCGTCGCCGAGCAGGTTGTAGGTGCCGACGAAGCCGTCGCCGTCCGGCAGGCCGAGCACGCGCTGCATCGCCTGGTTGAGGCGCAGCGAGGTGCCGTCGGGGCGGAAGATCTGGATGCCGATCGGGCTGCCTTCGAGCACCGCGGTGAGGAAGCGTTCGCGTTCGCGCACGCGCGCCTCGGCGGCGGTGCGCGCGATCGCCTCGAGGGCGACCGCCAGCTGGCTGCTGACCGCGCAGGCGAAGTCGATCTCGTCGCGGCGCCACGTGTGCGGGCGCTGCACGTGCTCGAGGCAGAGCGTGCCGTGGTTGCGGCCGCCGTAGCGGATCACCGCTTCGAGGCGCGAGCTGATGCCCTGACGCAGCAGGTGCGCCTCGGCGAGGCGCGCGGTGCGCGGATCGGTGCGCACGTCGTCGATGTCGAGGTAGAGGCGGTCGTGCAACGCCGCGAAGGTGCCGGGGAACTCGGCCTCGGTCAGCACGGTGCCCGCGGCGTGGCGATCGCTCGCGCGGTCGTAGCTGTCGTCGCAGACCAGCGTGCGGCCGTCGTCGGCGAAGCGCCAGAACGACACGCGCGCGCAGTCGTGCACCGCCGCGAGCCGTTCGGTCAGCGAGTGCACCAGGTCGCGGATGTCGCCGCTGGCGGTCGGCTGGTTGGTCAGCCACGACAGCAGGCGTTGGCGCTGCTGCTCGTAGGCGAGCTGGGCGCGCGTGCGGGCCTCGGCAGCGCGGCGTTCGGTGACGTCCTGCACGAAGCCGAGCATGCGCACCGGGCGATCTTCGTGGTCGCGCAGCACGGTGCCGGTGCCGGTGAACATGCGCACGCTGCCGTCGGGCCGCACGACGCGGGCTTCGTGCTGGTAGCGGCGACGTTCGCGCATCGACGCGGCGACCTCCGCTTCGAGCCCGGCGAGGTCGTCGGGGTGGATGCGTTCGCGGAAGTGCGCGTAGGTGACCACGAAGTCGGCGTCGGCGGGATAGCCGAACAGCTCGTAGTGGAACGCCGACCAGGTGATCGTGCCGCCCAGCATGTCCCAGTCGAACATGCCGAGCTGGCCGGCGTCGATCGCGAGGCGCAGGCGCTCGCTGTTCTCGCGCATCGCCGCGGCCTCGCGCTGGCGGCTGCTGATGTCGCGGTCGATGGCGAGGATCGCCGGCCGGCCCTGCCACGACAGCCGGCACGCGCGCGCCTCGATCGGCAGCAGGCTGCCGTCCTTGCGCCGGTGCCAACCTTCGAACGTCACCGTCTCGCCGCGGCGCACGCGTTCGAGGCGATCGTTCGCGTGCTCGGCGGTCTGCGGTGCGTCGAGGGTGTCGACGATCGAGCGGCCGAGCAGTTCGTGCTCCTCGTAGCCGTAGTTCGCCGCCGCCGCGCGATTGAGGTACAGGATGCGCCCCGCTTCGTCGCCGTCGAGGCCGAGCACGAACACGGGATCGGGGATGTGGTCGGCCAGCGTGCGGAACTGCTGCTCGCGCTCGACCAGTTCGGCGGTCGCACGGTCGAGCTCGGTGACGTCGCGCAACACGGAGAGGTGCAGGCCGGGGCGGATGTTGGTGACGGCGCGATACTCGAACGTGCGCAACACGCCGCCCGCCGCACACAGCCGCACGCGGCCCTCGGCGTGGTCGCGGGCGAGGAACGCGGGCCACGTCTGCAGCACGCGTTCGCGGTACTCGTTCGGCACCAGGTCGGCGACGGTCCGTTGGCACAGTTCTTCGCGCGACAGGCCGAACGCGGCGCATGCCGCCGGATTGGCGTCGACGTAGCGCGCGTCGTCGTCGGCGAGCAGCATCGGCTCCAGCGCCGCCTCGAACACGGCTGCGAGGCGCTGCGCCGGGCTGCCGTTCGTCATCGACGCCGACCGCTCGTCGGGGTGGTGCCAGCTCAGCAAGGCACGGTTCGGCTCACCGACGCGCGGCGGCAGCGGCTGCAGGCGCACGATGGCCGGCGCACCGCCGGTGCCGTGCCAGCGACCGGGCCGCCCGGCGTCGACGGCCTGCAGCACTTCGGCGACGTCGGTGCTGTCGAGTCCGAGGCTCTGCAGCAGATCCTGCAAGCCGTCTGCGGCCAGACCGCCGCTGCTCCGCCATGCCGCAGCATTGGCGAACACGATGGTCGCGGTCGTGGCGTGGACGTGCAGCAGCGCGGCCGGCAGATCGATGGCGTCGATCACGGCGCGTTGGCTGACGTCGACCGTTCCCGGACGGGGGAGTTCGGGTCGCTCGTCCATGGGCAGAAGTCCCGGGTCGCAGGATACGGGCCTCGGCGTCTCTACGCGCGGTGGGGGCTGCGAAAGTCGAAGTTGGCGGCCCGATGACGCGGCCGTGGCGGGGCTCGGTGCGGCTTCTGGTCAGATCGTGATCAGGTAGCCGAAGTGCCCCATGGCGGTCAGCACCAGGGTGTCGCGCAACACCGAGCCGTGCGGGCTGGAGCAGCGCCAGCGGTGGTGGCTGCCGCGGCGTCCGAGATCCTCGATGCGTCCTTCGTCTTCGCTGTCCACGAGTTCGGTCAGCTGGCCCGCGGCTTCGGGCCAACACAATTCGAACCGGGTTCCCGTGCGATCGGCGACCGTCCAGGTGCGGGTCGTCGCTTCGAAGACGACCCAGCCGGCGTCCGCGCCGAGTTCGACTTCGTGCATCAGCGTCGCCGCGATGTCGCCGTGTGGGCGCGACAGTGCGAGCTCCAGCAGGGCCGCGGAGTCGGCGACGACGAGGAAGCGATCGCCGAAGACAGCGCTCCAGGTCGCGGGCGACGTCTGGCCGAGCCCGACCTGGTGTTCGCCGCGCACTCGCACCGTTCGACCGGCGATCGTTCCCTGCGGTTCGCCGAGTGCTTCGAACTCCTCCCGCGGAACGCCAGCCGCTCCGTAGTCGGCGATGGTGACGCCTTCGAACCACTGCCTGCGCGACAGGACCGTCGACCAGGCGGAGTTCGCATCGACCTGGTCCGGCTCTGGCACGTTCGCGGCGCGTCCGCATCGGACCTCGAGCAGCCTCTTAGACGTTCGCTTCGCCCCGGGCGCCACGATCTCGCAGTCGGTCAGCATGAGCCGATCCATGCCCGGCGGTACGAAGGCCAGTGCATCGGCGAAGCGGCCGACGAACGGATGCTGCAGGTGCGGCGTCGGTGCGCTCGTGCATGCGACCAGCAACAGGCCCAGGGCTGCGCAAGGAGAAGTCCGCATGGCCTCGTCGAAGGTGGCGCGACTCCTCATGCCGCTCCTCGGCTCGTCACCGTTCGCCGGCCGATCGCGAGGCTGCCCGCCAGCACGCCGCCGACGATGGTGAACGGCACCCAGAAGCCGATCTGGGCGATCCCGGCGCTGAACAGCGTTTCGCCGATGCCTTCCCGTTCGATGCCCATCGGCCCGAACTTCGTGTAGTGCGTGTTCCATCCCATGTGCTTGCCGAGCCACGTCATTGCCAGCACGGTGCCGCGCGCCAGCAGGCCGTATACGAGCAGCTGCCGCGCCAAGGCCGGCCACACGGCGAACATCGCGGCGCCGGCGATCCCGGCGACGGCAATGGCACGCAGCACGGCGGCGCGCAGCAGTGCGAACGTCGCGTCGTTCGGCTCGGCCTTGGCGAGCGGTGCGAAGCCGCTGATGGCCACGCCCAGCATCGTCAGCAGCGCGAGCAGCGACCACAGCCACGCGCGGCGCGTTCGTGGTGGGTGTCCGTCTTCGGCCAGGCGGCGGCCGAACCAGGCGCCGCAGACGAACACGAGCCAGGTGATGCCGAGCGGCAGGAAGCGACCGCCGGACGCGTTCGTGGCCCAGCCGGCGACTTCGCCCCAGAGGCGCAGGAGGGAGATGGCGAGCGTCAGCAGGAAGGCGAGCAGGAGCGGGCGGGCGAACGGGCGGGCCGGCGGCATGGTGTCGAGGGTAGTGGAAGGGTCGTGGGCCGTGGGTGGCGATGCCGCGGAGCGGAGTTAGGTGGTTGTGCCGAAAGGCGGTGATGGTGGGGGCGGGAGCGTGGGGAGCTGGGGTTGCAGGTGGGGGGCGCGGGGTTAGGCTGCGGGGAACGAGGAGTGTCGGCGTTCGACGCTTCCCTCGAACATGTGTTGGGCAGGCACACCATGATCTTGCCATTACTGACGATTGCTGTAGCCACGCTTGCGTTCCTGGCAGCGGGCGTCGACATCCGATTGTGCCTGCTCTCCGTGGCCCTGTTCCCTGTCGCGGCTGGCGTAAGCTTGGCTTGGTCTGGGCGCAATCACTCGCAGTCGTTCGGATCCGATGCCCGGCTGATTCTCGCGGTTTCGCTAGCGTTCGCCGCGACTTGGCTGGGTTTGGCGTTCAACACCGAGTCCTTCGACTGGAGCCATCCGCAGCGACACGAGGCTTGGCGGCAAATGCACGGCGCGAGCACCCACCACTACATCACGGGCATGGTTGGCGGGTTTCCGCTTCAAGCGATCGAGGGGCATGGTGGCGGCGGTGCGCCTGAGTTCCTGCCCGCCGGCAAGGGGCTCGGAGCACTGGTCGCCAACTTCTGGTTGCTCATCGCGGCGTGTTCAGTTCTCTCCTACCTTGTTCCGAGGCGTGCCGCCATGCGCGCTGCCTGGACCGTCGCACTTACGGCGCCGTTGTGCGGCTTTCTCGGGTTCCGAGTCCTTCTGATCATGCTGGATTGAGCGCGGGCTGACGCGTGGCAAGATGCTGCCCAACACGACCTTGGAGCCGACGAGCGCCGCAGCGGCGCTCGCGGCTCAAGGTCAAAGACGTTAGCCGGACCAACCGTGTCACCCGAGGAGCTCCAGCAACGACTACGTGAGTGGCCCGGGACGCCGGAGCCCGAGCTTCGGAGGCTCTCGCCAGACAAGCAATTCGCAATGCTGTGGCCACTTGCAACCTCATCGCAGAGTCACGCTCCGGCTTACCCGGCGGCGGTGCTTTTGCACCGACTCAATCCACCATGCTTGCTGAGTTGCACGGATGCCGTGGCGGCACTGCTCCCGGACTGGGACATCAGCATCGAGGAGGTGCCGTGGTACCTGGTGGCGCAGTTCGGGCGAGCACACGTGACTTCCTCGGCGGAGGGCTTGGCCAGCACCCGAGTCTCTGGTGTCGAGAGTCGGATACTCTCGGTTGTGGTCTACTGGGCGATGCTGGCTGAGGAGCCGGCTAACTCGGCGCAGCAGCCGACGCGCCCAGAGGCGCGCGGCTGAGCGCCACAGACGTTGGATCGGCATGATCACGCGCACTGAGTTTGCGAGGATGCGGCTGCACGAGTTCGTTGCCGACGTCGAGCCGCTGTCGGGCTGGGAGTTCATGGGGCGCACTTGGATCGGCGAGGCGGACGGGTTCACGGAGTGGCCTCGGCCGGAGGACTCGGTGGATCAGCTCGGCTCCTTGTCTATGGCTCTGGATGATCTGCCCGAGAGCGTGTCCAGAGCAGTCTTTGAGCGCCTGGAGCTCGCATTGGCGCCTGGGATGACGTTGTCCGAGGTGGAGGCTGTGTTGGGGCCGCCGGTGTCCACGGCCCAGTTCTGCGACGACCGGCTCACGCACGACTTCGAGGTAGGCACGGCTGACCGATACTCGGTGCGCTGCACGATCAAGTCCGAAGGTGGCTTGGTCTATGTCGTTGTGATGGCACTGCCGGTGTAGGATGCGGCCCAACTTGACGCAGGAGCCGACGCGCGCCGCCAAGTCGGTGCTGCGGCTCAAGGTCGAAGACGTTAGGACCACCATGGACGATTCCGCTCTTGCGGCCGACATTCTTCTGGAGCTTCGCGATCGCGTGGCCGCCGGTGGCGAGGGTTCGTTGTATGGCGACAAGGACGAGGCTCTGCGCGACCTAGACCGCTTGATTCAATCTCCGTCGGCTGGAGCTATTCAAGGCCTCCTGGCGCCTACTGCCAACCTTCAGGAGCTTTCTATGGAGTGGGGTTGGGGTGCGGAGTTCAACATCCTTGCGGCGCGATTGGAGAAGGCGCTTGGGATTGCCTGAGCATTTCCTTGCCCTTCAGTGGGTGGTCTTGACTAATCGCTCAAGCGGACCAGTCAATCGCTTCGCGATGGATGTGGCCGCTCAGCTCCAGCTTTGGACAGGCGGAGGATGCCGATGAGTGGATTGGACCATTTCTCCCTTGGGCAGTTCGTTGTGCTCGATGGTCTCCCTGCCGTAGTCGTCGGCTTGCCAGGCGGACACGGTGTCCCGACCCCCGAGGACCACCTCGCTCTCTGGTTCGGTGCCCCCCAGGTCGAGAGAGCATCGCAAGGTGGGCCAGGCGACCCCGTTCCTGAAGTTTGGACAGTGCCGGCCGAGGATTGTAGACCTTGTCGGCCACCGGGTATCCGACATTGACGAATCGCTGTCCAACAAGCCCATGCAGCCGGCCAGCGCCCCAGGCGGCGCCGGCGGCTGATGGTCGAAGACGTTGAGTGGCCGAGGTAGGCGATGCGAGTAGCTGATCGACGGACGGTGCCTTCATGGAGGGTGGCGCTTGCCCTTGCAATCCCGCTTGCAGTGGCCTTGGGCGTGTGGTTCTCGCTGGGAGATTGGCTCTCCGTGGATGTCTCTCCTCCTCCAGCGAAGGCAGCGCAGCAGCCAAGCAAGTCGAGCGACCAGGATGTGCCCAGACCGCTCGCGGCGTCTCCATCGGAGCCAGTGCTTCAGCGGACTGAAGCAGGAGCACCGAGCGATTTCTCGGTTGTGCCGAAGGAGGCCGCGCCTGTCAGGGAGATGCTGCGAGCGGTTCGAGACCACGACCTCGTCGCCCTTCGTGACCTCTACTCCGCGTCCGTTCAGCGGCGCATCCAGAAGAAGGGGTGGGGCAAGTACGCCACCGACATGGTCGCGATCATGACGCAGCTTTTCGGGGGCGTGGATCCAACTGCCTATGGGTACAGTTTTCTTGGCAACGCCGAGAGGGGTGTGGTCAGGTTTCATCGGTCTGACCACGGGGCGGCACCTAGCGAGATCCGCGTAGTGTGCGTTGGCGATCGCTGGCTGATAGACGAATGGTAGAGCAGGGTGCGAGCCTGTCTGGACCGAGTAGAATCGGCGCCCAACAAGACCTTGGAGCCGACGGGCGCCGCAGCGGCGCTCGGGCCTGATGGTCAAAGACGTTGAACGGCCAGATGCCCTGTCCCTACTGCGGAGCACTTCACATTTGGGGCCTCTTGCGCCGCCCCCTTGCCGAGGGCGAGATTGCGCATGGCTGTCGTCTTCCCGTTCCTGGCTCGCGAGTCCGATGTCGATCGTGCAGCAAGTTCTTCCGGTTCCTCGAGGAGGACTCTGGGTATCGCTTGGCCGAGGCGAGTCAGGTGCGGTGGTTTCACTTCTGGCGCTGGCTGTAGGGCGCTTGGCAGGTAGGCTGCCGCCCAACTCGGCACAGGCGCCGGCGATCGCCCCCAAGCGAGCGATGGCGGTCCCATCGCCAAAGAGGTTGGCTCGACCTGGCCCCCGCTGGCATGAAAAAGATTCTCCTGGTTGCGGCGTTCGTGGCGCTGGAGGTCTTGGCCGCGCTCTACCTATCGATCCTCGCGTTCGTCCTTTCTGGTTGGCTGGTCAGCGATCACGTTGCCCTTGAGATGTCTGACGCTGATTGGCTGCTTGCTGGATGTGTGCGTTTCGCAGAGTGGTGTTTGGTGGCGGCCGTTTTCTCGGTCGTCCTCGCATGGATGCATCGGCGCCTCGGGGTGGCAGCGGGATCGAGGATCTTCCGGTGGCTGCCATTCGCCTGGTTCATGCTCATCGTGATCGCCAGCGGATTCGGTGCCTCGAAGCTTGTCGTCGAGAGGCCCTACATGTAGGAGAGTCGGGCTAGAAGAACGGGCCGACAAGGCCTTGGAGCCGGCGAGCGCCGCATCGGCACTCGCGACTCAGAAAGAAGGACGTTGTATTTGCATGCCTGCTACTGATCGTCAGACCCATCAAGACGGTGATGCGTCCCTTGTCGTCTTGACGGCTATCCTGGATGCCCTTCAGTCCGAGCGAGTCGAATCTGCCAAGCGATGGGCCAAGGTGGACAAGTTCATGCGGGCAACTCGTCGGCAGCTGCTTGGATTGGGTCTTCTTCTGGCCAACATCGTATTCATGGTCATCGCCTCGTGGAGCTTTGTCCGGTAGCGATGGCATGCATGCATCTTCACCATCCAACATGCTCCTTGAGCCGCTGAACGACGCAGCAGCGCTCACACTCCAGGCGAAGACGTTGGGCGCGCGCGATACGAGATCCTGATGAAGACGATCTGCAATCTGCTGATGGTGTGTGCAGCACTTCCCATGGCATTCGTAGGCCTCATGAGCTTGATCCAGTTTCCAAAGGCGGAGTACGACCTCCGGCTCGTGGTTGGTGCGGTGATCTTCAGCGGGGCATTGATCGGGCGATGCATCCTCGAGCTCGATAAGCGATAGCTGTCCGATGCCGAGATCGGCGCTCGAGTCGACGGCCGCCCCAGTGGGCCTCCATCCGAGCGTCCCTGACCTGGGCGAGGCGGATATCCAATGACATATGGCATCGTAGTCGTCGGGCTGGTGGCAGCGTGGGTGTTGTGGCGCTCCACGTCCGTGGCGCGGGGTGCGCGATGGAGAGATCTTTCCGGATGCCGCTTGGCCACTGGGCAGGGCCAGATTGGTTGCTCGGATTCGCCGGGCCCTACCTTCAGGAAGACACGCCCTTCGGAGGACCTGCAGGATCATTCTCCAGGGCGGGGGACAGGGCCGGGACCACGAGTCCCCGGGACCTGGTGAACTGGTTTGTCGGCCTCGTGCTCGGCGGGGATGCCCAACCAGCAGCGGAGGCTGACGAGCGCCACAGCGGCGATCGTGACGCATTGCCGAAGACTTCGGGCAGGTAGCCGGTGGCCGCAGACTCCCCCGGGGGTCGAAGGGAGATGTCGACGTTCGGGCCTCTGTCGCGCCGTCGCGCCGGAGACTGGCTGGAAGATCGGTCTTCAGTCGCCGTCTCTGCACGCCTTCCCGCCGAACCCGCCATGCTCCGCTCCAACCTACTCGTCTCCATCCTCCTGTCGGTAGCGCTCGCGTCTTGCGCCAGTTCGCCGCCGAGTCCTGCGCCAGCGACCTCGCCCGGTTACGACCTGCGCATCGACGGCGACGCGGTCTCGCTCGCCATCTCGCGCGGCCTGTCCGTTCCCGAGTTCCTGCAGCTCGCGCAGCAGGTGACGAACGCGCGCTACGTCTACCAGCAGGACCAGCTGGCCGGCGTCGGCTCGGTGACGCTGATGGGCGAGATCCGCTGCCGGCGCGCCGAGTTCCACGACTTCGTCGGCAAGATGCTGAACGTCCACGGGCTGCGTGCCGAGCCGCGGGGTTCTGGCGACACGCAGTATGTGGAGATCGTCGTGGGCGCCAAGGGGTAGTCGGCGCCGATGCGGAATGCTGAAAGGCAGGCGCACGGCGGCAAGACCGCGACGCGGATTCGTCTCGCCGGACTCGTAGGCTCGGCGGCGTTGGTCGGCGCGTTCTGGGTCTACTTCTGCGTCACCTTCGTCCCCCCGGGGGAGTGGATGCGTGTCCCGATCTCTATGGGACTCCTGCTCACGTGGGTTGGCTCTGTGCCGTTGGAGCGCAGCGACTCTCCGGAGCGTCTGCGTCGCATCGGCCGCGTGACGATGCTGGTCACCATGCCGACGATCTACGTCGTGCTCGGTTTGCATCAGATGCTCTGGTCGGATCGGCCGTGGTAGCAGCGCCTCCGGCGTAGCCTTTCTCCAGGTAGGATCCTGCACGCTCTCCCGGCGTTTGCGTGATCGAGCCGTTCCCAGTCGCCCCCGGTGTTGCGTGACTCCAGACTCGAAGCGAGAAGAGATCGACGCACTCGTGCGCAAGCACGCCGCGATCCAAGGCCCGCTGTCGGAGCAGACCGATCTGTGCGGTGAGCACGGGATGTGCGTCTTCGATCTCGAGGACTTGCTGGAAGAGTTCGCCGAGCGGTTCGCCGTCGACCTGTCCGGGTATCTCTGGTACTTCCACTCCGACGAAGAAGGCGTCAGCCCAGGCCGCTGGTTCTTCCCCGCGCCGCAGGACCGCGTGACCAGGATTCCGCTCCAGCTCGGACTTCTCTACCGCGCAGCGGAACTGGGCCGGTGGCCCGTCGAGTACCCCGAACATTCCCTGCCCGCGCGCCGGTGGGACACCGTGATCAACCAGTGTTTGGTTGCCGCGATCGTGCTGTCCCTGGTCTGGCGCCTTGTCGAGTGACTGGCTCGAGCTCTACTCTGATCGCGCGTTCGTGGTCCCACGACCTCGGCGCCATGGAGAGCCAATGAACCACCCGTCGCGCTTCGTTCCTGCCGCGTTCCTGGCCGTGCTCGCCGCCTGTGTCGCAGCGCCGCCGCAGCCCGTCGCCTTCGAATCCGGCGCGGTCGAGTTCCACGCCGGGGACGAGATCGTCGTCGACGAAGTGCTGTCGAGCCGCGGCCGGATCGAGCCGGGCGCGCTGCTGACCGTTCGCGGTCGCTACCGGCTGGCGTCGCGGGACTCCGGCACGCTCTACCTCGGGACGACCGTCGAAGGCGATGGCGCGGTGGCAGGCGAAGAGCGCGCGGGCAGCTGCATCGTGGCGCGGGGCGAAGGCACGTTCGAACTGCAGCATCGCGTGCCAGCACCGGGCCATCCGCACGTCACCTTCTACGACGTGCGCTCGGGTGCGCCGTTCGGCGGCCGCTACTTCGGGAACGGCCCGAGCCTGCTGCTGGCCAAGAACTGGTCGTATGCGCACTGACGCGAGCGGGAGAGCAGGCCGCAATGTGGGTGGGACGAGCGAGTCCGTGCCGCGGAGGCTCGTCTGGGGAGCTTGGCTGCTCGTGGCTGTGCCTCTGCTGTTCCTCGTCTACTTGTTCTTCGTCAAGGGCACTCCTGACCGTGTCGTGTCCAACCCGCGTAGGCTGCCCAACATGGCATTCACTCCAGACCAGGTGATCAGAGGCAAACCGGGCGACAAACTCTTCCTCGCCTCCCAGCCAGAAGGAGTAACGGTGGCCGTGGTCTTCGAGGACGACGGCGAGACCGGGTATTTCTATGCGTGCGAGACCACGAGCGGGCCGATCCTCGACGCGCTGCAGGTCTACGACGTCGCGGCGGTGAGCGACCGCGATCGTGAGGCCGAGTTCCAGATCGGATGGTCCGCGTCCGGTCGACAGGCGATCCTGTTGATCAACGCACACCCTCATGCAGTCTTCGACTTCGAGGTCCGGAGAGGATGGTGTCGCAGTGGCTTCCCGCCTCCCGGGGGAGAATGGTCGGTCGAGGGCCATGGCTGGGACGATGCTTGCCTCGCAGCCTTTCGATGAACGAGGCCGTCTGGTCGCAGTCGAACGTTCGACCCTTGCGGAGAGCGCGATGAGTGAGAAGTGGGAGTACAAAGTCGTCCACGTCAGCGCCGAGCGCTGGACGGGCACCGGTTTGCCAGCCGACCTCAACCAGCGTTTCGACGAGTTCGGCGCGCAGGGCTGGGAGCTGGTGGCGTGCGTGCCCATCACCCGCGGATCCTTCTTTCCCTGGGGCGGATCCACGACCGTGGGTGTGCTTGCCACCTTCAAGCGCCGCGTCGGCTCCTGACTCGCGATGCGTTCGCCGCCAGCGCATATCGATGGGATGCAGGTCGTGCTCTGGTCGCCGATCGACGAACGCCATCACGTCGCGAGCGACGGGCGGCGCAACCTTGCGAACGGGTTCCCAGCGCCCTCCGGCTTGGTGATCTGCCGCGAATCGGACGCGTCGTTCTTCCTGTTCCGGTGCGATGCCGACTGGTCGCCGGTCACGGACACCAGGCACGAGAGCTGCGATGCCGCTCGCGCTCAGGCGGAGTTCGAGTTCCCCGAGGTTGCTAGAAGCGGTTTCACAAAGCCCGCATGGTGACGAGGACGCAGGCGACGTGAAC
>ERZ1066117.186-NODE-186-length-62199-cov-42.567150_pt1 | contig 62199 bp, 51 predicted proteins | sample MGYA00382764_ERZ1066117 | MGnify/ENA primary metagenome ERZ1066117 (study PRJEB33369, sample SAMEA5778347) | biofilm metagenome | biome: Industrial cooling water; feature: Water cooling tower basin; material: Biofilm | place: United Arab Emirates | collected...
GGCGGCGCAGTGGGACGCCGGCGGGGCGGAGCCCATGGCGCGCGCGCAGGCGGCGCTTTCTCGCACTCGAAACATGTCTCTTAAAACATGTCCTTCGCGCCTCCACGAGCGTGTGCACGCGAGCCGCCGAGCACGGCCATGGGGGGGGAGCCCGCCGGAAGCGAGGGCCCCGCGGAGCCGCCCCGGGGACGCGCCCACCAGACATCTCGGGCCCCGCGTCCCCCGGCGCGGAGTCAACCCGCCCGGGTACCCCTCCGACGCACCGAGTACCCCGCGTCCCCGGAGCGGAGTCAACCCGCCCGGGTACCCCTCCGACACACCGAGGGCCCCGCGCCCCCCGGAGCGGAGTCAACCCGCCCGGGTACCCTCCGACGCCCCCGTCCGGGCCCTCTCAGGCCCCGCCGGCCCCCGTCGTCCCCGCGCCCGCCGGCGGCGCCCCCTGCTTGCCCGTCGGCAAGATCGCGGCCTTCTGCGCCTCGGTCAGCGGCTCGTTCAAGATCACCGAGATCTTGCTGCGCGCCCAGTCGTCGCCGACGACCGTCATCTCGACCCGGTACTGCAGCCCGCCGAGCTTCAGGCGCGCGCGGTCGTTGAACCACGCCCACCGCCGGACGTCGTCGGCCGGCATGTCGACCTTCGGCGGCTCCGGCAGCTCGAGCCCGATCGCCGCCAGCAGCGGCGCCGGGTCGACCGGCCCCGCGCCCTTCTTCCAGCCCTCGAACCCGAGCGACGTCGCCACCCCGTCCTCGTACTCGACCGCGACCCCGGCGAACGTCCCGGTCGGGTCGGCGTAGCGCTGGGTCGCGTACTGGCAGCGGAACCACACCCGCTCGGGCACGAACCGGACGCAACTCGTGCGCGCCATCCCCTTGCCGGGCGGCTCGCCGAGCCTCGACTGCACCACCTGCACCGACTGCCCGAGCAGCGACGGCAGCGGCAGCGGCACGTCCTCGCGCACCGTCGCCGGCGTCGTCGACGGCTCGGGCCGCGGCGCGGCCTCCTGCTTGCCCGGCTCTGCCTTCGCGGGCGCCGGCTTGTCGGCGGCCGGCTGCGAGCACGCGAGCACCCCGAGCGCGCACACGATCGAGAACAGGCCTTGAACTTTCGTCACCGCGGCATGATACGCTCTGTTTCGCGCGAGCCTGGCGAAATTGGTAGACGCGCTGGATTTAGGTTCCAGTACCCTCGGGTGTGTCGGTTCGAGTCCGACGGCTCGCACCCCGCTGCGTCGAACCCGGCGTCGCTTGAACGGGGGGGATCTGCGCTATATGCCGCGCCGCTCGCGGGCCGCGAATTCTTCGCGCCTTGACGTAGCGTCACCTTTGAAGGTACCCACCCGACCGTGATCGGCACCATCCTCCGGCGCATCACCGTGCACACCCTGGACCGCGTCGTCGAGCGCGGCGAGGCCTCGGAGCACGCTCCAGTCCGCCTCGCCGCCGCCGGCCTCGACCGCGTCCGCCGCCTCGTCGGCCTCGACCGGATCGACGTCCGCCTCGAGATCCCGCGCTGGGACGGCTCGACCCCCGACCAGCCGATGTGGCAGAGCGACCGCGAGAAGCTGCGCAAGTGGCAGATCGACCGCGGGATCGTCAAGCCCGAGAAGTCGGCCGAGTCCAGGCCGGCCGAGCCGCTGCTGGTGATCTACTTCAAGCGCGGCTGCCCGTACTGCCGCGCCGCCCTCGACCTCGCGCGCGAGCAGAACATCCTCGTCAAGGCGATCGACTACACCGAGAACGACGACCTGCGAAAGTCGATCCGCACCCGCACCGGCCACAAGACGACCCCGCACGTGTTCGTCCGCGACCGCTTCATCGGCGGCTACGACCAGCTGCGCGAGCTGCACGAGTCCGGGCGCCTCGCCAAGATCCTCGCCGACCCGAAGGCCCCGATCCCCGAGCTCGCCCGCCCGGCCGGCGCGATCTCGACCGCCGACGACGACGACGACGACGATCACGACCACGACCACGACGAGGCGCCGGCCGCGGCCAAGCCCGCCGCGGCCCCCGCCGCGGCGAGCAGCGCCCCGCTGATCCAATTGAAGAAGCCGGCCAAGAAGCTGCCGGTGCTCCACCCCGAGCGCTCGCCGTTCGAGGCGCTGCTGTTCGACGAGCACGACGCCGCCTCCGCCGAGCGCCTCGACGGCGACGCCCTGATCGCCCGCGTCCGCGAGGTCCTCGACGAGTGCCGCCCGCTCGTCCAGGCCGACGGCGGCGACATCGAGCTGCTCGACGTCCAGGACGACACCGTCGGCGTCAAGCTGACCGGCAACTGCATCGGCTGCCCGAGCTCTCAGGCGACGCTCAAGCAGGGGATCGAGCGCAAGCTGAAGCAGAAGATCCCGCAGATCAAGGGCATCCGCTCGCCGCAGCTCGCCCCCGCAAACTGAGTTTCACCCGGGCGCGTCCGGTTTTTCTCCGCGCCCCGGTTCGAGGTCCGTCACCCCCGCGAGGCGTGACGGTCTTTTTTTTGCCGTAAAGTGAAAAACGTGCGCTAGCTCTTTTAAGATTGACTGACACCCCTGTCACTGACGAGACTGTCAGCCAAGTTTAAACCGGCCCAGGATCGACCATGGCGACCACGACGACGACCCCGACCGCGCAACGCAGCTCCTTGCTCAACATCATCTCGCAGCCGCAGGTGCAGTCGCTCCTCGACGACGCGAAGCAGAAGTTCGCCCAGGAAGAGGGTGTGAGCTTCGGCTCGGTCAACATGCACTTCAAGAAGCCGTACGAGCACGCGTTCACGGCGCCGCAGCGGGCGCACACGACGCTGCTGTTCGGCGGCCTGACCTTCCGCCACGAGCACCTGCTCAAGGGCGTGTTCGAGTCGCTCGGCTACAAGACCGCCGTCGTGCCGACGCCGAACGTCAACGCGTTCCAGCTCGGCAAGGAGTACGGCAACAACGGCCAGTGCAACCCGACCTACTTCACGGTCGGCAACCTCGTGCAGTACCTCCAGCACCTGCGCGACGAGAAGGGCATGACGACGCAGGAGATCATCGACTCCCACGTCTTCCTGACCGCCGGCGCCTGCGGCCCGTGCCGCTTCGGCATGTACGAGGCCGAGTACCGGCTCGCCCTGCGCAACGCCGGGTTCGACGGCTTCCGCGTGATGCTGTTCCAGCAGAAGGGCGGCCTCAAGCAGGGCGACCTCGAGGCCGGCCTCAAGATGAACCTCGACTTCTTCGCCGGCATGGTCTCCGCCTTCAACTGCGGCGACATCCTGTCCGAGGTCGCCAACTGCATCCGCGCCTACGAGACCACCCCGGGCGCGACCGACAAGGCGATGGGCGAGAGCCTCGAGTTCATGTACCGCGTCATGCAGCGCAAGAAGCCCGTCGAGCTCTCGGGCACCACCCTCGGCGACCTGCTCAAGGGCAAGAACGCCAAGGCGTTCGACATCGCCGAGCAGGGCCTCAAGTTCCTCGACCTGCTGACCAGCGAGGACTACATCGAGCCGCTGCGCCACGTCGCCAGGAAGCTCGACGAGGTCGAGGTCGACCGCCTGCAGGCCAAGCCGGTCGTCAAGGTCACCGGCGAGTTCTGGGCCCAGACCACCGAGGGCGACGGCAACTTCAACATGTTCCGCTTCCTCCACTCGGAGGGCGCCGAGGTGATCACCGAGCCGATCGCCACCTGGCTCGCCTACATGCTGTGGCAGACCAAGATCAAGGCGCGCGACCGCCACGGCCTCGACGAGAAGAACGACGAGATCAAGTGGTACGAGCTGAAGAAGCGCGCCGCGGCCGAGGCGACCTACCTCAAGAAGCGCGCGATCGCCAAGGTCGCCGACACGATCTTCCGCCGCGAGTACAGCCGGATGGTCGAGGCGCTCGGCCACATCGCCCACGAGATCGTCGACATGGACGAGATGGAGCGCCTGGGCCACGAGTTCTACCACACGCGCTCCGAGGGCGGCGAGGGCCACCTCGAGGTCTCGAAGAACATCTACTACTCGCACAAGGGCCTCGCCCACATGGTGCTCAGCCTCAAGCCGTTCGGCTGCATGCCGAGCACCCAGTCCGACGGCGCCCAGTCGGCGGTCGTCAACCGCTACAAGGAGATGATCTTCCTGCCGATCGAGACCTCCGGCGAGGGCGAGATCAACGCCCACAGCCGCGTCCAGATGGCGCTCGGCGAGGCCAAGGCGAAGGCCAAGCGCGAGTTCGCCGAGGTCCTCCAGAGCACCGGCTACACCCTCGACGAGCTGCGCGCCTACGTCGACGCCCACCCGGAGATGAAGCGCCCGATGTACCAGTTCCCGCGCCAGAACCCGCGGGTCGTCGGCACCGGCGCCAACTTCGCCCTCCACGTCGCCGAGCGCATGCAGGCCGACGGCATCAAGCCGCGCCAGGTCCGCGCCGCCGCCGAGTGAGCCGATCCTGACCTGAACTTTCCGCCAGGTTTCCGCAAGACACAGGAGCTTCACGTGCAGCACAAGTACATCGTCGGCGTCGACCTCGGGTCGACCACCGTCAAGGCCATCGTCGTCGAGGCGGCGACGGACACGATCGTGTGGAAGGACTACCAGCGCCACGAGTCCAAGCAGGCCGAGCGGGCGCTCAAGATGTTCAAGGAGATCGAGGCGGCGGTGCCCGACCTCCGCGGCAGCGCGCGGATGTTCATCACCGGCTCCGGCGGCGCCGGGGTCGGCCGGTGGGTCGGCGCCAAGTTCGTGCAGGAGGTCAACGCCGTCTCGCTCGCGGTCGAGAAGCTCCACCCCGAGGTCAACTCGGTGATCGAGCTCGGCGGCCAGGACGCCAAGATCATCGTCTTCAAGCCCGACCCGGAGACCGGGCGCAAGAAGAAGATCCCGTCGATGAACGACAAGTGCGCCGGCGGGACCGGGGCGGTGATCGACAAGATCAACGCCAAGCTCAAGATCCCGCCCGACCTGCTGTGCCAGCAGACCTACAACGGCCACAAGCTGCACCCGGTCGCCGGCAAGTGCGGCGTGTTCGCCGAGACCGACGTCAACGGCCTGCAGAAGCTCGGCGTCCCCTCGCACGAGCTGATGGCCTCGCTGTTCGAGGCGATCGTCCAGCAGAACCTCTCCGTCCTGACGCGCGGCCACACCCTGATGCCGTACGTGCTGCTGCTCGGCGGCCCGAACACCTACATCAAGGGCATGGTCGAGGCGTGGAAGGCCAACATCCCGCCGATCTGGCGCGAGCGCGGCGTCGAGCTGCCGCCGTGCGACGACCCGGCCGACCTGATCATCGTCCCGCAGAACGCCCAGTACTACGCGGCGATCGGCGCGGTCGAGTTCGGCAAGGACGAGGACGACAAGGTCGGCGTCTACCAGGGCACCGACAAGCTCGAGTGGTACCTGACCGAGGGCCGCCTGCTCGAGAAGAAGAAGGCCGGCGCCGCCGGCCTGTCGAAGACCGACGCCGAGCTCGACGAGTTCCTCGGCAAGTACAAGCCGGCCAAGTTCGTCGCCCCGCCGTTCGAGCCCGGCCAGGACGTCCGCGTGTTCGTCGGCATCGACGGCGGCTCGACCTCGTCGAAGGCCGTCATGCTCGACGAGCAGGGCAACGTCGTCCGCAAGGTCTACCAGCTCTCGAAGGGCAACCCGATCGTCGACACCAAGGAGCTGCTCGCCGACCTCCGGCGTCAGGTCGAGGGCGCGGGCGCCAAGCTGACGATCCTCGGCGTCGGCACCACCGGCTACGCCAAGGACATCCTGCGCGACGTCCTCCGCGCCGACGCGGCGATCGTCGAGACCGTGGCGCACTGCGAGAGCGCGCTGCACTTCTACGACAACGTCGACGTCGTGTGCGACGTCGGCGGCCAGGACATCAAGATCATCATCCTCAAGAACGGCAAGGTCAAAGACTTCAAGCTGAACACCCAGTGCTCGGCCGGCAACGGCTACTTCCTGCAGAGCACCGCGGAGGGCTTCGGCTTCGACGTCAAGGAGTACGCCCAGCGGGCCTTCGGCGCCCAGGCGATGCCGACCTTCGGCTACGGCTGCGCCGTGTTCATGCAGTCGGACATCGTCGACTTCCAGCGCCAGGGCTGGGCGCCGGAGGAGATCATGGCCGGCCTCGCGGCGGTGCTGCCGAAGAACATCTGGCTGTACGTCAGCCAGATCCCGAACCTCGCCAAGCTCGGCAAGAAGTTCGTGCTCCAGGGCGGCACCCAGCACAACCTCGCCGCCGTCAAGGCGCAGGTCGACTTCATCCAGGAGCGCTTCAAGTCGAAGGGCACCGAGGCCGAGGTGATCGTGCACATGCACTGCGGCGAGTCGGGTGCGATCGGCGCCGCGCTCGAGGTCCGGCGCATGGTCCAGCAGCTCGGCCACCAGACCGAGTGGATCGGCATCGACAAGGTCGCCAGCATCGACTTCCGCCAGCGCCGCGACGAGAGCACCCGCTGCTACTTCTGCAAGAACAAGTGCCTGCGGACCTTCATCGACGTCGACCTCGAGATGAAGCAGCAGGAGGCCGAGCGGCGGCTGGCGCTCGGGCAGCTGTTGCAGATCCGCAAGAAGGAAGACAAGTCGGACGAGGCCGTCGGGACCAAGCGCCTGATCATCGCCACCTGCGAGAAGGGCGAGGTCGAGGACCTCGAGTCGATGAAGAAGATCAAGGGCGGCCTCGACCAGATCAAGAAGGACTTCCCGAACCTCGCCGCCCGGGCCGCCAAGGACATCTGGGACGCCCAGAACCCGCCCGTCGTCGCCGACAAGCTCGAGGACATCGGCCTCGGCCTCGCCGAGCACGTCGAGCTGCCGCCGCAGCTCGCCGAGCACCAGGACAAGGTCGACGGCCTGCTGCGCAAGCTGAACCGCAGCCCCAAGGTCGTCGAGATCCTCGGCAAGGCCGCCGGCACGCTCGAGAAGGTCGCCGAGAAGGTCGGCAAGGCCGCCCCGCTCGCGCACGTCACCCGCGAGGCGCTCGAGGCCCAGCAGCGGCGCATCGAGCTGATCAAGAAGCGCGCGAGCCTGCGGATCGGCATCCCGCGGGTCCTCAACCAGTACTCGCAGAACCCGTTCTTCAGCGCCTACTTCGAGTCGCTCGGCGTCCCGGCGAAGAACATCGTCTACTCCGACTTCACCTCCGAGGAGCTCTACAAGGAGGGCGCCAAGCGCGGCGCGATCGACCCGTGCTTCCCGTCGAAGGTGTGCATCGCCCACATGCACAACCTGGTCGAGCACAAGCACAAGAAGCGCCCGCTCGACGTCATCGTGTTCCCGCAGGTCGACTCGATGGAGTCGTGGCTGACGCACACCGTCGGTCACCGCGCCTGCCCGACGGTCGTCGGCTCGGCGGACACGACCAAGGCCGCCTTCATCAAGGAGGCCGACGTATTCGCGCAGAAGGGCATCAAGCTGGTCGTGCCGTTCGTGCAGATGGCCGAGCGCAAGCTGTGCAAGCGGCAGATGTTCACCTACTTCAAGGACATCCTCGGCCTCAGCGAGGAGGAGAACAGCCGCGCGGTCGACGAGGCGTTCAAGGCCCAGGACGGCTTCTTCGTCGACCACCGCAAGGACGGCCGCAAGGTCCTCGAGTGGCTCGAGCGCGAGAAGCGGATCGGCGTCGTCCTGCTTGCCCGCCCGTACCACAACGACCCGGGCATGAACCACGAGATCCCGGACGAGCTGCAGAAGCTCGGCTACCCGATCTTGACGGTCCAGTCGCTCCCGCTCGACGAGGACATCGTCCGCCCGCTGTTCCAGCCGGACATCGACGCCGGGTTCATCCAGGACCCGTTCGACATCACCGACGTGTGGAAGAACAGCTACAGCGAGAACACCAACCAGAAGGTGTGGGCGGCCAAGTTCACCGCCCGTCACCCGAACCTGGTCGCGCTCGAGCTGTCGAGCTTCAAGTGCGGCCACGACGCCCCGATCTACACCGTGATCGAGGAGATCATCGAGAACTCCGGCACGCCGTACTTCTCGTTCAAGGACATCGACGAGAACAAGCCGACCGGCTCGATCAAGATCCGCATCGAGACGATCGGCTACTTCCTCAAGCGCTACCAGGAGGACATGCGCCGCCAGCTCGCCAAGAAGCAGCGCGTCCAGGAGCGCCTCGCCGAGTACCAGGCCGAGCTGCTGCGCCGGATCGAGGGCGCCCAGGCCCGCCTCGCCGCCGAGCAGGCCCAGAAGCCCGACGTCGTCCTCCAGGCCGCTGGCCTGCTCCCCCGCCCGACCCTCGGCGGCGGCGCCCCCCTCGGCGCCCACCTCGACAAGAAGGGCTGACCTCCCCGGCCCGCGCGCCCGCGCCCTGAAGCGAAGGGGCATGTCCTCCCGGACATGCCCCTTTCTATTTCGAAGGAACTCGGCGCTTCACTGGTTCGCTAGATGCCACGATGATCCAGTGCACGTCGGTCTCAAACAACTGCCAGTTGCGCGCCTGGACCTCACGGATAATGTCAGCGAGCTCTAGTGCTTCCTCCCTCATCCAGGCCTTCTTACGATGAGAGATGCGTTCGGCCTCTGCGTCTTCAAACCACTCTTCGGCCTTCTTCTGCAGATTAGCCCGATATGTGGAGGCTATTCTCAAGATGCTCATGCGCGCCCCGTTCATGGAGCGATATTGATCATTGTTAATCCGGCCGTCAACCATTTTTTTCAGGCAGCCGCCGCTCGGGCACCTCGACCATCCGCCACTTCACGCGCGTCTGATTGAAGTGTCCGTGCACGTTCGGATCGTTGTCGAGCGCCTGCACGTTGCCGGCCTCGTCGATCGCGCGCGACCCGACCTTGTACGTCCCGGGCCCGGGCGGCTGCCACAGGAACGAGAACACCGACCACGCGCCCTTGAGGTCCTCGCCGCCGACGCGCGGGTCGCGGGCGAAGTGCTCGCGGACCGGCTGCAGCCGGGCTTTTTGCCACGACAGCCCGCCGTCGGTGCTGACCTCGACCGCCGCGATCGGCCTCTCGCCGCCCCACGCCGCGCCGAGCAGCAGCCAGCCGGTGCCCTCGCGGCGGCAGTCGGAGATCGCCGACTTGAGCCCGATCCAGCGCGCCTGCACGCGGACCCACTTGCCGCCGCGCTTCTCCTTGTTGGTGAACACGAGGCGGTTGTGGATCCCCATGTGGGGCTTCGTCTTGCCCTCGATGTGTCCGAGCCACTTCACGTGGGACATCGAGTAGACCTTCGGCACGATCAGGCGCGACGGGAACCCGTGGCGGCGCGACAACGGCTCGCCGTTCATCGTCACCGCGATGATCGCCCGCGCCTCGGTCAGCTCGGCGAGGCTCAGCCCGTAGTGGTAGCCGCGCTTCAGGAAGCCGAGCGTGTCGAGCCCGTGGAACGCGAAGTGGGTCGCCGGGCCGGGCCCGCCGCACAGCTCCAGCACCGTCTCGAGGCTCGGGCCCTCCCACACCGCCTGGCCGCACAGGCCGGCGGAGCCCATCAGGTGGTTGCCGTTGCCGGCGCACTCTTGCACGCACACCCGCGTCTCGCGCGGCAGCGCGAGCAGCTCGGGCAGGTCGAGCGTGCGCGGCGCGGCGACGCCGGTGATCTGCAGGCGGTAGGTCTGTGGGTCGACGGTCGGGTGGACGTGGCGGTCACGCCGGAAGTAACCCTCGGTCGGGGTGACGACCTGCGAGAGCTGGGCCGGCCCGTTCTCTTCCATGCTGACGAGCCGCAGGAGCGCGCGTGCGATTTTTTGGCCGAACCAGGTCGGCATCCCGTCGACCGGGCGGAGCGCGAGAGATTCGGGGGCACCGGCGTCGTCTGGGGCGTCGGCGAGGCTCAAGGTGTCGGCGTCGGACATCGAGGAGGCGGGCCACAAGCTAGCCAAGGGCCCGCCGGCGGGCAATATGGCGGGAACACACGACGTGCGCGCGATCGCGTGCCGACAAACCGGGCACCTATGCTAGAAGGGAGCCGATGAGCGCCAAGAATCTCAACGGTACCCGCACCCATCAGAACCTCAAGGACGCGTTCGCCGGCGAGTCGCAGGCCAACCGCCGCTACCTCTACTTCGCCAAGCAGGCCGACGTCGAGGGTCACCCGGACGTCGCCGGCCTGTTCCGCGACACCGCCGAGGGCGAGACCGGGCACGCGCACGGCCACCTCGACTACCTGCGCAAGGTCGGCGACCCCGCGACCGGCCTGCCGATCGGCGACACCGAGAGCAACCTGAAGGCCTCGGTCGCCGGCGAGACGCACGAGTACACCGACATGTACCCGGGCATGGCGCGCACCGCCCGCGAGGAGGGCTTCGAGGAGATCGCCGACTGGTTCGAGACCCTGGCCAAGGCCGAGCGCTCGCACGCGGGCCGCTTCCAGAAGGCCCTCGACCAGATCGGCTGATCGCCGGCGCGAGCCGAGCCGAGCCTGACTGGGCCTTGCGGACATGTCCTCCGGGCGTGTCCGCGAGGCCCGCACCGCCTGCGAAGGCAGGCACGCGAGACGCACGATGAGCCAGGGCCCGATCTCCTACAAGCCGACCGACGGACTGTCCTACGACCCGAGCGAGCCCGTGTACTGGGACCGCGCGGGGCTCGACAAGGAGGTCACGCGCGCGTTCGAGATCTGCCACGGCTGCCGGATGTGCTTCAAGTACTGCGACGCGTTCCCGGACCTGTTCCAGCTGATCGACAAGAAGCACGACGGCGACGTCACCAAGCTGACCCGCGCCGAGACGGACGGCGTGATGGACAAGTGCTTCCAGTGCAAGCTGTGCGAGGTCCAGTGCCCGTACACGCCGCGGGACAAGCACGAGTTCCAGCTCGACTTCCCCAAGCTGGTCCACCGCTACAAGGCGCTGCAGGCGAAGGAGCAGGGCACCAGCCTCGGCGACAAGTTCCTCGGCGACCCCGACCTGACCGGCAAGCTCGCGCGCGCGAGCCTCGGCGTCGCCAACGCGATGAACCGGGTCAAGCTGCACCGCTGGTTCATGGAGAAGGTCCTCGGGATCCACCGCGACAAGCTGCTGCCCGACTTCGCCGGGCAGAGCTTCGAGGCGTGGGCCGGCGAGGCCGGCAAGCTGGCCAAGGAGCCAGGCGGCGAGGCGGTGCTGTTCCAGACCTGCTACGTGCAGCACAACGAGCCGCAGATCGGCAAGGACACCGTGGAGGTGCTCGAGCACAACGGCGTCGACGTCCGCTGCGCCGAGGGCCTGCGCTGCTGCGGCATGCCGGCGTGGGAGCACGGCGACCTCGAGACGCTGCGCAAGAACGCGCGGGTCAACCTCGACGTCCTGACCCCGTTCGTCGACAGGGGCGCCCGGGTGCTGGCGATCAACCCGACCTGCTCGATGATGCTGCGCCGCGAGTGGCCGCACCTGCTCGAGGGCGAGGACCGCGCGCGCGCCGAGAAGCTCGCCGCCGCGGTGATGGACCCGAGCGAGTTCCTGTGGTCGATCCGCAAGGAGCCGCGGTTCAAGGCCGAGTTCAAGAGCTCCCCCGGCGGCCCGGTCGCCTACCACGCGCCGTGCCACCTGCGCGCCCAGGCGGTCGGCTTCAAGGGCCGCGACCTGATCAAGAAGCTCCCCGGCGTGCAGGTCACGAACGTGACCGAGTGCTGCGGCCACGACGGCACCTACGCGATGCGCGTCGACGGCTTCGAGGCCTCGCAGCGGATCGGCAAGAAGGCGTTCGAGGGCATGCAGGCGCCCGACGCGGCGACCTGGGTGACCGACTGCCCGCTCGCCGCGCTGCAGTTCGAGCAGCACGCCGGCACCCGCCCGCTGCACCCGATGTCGCTGCTCGCTCGCGCCTACCGCGGCGAGGCGTTCGCCGGCGCCGCCGCGGACGAGACCCGAGAGGACGAACCATGAGACTCGTCGCCCGCTCCGAGATCGTCGACTACGTCACCTACAACGACCTGCGCCCCGAGCTGCGCGCGCGCGCGCTCGCGGCCAAGCGCGACCGCCGGGTCGTCGTCGCCGGCTGCCTGACGTTCCTGTTCGAGAACCGCGACACGATCCGCTATCAGGTCCAGGAGATGATGCGCGTCGAGCACATCGTCCGCGAGGCCGACATCGTGCACGAGCTCGAGACCTACAACGGCCTGATCGGCCGCGGCGGCGAGCTCGGCGCGACGGTGCTGATCGGCATCGACGACCCGGCCGAGCGCGAGGTCAAGCTGACGCGCTGGCAGGGCTTGCCGCGCCACCTCTACGTCGTGCTCGCCGACGGCACCCGGGTCCACGCGCAGTGGGACGAGCGGCAGATCAGCGAGCGGCGGCTGTCGTCGGTCCAGTACGTCAAGTTCGCCGTCGGCGGCGGCGCGCCGGTCGCCTGCGGCGTCGACTTCGCGGGGGAGCTCGTCGACGAGACCGCGCTGACGGCCGAGCAGCGGGCCGCGCTGGCCCAGGACCTCGCCGAGGGCGACTGACCGTCCGGCCAGGTCCTGGGGGGCAGGTCTCCGGGGCCAGGTCGCACTCAGGCGACGCGGACGAGCTCGACGCCGTTGTCGGGCCCGAGGGACAGGTTGCGCCGGCGCGGGCGGATGTCCTCGCGGACGAGCCGCAGCTGGTAGCGCGGGATCAGGGCGGCGAGCACCTGCTTGATCTCGTACAGCGCGAACGCGGCGCCGATGCAGCGGCGGTGGCCGCCGCCGAACGGGACCCACTCGAACGGGCTGAACTTGCGCTCGAGGAACCGCTCGGGGCGGAACGCGTGCGGGTCGGGGTAGAGGTCGGGGTGCTCGTGGATCAGCGTCGTCCCGACGGCGACGGACATGCCGGGCTCGAGGGTGTAGGGGCCGAGCTGCAGCGGCCTCAGCAGCAGCCGCGGGGCCATCGGGATGATCGGCCACAGGCGCAGGACCTCGTGGACGACGGCGTCGAGGTACGGCGCGGCGGCGACGGCCTCGGGGTCCGGGTCGTCGCCGAGGGCGGCGAGCTCCTCGCGCAGGCGGCCGAGCGCCGCGGGGTGGCGCAGCAGCCAGAAGAACGCCCAGGCGAGCGCGATCGCGGTCGTCTCGTGGCCGGCGAACACGAGGGTGTGCAGCTCGTCGACCATCTCGTCGTCGCCGAGGCCGTTGCCGTCCTCGTCGCGGGCGGCGAGCATCAGGCTGAGGATGTCGTCGCCGCCGGGGCGCTCGCGGCGGGCGGCGAGCTCGGCCCGGGTCAGCGCCTCGGCGCGGGCGCGGGCGCGGGCGAACCGGCGGTACGGCGTCAGCGGCCCGAGGTCGCGGTGGAGCGAGCGGGCGAAGATCAGCGCCGGGTGGAGCGACTCGAGCACACCGATCATCGCCGCCTCGAACGCGGCGATCCGCCCGGGGTCGGTCAGGCCGAACACCGCGCGCAGGATGACGTCGATCGAGATCGCCTGGCTCGTCCGCTGCATGACGAACGGCCGTCCGACCTGCCAGGCGGCGGCGTGGCGCAGCGCGGACTCGCGGATCAGCGCGCCGTAGGATCGCATCCGGGCGCCGTGGAACGGCGGCGTCAGCAGCTTGCGCTCCCGCCGGTGGCGCGCCCCGCTCAGGATGATCAGCGAGTGCGCGCCGATCAGCGGCGCGAGGTTCTCCGGGCTGAAGGCGGCGGTCGCGTCGGGGTCGACGGTGAAGACGACTCGCGCGAGCTCGGGCTCGCCGGTGACCACGAGGAACCGCTTCCCGAGGCGAAATCCGAAGGGATCGCCGTAGCGGCGCTTGCAGCCGGCAAAGAAAGCGTAGGGGTCGGTGGCGAAGCGGAACGAGGCCAGCGGGGGGAGCCGCGGCCCGGGGACTCGGGGCGACATGCGCCGCGATGGTCCCCCGGATCGGGCCTGTACTACAATACGAGAGATGACGACCGCACGCGCCCCCTTCGCCCGCATCCTGGTCCCGATCGACTTCTCGCCCGCCAGCGACGAGCACATCGCCGCCGGGCAGGCGGTCGAGGTCGAGGGGCAGTACATCGAGTTCGCCGCGAGCTCGCTGCGCAGCGTCTCGCTCGCGGCCGACCTCGCGCGCGCGAGCCTGGGCACGCTCGTGCTCTTGCACGTCACGCCGGCGCTCAACTACAGCACGATGTACGCCGGCAGCCTGCGGGTCGGCCTGTCGCCGCAGGTCCTGAGCGAGGTCCACGAGGCCGCCCACAAGACCTCGGTCGCCGCGCTCGAGGTGCTCGCGGCGCGCCTGTGCGCCGGCGTCAACGTCGTCCTCGAGGCCCGGCCCGGCGTCGCGCTGAGCGTGATCCTCGAGGAGTCGCAGAAGCACGAGGTCGACCTGATCGTGCTCGCCGCCAGCGGGCGCAGCCGCGTCGCCCGGTTCTTCGTCGGCAGCACCGCCGACCGCGTCATCCGCGAGGCGGGCTGCCCGGTGCTGGTGATCCCGGCCTCGCCGGACTGATCGGGCCGACCGGGCTGATCGGGCATGTCCTGCAGGACAGGTCCTGAAGGGCAGGCCGCAGGCCTCAGGCGGCGTGCGGCAGGTCCGGGGTCGGCTCGGCGCGCGCCGGCTCGCGGTCGTCGAGGTCGTCGAGCGCGTCGAGGTCGATCGCGCGCCTCGGCAGCTGCATCGCCGCGACGCGGCGCAGATCGCTGTAGAACGGCTGCTGGACCACGGCGAAGGTGAAGCGTTCGGCGAAGGCGAGGCGGTCGGCGAGTCGAGGGTGGCGCATGGTCAAGGACCTCTGTTTGAACCATTGGCCAAGGCCCCGGGGTGTCAAATCAAGGCGGCATCAATGTCGGCTCGCGTCGACCCGCGATCAGCGAGGCGCACGCGGTGCCTCGTCGGCGCTCGACGTGCACTCGCGCAGCCCGAGCGCGCGCTGATACGCGCAGTTCCACTGGACGAGATCCCCGCTGATCCGCCGGGCCTCGTCGGCGTCGGCGTCCTGCACGGCGCGGGCGTAGGCCTGCCAGGCCTCGACGTGAGCGGCGCGATCGAAGCGTTGATCGGCGAGCTTCTCGACCATGTCGGGCAGGAGGATCTCGGTGTAGGCGAGGCCCTCGGCGGCGGTCGCCGCCGCGGCGGGCGTGCCGAGCGTCTTGCCGGCGGCGGGGTCGACGGCCTCGTCGCAGTACTTGCGGGCGCGCTTGACGAGCGCCACCGCGATCTCGCGCTCGACGACGTCGGGGTCGATCGTCTTCGGGTCGGACTTCGCCAGCTCGGCGTCGACGACGGCGATGCCGGGGGTGTTGCGGTCCTTGAGGCGGTCGCGCAGGGCCTCGAAGACCCCGCGGGCGCGCGCCGCCGCGGCGGGGTCGCCGGTCCGCTTCGACTCGCCCGCGGCGTGCAGCAGGCGCCGGTGGGCGACGCGGAACCACGACTTCTCGATCGTCTCGTAGCGGGGCAGCGCGACGGCGTCGAAGCCGGCCGGGTCGGGCGGGACCGCGAAGGCGGCGTCGATCGCCGCCGCGAGGCCGGGCTCGGAGGCCTCGACGGCCGGGTCGAGCGCGAGCGGGCGCAGGGCGACCTGCCAGGCGCAGCGGGCGGCCCCCCACGCGCCGGTACGGTCGTCCTTGCCCTCGGCGGCCTTCTTGAGCTGGCCGCGCATCCACTGCGCGATCGCGGCCTCGATCAGCGCCTTCGTGTGGTGGTGGCCGGCCGGCGAGGTGTCGGCGAGCGAGGCCGTGATCGCGGCGTCGTCCTTGCGTCCGAGCGCGGCGTCGCCGGCGACGACCCACGCCTGCAGCGGCGTGCCGGTGTAGGCGATCGCCGCGCCGCTGTCGCCGGCGTGCAGCGCGACGAGCTGGGGCTCGGCGGCGTCGCACAGCGGGTGCGTCGGGCGGATCGCCGGCGGCAGGTCGGAGGTCTGCGCCCCGATCGACGCCGGGGCCTTCGCGGGCGCGGGGGCCTCCGCGGGGGCCTTCGCGGCCTCGGGGGCCTTCGCGGGCGCGGGGGCCTTCGCGGGCTCGCTGCAGGCGGGGGCGAGGGCGAGGGCGAGGGCGAGGGTGATGCGGTGCATACCTCGAGAGGTACCACGAAGCGCCGGGGCGCGACGTCCAGGGATCCACCCGGCGCGGCCGGCGATCGTGCGCGGAGATGCCCTTCGGGACAGGTCGCTCGCGGCGCCGCCTCGCCGCGCGCTCCGCCGAAGTCGCCGGCGAACACGCGGCCGCGCGAGGCGACGCGCCTGGGGCGTCAGCCGTTGTTCTGCGCGTCGGCGCAGATCTTGACGCCGCCGGAGTCGGGCGTCGTCTGGCAGCGGAACTGGCCCGGCTTGGCCCAGACCGAGTCGTAGGCGTTCCACCGGCAGTCGGCGTCGCGCTCGCAGGTCTTGTGGCAGACCTTGGTGATCACGGTCATGCCGAGCGCCATCGTCATGCGCGTGACGAGGTGCTGGCCCTGGGGACAGGAGGTCAGGTTCTGCACGTTGCCGACGTTCGGCGGGCACAGGAGGCCGCCGGAGCAGCTCTGCGCGGCGGCGGCGCAATCGCCCTCGGCGAACCACCGCTGGGCGACGACCGACTTCGAGCTGTCGAAGCAGATCTTCGCGGCGCCGTTCGGCAGCTCGAGGTTGTCGCAGCCGGTGATCGTGCCGCCGGCGATGTTGGTGTCGCAGCTGTCGGCCGGCTTGCAGGTGCGGGTGCACGGGGCGTGGACGGCCTTGGTGTTGGTGATGCACGAGGTCGTGCAGGCGTCCATGCTGTTGGTGTTGCCGTCGTCGCACTCCTCGCCGGGGTCGACCACGCCGTCGCCGCACTTGCTGAGCACCAGGCTGCAGTCGTCGATGCACGCGCTCGCGTCGTACTTGAGCGGCGGGGCCGCCGACATCGACAGCTCGGTCTTGGTGTTGCTGTCGTCGCAGGCCTCGTCGCCCTCGACCTTGCCGTCGCCGCAGACCCCGTTGCCGGGGTCGGTGGTGGTGCCGGGGTCGGTGGTGGTGCCGGGGTCGGTGGTGGTGCCGGGGTCGGTGGTGGTGCCGGGGTCGGTGGTGTTGGGCTCGGTCGACGTCACCGGGGCGGTCGTCGGCTCGTCGGTGGTCGGTCCGGTGGTCGGGTTCGTCGCCGTCGTCGGAGACTCCGTCGTCACGGCGGTCGTCCCGGACGGGTCGGTGGTGCCGCCGGTCGAGGGGTTGTCGGTCGAGCCCACGGAGGTGGTGTCACCGCCGTCCGGACAGGCGGCGATCAGCAAGGTCAGGGCAAGGGCAGAAAAGCGCTTCATTGTGATCGGACTGTATCGGAATACAGATCCACACAAGGTGTGATGCGCGTCACACTTCCGCGGTTCCCGCACCGGACTTTACGCGGGCACGGGCGCCGGCTAGCGTGGGCCGGTCATGGCAGCCAGCGTCGGCGGAGATGAAGGGGTCGTCAACGAGATCAACGTGACGCCGATGGTCGACGTGATGCTGTGCCTCCTGATCATCTTCATGGTGTCGTCGCCGCCGGCGACGTTCACCCAGATGCCGCTCGACATCCCGACGCAGTCGAACGTGCAGAGCCCGAGCGACCCGGCGGCGACCCTGCTGCTGACGATCGAGGCGGGCGGGACGCTCAAGCTCGGCAACCAGCCGATCGCCGCCGACGACGCGGGCCTGATCGCGGCGCTCAAGGCCAACCAGAAGGTCCAGAGCGACGGCAAGCTGGCGATCGCCGCGGCGACCGGGGTCAAGTACGGCGAGGTGATCCGGGTGATGGCCGCGGCCCACCAGGCCGGCATCATGTCGGTCGGCGTCGCGTCGGACCGGCTGTAGCCGCGAGGCCGGCGCGCGGGTGGCTGCGAGCCTCGGTCCGCGGCCCGGTGTGGCCGCGGCGGCGAGGTCGATCATGATTGCTGCGCCATGGCAGTCCTCGGTGGTTTCAAACAATTCGCCCTGCGGGGCAGCCTCGTCGACATGGCGACCGGCATCACCGTCGGCGCGGCGTTCGGCGCGTTGGCCAAGTCGCTCGTCGACGACATCATCATGCCGCCGGTCGGGCTCCTGCTCGGCGGGGTCGACTTCAGCAACCTGTTCGTCGTGCTCAAGCAGGGGTCGCCGGCCGGGCCGTACGCGACGCTCGCGGCGGCCAACGCGGCGGGCGCGGTGACGCTGCGCTACGGGGCGTTCCTGACGCTGGTCGTCACGTTCCTGATCGTCGCGTTCGCGGTCTACCTGCTGGTCTCGGCGGTCCAGGCGGCGCGCCTCCGGTTCGAGCGGCAGCAGGCCGCCGCGCCGCCCGCGCCGGGCCCGCAGGAGCTGCTGCTGACCGAGATCCGCGACCTCCTGCGCGAGCAGCGGCGCGGGTAGCTCAGGCGTAGCCGAGCGCGCGGCCGACCTGGAACACCAGCACGGCCATGACGTAGGCGAGCGCGGTCATCGTCGTGAACATCAGCAGCGGCCAGCGCCACGAGCGGGTCTCGCGGCGGACGACCGCGATCGTCGACATGCACTGGCAGGCGTAGACGAAGAAGACCATCACCGCGAGGCCGCGCAGCGGGGTGTGGCGCGGGCTGCCGTCGGCGTTCCTGGCGGTCCGCAGCGCCTCGCGCAGCGGCTGGTCGTCCTCGTCGGAGCCCTCGATGCCGTAGACCAGCCCGAGCGTGCTGACCATCACCTCGCGGGCGGCGAAGCTGCCGAGGATCGCGATCCCCATCCGGTAGTCCTGGCCCATCGGCGCGAGCGCGGGCTCCATCGCCTTGCCGATCATGCCGCCGATCGAGTGCTGGATCGGCGAGTCGTCCGCGGCTGCCTGCTCGGACATGGCCGCAGGGGCAGCCTCGGGCGCGGGCCCGGGCGGGCGCGGGAAGCTCAGCAGGGCCCACAGGACGACGGTCATCGCCAGGATCACCGTGCCGGCGCCGCGGACGAACTCGGCGGTGCGGTCGAACACGTGCAGCAGCGTGTTGCGGACCCGCGGCAGGCGGTACGGCGGCAGCTCGAGCACGAACGGCGGGGTCGGGCCGCGCAGCAGGGTGCGCTTGTAGATCGCGCCGGCGGCGAGCGCCGAGGCGGTCGACAGGGCGTACATCGCCAGCAGGATCAGGCTGCCGACGGTGAACGGGCCGACGGACTCGTCCGAGGGGAACAGCGCGCTGATGAAGAGCACGTAGATCGGCAGGCGCGCGCTGCAGCTCATGAACGGGATCATCAGGATCGTGACCAGGCGGTCGCGCGGGCTCGAGATCGTGCGCGTGCCGAGGATCGCCGGGATCGCGCAGGCGTAGCCGGACAGCAGCGGGACGAAGGCGCGGCCGTGGAGGCCGACGCGGGCCATCAGGCGGTCGATCAGGAACGCGGCCCGCGCCATGTAGCCGGAGTCCTCGAGCAGGCCGAGCAGGAGGAACAGGAGCGCGATCTGCGGGACGAACACCAGGACGTTGCCGACGCCGGCGATCACGCCGTCGGTGACGAGGTCGGTGAACACGCCGGGGCCGAGGCCGTCCTTGACCTGGCCCGAGAGCCAGCCGATGCCGTCCTCGATCAGGCCCATCAGCGGCTCGGCCCAGGTGAAGATCGAGGTGAAGATCGTCGCCATCACCGCGGCGAAGATCAGGAGGCCGAGCGCGCGGTGGGTCAGCACGCGGTCGATCCGGGCCGAGCGGTCCATCGCCGGGGCGCGCTCGCGCGCGGACGCGGCCAGGCCGAGCGCGTCGAGCAGCGCGTCGACCTCGCGGTAGCGGGCGACGATCAGGTCGTGCGCGCCCTGGCGGACGGCGGCGGCGTCGAGCCGTACGAGCGCGGCCCGCTCGGCCGCGGTCGCGCCGGTCAGCTCGAGCGTGCCGGCGGCGGCGGCCGAGAGCAGCCAGCGGGCGCGCGCCGGGTCGGCGCCGAGGCCCGCGAGCGCCGACGGGCCGGCCGCGAGCAGGCGGGCGCGCAGCGGGGAGCTGACCTGCGGGACAGGGTCTAAAGAGCAGATCGCCGCGACCAGCTCGGCCGCGCCGGCGCCGGTGCGCGCGACCGTCGGCACGACCGGGACGCCGAGCACCCGCGATAGCGCGGCGGCGTCGACCGGCATGCCGGCGGCGGCGGCGACGTCGATCATGTTGAGCGCGACGACCAGCGGGCGCCCGAGCTCGATCAGCTGGGCCGCGAGGTAGAGGTTGCGCGCGAGGTTGGCGGCGTCGAGCACGAGCGCGACGACGTCGGGCGGCGGCTGGCCCTCGCCGGCGAGGCAGCGGAACGCGACCGCCTCGTCCTCGGAGATCGGGGTCAGGCTGTAGGTGCCGGGCAGGTCGACGATCGTCAGCGGCCGCGCGGGCCGCAGGCGCTCGTGGACGGCGCCCTCGCGGGTCTCGACGGTGACGCCGGCGTAGTTGCCGACCTTGTGGCGCGCGCCGGTCAGCTCGTTGAACAGGCTGGTCTTGCCGACGTTGGGGTTGCCGGCGAGCGCGACGCGCAGCGCGGTCATGCCGGCACCGCCTCGATCTGCGCGGCCTCGGCCCGCCGCAGCGAGACGTGGCAGCCGCGGACCTGGAACTCGAGCGGGTCGCCGAACGGGGCCCGCTTGATCAGTGCGATCGCGGTGCCCGGGACGAAGCCCATCTCGAGCAGGCGCAGCGCGAGCGCGCCGGCGCCTCCGACGGCGGTGACGCGGGCGCGGGCGCCGAGCTCGAGGTCTGCGAGGGTCATGGGCGGGCGGCAAGCTTGGCGTCCGCGGCGGCGTGCGGTCAAGCGCGCCGACCCTCCCGCGGGTCCTGGGCGCGGGGTAGGTCGCGGGCGCCGCTCGCCCGGGCCGGCGCCCGCGGCGTGCAGTGAGATGGCCCGGAGGACAGCCGAGGCGGGCGGCGCGTCGCGGGTCCGCCGGCGGTGGACGGCGCCGGACGAGCCGCGCGGACCGCTGCCCGCACGCGGTGGGTCGCGTCGCCCGCCCTCGCGGAAAACTCACGCGCGCGGGCGCCGGGGCGCGGGCGTGCGCGGGCGAGCTGGGCCCTTATGCTGCGCCGCCGTGGCCTCGCCGCGCGATCCGCTGCCCATCGACGACGTGCTCGGCGAGATCGTCGCGGGGCTCGGTCGCTCGGCCTGCGCGGTGATCGAGGCGCCGCCGGGCGCCGGCAAGACGACGCGCGTGCCGCTGGCGCTGCACGAGGCCGGGCTCGCGGGCGGGCGCGAGGTCGTCGTGCTCCAGCCGCGCCGGCTCGCCGCGCGGATGACCGCGGCCCGGGTCGCCGAGACCCTCGGCGAGCCGCTCGGCGCGACCGTCGGCTACCAGGTCCGCTTCGAGTCGGCGGTCTCCGCGAGGACGAAGATCCGCTTCATCACCGAGGGCCTCCTGTCGCGCAAGCTGCACGCCGACCCGGAGCTGCGCGACGTCGGCGTCGTCGTGCTCGACGAGTTCCACGAGCGCCACGTCGACGGCGACGTCGGGCTCGCGCTGCTGCGCCGGCTGCAGCGGACCCGCCGGCCCGACCTCAAGCTGGTCGTGATGTCGGCGACCCTCGACGGCGAGCAGGTCCGCAACTACCTGGCGGAAGGGACAGGCGACTGCGCGCGGATCACCAGCGCCGGGCGGATGTTCCCGGTCGCGCTCGAGTACATGGGCGCCAGCGCCGACGCCGAGCTGCCGTCGGCCGTGCTGCGGGCCCTCGTCAAATTGGTCGAGGAGGGGCTGGACGGCGACGTGCTGGTGTTCCTGCCCGGGGCGCGCGAGATCCAGCGCACCGCCGAGGCCTGCGCCGGCTACGCCGCGCACGCGGGGCTCAGGGTGCTGCCGCTGCACGGCGAGCTGCCGCCGGACCAGCAGGACCTGGCCGTGCGGCCATGTCCGCAGAGGAAGCTGATCTTGAGCACCAACGTCGCCGAGACGTCGGTGACGATCGACGGGGTCGCGGCGGTGATCGACGGGGGCCTCGCGCGCGTCGCCGCGCACGACCCGTGGACGGGGATCCCGACGCTGCAGCTCGCCAAGATCTCGCGCGCCTCCGCGGCCCAGCGGGCCGGCCGGGCCGGGCGCACGCGGCCGGGCCGGTGCCTGCGGCTGTACAGCCAGAACGACCACGACCGCCGGCCGGAGCACACGCCACCGGAGATCCAGCGGGTCGACCTCGCCGGCGCGCTGCTCGACCTGCACGCGTTCGGGGTCGCGGACGCGGGGGGCTTCGCGTGGTTCGAGGCGCCGCCGGCCGCGTCGCTGCAGGCCGGCGAGGCGCTGCTGCGCCGGCTCGGGGCGATCGACGCGGCCGGCCGGGTGACGCCGCTCGGCGCGCGGATGCTGGCGACGCCGCTGCACCCGCGGCTCGCCCGGCTCGTGGTCGAGGGCGCAGGCCGCGGGGTGCCCGGGCTCGCCTGCGGCGCCGCGGCGCTGCTGTCCGAGCGGCCGATCCGCCCGTCCGGCGAGCCGGCCGCGTGCGACGCCGACGCCGACGTGCTGGTCGACCTGCACGACCTCGAGCGCCTGCGCCGGCGCGACGATGTCCCGCGCGGGCTGCTCGCCGGGCCGGCCCGGCGGGTCCTGCAGATCCGCGACCAGTTGCTGCGCGGGCTCCCCGCCGAGGCGCGGGACAGGTCCAAAGAGACAGGTCTTCCGGTCCAGGAACGCGAGGACAGGCTGCGGCTCGCGCTGCTCGCGGCGTTCCCCGACCGGGTCGCCCAGGCGCGCGACGACGTCGGCGGCGTGCGGGCGCTGGCGCTGGCCGGCGGCGGGGCGGCGAAGCTCGGCCCGAGCTCGGTCGTGCGGACGGCGCCGTGGCTCCTGGCGCTGGAGATCGAGCAGCGCCGCGACGGCGAGCGCGGCGCGCAGGTGTGGGTCCGCAGCGCCTGCGCGATCGAGCCGGAGTGGCTGCTCGAGCTGTTCCTCGACGACATCGAGGAGCGCGACGAGCTGCAGTGGAACGCCGCCCGCGAGCGCGTCGAGGGGGCCCGCGAGCTGCGCTACATGGGCCTCTTGATCGAGCGCACGCCGCACGCGCGGCTGCCCGCGCGCGCGAGCGAGATCCTGCGCGACGCGGCGCTCGCGGCCGGGCCGGAGCGGTTCGTCTCCGACCCCGAGGCGCTGCGCAACCTGGTCGCCCGCGCGGCGTTCGTCGCCGCCCACGCGCCCGGCTCGCCGACGCTCGACGACGCGGCGGTCCGGCGGACGCTCGCCGCGCTGTGCGACGGCCGGACCAGCTTCGCCGAGCTGCGCGCCGCCGACCTCCACGGCCACCTGCACGCGCAGGTCGCCCAGGGCGGGGCGCTCGACCGGCTCGCGCCGGCGCAGATCCAGCTGCCCGGGGGCCGCCGCGCCGCGGTCCACTACGAGCCCGACAAGCCGCCGTGGCTCGCCTCGCGCCTGCAGGACTTCTTCGGCATGAGCCGCGGTCCGACCGTCGCCGGCGGCAAGGTCCCGCTGGTGCTCCACCTGCTCGCCCCGAACGGCCGCGCCGAGCAGGTGACGACCGACCTCGCCGGCTTCTGGGACCGCCACTACCCGGAGGTCCGCAAGGCGCTGATGCGCCGCTACCCCCGCCACTCGTGGCCCGAGGACCCGCGGACCGCCGCGCCGCCGGCCCCGCGCAGGTGACCGTCGGGACATGTGGGAAAGGTCAGGCGAGCGCCGCACCGAGGCCCGGCGCCGGAGACCGGCCCTGCGACCGGGCGGCGCAGCGGGCCCGTCGCGGAGTTCGCGCGGGCCCGCGCGGGCGGGCGTCCGCGGCGGGCCGATCGGGGCCCGGCGCTCGGGCGCGCGGGACGCTGCGCGCGCGTGCGCGAGGCCGCGGCGGGGCCGGCCTCCCGCGGGTCCAGGCCGCGTGCTATAGGCAAGCGTTGCAGCCCGGGTCATCCGCATGCTGACGCTCGCCTCTCTCCTCGCCGCCATGACCATCGCCGGGGCCTTCTGGGTCGGGATCCTCGCCGCACGCCGCTTGCGCGACTGGGGCGACCGGCGCCAGCTGTCCGAGGGCGAGGGGCACCACCCGCCGCTCGCGCTCGCGGCGGCCTCGACCTCGACGACCTCGGGCACGATCGCCAACGACCCCGTCAGCCAGAAGATCCGCGCGCGCGTCGCCCAGCGGCTGCAGAACCGGGTCCAGCCGGTCACCGCGCCCCGGCCGGCGCCCGAGAGCGCGGACGGGCCGGAGCTGACGCTGACCTCGCTGCGCCAGGGCGACGTCGTCGTCGTCGAGTCCGGCGACCCTCACCTCGACGGCGACTACCTGGTCGACGGCGTGGTCAACCTCAAGGAGGGCGCGACCGCGACGGTGATCGCGGTGATGACCGACGCCGACCGCCAGCGCTGGCTCGTCGGCTCGCCCGACCAGGACCGCTGGCTCGTCGCCGAGCCGGTCCGCGGCCACGGGCTGACCGGCGAGCCGCCGCGGCACATCCCGCACCAGGAGCACACCTACGCGCTCGAGCGCCGCGGCCAGGCCAGCGCGACCGGCGTCGGCATGCACGGCCGCCCCGCGCTGCCGCGGGTCGCCACCTACGTCTACCGCGCGACCGCCGACCGGGCCCTGTGGGTCGAGCGCTGGGGTGACCAGGTGCTCGTCGGCGCTGCGACGACGGTCCCACAGCACGCGGTCAGCTTCTTGCCCGGCTCGTGAAGGCCTTTTAGAAGGAGCGAGTGCCCCACGGGTTCACCTGGGCCTGCCCCGCCCCGGCGGGGGCGAGCCTCACGACCGTCACCGTGCTGCGCTTCGCGCGCGGCGCGCGGATGTGGGCGTTCAAGCAGATGGGGCGGGCCCGCGCGCCGCTGGCGGCGACGCCGGGCCTCTTGTTCTGGCGGCTGTGCGGCTCGGGCGGCGGGCTCGGCTTCTCGGCGCGGCCCGACCTGTCGCGCTACGCGCTGATCGCCACCTGGTCCTCGGGCCAGGCGCTCGCCGACTTCTTCGAGCGCAGCCCGCTGTTCGCCGACTACCTCGCGCACGCCGACGAGGCGTGGACGGCCGCGCTGACGGTCCTGCGCGGGCGCGGCAGCTGGGGCGGGACCTGTCCGTTCGGACCTGGCCTCGCGGGCCTGCCCGAAGGGCTCCCCGTCGCCGCGCTGACGCGCGCGCGCCTGCGGCTCAGCGGGCTCGCCGGGTTCTGGTCGCGGGTGCCGGCGATCAACCGCCGGCTGGTGGCGATGCCGGGGCTGCGGCTGGCGCTCGGGATCGGCGAGCTGCCGTGGGTCCAGCCGGTGACGTTCAGCGTGTGGGACGACGTCGCCTGCCTCGAGCGGTTCGCCTACGCCGGCTCGAACCACGAGGCCGGGGCGCGGGCGGCCTACGCCAAGAAGTGGTTCGCGGAGGACCTGTTCTACCGCTTCGCCGCGATCGGCAGCGCGGGCGCGCTCGGCGGGCGCGACCCGGCGCGCGTCACAGCGTCTTGAGGTACTCGAGCACCGCGCGGCGCTCGTCCGGGGTCAAGTGGTCGCCGAAGGTGTGGCCGCCGTTGTCGTGGGCGAGCAGGGTGGTGTCGTAGATGTACTTGCGCTCGTCCGGGCTCGCCTGCGCGTGGCCGTACGCGAGCTCGAGGTAGGGCCAGCCGAGCGCGTCCTCGTCGAAATGCGCCGAGTCGAAGTCGACCCGCTTCCAGTAGGTCGGCCGCGCCCCGCTGCTCAGCACCAGCTCGATCGTCGGCACCGAGCCGTTGTGCAGGAACGGGCCGGTCGCCCACACGCCGTCGAGCGGCGGCGCCATGTAGCCGGGGAACGGGTCGTCGGGGACCATCCGCGTGACCTGGCCGTAGAAGCTCTCGTTGTACCAGTCGACCAGGTGCGGCGCCCACTTGGTCCCGCCCTCGGCGACGACCGGGTCGGTGCCGACGACGTCGAGCGGGAACAGCAGGTTGGGGTAGGTCTCGGCGGCGTCGTCGGCGGCGTAGGTGCCGTGGCAGCCGGCGCAGTCGGCGAGGAACACCTCCTCGCCGGTCGCCGCGAGCGCGGCGTCGATCGGGTACGGGTACTTCGGCGGAGACACAGAGCGGATGAACGCCTGGACGTGGTGGAAGTAGCTGTCGATCTGCTGCGCCTCGGCGACGTCGTCGGTGCACAGCGCGGACGCGAGCATCATCGTGCCGCGGTGGTCGCCGCGCGCCATGCCGTTGTAGAACAGCGCGTTCTTCTTCTTCGCGCGCCACCACGGCGGCGGGTCCGAGGGGACGACGATCTCGGGCACCGGCAGCTGCGCCTCGTCGAACCACTCGAGCGTGTGGCGGTCGCGGTGAGCGACGAGCGTGATCGCGATCATCTCGGCCGGGTTGGTGCCGACGGTCCGCATGATCGTCTGCGGGCCGAGCGCCTTGGTGCGGTTGAGGAAGCGCGTGAACTCCTCGAGGCCCGGGATCGGGATGTCGGGGATCCACACGTTCGCCAGCATCGCGCTGATGTCGTCCGTGAAGTCGAAGTCGGCGGTGCCGAGGCCGACGACGACCTCGCCGGCGAACGAGCCGGCGTGGCACTGCAGGCAGTTCTGCGAGACGATGTCGACGCCGTCCTTGCTGTGGACGGTCCAGTGGTACGGGACCTCGGCGTTCTTGCCGGTGCGGCCGGGCAGCGGCGGGCGCTCGGCCCACGCGCCGATCAGCGGCTTGGCGAGCGGCCACAGCGCCCACGGGATCCCGCACGAGACGTAACCCCTCGTCAGCAGCGCCTCGTAGCCGATCGCAGGGTCGCCGTCCTTCTGCGGCTCGGGCGGTATGAAGACGCCGTGGTCCCACGGGCCGGGGCCGAGGCCGCCCGCGCCCGTGGTGCCGCCGCCGCTCGTGTCGCCGGTGGTCGGCGCGTCGCCCGTGGCCTGGCCGCCGCCGCTCGTCGACGCGCCGCCGGTGGTGCCTGCGCCTGTCGTGACGTCACCGGCGCTGTCGGGCGCGTCGGACTCGGCCTGGCACGACGGGAGGAGCGAGAGGGCGAGCGCTGCGCCGAGCGTGGACCGGGACATGGCCCGAGGCTACGGCGCCTGCGGGCAGGTGGGCAAGTGTCGCCGACCGGCCCGCGTAGACCTCACACCCCGTGCGAGTCCTCGCTGTGCTTGATCCGGGCGCGGTTGTACAGGAACAGGCCGACCACCAGCGCGACCCCGAAGAACCAGCTGAACGCGAGGGTGAAGAGCTCCGAGTTCGACATGAGAAGCAGACCGGTGAGCGACATGACCAACGACTCCTTGCTATCTGACGCACTCAGTCTGAGTCGTCCGCGGCGCCGCTCGAAGCGAACAGTTTGCTGACGACTCGCCTCGGACCCCGCAAAAACCAGCGTCATGGCCGCGAATTCTCCCGTTACGTCGCGTGGCCTTGCGGTACGATCGGCGCGTGAAGTTCGGCGCCTGGATCCCGCTCGAATCGGCCGCAGCGCAGCTCCCGGCCCGCCCCGGCGTGCTGCAGGTCCGCCTCGAGCGGGGGCTCGTCCGCTACCCGCGGGGCAAGAGCGCGATGATCCGTTACGCAGGGGCACATGACGTGCGACAGCTCGCGGCGGACCTCGCGGCCGCGCACCCGGGCGCGCCGTGGCTGTGCCGCGTCAGCGACGGCGCGTGCGCCGACCCCGAGGCCGCCGCGGCGCGGGCGATCGCCGAGTTCGAGGAGCGCTTCGGGTCATGTCCGTTCGTTCCTGGCGAATCGGACATGGCTTGAAAGCCGTGGTGCTCGGCCGGTGGCAGGGAGCGGCGCCGGCCCGGCGGTCCGTCGACGCGGCGGCGGGGCCGCGGCAGGTTCGCTGGGGCCTGGCGGCCTCTGCCGCGGGGATTGACCGAGCGCGGCGCCTGGGGGACCATGACGTCCGGTCGCCTGGTGCGCGTCTGCGCGCCTGGAATCGCAGTCTCGCGACCGGTCGAAGGACGGCCCAGAGCCCCCCCCGAGGTTGCCCGTGATCAAGCACTCCATCCCGCTCCTGTCGCTGCTGTTCGCCACGTCCCTCGCCTGCGACGCCGCCGTCGCCGCCAACCAGCAGGCGGCCGCCGAGGCCGAAGCGAAGGCCGAGGTCAAGGCCGAGGTCCAGGCCCCGGCCGCGGTCGTCGCCGAGGCGGAGGTCAAGGCCGACGCCCCGGCGGTCGAGGCGAAGGCCGAGGTCAAGGCCGCCGTCGAGATCAAGGGCGCCGACTTCGACCTCGAGACGGTGACCTTCCTCGTCAAGAAGGGCAAGGTCAAGACCGCCGCCGAGCTCGAGAAGAAGATCAACAACCCCAAGGAGAAGATCAACGACATCGATGTCGACGGCGACGGCAAGGTCGACTTCGTCAAGATCGTCGAGGTCAAGCAGCCCGACGGGGTGATCGTCTTCGAGCTGCACGCGATCCCGTCGTCGACCAAGGACGAGAAGGCGGCGATCGTGATCGCCTACGTCAACTTCACGCCCGACAAGACGACCAACGTGCTCGTCGTCAAGGCGACCTACGCCCCGGTCGTCGTCGGCTACGAGACGATCGTCTACGACTACACGGTGCCGATCGTCGTCAAGAACGACACCGTCGTCGTCACCGGCGGCGTCGGCTTCTACGGCTGGCTGTTCGCGCCGCGCCCGGCCTACGTCGGCGTCGTCGTGTGGGGCCCGCCGGTCGTCGTCGTCCACCACGAGGGCTGCTGGCCGCCGGGCCACTGCAAGCACGGCAAGGTCAAGTTCAAGGGCAAGGGCAAGGGCAAGTGGGGCTGGCACTGAGCCCCGCGCCGCGCGGGCGCTCGCCGCGGACCCGCGCGCGGTGACATGGGCGCCGCGGCGCGGGCGGCCCCGGGCGGCCGCACGCGCGGTCGCCCGCCGCGATCTGTCCAAAGGGCAAGGCTTTTGCTAGCCTCTCGCCGCCCGCATGACCTTAGAGCTCCCCGACGCGCGCCTCGGCGATCGCAGCCTGTTCCCCGCCCTCGAGGCGAGGGCTTACCTCAACCACGCCGCGGTCTCGCCGTGGTCGCTGCCGGTGCAGCGGGCGGCCGCCGCGGTCGCCGAGGACTACGCCCGTCGCGGCGCCGGCGCGATCCCGAGCTGGATCCACCAGCGCGGCCGCCTGCGCGCCGCGATCGCGCGCCTGATCGGCGCCGAGCCGACCGACATCGCCCTGATCAACAACACGACCCGCGGCGTCACCGACGTCGCGCTGTGCATGTCCTGGCGGCCAGGTGACCGCGTCCTCCTGTTCCAGGGCGAGTTCCCGGCCAACGTGACGCCGTGGCAGCAGGCCGCCGAGCTGTTCGGGCTCAAGGTCGAGTTCCTGCCGCTCGAGCACTTCATCCGCAGCCACGAGGAGGGCCTCGCCGCGCTGGACAAGGCGCTCGGCGCCGGCGGGGTCCGGCTGGTCGCCGTCTCGGCGGTGCAGTTCCAGAGCGGCCTGCGGATGCCGCTCGCGGCGATGGCCGACGCCTGCCACGCCGCCGGCGCGGAGCTGTCGGTCGACGGGATCCAGGCCGTCGGCGCGGTGCCGCTCGACGTCCGCCGCGAGAAGATCGACTTCCTCAGCGTCGGCGGCCACAAGTGGATGATGGGCTGCGAGGGCCTCGGCTTCCTGTACGTCCGGCCCGAGCGGCTCGCCGAGCTGCGGCCGCGGGTCGCCGGCTGGCTCAGCCACGAGGACGGCCTGCGGTTCCTGCTCGAAGGGGCCGGGCACCTGCGCTACGACCGGCCGATCCGCCGCACCGCCGACTTCGTCGAGGGCGGGGCCAACAACACCGTCGGCTGCGCCGCGCTCGAGGCCGCGCTCGGGCTGATCGGCCAGCTCGGGACCGAGGCGATCTTCGCCCACGTGCAGCGCTACCTCGACGCGCTCGAGGCCGGCCTGATCTCCCGCGGGTTCGTCAGCCTGCGGTCGCGCGACCCCGCGGCCCGCTCGTGCATCCTCAGCGTGCTGCCGCCGAACCCCGGCGACGTCCTCGGTCTGCAGCGCGAGCTCGCCGAGCGCGGCGTCGCCTGCTCGACCCCCGACGGCCTGCTCCGCTTCGCCCCGCACTGGCCGAACAGCGAGGCCGAGGTGCCGTTCGTGCTCACCGCGGTGGACGCGGCGCTCGGTCAGGGCTAACAGGGGTAGGAGCCAGCCATGGATCGCCAGCGGCCCCGCACGACCAGCGACGAGATCGACCTCTACATCCGCACGTACTACTCGCTCCTGCGCAGCTCGGGCGAGGTGCGCGTGCGGGCCTTCGAGGAGGCGCACGCGTTCAGCGACTCGAGCCTGCACCCGGGCGCGCGCACGGGGATCCCCGACGTCGCCGCGTTCGCGTACAGCGCCGCCCGCCTGCCGGCCTGCATGCCGCAGGTGCAGAAGATCGTGCTCGGCCAGTCGCACGAGAGCTTCGAGGCCGCCGGCCTCGAGGTCCGCGAGTGGCAGCGCGTGCTGACCCGCGGCCGCCGCCGCCCGCTGCGCTTCGACGGCCAGGGGACGCTGTGCGTCTTCATCTCGAGCACGAGCGACATCGACGACCTCGTGCCGATCGTCACCGCCTACCAGATCGTCTGGAACGACATGCACGCGCTGCTCGCCACCTCCGAGCTCGGCGAGCGCCTGCGCGACGACGACGGCCTGCGCCCGGAGGACATCGACCTCACCGCGCTCGCCCGGATCCTCGACCTCGACGACGATGGCGTCCGCACCCTGCTCGCCGCGCTCGACGCCGGGTGGTTCGCGGCGCTGCGCGTGATCGCGGCGCGCCCGCTCGACCTGTCGATGCGCGTGCTCAGCGGCTCGTACTCGCAGTACCAGCGCGCAATCCAGCGCTGGTGGTCGGGCATCGAGCCGAGCCTTTTGCGCGAGCGCCGGCCGCGGCGCCCGCCGGTCTACTTCGTCTCGTCGAACACGCACTCGCTGCTCAACCTGATCGGCGGGTACGCGCGGGCCCACCGCGAGGCGATCCAGGAGTTCGCCCGCCGCAAGAACCCCGAGGGCCTCGCCGAGCACTTCGCCCGCGCGCTCGCCGAGGGCGACGACGCCGAGGCGTGCAACCTCAGCTACTACCTGCTGCGCGCGTTCCTGCACGACGACATCGCCCGCCTGCAGGACGTCCAGCGCTTCGAGGCCGAGAGCGGGATCACCTCGATCGACGTCCCCGGCAAGATCGACGTCAACGCCCAGATCTTCGACCTCGCCCAGCTCCAGCCCGACCGCCTCGACCCGCGCGTCCGCCTCGACGGCGTCGAGCTGCTGGCCAACAGCGACGCGGTGATCCTCAACATCGACTACCCGCTCGGCATGGCGGCGTATCACCACCTGTCGCGCGTCGGCCAGGGCTGCGGCGAGATCCGCGGCGTCTACATCATGGGCAAGGCGGCGACCCTCAACGGCCGGATCGGCGACGTCATGATCTCGTCGGTCGTCCAGGACGAGCACACCCGCAACACCTACCTGTTCCGCAACGGCTTCGCCGCCGCCGACGTCCAGCCCTATATCCGCGTCGGCACCGTGCTCGACAACCAAAAGGCGCTGACCGTCCGCGGCGCGTTCCTGCAGAACCGCGAGTACATGGGCGTGTTCTACCGCGAGGGCTACACCGTGCTCGAGATGGAGGCCGGGCCGTACCTCTCGGCGGTGTTCGAGCTGGTCAACCCGCAGCGCCACCCGAACGACGAGATCGTCCACCTGTCGAACCTCGTCCCGTTCGACCTCGGCGTGCTCCACTACGCGTCCGACACCCCGTACTCGCGGCGCCAGAGCCTGCTGTCCAAGAGCCTGTCGTACTTCGGCGTCGAGAGCACGGTCGCCTGCGCGATCGCGATCGTCCGCCGGATCCTCGCCGCCGAGATCGCCCGGCTGCGCGCGGAGGGCCCGTGATCCCCGCGGGCGCCGACCCGTGGGCGCTCGCCGGGACGACGCCGCCGGCCGAGGCCGGGCCGCGCGACCGGATCGCGCTCGCGCTGCACACCGCGCTGACCGCCCCGTCGTACGGCAACCTGCAGCCGTGGCGGTGGTTCGTCGGCGGCGAGCTGATCGAGCTGTACCGCGACCCGGCGCGCGCCGACCCGGTCTACGACCCCGACGACCACGCGGCGACGCTCGCCTGCGGGGCCGCGCTCGGGGCCCTGCGCGTCGCCCTGCGCGCGCTCGGGCTCGCCGAGACGACCGCGCTGCTGCCCGGCGACCACCCCGACCTGCTCGCGCGCGTCGCCGTCGGCGGGCCCGCGCAGGCCGAGCCCGAGGAGCAGTGGCTCTACCAGGCCGCGCCCAAGCGCCGGACCTGGCGCGGGGTGATGGCCGCCCGCGCGGTGTCCCGCTCGCTGCTGCGCCGCCTGCCGAAGATGGCCGAGGAGACAGGTGCCGAGATCCATGTCGTCGAGGACATGGCGCGGAAGACCGCGCTCGCCGGGGCCGTCGAGGCGGCGCTCGCCGCCGAGCCGTCGGCGGTCCAGGCGGCGCGCGCGGCCGTCGGCGAGGCGCTGGCGACCTTCGAGGACGAGGCCGGGGCCGCCGCGCGCGGCCCGGCGATCGCAGGCGGCGCGCCGGCGCTGGTCGTCGTCGCCGCCGAGGGCGACGGCCCGGCGGACCGGCTGTGCGCCGGCCAGGCGTTGATCCGCGCGCTCCTCCGGGCCCGCGTCGACCACGCCTGGGCCAGCTTCCTGCACGCGCCGCTGCGCGACGCGGCGGGCCGGCGAGACCTCGCGCGCCTGGTCCAAAGTGCAGGTCATGCGCACGCGCTGGTCCGCCTCGGCCTCGGCGCCGACACCCCGGCGACCCCGCGGCGCCCGCTCGCCGAGGTGCTGCTGGCGAGCCGCCCGACCCGACCTTGACCCAGCGCGCGGGCGCCGGTGCGACCCGGGCCGCGCGACCCCCCGGCTCTCGCGCGGGCCTGGTGCGCCGGTCCGCCGCGGCGGTGCTATGCTCGCCCGCGTGATCGCGCCGCGCACGACTACCCGTCTCGCCTGGCTGGCGCTCGCCGGGCTGTGCCTGTCCCCCGGGGAGGCCGCCGGCGCGGAGCCGCTGCTCGTCGACTTCCACTTCCGCCCGACGCCGGAGCTGCAGATCGCGATCTGGCTCGAGGACAAGGACGGCAAGCACGTCCAGGACGTGCTCGTCACCCAGGCGACCGGCAAGTACGGGATCGGCAACCGCCCGGGGCGCTGGGACTTCGTGTCGAGCTGGCGCGCGCCGTACGGGCCGCGGCCGTCGGTGCTGCCGGTGTGGGCCCACCGCCGCGGCAAGACCTACCCGAAGATCGTCTTCTTCGACAGCAACCCGGCCGACGGCGAGTCGCTCGGCTGGCACGAGACCACCAGCTCCGACGAGAACTACTTCTGCCGCCCGCTGACCGCCGCGGAGCACGAGACGATCGCCGTCGACACCAAGACCTGCCCGTCGCCGCAGACCTTCAACTCCGACAAGGGCAAGTTCCACCCCGACGGCGTCACCAGCGTCTACCCGCCGCGCAACGACCTGGTGACGATCGACGGCCTGCGCGACTCCGACGACGCGCGCGAGTTCGCCGAGCTCAACGACCTCGACGCGATCACCGCGGCGACGCCGACCGGCGAGCGCGCCGAGGTCGTCACCGCGCTGATCCCGCCCGAGCTGCTCGCGCGCGGGCCGCTGACCGCCTACATCGAGGTCAGCCGCGAGCGCGACGAGAACAGCCACTACCAGTACGACCGCGAGAACGACCACTTCGTCGACCCGCGGCTGGTCGCCTACGGGATCGAGTACCTCGGCCAGCCGTCGGTCGTGTACCGGGTGACGTTCGACCCGAACGCGCGCGGCTTCACCGGCACCGCCGAGTACGCCGGCTACGGCGACTGGAACGGCGCGACCGGCACGCTCCACCCGCCGGACGCGACGATCAGCGCCGACGGCGGCAGCGGGGCCGACCGCCTCAACCTGGTGACGATCAACGGCGAGACGTTCCGCTGGGGCGTGTTCTCGTACGGCCCCGAGGGCTCCGACACCGACGGCGACGGCTGGGGCTCGTGCCGGCCGAAGACCCTCCCCCCGGTCGCCGACCTCGAGCTCGCCGGAGTGTCGTTCGACCGCGTGCAGGCCGAATTCTCGCTGCCCCCGGACGCGGACGTCGCGCGGGTCCACGTCTACAGCATCACCGGCGTCTCGTCGCTGACCGACGACCTGCTGGCCGCCGCCCACATCAAGACCTTCAGCGCCGAGGAGATGGCCGCCAGCGAGGGCCGCGTGGCCGTCGAGGTCGACCAGCTCTGGGGCGACTACACCTACCAGTTCGGCGTCGTCTACGAGGACCACTGCACCAACCGCAGCGAGCTGGTGACCGCGAGCTTCACCACCGAGCCGCAGAAGTTCCAGCAGGTCGAGAGCTTCTGCTTCGTCGCCACCGCCGCCTACGGCGCCGCGTGGGCCGGCCCGGTCCAGGCGCTGCGCGATTTCCGCGACGCCTTCCTCAAGACGTCGGCGACCGGGCTCGACCTCGTGCGCTTCTACTACGCGTACAGCCCGCCGCTCGCGCGGGTGATCGCCACCGAGCCGCTGCTCCGCGGGATGGCCCGCGTCGTGCTCCAGCCGGTCGCCGACGCCGCCCGCGTGGCGACCGCGTACTGAGCGCGCGGTCCATCCCGACGTGCGCGGCTGCGGCACTTGCGCGGGGCCGCCGGGCCGCCGACCATGGATCCATGGTGGTGGCCTTCGAAGTGGTCCTGGTGGCGGGCGCCGAACCGGCGCAGATCCTCGGCGAGAGCACGCTCCGCGAGACCGAGGCGCAGATCTTGACGGTGGAGGCCGCCCGCAAGGCGGGGATCCGCAGCGTCCGTGAGCCCGGCGAGCAGGAGATCCGGGTGATCGTCGTCCGCCAGCGCGACGCGAACTGGATCCACCGCGCTCTCGAGGCCAGCCACGCGGTCGCCGGCTACCGGATGATCGACCTCGACGGCTGAGACCGGCCGGACGTGGCGTAAACGGGGCTGGGCCGGGCTCGGTGCGCGGTCGCGGCCAATTCTGGTATGTCCCGAAGATGGATTTTCGACCAAGAGTCGAAAAATAGCTGGCGCGCGCAGCTTCTCGCACGGGTGCGCCCGGCCGAGACGGCCTCGGGGCTAGGTTAAAATGCGCTCCTGATGATCAGGGATGCGGTTTAGCCTCGGTTCTCGCCTCACGCCGGTGCCGGACGCGTGGCTCTCGGCCGGCCCTGGCGAGCCTGCGCGATCGGCGCAATCTCGGCCGACCAAGCGCTGCTCCGCCAGGCCGAGCCGCGGCGAGCCCGTCCGTCGTGATCCCAGCCGCCCCTGCGCTGCGTTTCGCGCCCGAATGCGCAAAATCGCGCAAAATTCCGCTGGTCCGTCGGCGAATCAGTGCCGCTTTTTCGACCACGGGTCGATTTTCTGCCGAGAGTCCATCCTCGGCCCCCACCGTACAGCCGCGGGCCCGCCCGGACCGCCGGAGCCCGGCTCGCTGCGGCCGCAACCCGCCGGGCGAGCCGGCGGTGACGACCGCAGCGAGCCGCAGCACCAACTGCCCGGCCCGCCGCGGCCGTGACCCGCCGGGCCTGACCCGCTCGCTACGCCGCGTCCGTCTCGCCGAGCCGCGCGAGCAGGTCCGGCTGGATCCCGAGCGCCTCGCAGCGGGCGACCAGCGGCGCCAGGCGCCAGCGGCCCGGGTCGACGGGCGCGCGGGGGTGCCGGCGGTGGGCCCTGATTAAAAGGTTCTTCGCGGTGTGCTCGCTGCCGACGAACTCGACGACCGCGACGTCGTAACCGCAGGCCTCGAGCGCCGCGACGCGGACCGAGTCGGTCAGCACGTCGGCGTAGGCCCGGCGCAGAAGGCCGTGCTCGAGCATCGCCGCCAGCGGGTGAACCTCGGCCGTCTTCGTCGCGCCGAGCTGGGCGGCGACCTCGGCCTGGCAGCACGGCACGCTGAGCAGGGCCGGCGCGCCGAGCCGGATCGCCAGCGCGATCGCCTCGTCGGTCGCCGTGTCGCAGGCGTGCAGCGCGAGCACCAGGTCGGGCGGCCCGCCGAGCACCGCCGGCGCGCTCGCGGCGGCGGCGGCGATGTCGGCCTCGGCGAAGCTGAGGTTCGCCAGGCCGAGGTTCCTGGCGCGCTCGACGCTGCGGGCGACGACGTCGGCGCGGACATCGACCCCGTGCAGGCGCAGCGGCACCGCGCGCAGGCGCAGCACCTCGGCGAGGACGAAGCTGAGGTACGCGTTGCCGCACGCGAGGTCGAGCGCGCGCAGCGGCGCCTCGGCGGTCAGCGGCCGGGTCGCCGCGAGCCGCTCGATCGTCGGCTCGCACAGCGTCGCCAGGTGCGAGATCTGCTTGTACTTGCGGGCGTGCGTCGCCGAGATGCTGCCGTCGGCGTTCATGATCCCGATCTCCCGCAGCAGCGCCGCGCTGGTGTCGGGCCGCAGCGCGCGCTCCTTGCCGCCCATCGCCTTGCGCGCGGTCGCCTCGTCGAGGGTGCGCAGGGTCGGCCGGCCGTGGCGCGCGTCGATCTGGACCCGCCGTCGCGCGTCGAGCACGACCGTCTGCTTGACGAGGCCCGCGCTGGCCGCCTCGCCCGCGGCCGCGAGCAGCGCCTCGACCTCGGCGGCGCCGGGCGGCCGCCCGGCGCCCGGCCCCGGCAGCACCCGCTCCGCGCGCGCCGCGTCGCCCGTCTGCGGCGCGGCGAACACGGCCCGCTCCCAGCCCTCGGCGAGGTGTGGACGCAGCGCGCGCTGCAGGCGGTGGAGCTTGCCCTTGTCGGACATCGGCGGCGATGCCTAGCAAAGACCTGTCCGAAGCGCCAGCGGCCGGCGCGCGAGCGGGCCTCGCGGGCGCGCGGGCGCGGCGGCGGCCCGGTCCGGTTGCGAGGCCCGCGGGGCTCGGGCAATGTGCGCGCCGTGAACGCCCCGCACGCGCTCCTGCTCGAGAACATCCACCCGACCGCCCACGAGGAGTTCGCCCGCCACGGCGTCGTCGTGCACACGGCGGCCGGCAGCCTGGGCGAGGCGCAGCTGATCGAGGCCCTGCGGGGGCTGCCGGGGTCCGGCCCGGTGATGCTCGGGATCCGCAGCAAGACGCGGGTCTCGGCGCGGGTGCTCGAGGCGGTCCCGCGGCTGGACGCGATCGGCGCCTTTTGTATCGGCACCGACCAGATCGACCTCGCCGCCGCCCGAGCCGCCGGGATCGCCGTGTTCAACGCCCCGTTCAGTAACACCCGCTCGGTCGCCGAGCTCGTGCTCGGCGAGGTGATCATGCTCGCCCGCCACGTGTTCGAGCGCAGCGCCCAGTGCCACCGCGGCCAGTGGAACAAGAGCGCCGAGGGCTGCCACGAGGTCCGCGGCAAGACCCTCGGGATCGTCGGCTACGGCCACATCGGCTCGCAGCTGTCGGTCCTCGCCGAGGCGCTCGGCATGAAGGTCCGCTACTTCGACATCCTGCCCAAGCTCCCGCTCGGCAACGCCGCCCCGTGCGCCAGCCTGCTCGAGCTGCTGTCGACCAGCGACGTCGTCAGCCTGCACGTCCCCGACACCGAGGCGACCCGCGGCATGATCGGCGCCGACGAGATCGCGGCGATGCGCCGCGGCGCCGCCCTGATCAACGCCTCGCGCGGCCTCGTCGTCGACATCGAGGCGCTGCACGCCGCGCTGGTCGCCGGCCACCTCACCGGCGCCGCGATCGACGTGTTCCCGCAGGAGCCGGCGAGGGTCGGCGACGCGTTCGAGAGCCCGCTCCGCGGCCTCGACAACGTGATCTTGACCCCGCACATCGGCGGCAGCACCGAGGAGGCGCAGGCCAGCATCGGCCGCGAGGTCGCGAGCACGCTGTCGCGCTTCTTCGACACCGGCGCGACCGTCGGCGGCGTGACGCTGCCCGCGGTCGAGGTCGGCCCGGTGCGCAGCGGCTCGCGGCTCGTCAACGTCCACCGCAACGTCCCCGGCGTGCTGTCGGCGATCAACAGGGTGCTCGGCGACTCGCAGGTCAACATCACCGGCCAGAGCCTCGCGACCGTCGAGACGATCGGCCTCCTGCTGGTCGACGTCCCGCTGCGGGTCGGCGACCCCAAGCTCGCCGAGCTGGTGCAGGCGATCGCCGCGCTGCCGACCAGCCTGCGCACCCGGATCGCCCGCCACGCGGCGCCCTGACGCAACGGAGGCGATCACCCGCCGGCCGCGCGTGCAGACCCGGACAAGGTGCGACACGCTCGCCCCCGTGGGCAGGTTCACGCGCACACCCGCGCACGGATCCGAGCGTCCGGGCGCGCGAGATACCGAACGTTCCTGCCTTTTCGGCCAGATCGGCGCGCTCGCGCGAAATCGTGCTGAGGGCGGTGCTACCCGCCGGCCGGAGGGTCCTGATAACCTGGAGCCGATGCGCTCTGTCTTGGTTTCTGCGGGTCTTTTGGCGGTGGCCGTCGGCCCGGTGGCGTGCAAGCGGAACAGCGATTCTAACGCGCCTTCCGGCGAGTGCGGGGGAATGTGCGGGCGGGGCACCCGCTGCGACGGCAACGTGTGCGTCGTCGACTACTCGCAGGACGTGTGCGGCACCCCGGAGGAGCCGAAGGCCGAGCCGGTGCCGACCAAGCCGCCGATCACGAGCTGGGGCGAGTGCACGGTGGACCGCAACCAGCTGCCGAAGAAGCACGTCCCGGTCAACGACAAGGACATCCCGCAGTACGACCCGAACCGGACCCGCACGCTCGACTGGAGCGAGGGCGACGAGCAGCTCAACGAGCCGGTGCTGATGTCGAACATGCGGGACATCGAGTACGCGATCAACGAGTGCCTCGCGGTCGCCGCCTGCTACAACGGCGGCTCGCTGCCCGGCGGTCGCCTCGACTTCGTGATCAGCCTGTCCGGGAAGACAGGCAAGGCCGACGCGGTCACCGTCACCGCGCCGCCGGCCCTGCAGATCTACGGGATCGTGCCCTGCGTCCGCCGGGCGATCGCCGACCACCAGTTCCCGACCTACAACGGCCCGCCGATGACGGTGAAGTACAACGTCGAGTTCGGCGAGTAGCCAGCCGCGGACCGGTCCCGGCCCGCTACGCGCCGAGCGTCGCGCGCAGGAACCAGTCGTGCTTCTCGAACTCGCTGACGATCCCCGTCAGCAGGTCGACCGTGTCGGTGTCGCTCTGCTCCTCGCCGACGTCCCGCGCCGCCCGCAGGCCGCGCAGGTACACCTCGATCCGCTCGGCCAGCAGCCGCACGTGCTCGAGGTCGCGGGTCGTCTCCTGCGGGTACTCCGGCAGCCGCGAGTTGCCGCCGACGTGGCGCGCCGTGCCGTAGACCTGCGCGCCGAGGGTCACCGCGCGCTCGGCGATCGAGTCGTTGTGCTCGGCGAGGCTGACCGCGAAGGTCTCGAACAGGGGGTGGAGGGCGGCGAAGTGCGGCCCCTTGATGTTCCAGTGGGCGACCTTGATCTGGCTGTGCAGGTCGAGGCCGTCGACGAGCGCGGCGTTGAGGGCCGCGGCGATCTTCTGGCGGGCGTCCGGGGACAGGTGGCTCGGGCTGGCGTACATGATGGGCTCCGTGAGGACCGCGCCGGCGCACGGCCGCCCCCAGGATAGCGCCGACCGCGATCTCCGCCATCCACCGATCGGCGGCCCTGACCGTGCGTCGGCCGCCCGCACGGCCGCGGACCGAACGGACGATGCCGCCGGCGCGTCGGGGGCGAGCGCCCGCACCCGACCGCCGCCCCGTCCGTTCGCCGTCCTCGACCGTCGGCTGGCGCTTCGGACATGCCTTTCAGGACATTGACAGGAGCACGCGGCGCCGTCCCCCGACCGGACGGGCCCCGGGAGCGGTGCGCCGGGCGTCGAGTCGGCGCGCCCGCAAGCGCCCGCCGACGCGCCCGGGCCGCGCAGGAGATGCGCGCCAACCGCGGCCGTCGGCCCGCGCGACTTCCTCTAAAGTGCCGCCATGCCGATCCGCGATCCTCGCCGCGCCCTCGCGGCCCCGCTGCTGCTCGCCGCCCTGTCCGGCTGCCGCCCGGCGCCGGCCCAGGGCGAGCCGACGCCCGTGCTGCTCGTGCTGCCCGAAGGCGCCGACGAGGCGACCGAGCGCACCGGCGCGGCCGTCGGCGGCTACCTCGAGCGCCTCGTCGGCGCGCCGCCGCAGGTCGTCCGCATGGAGGGCACCGGCCTCGACGCGATCGTCGACGCGAGCGCCCGGGCCGGCGCCGCGCTGACCCTCGTGCTCGCCGCCGACGCGCTGGTCCCCGAGCGGTTCGACGCCGCCCGCCTGAGCGGCCTCGGCGACGACGGCTTCGCGCTCGACGTCGCCGACGAGGGCGACCACAAGGACATGTTCGGAGAGACAGGTACCACCGTCGTGCTCGCCGGCGCCGGCTCGCGGCTCGCCCGCCAGTTCGCCGCCTACGAGGCGCTGCGCCGGCTCGGCGTCCGCTTCTACCACCCCGAGGACGAGTACGTGCCGCAGCTCCCGGAGGCGCAGCTGCGGGCGCGGGCGCGCACGCCGACGGCGCTGCACCGCGACGGCGCCGACTACGTCGCCGACTTCTACTGGCGGACCTGGTCGTTCCACCTGCCGCACCCGCTCGAGCACCTCGAGGCGTTCTCCGACGGCGACTTCCCGATCGACGAGGCGGTCCGGGTCAACGACTGGATCGTCAAGAACCGGGGCAACCGGTTCCGCGGGCCCGGCCGCGGCGTCGCCGGCGAGGAGGCGTACGAGCGCCGCGCCGCCGAGCTGTCGGCGCTGCGCGACCTGCTCGGCTTCCCGCGCGGCGCCGGGATCCGCCTCCACGACATCCAGCAGGGCGGCAGGCCCGACATCGACCCCGACAGCGCCGTGCCGGTCCGCCGACAGATCGAGGACATGGTCGCCCGGGGGCTCGCGGACGCCCCGGACGCCCGCTACTTCGGGATCCACTTCGGCCCGACCGAGCTGACCGTCACGCCCGACCAGGAGACCGTGCAGTGGCTCGACTGGGCCGGACAGGCGGCGCTCGCCCTGCGGCCCGACCTCGAGGTCGAGATCAACAACCACATCACCGGCAGCCAGCCGAGCCCGAACTACGACGACCTCGGGTGCCCGAACGGGACCAACGACGACGGCCGGATCGACTACTACGACCTCGCGTTCCACACCGACCCGCGGCTCGGGGTGACTGTCCATACGGTCATGTTCTACCCGCTCGAGGGCCCGGCCGAGGTCTACGGCCAGCGGTCGTTCTCGCACAAGCTGTGCCTGATCGAGCGCGCCCAGGCCGAGGGCCGCACGATCAACTACTTCCCCGAGGGCTCGTGGTGGCTGTCGTTCGACAACCCGATCCCCGTGTACCTCCCGCTCTACGTGTGGACCCGCTGGCGCGACGCCGACCTGCTGCGCCCGTTCCTCCCGCGCAGCGGCGGCACGCTGCGCGGCTACCGGATGTTCAACAGCGGCCAGGAGTGGGGCTACTGGCAGCAGGACTACGCCGCCGGGCTGTTCGCGTGGAACGCCGACGTCACGCCCGAGCAGGCGCTCGGCGAGCTCCTCGACCCGCTGTGCGCGCCCGACGTCTGGCCCGCGAGCTGCCCCGCGCGCGACGAGGCGGCCGCGGTGCTCGAGGAGCTGATCGACCACCAGCGCGCGCTGTTCCTCGAGGCGCCCGACTGGGAGGGCAAGCCGGGCGGCCTGTTCGCGTACTTCGCCGGCGAGGACGACGCCGACGTGATCGCCGGGATCACCGGGATCGCCTTCCGCCCGGTCCGCGTCGCCTTCGACAAGCTGCTCGGCTGGTCCGAGGGCGACATCGCCCACCTCCGCGCGACCGACCTCGCCGCCCTGCAGGACAGCGCCGACCGCCACGCCGAGTGGCTCGCGCGCCTCGAGGCGCTGGCGCCGGGCGTGCCGGAGGCGGGCGCGCCGTGGCTGGCGGAGATCGTCGACGGCGTGGCGATCAACGAGCTGCGCGCGCGCCAGACGATCCACCTCTACGAGTCGGTGCTCGCCTACCGCGAGGCCAAGCTCGCCGGCGGCGACGACGTCGCGGCGGCCGCCGCGGGCGAGCCGGGCTGGCAGGCCGCGCAGGACGTGCTCGTGCGCGCCGAGGCGGTGATCCGCCGGCGCGAGGCGGCGTACCGCTACCCGCACGCGCAGGTCAACGGCGGCGGCCTGTCGCCGGAGACCGCGGTCCCGAACGGCACGACCTACGGCTACCGCGTCCACCACAAGACGCACGTCCTCTATTACTGGAAGAACCGCGCCGATCAGGTGCGCGCGCTGCTCGACGGCGGCGCGTCCGGCCCGCGCTCCGCCCTCGACATCCGCGAGGCGATCGCCGCGCCGGGCGTCGCCGTCGCGCTGGCGTGGGACGCCGCCGTCGACGCCGAGAGCGCGGTCCAGATCGGCGACCTCGGCGTCGTCGACCCGACCTTCACCGCGTTCGACCTCGGCGGCGCCGCCGGCTACTTCGCGGTCAGCGGCAACCTCGTCGTCGACGGCGCCGCCCTGCCGGTCGCCGGCGGCCTCGTGCGCGCGACCCGGCAGGCGGACTCCGAGGCCGGCGGAATCACGGTGACGACGCCGACCGACCCGACCGCCCAGTCGATGATCGAGGGCGTGTTCCCGGCGATCCGGTGGGCCTTCGTCGACGCCGGCCCCGCCGCGCCGGCGCTCGCGCTGGCGACCGACCCCGAGGAGGACGGCTCGGTCGGCTTCGACGAGCTCAAGCTCGCGCCGGTCGCCCTCGACGGCGCAGCCTTCACCGCCGAGCCGGTCGACCTCGCGGTGCCGGTGGCGACGTCCGCCGCCGGCCAGCCGATCGTCGTCCGCCTGACCGACGCCGCGCTGTCCGGCAGCGTCGACGCCGCCGGCTTCACCGGCCCGATCCACCTCGAGGCCGACATGTCGGTGCCCGACTTCGTGGTCGCGCTGAAGGAGCTCGGCGGGTTCGACGAGGCCGGCGCGCTCGAGCTGCTGGCGACGCTGCTCGGCATCGACCCGGCCGCGCCGCCGCCGACCGTCCCGGTCGTCGCCGACATCGCGCTCGCGCCGTGAACCACTCTTATCAATGACCGAGGGGACAGGGCGTCTCCGCCATGTCCCCTCGGTCACGCGAAATCATCGCTCAGGGCTGGGTCGGGCGGTTGAAGAAGCTGCCCGGGGCGGCGCCGGCGGGGCCGCTCGGGCCGCGCTGGGCCGGCGCCTGCGGGGCGCCCGGGGCCTGCTGGATCTGCTGGTACTTCTTGCGGACGATGTCGCCGGCGACGTCGCGCGAGCCGAGGCCGAACGCGAGCGCGCCCGCGAGGCACAGCGCGCCGAACAGCAGGCCGAACGACATCAGCACGAAGTCCTCGGCGACGCCGAGGTGGTGGACGGCCATCGTGAACGCGAACACGAGCACCGCGTAGCGGGCGAACTCGCCGACCCACCGGGCGTTGCCGCCCTGGACGTCGCCCTCGGCCGCCTTGGCGGCGATCAGGTCGCGGACGTAGCCGCCGATCGCCTGGCCGACCCCGACGATCGCCACCGCGACGAGCACGTGGCGCAGCAGGTAGCCGAGGAACAGGTTGATGTACGCGGCCCAGGTCGCCAGCTGCAGGTTCTCGCACGCCTGCGCCGCGGCGAGCAGGACGACCGCGACCTGCACCGCGAAGCCGACCAGCTCGCTCGGCTCGCCGAGGCGGTCCGGGCGGGCCTGCAGCGCCGGGAAGCCGAGGCGCAGCATCAGGCCGTCGAACCCGAGGCCGCGCAGCGCGCCGGCGACGACGCCGCGCAGCAGGCGGCCGATGAACACGCCGACGACGACGACGAGCGCGCTGACGGCGAGGTTCGGCAGGACGAGCCAGAACCGCGCCATCATCTCGGTCAGCGGGCCGGCGATCGTGACCAGCCCGAGCTCGTTGAGCGCGGCGATGCTCGCCTGCAGCATCAGGAACGCCATCAGCGCGAGGCCGACGATCCCGCTCGGCTTCCTGCCGCCGAACAGCGAGGTCATACCGAGGCGGTCGACGAGCCGGTTGAAGCCGAGCGCGTCGAGCAGGTTGTGCACGATCACCCGGGTGATCCGGCCGAGCACGTAGCCGGCGGTGAAGATCACCGCGGCGATCGCCAGCCGCGGCGCGAGGCCGACGACCCGGTCGAGCGCGTTGTTCAGCGGGCCCGCGATCGAGGCGATCTTGAGCGCGTCGAACGCCCCGGCGAGGCCGACGACCATCACCAGCCAGAACACCGCGTTGCCGGCGGCCTGGCTGAACGGCCGCTGCTTGTCGGCGGCCGGGTCGGCGGACAGCTCGGCGAACCGGGCGTCGACCCGCAGCAGGTCGAGGCCGCGGGTGACGAGCTTGTTCAGGATCGTGCCGGCGAAGTACGCGACGATGAGGACGAGCACCGCCTTGCCGACCAGCGGCAGCGCCTGCACGACGGTCTCGACGAGGCCCTGGATCGGCGTCGCCGCCTGCGACAGGCCGGCGTACTGCAGCACGCCGACGAGCACCAGCAGCATCAGCATGTAGTAGACGACGCTGGCGACGAACCGCTCGAGCTGGTTGGTGACCTGCTTGGCGTCCTTGACGGCCGCCTTCGGGTCGCCGTCGACGAGCAGGCTGAGCCGCAGCTTGTCGGCCAGCTTGTTGTCGAGGTCGGTCGCGCACAGCATCCGATAGACCAGCCACGAGACGAATTTGGCGACCAGCCAGCCGCCGACGAAGATCAGCAGCGCGAGGCCGACGCGCTCGGCGATCAGGAGCGCGTTGTCCGACCAGAGGTCGCGGAAACTGTCGAGCCAGCCGCCGTCGGTCGGCGGCGAGGCGGGCGCTCGGGTGACGAGCGCGGCGAGCGTCGTGAGATGTTCCATCGTTTCAGTACTCCCGGGAGAGGCGGCAACGATCGACCAGGCGGCCGCGCCGCGCAAGCACGGAGCGCCGACCACGGCGGCTCGCTCCCCCCGCACGCGCCCGCGTTCGCGGTCGTCCGCTCGCACGGAAACGCCCTGCGAGCCGCAAGCGAACGACGTTAGGCGCGGTTCGGCGCGGCCTGCATTGCCGCGGGTCCGCCACCGCGCAAGGAATGGCTCGGATCCCCCGATCCGGAGGACAAACGCATGCTCAATTCCGTAGACGTGAGGCGCGTGCTCAGCCAGCCGGGCGCCGACGCGACCCTGTCGTTGTACCTGCAGGTCGATCCGGCGCTGCTCGAGAACCAATCGAGCATCCCCGGCTGGCGGATCTGGCTCAAAAACGCGCTGCGCGGCCTGGAGGGCGCGCACGACGACCCGGCGCTGCCGGGGCTGGTCCAGCGGGCGCAGCAATTCGCGGCGACGCTGCGCCCGGAGGCCAAGGCGATCGCGGCCTTCTTCACGCCCACCAGCGAGCAGGTGTTCCCGCTGCCGGTCCCGGTGACCGAGAACGAGGCGAGCTTCGGCCGCCCGGCGGTCGCGTCGCTGCTGTGGCTGCTCGACGAGTACGAGCCGTACGTCGTCGCCCTCGTCGACTCGGAGAAGGCCCGATTCTTCACCGGCAGGATGGGCCGCGCGGGCCTCGGCGACACCCGCCGGATCGACCTCGACGACTACGACTTCAAGCCGAAGTACCTGTCCGCGACCAACGCCGGGCAGGGCTGGCACACCAAGGGCGGCAACAACCGCGACGCGTTCGCGGCGACGATCGACGACCACACCCGCCGGTTCCACCAGACCATCGCCGACCAGTGCGGGAACCTGCTCCGAGAGACAGGCGCCGCGCGGATCCTGCTCGGCGGCAACGAGGCCGCCGCCCACGCGATCAAGGGCATGATGCACGAGTCGGTCGCGCGCGCGGTCGTCGGCTTCGTGCCGGTCCCGCTGCACCTGCCCGACCAGCCGGCGCTGGACCTGATGCTGCCGGCCGCGCTGGCGTTCGAGCGCCAGCACGAGCTCGCGCTCGTCGACGAGGTCGTCAACCTCGCCAAGTCCGGCGGCCGCGGGGCGCTCGGCGCCGAGGCCGTGCTCGCGCGCCTGGACAACAAGCAGGTCGAGCTGCTGATCGTGCCGTGGCCGCTGCGCGACGCGGAGCTGCGCGCGCGGCTGCCCGAGCTCGTGCTCGCGGCCGGGGCCGCGGTCGAGCTGGTCGCCGGCGCCGCGGCCGAGCGCGTCGAGCACGAGGGCGGCCTCGCGGCCCGCCTGTTCTACTCGCCGGTCCCGCCGGTCGGCTCGACGTAGGCGCGCCGGGCGGAGCGCCGTCGGGCCAGCGGGCCGCGCGGCCCGCCCGGACGACCTGTCCAGGCGGACATCTCACCGCGCGGCCGCGGCGACGCGGGCGGGCGGGCCGCGCGGACGGCCTGTCCGGAGGGACAGGCTCGGTGAACGCGGGCGGGCGGGCCGCGCGGACGGTATGTCCGGAGGGACAGTCTCGGTGTGCGCGGGCGACCGACAGCGCCGCGGCCGCGAGCGCGAGCGGCCGCGGCGCTGCGACGTCCGCATGAGCGGGCCGCGCGGCGCGCTCGTTCGATATGTCCGAAGGGGCATATCGTGCGGGCACGGGCGAACGACAGGCCCGGCGCGGCCGCGCGGGGATACGCGGTTCTGCGGCGATCGCGGGCCGGCGGGCGCGGCGGTCGCCCGCGATCGTCTCACCTGCGTCACGAATCATCGTAGTGGTCGAATGACGACAGCGCATTCGAGGGCAAATGTCGGCGAGGCCGGCGCGGCGACGTCGGTCGATTCCTGCGAACGCACGAATTCGCGGAGGTGGGCCCGGAGGGCCGCCAGACCGGCGGAAGCGCCGTTCTGTCCGGTGATGCGCCCCGCCACACGGACGCGTTGCGCCCCGCGGGGGGACCCCCAATATTCGACCCGGAAGCGCTGACCCGGGAATGGTCCGACAGCGCGCCCCGATCAGAAAGGAACTTCTTCCCATGTTGCGCACCACTTTCCTGTTGGTCCCCGTGCTCGCATTCGCGGCGCCGTTCGTCGCCCAGGACGCGTCCGCGCGTCCCCTGGCCACCCCGGCCCAGGAGATGAGCTCTTGCAACCACGACTGCGACGACGACGACGACGACGACGATGACAGCGACGCCGAGATCCAGATCCAGTTCTGCCTCGAGCTGCAGGTCGAGATCGACAACGGCGCCTGCTACGAGCCGGGCAAGGGCCCGTCGTGCATCGACTCGTGCGCCCAGGCGGCGGCCGACAGCTGCGGCCAGCAGATCGGCGTCCGCGGGCTCGAGACCTGCACCGAGAAGCTGACCCGCAGCTGCGAGCGCTCCTGCGAGAACACGGTCGCCGCGCTGTGCCAGCCGCGCTACGACAAGGACGACGACGACGACGACGACGACGACGGCGACGGCAGCGACATCTTCATCGAGCTCGAGGTCTGCATCGATCTCCAGATCGACAACTGATCGGTCCGCGAGCGAGGGACCGGGCGGCGCAGCCGACGTCTTCGGGCGTCGGCTGCGCCGCTCCTTCGTTTCGCCGCGCCCGTGCCCGCGCGGCGCGGCTCCGGGGGCGATTTTCGCCGGGGCCCGGCGCGCCGCTGTCAACTCGAGAGCCTCTGCTACACAGCCGACATGCAGAGCAGCAACACCGGAAGCCAGAACAAGGAGCCCCTCAGCAACCTCGCCTACGATTGGGTGACGATCATCCAACACAAGTCGGAGGCGCTGCGGGCCTACGAGCAGTACATGCGCGACGCCCAGCAGGCGAACTCGCCCGAGTGCGCCGAGCTGATGCGCAAGATCTACGAGGAGGACAGCCGCCACGTGCAGGAGGCGACCCAGCACCTGATGCAGGTCCTCCAGGGTCAGATGGGCCGGGGCCAGCAGGGCCAGATGGGCCAGCAGGGCCAGATGGGCCGCGGCCAGATGGGCCAGCAGGGCCAGATGGGCCAGCAAGGCCAGGGCTCGATGGGCCAGGGCTCCTGATTCTTGAGTCCGCCCGCGGGCGCGGGGCCGCCGGGTGCGCACGACGGAGGTGCTCCGGGCGCGCCGCGGCGGCCCTCGTGCATTGTTGCGAGTCCGGCGGCGCATGGCGCGGGGCGGCGGGCCGACGACGTCGCTCGCCGCGGTTGACATCGCGGAGTCGAGCGCTAGGTAGCCAGCGACGGTTGCATCGGAGCGCCATCGTGGCGGCCGGGCGCTCGTCCGACGATTCTTCGTCGCAGAAGGAGACACGGACAATGCAGACGCAAAGCCAGAACAATACCCCGGACACGCTCCAGAGCTTGCTGCGCGGCGAGATGTCCGCGATGGAGACGTACCAGAAGGCGCTCGAGAAGGTCGACGGCTACCCCGAGGGGGCCCAGCTGCGGCAGATCTACATGGATCACAGCCACGCGGTGCAGGTGCTGCGCAACCTGCTGATGCGCTACCAGGCCGAGCTGCCGACGTCGTCGGGCGCGTGGGGCACGTTCGCCAACGCGGTCCAGTCGACCGCCAACCTGTTCGGCGACAAGGCCGCGCTCAAGGCGCTCAAGGAGGGCGAGGAGCACGGGATCAAGGACTACATGCGCGCGCTCGACGACCCCGAGGTCGCCACCGAGGTCAAGGCGATGATCCGCAGCGACCTGCTGCGCAAGTGCGAGACCCACGTGCCGGTGCTCGACGCGTTGATCGATCAGCAGTGATCGGTCCGCGGCGCGCGGCGCCAGGGGCCGGCGGTCGTTCCGCCGGCCTCTTCTCATTTTAAGGAGCCGACCGCGGCCGCTGCGCCCGGGTCGGCGATGGGGGGACATGGCTCGCGGGACCGGCGGGGCGCTCGCCGCGGCGGCGCCGGCCCGGCGTCACTGACGCGGGCGGCGCGAGGATCGGCGGCGCGCCGGCGTCGGCGGGTCGCTCGCGCCGCTGTGCGCTGGATCGCCGGAGGCGCCGCGGGGCCCGCTGCGCCGGCCTGCGGGCGCGTCGGCGGGCGGCCGCGGGTCGTGGCGCCCCCCGCCGCGGCCGCGGCGGGGTGGGCGTCGAGGGCGGCCGCGCTATCGATGAGGGCGCGGGGGCTGCCTCGCGGAGCGGGGCCAGGCCGGCGGCCCGGGGGGCGCGGCTCGGCGGTTGAGTGCATGTCTGGAAAGACATGTCCTCAAAGACAATGTGAACAATGACGGCGCGGCGGATCGATCCGTCGCGCCGCCGCGGGTATTGGTCGCGCGGCGGCGCGTGTGATGCCCGGGCGCGCCGGCGGGCGCGGGAGAACGCGTCCATAAGCCCGGGCGGCGCTCCAGGCCCGCGGCTCGGCGGATTCGGCCGGCGGCTCGGGTTGCGCGGGGGCACAGCGACGCATTGCGCAATCGTAGGAGTCGCCCAGTCTATCGGCGTGACGCGCCGACGCCGGATCTGGCCGGCGGACGCGGGTCCATCGGATCGAAAGGAAGTCTCGTTATGCTGCGCAATCTCTCGCTGTCGCTGTCCGCCTTCGTGTTCGCCGCCGCCTTCGCCGGGTCGGCGTCGGCCCGCCCGCTCGCCGCCCCGTCGCAGGAGTCCCAGTACTGCTACGGCGACGGCTGCGAGGAGGAGGAGGACGACAAGGTCAAGATCTGCTTCATGTTCAAGTTCAACACCTGCATCAACCCGCGCGGCGGCTGCGAGGCGAGCTGCGAGCAGGAGGTCGCGGACGGCTGCTCCGAGCTGCTCGGCGACCCGCGCGCGCAGGCCGCGTGCGAGGCGGAGCTGGCCGACCGCTGCGCCGAGACGTGCGACCAGCCGCTCGACCTCGCGGCCGGCGCGTTCGAGGAGCGCTACTACGACGAGGAGAACAGCCTCTGCATCAACATCAAGAAGTGGCTCTGCATCGAGATCAAGAAGCGCTAGACGGCGCGAGAGGGGCCGGTTTTCGCCGGGGCGCGGCTGGACGACTCGTCCGGCCGGCCCCGGCCTCGCTGCGTGTCAGCGGCGGCGGAGCTCGCGGCGCAGGCGCTCGATCTCGTCGACGAGCTCGACCTCGGCGCGCTTGCCCATGACCTCGTTGATCTGGACCATCGCCGACGGGCTGGTGAAGTTGATCTCGGACAGGAGGTCGCCGATGAAGTCGAGGCCGAGCAGGTAGAGGCCGCGCGGGGTCAGCTCGTCGGCGACGGCGCGGACGGCCGCGAGCTGGCGCGGCGTCGGCTCGAAGGCGCGGAACGAGGCGCCCTGGTGGAGGTTGGCGAGCCGCGAGCCGGGCCGCGGGATCCGGGTGACGCTGCCGAGGACGCGGCGGTTGCACACGAGGATCCGCAGGTCGCCGCGGGTGGTGACGGCCTCCTGGTACGGCTGGACGACGGCCTCGCCGTATTGGTGCCACCAGTCCGAAAGGACAGCCTCGGGGACGTCGGGCGGGAAGAAGGCGATCCCGATCCCGCTGCACTCGCCGAGCGGCTTGACGACGGCCTCGACCGGCTGGGCGCGCACGGCCGCGACGAGGGCGGCGAGGTCGGGGCAGTGGGAGGTCGGGATCGCGTGCTCGGGGAAGCGGACCGGCAGCAGGTGCTCGGAGTGCCGCAGGACCTCGGCCGGCTCGTTGATCTGCAGGACCTCGCCGTCCAGCGCGGCGAACCGCTCGGCCCAGGCGCGGTAGCGCGCGTCGACCGGCGGGTCCTTGCGGTGGACGAGCACGTCGTAGTCGCGCGCGCTCGCCCGGCGGACCGGCCCGAGGCCGACGTAGGGGACCCGGGCGGCGTCGCTGAACTCGACCCGCTGGACCGGCAGGGCGGCGAGGAAGGGCCCGGCGGCGAGGCCCGGGTCGGTCGCCAGCAGGTCGCAGTAGTCGACCTCGACGCCGCGGGCGAGCAGCTCGGCCATCAGCCGCAGGGTGGTGTCGAAGCGCGGCTGGAAGGAGGCGACGGGGTCGGCGGTGATCAGGTAGCGCGGCATGGCAGCGGCCGGCGGGTTGTACGGCATGCGGGCGGCCGAGTCACGGTGCTCGCGGGGCGCGCGGCGCGTGTGGTACAAGGCAATTCGTGCCGTCCGCCTGCGACCTGTCCGCCGGATCTGCCGGCGACCCGGGGACCTCCTCGGCGGGGACGCGAGGTCGGCGGGCGGGGACGGAGGGTCGATGCGACGATCGGAGATAGTCGGCGGGCGCGGGTCGGTCGTGCCGGTGATCGCGCCGGAGGGCGACCGCGGGGTCGACGGGCTGTGCGCCTGGCTGGCCGGCGAGTCGTCCGCGTTCGCGGGGCTGCTGCGCGAGCACGGGGCGGTGCTGCTGCGCGGGTTCGCGGTGCGGGCGCCGATCGACTTCGAGCGGGTCGCGCGGGCGATCGACCCGGAGCTGAAGAACGAGTACCTCGGGACCTCGCCGCGCGACGCGGTGACCGAATATGTCTTTTCGGCCAGCGAGCTGCCGCCGTACTACCCGATCCCGCAGCACTGCGAGATGACGTTCCTGCGCGACCCGCCGCGCCGGCTGTTCTTCTCGTGCATGGTCGCGCCGCAGGGGGGCGGCGGGGAGACGCCGCTGTGCGACTTCCGGCGCGTCGCCGCCGAGCTCGACCCGGCGGTCCGCGAGCGGTTCGTCCGCGGCGGGATCCGGATCATCCGCAACTACAACGGGCCGTCCGGCGGCGGCCGCTTCGACCTGTGGAAGCTCAAGCGCTGGGACGAGATGTTCTTGACCGCCGACCGCGGCGTCGTCGAGGACAAGTGCCGGGCGCAGGGCTTCGAGGTGGTGTGGGGGCCCGGCGACCGGCTGCGGCTGATCAGCCAGCAGGACGCGCTGCGCGCCCACCCGGAGACGGGGACGCCGGCGTGGTTCAACCATGTCCAGGTGTTCCACCAGTCGAGCGCGGCGGCGGAGCTGCGGCGGGTCCACGCGCGCCAGGGCGACCTGCGCAGCCTGGCGCTGACCCGGCTCGCGCGGGTCGTCACGGCGGTCCGCCGGCGCACGAGCGACGCCGAGGCGCTGCCGATGCACTGCACCTACCGCGACGGGCGCGAGATCCCGGAGGACGACCTCGAACATGTCCGCGAGGTCATCTGGCGCAACATGGTCGCGTTCCCCTGGCAGGTCGGCGACGTCGTGGCGATCGACAACTTCGCGGTGTCGCACGGGCGGCTGCCCTACCGCGGGCCCCGGCAGGTCGTGGTCGCCTGGGCCTGAGCGCGCGGAGCGGTCAGCGGGCGTCCTCCTCGACCGGTTCGGCGGGCTCGGCCGGGGTCGCCCACACCGGCGGCGAGGTCAGCGGCAAGATGTAGGGCGCCGGCCAGATCGAGCGCGGCTGGGCGGCGAGGTCGACGTTCGGGTCGACCAGCGGCGCGGGCTTGCGGCCGTTGAGCGAGAGCGAGGACTGGGCGCGGATCTCGATCCGCGGGAAGCCCTGCGCGCGCAGCTCGTCGGCGAGGAAGTGGGCGAACTGCACCAGCATCTCCGGCTTGTCGGTCAGCTGCCGGCGCTGCCACCCGCGCAGGTGACGGCGGTGGGGGACCTCCCAGGTGCGGCCGCTGTCGGGGTCGGTGGCGAAGAAGCGGACGGTGCCCTGCTTGTCGCGCAGCTTCATCCGCCAGGCGAACTTGTGGCCCTCCTCGGTCCACGCGACGTCGCCGGGGTAGAGCCAGTGGCGCAGCGGGAACAGCAATTGAAACGCCATGTAGGCGCCGAGCAGGCCGACGGTGGTGTAGTGCGCGGGGCCGAGGCGGACGGGCGGCGGCTCGGGGGCCGGGTTGTGCACGGGCTCGGGCAGGCCGGCCGGGCTGGCGAGGACGTGCGCGCGGGCCCAGGCGGCGAGCCGGCGCGGCCAGTCGGGCGGGAAGAACATCAGGGTCGCGGCGGCCATGACCCACGGGAAGATGCCGATCGTGAAGACGACGCCGTTGATCAGGTTGAAGGCGAGCGTGGCGACGAACGCGTAGGGGCGGCTGCGCCGCCACAGCAGGAACGGCACGACGAGCAGGTCGAAGACGAGCCCGCCGTAGCTGAAGAGGTACGGGGCCCACTCGTGCTGCAGCAGCGGGCCGATCACGGGCCGGCCGCCGCGCTTGGCCAGCCAGGCGCGCAGCGGCTCGCCGTGCAACCAGTCGGCGTTGAGCTTGGCGATCCCGCCGTAAACGTAGGGGATGGCGATCTGCGCCCGCACGAGCCACAGCGCCCACGCCGGGACGGTCTGCGCGCGCAGCCGCGGGCGCAGCCAGGCGTCGAGCGACCAGGCGCGGTGCGCCGGGACGAAGATCATCAGGAAGCTGACGAGCGCGATCAGGTAGAAGTGATTGAGGTAGCGCGCCTGCTCGATCAGAAACATGTAGCTGAAGGCGAGGAAGAACACGCTCGCGGCGGCGCGGTAGAACAGGCCGAGCGAGACGAACGCCGCGGCGACGCCCATGACCGCGAAATGCACGTACATGCCGTCGCCGGGCCACGGCCGCACCCAGTCGAAGCCGTAATACGTGAAGTGGAAGGTCGGGCGGATGAAGGTCTCCTCGATCGTCGACCAGTAGCGGAAGACGTCGGCGACCATCAGCGCGCCGAAGGCGATCCGGAAACAGGCGAGCGAGGCGACGTCGACGGGCGCGAACAGGCGCTGCAGCCGCGAGGCGGGCGCGGCCCGCGTGCCGGCGGCCGCGCCGCGGATCGACACGGACTCGCGCGGCTCGATCAGCGGCCGGCGCGACGTGTACTGGGCTTCGAGGTCGGCGGAGGTCGTGGCGTCCATGGGCTGGTCGATAGCGCCGCGGCCGGGGGAGCAGGTGGTCTGCAGGTCACGCGCGGCGCCGCGGCGGCGAGCCGGGCGGGCGGGAGACGGCCGCGGCGGCGCGCCGGGGACCTGCGGCGCGCCGCGATCCACGGCACAGCGGCGCGAACGGGCCGCCGGCCGGCCAGTCTCGCAACGTGGCGAGGCGACGGCGCGGGGGACGCCAGGACGGCGCAGCGCGGGCGGCGAGCGTCGAGGAGCGCTGACGCGGCCGTCACGTCGGCGTGATCATCGAGGACCGGGCGCTTGGAGCAGGTCGATCGATTCGTCGAGGACGCGGCCGCGCCGCGACGCGGGCCCGCGCGGCGGGCAGGCCGCGGGCCCGAGCGACCGCCGCGTCACCGGAGCAGCGACTTGAATTCCGGGGTGTCCTTGATGCCGGCGAAGTCGGGATCGCCGGCCGCCCGCGGCCCCAGCTCGGGCTGGAGCTCGAGGGCGGTCTCGAGGTCGCGCAGGGCGTCGGGGTCGGGGGTCGCGGACTTGCGGCGGATCTGCCGGTAGCAGGCCTTGTTGTAGAAGGCGCGGGCGGACCGCGGGTTGTTGCTCGTGATCCGGTCGAGGTGCTGCAGCGCCTCGTTCCAGTCGGCCTCGGCGCCCTTGCCCTCGACCTCGTGCAGCTCGGCCCGCCGCCGCGCGACCTTCGCCGCGCCCATCAGGCCCTCGAGGTCGAGCGGGTCGCTGTGCGCTGGGTTAGGACGGCAGAGGTCTTACGTCTGAATACGGGGCCAAGCTCGGTCGTATAGAATGGTCGGAGAATCAGAAAGGAAGCCCGGAACTCTCCGTGAGCGCCGGGCCTCCTTCTCGATTTGACGGCTACCCTGAAGCGGCCAAGACAGTTGCCTCAAACCGCTGGATCTGGTCAATCTTACTCTTCGCGGATCCTACGATCGCGTCGTAGAGATCTACATCCTGCTGAAGGTTCAGCCAGAACTTGATGGAGCCGCCGAGCGCCTTGCTGAGGCGCAGTGCAGTGTCGGGCGTGACTGCCCGCTTGCCGTTGATGATGAGGTTCAGACGCTGGAGGGGGATGCCCATGGCCTCCGCAAGCTGCGTCTGGGTGATCTTGAGCGGCTCGAGGAACTCCTCCTTGATGATCTCACCGGGCGTGGTGGGACGCTGGTGAGTAGGGAGACCTGCCCTCTTGAGCTCAGTGATAATCGCAGACTTCGACATCTTTAGCTCCCTTGTCGGTCCATTTAAAACAGATACGGTATTGATCATTAATCCATATTGCATGCTGACCTTCTCGGTCATCATGGAGTGGGTGAAGTCGGTTGCCCGGGGGGTCCTTTAGATCTTCAAGACTTGCTGCCGCACGCAGTAGTTGCAGCTTTCTCGAAGCTATTCGCCAGAGATGTTGTGGAAGTGTCTTGCGCGCGGCCTTGGTGCTCTTTCCGTCCCAGATGTCCTCGGTGCCCTGGTTTGCGAAGGTGAGGTCGCCCATAGATTCTTACCGTTTCCCGGTAAAAGACAATAACCAAGATTGAGCGGGGAGTGAAATCAAACCGCGCCCCCTTGGCAAGCGAGAACGCTCACTCTGGTTTGGCTCCACCAGAACCCCCCACAGAACGACGTTCAGGAAGACTCTGGGGAACTCGCAGGCCTCGGGGAGGAGATTCTTCGGATGAAGATGGTTGAGAGATAGATCACATCTGATCCAAGAGGGGCGAAGACTGCGCAGCCCCGGTCGCGGCAGCCGCCCTCCTACTGGACCACGACGGAGCTACAAAACCAGCTCGGCGCGACGCTCGTTCTGAGCGAACACGCCCACGACGATTTTGCGTTAGCGGAACTTTTGCCCCTGGATGGCAGGCAATGTTGAAGCTGCGGCGCCGTCGAGCAGCGAGGCCTTCGCCAGGTCGCCCGCCTAGACCAGTTGCTCTCGCTCGAAGTCGATGCAGTATAGTTGCCGATCGCCATCCATGACGTGATAACAGGCTCCGGTGCCGAGCGTCAGGGCGACGAGGGCGGGTGAGGGTCGCAGGTGCATGGGACTCACTTTCCTTCGATGCAGTAGAGGTGCAGATCGAGCGAGCAGGGGGTCGGATTGACCTCGGGGTCGGAGATGAAGGTCCAGCGCCCGTTCGTCGCGGAGATGTCGCCGATGTGGCCCTTCTCGAACAGGTTGTTGGACGTCCAGTCGCCGCAGTGGTCGGCGCTGGGGACCCGCGTGCCGTCGGGGCGGGTGCCGGTCCATACCGCCTGCGCGGCGAGCGGTTCGCCGTACTCGTCGGACTGGATCGGGGCGAGCAGGAGGCCCGCGGTGAATTGCTGCGCGCCGTGGGCGACGGGGATGCCGTCGGGGCGGAGGTAGCGGCCCTTGCCGGGGTAGATCCGGTCGATCGCGTCGGTCGTCGAGTCGCTGAGCCAGGCGGTGAAGCTGAACGGGTTGTCGAGGCCGGCCTTGTTGGCGAGCTGCTTGCAGAGGTCGTCGGCGGAGTCGAGGCCGGAGATCCAGTCTGGCGAGAACTTCTCGCTGGTGGCGAAGACGAGCCGGTCGCGGGCGCAGGCGCTGTCGCAGCCGTCGTCGGAGTCGTCGTTGCCGTCGTCGCACTCCTCGTCGGGCGTGTTCACCTGGCCGTCGCCGCAGGTCGGCGGGTCGCCGGTGTCCCTGGCGGTCGTGCCCGGGTCGGTGGTCGAGGTCGTCGAGGAGGTCGAGGAGGTCGACGTCGAGGCGGCCGTGCTGCCGGTCATCGCCGCGGAGTCGCTGCCATCGCCGGTCGACGAGTTGCTCGGCTCGCTCGCGTCGGAGGACGAACTCGAGCTGCTCTCGCCGGTCGAGGTGCCCGGGCCGGTCGAGGTGCTGGTGCTCGTCGTGTCGCCGTCGGGGTCGAGGCAGGCGGCGAGCAGAAATGCGAGGGGGCCGAGCCGACGCAGCATCGAGAGACCGTACCGCCGGAGCGCGGCGGTGGCAAGCGCCCAACGCGCGTTGGGGGGCCAACTGGAGTTGGGTGTCCACCAGACCCAAAGGTCAGCCGGGTGCGCGCGCCGTGCGGCCTGGTCCATGAGGCAGGTTCATCGTCCGGCGCCGCCCTCACGCGCCGGCGTGGCGCTCGGGCTCGGTGCTGCGAATGCGCGGCCGCGCAGACGGTGTCGCTCGAGGTCCGCGAGCGCTCGAGCGTCGCGCGCCGTCCGGTCTGCAGGCCTTGCAGAACACACGGCTCGCTCGGACGAGATGAATCACCCGTCCCGGTCCTGCCGCGCCACGAGGGGCGGGCGTACGGCGTTGCGCTGGTGGGTGAGGTGGTGAGGGTGGTGAGGTGTACCGGCGGAGGCGCGGGTCCCTCGAATGCGTCGATGGTGAGTGCGACCAGCCGGAGGACGCAGAGGATCCTGGACGGGGAGTTCATTGTGCAGGGCAGACTGTCGCCTGTCGGGGCGCGGCTGCGCGTCTGTTCACGTGGCGCGTATCCGCGCGGCGCGGTAACGTGCGGGGCGATGGGGACCGATCCGGCGCGGAGCTGGTCGCAGGCGGGCGGGCTTCTCGCGGGCAGTCTGCTGGCCGGTTGTGTCGGGCCGGCGCAGCCAGCGTCGTCGCTGCAGCTGACGGGGCCGGTGCTGCCGGAGGGGTCGGCGGGGTCGACCGGGGAGACGGACGGGTCGACGGGCGGGCCGTCCGGGGACGAGAGCACGAGCGAGCCGGCGGCCGTGGACAGCACGGGGGGCTCGAGCGGGCCGTTGCAGGACGTCGGCGGGATGCCGGACCTCGGGCCGCTGGCGCCGCCGGGTTGCAAGGGGAAGATCGATTTCCTGTTCCTGGTGTCGCGCGCGCCGACGATGCAGACGGCGCAGCAGCGGATCGTCGACGCGTTCGCCGACTTCCACGCGACGATCGCGGCCAAGTTCGCGGATTTTGACTACCACATCATGGTCGTCGATGGAGACGCCGAGTGGGGGGACTGGACGTGCAACGAGACGTGTACGCCGGAGCTCTGCCCGGTGCCCGGCTTCCCTTGTCAGTTGCTCGATGATGTGACGGTATGCGACGACACGATGGGCGCCGGGACGATCATGAACGGCGGCAAGAACGCGTCGAACAAGTGGTGTGGGGTCGTCGGCGGGCGCCGTTATCTGACGCAGGAGCAGCCGAACCTCGAAGAGACGTTCGGGTGCATCGCCCAGGTCGGGAACAGCGGGTATCAGGCGCTCGGCGCGGCGTTGACGGCGGCGGTCAGCCCGGAGATGAACGGGCCCGGCGGGTGCAACCAGGGCTTTTTGCGCGGCGACGCGCTGCTGATGGTCACGTTCGTGATGGGCGGGATCGATCCGTACTCGGAGGGGACGGCGGAGGCGTGGGCGCAGAAGGTGATCGCGGCCAAGCACGGCGATCCGCGGTCGGTCGTGATGTTCGGGCTGTTCGCGCCGAATTGCGTCGACGACAAACAGGATCGGCTGTGCCAGATGGTGCAGATGTTCCCGTACTGGCAGGTCGAGTCGAACCTCGTCGAGGACTATGGGCCGGCGTTCGACAGCGCGACCGACATGGTCGCCCAGGCGTGCTCCGAGTTCATCCCGCAGTGAGAGGAGGCAGACAGTCGCCTGTCGGGCGCGGCTGCGCATCCGTTCACGTGGCGCGCATCCGCGCGGCGCGGTAACGTGCGGGGCGATGGGGACCGATCCGGCGCGGAGCTGGTCGCAGGCGGGCGGGCTTCTCGCGGGCAGTCTGCTGGCCGGTTGTGTCGGGCCGGCGCAGCCAGCGTCGTCGCTGCAGCTGACGGGGCCGGTGCTGCCGGAGGGGTCGGCGGGGTCGACCGGGGAGACGGACGGGTCGACGGGCGGGCCGTCCGGGGACGAGAGCACGAGCGAGCCGGCGGCCGTGGACAGCACGGGGGGCTCGAGCGGGCCGTTGCAGGACGTCGGCGGGATGCCGGACCTCGGGCCGCTGGCGCCGCCGGGTTGCAAGGGGAAGATCGATTTCCTGTTCCTGGTGTCGCGCGCGCCGACGATGCAGACGGCGCAGCAGCGGATCGTCGACGCGTTCGCCGACTTCCACGCGACGATCGCGGCCAAGTTCGCGGATTTTGACTACCACATCATGGTCGTCGACGGCGACGCCGAGTGGGGGGACTGGACGTGCAACGAGACGTGTACGCCCGAGGGGTGTCCATGGCCGGAGTTTCCCTGTCACCTCCTCGATGATGTGACGGTCTGCGACGATACGATGGGCGCCGGGACCATCATGAACGGCGGTGAGTTCGCGTCGAACAAGTGGTGCGGGGTCGTCGGCGGGCGCCGCTATTTGACGCGGGATCAGCCGAACCTCGCCGAGACGTTCGCCTGCGTCGCCCAGGTCGGGACCAATGGCTATCAGGCGCTCGGCGCGGCGTTGACGGCGGCGGTCAGCCCGGAGATGAACGGGCCCGGCGGGTGCAACCAGGGCTTTTTGCGCGGCGACGCGCTGCTGATGGTCACGTTCGTGATGGGCGGGATCGATCCGTACTCGGAGGGGACGGCGGAGGCGTGGGCGCAGAAGGTGATCGCGGCCAAGCACGGCGATCCGCGGTCGGTCGTGATGTTCGGGCTGTTCGCGCCGAATTGCGTCGACGACAAACAGGATCGGCTGTGCCAGATGGTGCAGATGTTCCCGTACTGGCAGGTCGAGTCGAACCTCGTCGAGGACTATGGGCCGGCGTTCGACAGCGCGACCGACATGGTCGCCCAGGCGTGCTCCGAGTTCATCCCGCAGTGAGCGCGGCGCTCAGCCGTGGATGAAGGCGACGGCGGGGTAGTGGTTGGCGCCGACGCCGCCGGTGTAGACCTGTCCGAAGAGACCGATCGTGACGGTGTGGGCCATGTGCAGGGTCGGGGCGACGTTCTTGTCGTAGGACCACATGGCCGGGTAGACGCCGGGGATCCAGGCCTGGATGAAGTAGTCGGAGGTCCAGGGGCCCTTGTTCGCGGCGGAGACGAGCACGAGGTAGCCGGCGGGGCTCCAGGCGAGGCGGCGCGGGGCGGTGAGCTTGGGGGCGAGGTCGAGCTGCCAGGTCTGCGCGCCGCCGGGCGAGAACCGCCGCAATTCGGCGACGGGCGGATCGCAGGGGACGCCGCAGCGGTGGCCACCCGTGAGGTAGCGGCCCTGGTCGTCGATCGTCAGCGAATGTGCGGTGCTCTGAATGAGGTCCGCGGGCGCGCCATCGACGGTCCATGTCGACGCATGGGTGATCGTGTCGTATTCGAGGACGAACAGGCGATCGAGGATCGGGGCGTTGATGTTGCCGATCTCGTGCTGCCCGCGCGCCTCGCCGACGAGTACGAGGGTGTCGCCTGCGAACGCGCAGTCGCGTGGTGTCTCCTTGAACTGATTCTCCTTACCGGCGGGCTGATAGTCGAAGTGGAGGACGCTGCCGGGGGCGTCGAAGGGGACGATCCAGGCGGTCGCGTCGGCGAGGTCGACTTTCTTGGTCGGCTGGGTGCCGCAGACCGCGGCCGCGGCGGGGTGCATCGCCAGGGCGTGGGCCTCCTCGCCGGCGGCGCCGAAGCGGATATTTTCCGGCGGGGCGCCGAGCGACTGCTTGCGGCCGAGCCACCAGGAGAGATCTCCGTCGCCCGTGCGGTCGGTGAGCAGGTAGAGGGCGCCGTCGGAGGTGACGCCGAGGTCGATCGCGCGGCAGGGGAGATCGGGCAGGAGGGTGACGTCGGCGTCGTCCCAGGCGCCGCTCGGGGCGCGGCGACGGAGGTAGCAGCGCGGGCCGGTGGTCAGGGTGCCGAACTCGACGAGGTCGCCGCCGGGGAGGACGGCGAGCGCGGCGACGCTGCCCTCGCCGAGCTTGGCGACGGCCTCCCAGAAGACCTCGGTGCCGGCGGCCGGGAGGTTGACGGTGAAGGCGCGGACCTCGTCGTCGCCGGTGACGCCGGGGCGCGAGGGGATGAAGGTCGCCGTGTAGGTGTCGTTGGCGAGCGAGGAGTAGAAGGCGAGCGCGTCGGTGAAGACGCCCGGGGCGGTCTCGAGCAGCTCGACCGGCGGTTGGTCGGGGAGTTGCATCATGACCGTGGCGGTGTGCTCGGCCTGGACGGAGATCGCCAGCTCGCCGGGGGCCTGCAGGACGGGCGGTGCGAGGTCGATGTCGACGATCGTCGGCGGCGGCTCCGCTTCGGTGGTGGAGCCGTCGGGGGGGCGCGCGCCGGTCGAGGTGGCGGGCGCGTCGGTGGTCGTCTCGGGGCCGGGAACGGTGGTCGTCGGCAGCGGGTCGGCGGGCAGGGTGCCGGTCGTGTCGGTGGTGGCGCCGGTCGGGGTCGGCGCCGTGGCGCTCTCGAAGTCGTTGTACGAGGGTGCGGGGCAGCCGCCCAGGAGGACGCCGATCGCCAGGGGGGAGGCTGCCCAAAGCCGCGGCATGCATTGCGGTTCTCACACGGTCGCCGGGCCGGTGCAATCCCGGACGCCCCGACGGCCGGGCAGGCTGTCGCTGCGACACTGTAAGCAACCCGGCGCACGTTCGTTGCACCGGCACGGGAGCGGCCCGCGGGGCGCGCTGCCGCAGGTCCGCGCCGGGGGCACGCGCTGGGGGCTCACGGGGGCGATCGAGCGGCGGGGTCGTCCGTGGAGGTGCGGGAGCGTCCGACTTCGGTCCGGAGGGACGTGGGCTCCGATTCGGGGGACGCGGGGCCAGCAGAGCCTGGTCCCCGGGGCGGCGCAGCGGGACGCCGGCGGGCTCCCCCGCTTGGCCGTGCTCGGCGGCCCGCGTGTACGCGGTTCGGGTGGCTTGAAGGACATGTTTTAAGGGGAATGCTGCGAGTGCCATGGGGTCGATGCGCGCAGCGGGGGCGCGGTGTCACTTTCTCGGCGGCCGGTGCCGACCGCGAGGGACCCCCGCGACGGCCTCCGCGGCCCGCGCTCGCGAGTCGGAGAAAAGCCCGCGTCTTGGGGCTCCACGGGAGGCTGCCCGGCGGGACATGGCCGAAAGTCTTCGGGTGCCCGCGGAACGGTGATACCAATGGTCTTCGAGACAGGCGGCGATCGAGTGAGGGAGCTCTCGGGCCCATGCGGTGCCCCTGTGGTAGGAGGCTGCATGGGTTTCTTCGACAAGGCGAAGCAATTTCTCGGCGGCAAGAACATGGCCAAGGTGACGATCACCGTGATCGAGCGCCAGCCGGTCGACCGCGCGACGTTCCCGGTCACCGACTCGGTGCTCAAGGGGACGATGGTGATCGAGGCGCAGCAGGACTGCACGCTGCTGGCGACCAAGTACGAGATCTGGCTGTACATCAAGACGGACGCCGGGGAGACGCCGTTCCTGGTGCGCACGGGCAAGGACCCGGAGCCGAACGTCAGCTACGGCGCGGGCTGCCTGATCATGCCGTGCGACCTCAAGGCCGGGCAGGTGATCACGCAGCCGTGGATGGTGATGGACGTCGACCTCGCCGGCGTGCTCGCGCGCAACGGGTTCGCCGACCCGAACGCGGCGGCCGGGGACCCGCGCGTGCGGCTGGTCGTCAAGTGCATCGCCGACGTCAAGGGATCGCCGTTCGACCCGAGCGCCGAGGTCGACGTGCGGCTGATCCCGGCGTGAGCCGGCTGTCCATGCGGACATGGACGAACGGCCGGGTCCCGCGGGGGGCCCGGCCGCTCGTCGTTCGCGCGCGGTCGGTCAGAAGCGGCCGGACAGCGACAGGCCGCCGAAGGTCGCGGACACGGCCGGGCTGACGCGCAGGCGGGCGGTGTTGCCGGCGCCGAGGCGCTTCACGCCGATCCGGTAGACGATGCCGCCCACTGCGGCGACGACGATGCCGCCGGCCAGCACGCCGCCGGCGATCCGGGTCATGCGATCGGCCGCGAGGATCTGGTCGCGGATCTCGTCCCGGTCGGCCCGCAGACCGTCGCACTCGGCCGAGTCCGTGCTGCTGCACTCGTCGAGCTGGTAGTTCTCCTCGGCGGTGATCAGATCCTGCTCGAGCTTGTTGCCGCGCAGGGTGTAGCCGAGCGTCATGCCGAAGCCGGCCAGGGTCAGGACGCCGCCGGCGATCATCGTGCCGACGCCGGCGGTCCGCATCGTCTGGGCGCGGGCGAGGTCGGTCGGGGTCGGCGGCGGCGGCTCGGGCGCGGGGGCCGAGGCCGGCGGGCCGGCGACGTCGGGCGTCGGCGGCGGGGTCTCGGGCGCCGCCGGCTGGGCCGGGGCGGGCGCGACGTC
>ERZ1066117.188-NODE-188-length-61837-cov-14.671943_pt1 | contig 61837 bp, 35 predicted proteins | sample MGYA00382764_ERZ1066117 | MGnify/ENA primary metagenome ERZ1066117 (study PRJEB33369, sample SAMEA5778347) | biofilm metagenome | biome: Industrial cooling water; feature: Water cooling tower basin; material: Biofilm | place: United Arab Emirates | collected...
CGGCCACCCTCGATTCCGCGCTGCGACTGTCGTTCACGGCCGGACTCTCGCTGACGGCTTTTTGAACCGCCTGGGGAGTCGACGGCTGGAACCGATCCTTCGGCTGTTGGTGCTAGAGGATTCCCGAACGACGTCGGCAGCAACAGCCACGGGATCGGTTCCCAGCGGCAGCCCATGGCACCCGCGGTGCGCAGGCCGTTCGATGCGGCGACCATGCGCACCGCGAAGCTCCCCCTGGTTCTCGCACTCGTCGTCGGCGGCGCCAACAGCCACCTCGTGGGCCAGTCGGCGCCCGCGACGCCGCCGGTCGTGAACTACGTGCTCGACCCGGACACCAACATCCGCCTGGTCGAGGGCTTCGACGCGGAGCTGCTCTACGCAGTGCCGCCCGAGCAGGGCTCGTGGGTGGCGATGGCGTTCGATCCGAAGGGTCGCCTGATCGTCTCCGACCAGGACAGCCAAGGCGTGTTCCGGGTCACGCTGGCCGCGGCAGGCGATCCCACCACGAAGGTGCGCGTCGAGAGCCTGCCGGGCTTCCCGTACGAACCCGTGCCGTGGGGCAAGCGCACGGTCGGTGGCGCGCTCGGGTTCCTGTACGCGTTCGACAGCCTCTACATGTCGACGATGACGGGCTTCTACCGGATCCGCGACACCGACGGCGACGACGCCTACGACGAGTTCACCAAGCTCGCGGTGCTCGAGATGGGCTACGAACACTCGGCCCACTCGATCGTGCTCACCGAGGACGGCAAGGCGCTGTACCTGGTGTCGGGCAACCACTCGCGGGTGCCACCCGGTGCCGCGAGCCGGCAGCCGCCGGTCTGGCAGGAAGACTCGCTGCTGCCGGTCATGCCCGATCCGCAGGGGCATGCGGTCGGCATCACGGCGCCCGGCGGCTGGATCTGCCGCATCACGCCGGATGGCAAGGAGTGGACGATGGTCGCGTCCGGGCTGCGCAACTCCGTCGACCTGGCGATCCACCGCGACGGGGAACTGTTCACCTACGACTCCGACATGGAGTTCGACATCGGCAGCCCGTGGTACCGACCGACGCGCGTCAACCACGTGACGTCGGCGGCCGAGTTCGGTTGGCGCGCGGGCTCCGGGGCCTGGCCCGACTACTTCGCCGACAGCCTCGGGTCGGTGGTCGACATCGGCCCCGGGTCGCCGACCGGCATGAGCTTCGGCTACCAGTCGAGCTTCCCACAGCACTACCAGGACCAGCTGTTCCTGTGCGACTGGACCTTCGGCACCATCTACACGTGCGACCTCGTGGAGAACGGGTCGAGCTACACCGGAACGGTGACCGAGTTCCTGAGCGGATCGCCGCTGAGCATCGCGGCGATGCGCTTTGGCCCGAACGGCCACATGTACTTCCTGGTCGGTGGCCGCAACACCGCGTCGAAGCTCTACCGCGTGCGCTACACCGGCCCGGCGCAACCGCCGACGGCGCGGCGCGCGACCACCCAGCAGGCGCTGCGCGACCTGCGCCATGCGCTCGAGGCCTACCACGACGGCGGGCGCGGCGGCGCGGCCGCGGTCGAAGCGGCGTGGCCGCATCTGTCGCACGCGGATCGCAGCCTGCGCTACGCCGCTCGGCTGGCGATCGAGAACCAGCCCGTGGCGCTGTGGCAGGAGAAGGTGCTCACCGCGACCGATCCACGCACGGTGATCCACGGCGTGCTCGCGCTGTGCCGCCACGGCAGCAAGACGCTGACCAGCCGCGTGCTGGCGCAGCTGGCGAAGGTGCCGTTCGCCGACCTCTCCCCCGAGGACCGGCTTGCGCTGCTGCGCGCGTATTCGCTGTGCTTCCTGCGGCTCGATCCGCCGACGGCCGCCGAGGTCGCCGCCGTGGTCGCGACGCTGGATCCGCTGTATCCGGCCGGCGACGAACGCATCGACGCCGAACTGTGCCGCGTGCTGAGCCACCTCGACGCCGAGCAAGTGGTCCCGAAGACGATCGCCCTGATGCAGGCGACGGCCACCAAGGCGCTCGCCTACGACAAGGCGATGCTGGCGCGGCACGAGTACGGCGAGGCCATCCTGAAGGCGATGGCGAACACGCCGAACAGCCAGAACATCCACTACGCCCACGCCATCCGGCGCGTGCAGGCGGGCTGGACGCTCGACACCCGCAAGTACTACTTCGGCTGGCTCGGCGACACCCTGCGCAAGGACGGCGGCAAGAGCTTCGCTGGCTACATCCGCGCCATCCGCGAGGACGCGATCGCCCATCTGCCGGCAGCCGACGCCGCGGCGGTGTCCTGGCTGCTCGGCGAGATCGAACCCGTGGACCTCGGTTCGCTGCCGCTGCCGAAGGGCCCGCCCGGCAGCTGGACCACCGAGTCGGCGATGCAGCTGTTCGCCGGCGAACTCGTCGGCCGCGACTACGACAACGGCAAGCAAATGTTCGCCGCCGGCCGCTGCGCCGCGTGCCACCGCTTCCAGGGCTCCGGCGGCTACGCGGGGCCGGACCTGGGCACGGTCGGCAAGCGCTTCACGATCCGCGACATCCTGGTCGCGATCTGCGAACCGAGCCAGTCGATCTCCGAGCAGTACCAGGCCAGCAAGATCACGCAGCGCGACGGCACCGTGCACTATGGCCGACTGATCTACCGCAAGCCCGACGAGACGGCGTTCGCGGCCGATCCGTTCGCGCTGGGCGTGCTGACCAAGCTGCCGACCTCCAGCATCGTGAGCATCGAGCCGTCGCAAGGCTCGATGATGCCGCCGGCGACGATCGCGCTGATGAACGCGGACGAAGTGCGCGACCTGATCGCCTACCTGGTGTCCGGCGGCAACAAGAAGCACAAGGTCTTCCGCAAGGACTGAGCGGCGAGCCCTGGCTTCAGCCGCCCGCACACACCGGCACCACGTACGGGCCCTCGGGCACCACGGCGACGCGCCGGTCGCCGCTGCGCGCGACGCTGTCGACCACCGCCGCCGCGACCGACGGCGTGCTGCCGACGCCGGTCAGCGCCGACGCCGCGGCGTCGAGGCCGGTCGTGTAGAGCTGCACCAGGCCCTGGTGCATCGACTTCACCTGCATCTGCGTCTGCCACTCGTCGACGTCGGCGAAGCGCTTCTGCGCCAGCGTGCGCAGGAACGCGTCGGGGCCGAGGGCTGTGAGCCGGGCCTGCGACGCGGCGAACGCGCGCGAGCCGAGGCCTTCGCTGCACGCCGAGGCGATCACCAGGGTGCCACCGGGCTGCAGGATGCCGAGCGGCGCCACCATGCCCTTCACCGTCTGGTAGTAGGTCGCGTCCAGCGGATGCCCGGCGGCGCTCGTCACCACGGTGGCGAAGCGATGCGGCAGCTCGACGCGGGCGCAGCGTTCGGTCACGGCGACGGCGGCCAGATGGCTCGCGACCAGTTCGCCGGCGTTGACGAACGACAGGCGACGATGCTCGTCGAGCACGGTGTTGACGCCGAACACCGGCCCGAGGCGCTCGGCGATCGCCAGCTGCTCGCGATGCAGCGGGTTGCCCGCCAGCACCAGGTTGGCGGCGTTCGCGTGCGCCATGAAGCGGTGCGCGTGGAAGGTGGTGATCGTGTCGCGGTGCGCGATGCCGGGGGCGATGACCTTGCGGCCGCCGGAGTAGCCGGCCATGAAGTGCGGCTCGACCAGTCCGGTCACCACCTTGACCTCGGCGCGGGTGAAGCGGCGGTCGAGCCGCACCGGCGTGCCGTGCGCGGTCGGGCCGAGGTCGTCGTGGGCCGCGTCGTCGTCGGCATCGTGGTTGACCACCGCGACGTGCTGCAGCACCCACGGGTCGCCGACCAGTTCGGCGAGCTCGGCGCCGAGGTTCGGGCGGTGCATGCCGGTCGCCACCAGCACGGTGATGCGGTCGTACGGGATGCCGGCCTGGTGCAGCGCGTCGATCAGCGGCCGCAGCAGCAGGCCGTTCGGCACCGGCCGCGTGATGTCGCAGATCAGGATGCAGGCACTCGCCCGGCCGCGCGCGAAGTCGACGAGCGGCGGCAGGCCGACCGGTGCCGCCAGCGCCGCGCGCACGGCCGCCGCGGGGTCCGGCAGCACCGGCATCGGGGGCTTGCGCACCACGGTGACCTGCAGGGAGTCGGGCAGCTCCACGGGCAACGTGCCGCGCCCGTAGTTCAGTTCGATGCGCATGGGACGGTTCGCAAGGTCCGCGTCAGTGGCGCAGGACGTGGCGCGGTTCGGGCGCCTGACCACGCAGGATCGCCACCACGTTGCGCGCGGTGTCGAGGCACATCGCGCGGTAGGTCGTCGCCGTCAGCGACGCGTTGTGCGGCGTCAGCAGCACGCGCTCGCTGCGCAGCAACGGGTCGTCGGCCGCCGGCGGTTCCTGTTCGAGCACGTCGGCGGCGAACCCACCGAGCGTGCCGGCGGCGAGGGCCGTGCGCAGTGCGTGGCCGTCGATCAAGGCGCCGCGGGCGGTGTTGACGAGGCAGGCACCGGGCTTCATCGCCGCCAGCTCGTCGGCACCGAGCAGCCCCTTGGTCGTCGGCACGAGCGGCAGGTGCAGGGTGACCACGTCGGCGGTGCGCAGCAGTTCGCGCAGCTCGGCCTTGGCATACGGGGCCGGCACCGCGCGGTCGCCGTGCGCCAGCACCAGCACGTGCATGCCGAAGGCGTCCGCCAGCTTCGCCACGCGCTGGCCGATCGCGCCGAAGCCGAGCACGCCGAGGGTGAGCCCGCGGATCTCGTTGCCGCGGTAGAACGCGCGATCCTCCCAGCGGCCGGCGGCGACCTGGTTGGCCGCGCGCGTGATGCCGCGCACCAGATCGAGGATCAGGGCCAGCGTGTGTTCGGCGACGGTCAGCGCATTGCCGCCGGGCGCGAACACCACCGGAATGCCCCGCCGGGCCGCGGCCGTGGTGTCGAGGTTGTCGAGGCCGACGCCGGCGCGCGCGACCACGCGGAGCTGCGGGCAGCGCGCCAGCAGCGCGTCGGGAATGCGCCCGCGCCCGCGGGTCAGGATCGCGCGCACGCCGGCGAAGTCGCAGTCGGGTGCGTTCGGGTCCTTCGCGTGCACCAGCGTGCCGGCGGCGGCGAGCAGCGCCTCGGCCTCGGGGTGCAGCGATTCGAGCAGCAGGATGGTCATGGCGACTCGTGGCGACCGACCGACGCGCCCGGCGCCATGCGGTACATGCCGGGCACGGGTTCGACCAGTTCGTCGCGGAACAGGGCCGGGTCGATCACCGCGTCGCGGGCGCTGCCGATCTCGACCAGGTTGCCGGACGGATCGCGCAGGAACATCTGCATCGAGCCCGACGGCAGCCGGCGCACCCGGCCCCATGGCTGCACGTCGATGGCGCCTGCCTGCTTCGCGCGGCGGAACACCGCCGGGAAGTCGGGGGCCAGGATGCAGAAGTGGCCGCGAAACTGGTGCTGGTCCGCGATCTCGTTCATGTGGATCTGCTGGTTCGCGCCGATGCGGAAGAACTGCGAGCGGAACCCCTGGTCCGGCGTCGGATCGAGCGGCAGGCCGACGACGTCGCGGTAGAACGCGACGGCGGCATCCAGGTCGTCGACGTTGACGTTGACGTGGTGCAGGTGGAAGTCGTTCACGGCCGGCTCCTCAGGACACGGTGTAGCGACGCACGAAGTCGGGGTCGGGTGCTATCCCGAAGCCGAGGCCGCTGGGCGGCGACAGCATGCCGTCGTGCAGCGACAGGTCGATGGCCGCCATCTCGCGCAGCAGCGGCGCGCCACCCATCGGCACCTCGACCAGCGTGCCGGCCGGGCTGGCGAACGCGAGCGTGCGGCCGGCCTGGAACGTGATCGCCGAGCCCCAGCAGTGCGGCGCCAGTTCGAGGCGGTTGGCGTAGGCCAGTGCGGCGATGCGCAGGCCTTCGCTCATGCCGCCGGCGATCGCCAGGTCGGGCTGCAGCACGTCGATGGCGCGCTGGTGCAGCAGCTCGGCGAAGTCGAACGCGGTGACGTCGCTCTCGCCGGCGGCGATCGGCACCGGACTGGCGGCGCGCACTTCGGCGAGACCCGGACGATCGTCGGAGGCGACGGGCTCCTCGACGAAGCGCAGGCCCAGGGCCGCGGCCCCAGCACAGAAGCGCTTGGCCTCGGCGACGTTCATCGTGCCGTGCGCGTCGACCATCAGGGCCACGCCCGGGCCGATCGCGGCCCGCGCCGCCGCCGTGCGCGCGAGGCTCTGGTCGACGCTGCCGTCCATCGCACCGACCCGCATCTTGATCGCGCGGAAGCCCTGCTGCGTGTAGCGGCCGAGTTCGTCGCCGATCGACTTGGCGTCGGCCCAGCCGCCGCTGGCGTAGGCCAGCACCCGATCGCGGCACGGACCGCCGAGCAGGTCGAGCACCGAGCAACCGTGCGCCTTGGCGGTGACGTCCCACAGCGCCAGGTCGACGCCGCTCATCGCCGCGATGTGGATGCCGCGGCGGCCGAGCACCGGCATCGCACGACCGAAGCGCTCGGCGAGGCCGGCGCGCGTGCCGTTGTACATGCGCGACCAGGCGCGGCCGATGTGGCGCGCGTCCTGGCCGAGCAGCAGCGGCCGCAGTTCGTTCTCGACGATGGCGACCAGCGCCTTGCCGTTGCCGGCGCTGCCGACCGCCGGCTTCGCTTCGCCGTAGCCGACGAGCCCCGACTCGGTGGTGACGGTGACCAGCACCGCGTCGAACGCCGCGATGCGGCCGAAGTCGGACACGTGGTGCTGCTTCGCCTCGAGCGGGCAATGCACCCACGCGGCGTCGACGGAACGGATCTTCACGTGCTGGCTCCGGTCAGCGGATCAACGGCAACAGGGTCTTCGACGCCGTCTCGTACAGCATCGTGTAGAAGGCCTCGCTCAGCAGCGAGCTGCCGTGGTCCTGGATGAACTTCAGCTGCTCGGGCGGGATGTCGACCGGGTTCTTCTCGACCTGGTTGGGCCACGGCGACACCGGCGTGCGGTCGACCGGCGCCACCGACTCCATGGTCAGCGCGCCGTCGTAGCCGACTTCGCGCAGCGTGCTGACGAGGCGCTTCCAGTCGACGTTGCCCATGCCCGGCGCCAGCCGGTTGTTCTCGGCGACGTGTACGTCGACGAGCCGCTTGCCGACCTTGCGGATCGCGGCATGCATGTCGACCTCCTCGATGTTCATGTGGAACACGTCGAGGCAGACGCCGCACTCGGGGCCCACTTCCTCGGCGAGGCGCAGCGCCTGGTCGGCGCGGTTCAGGAAGTAGGTCTCGAAGCGGTTCAGCGGTTCGATCGCCATGCGCACGCCGCACTGCCGGGCGTAGGCGTAGACCTCCTGCAGGCCCTGCACGACCCACTTCCATTCGAGCTCGGGCGTGCTGTCGGGAACGATCTTGCCGACCGTCGCCGGCACGATGGTGATCTCGGTGCCCTCGAGCTCCTTGACCATGGTGACGACCGACTTCACGTAGTCGACCGACTTCGCCCGCTGCGCTTCGTTGCTCGCCGCCAGATTGCGTTCGCCGAGCGTCAGCGTGACCGCGCCCCAGCAGCGGATGCCGTACTGCTTCAGCAGCGGGCGCGAGGTCTTGGTCTCGTATTGCCGCGGCTCGCCGCTGATTTCGATGCTCTCGAAACCGAGGCGCTTGATGCGCCGCAACGTGACCTCGAGGGGTTCGGCGCGCATCCAGTTGTGGGTGGAGAGGTGCATGGGAGAGCGGGGGTTGGAGAGGCGGGGCCGGCAGCGAAGTCGCGCCGATGCGGACCGAGCGCCGGCGCGGAAGCCTAGCGCGCCGCGCTTCGTCCTCGGCTTCGTCGGCAGGAAGAAGAAGAAACGGCCTGCCCGCTTCGGCCCCGCGCGGTGGCCGACTAAGGTGCGCACGCCCCTCCTCGTCGACCCGCTCCCATGCGCACGCGGAACTTCCTGGCGACGGCCCTGCTGCTGCTCGCCGGCCTGCACGGCTGCAGTCGACGAGCCGCTTTGCCCCCACCCGAACCGCCGGTCCTCGCCGGGCTCGGCCTCGCCGACCTCGACCCGGTGGGCCGCGGGCTCGTGCTGCTGGAGGAGCTCGGGTGCGTGGCCTGCCATGCGCCCGCCGAGCCGGCGCCGGCCGCGACGCAGCACGGCCCCGACCTCGCGACGGTCGGCGCGCGCGTGAACGCGAGCTACCTGCGCCGCTTCCTCGCCGATCCGTGCGGCAGCGAACCCGGCACCACGATGCCGGACCTGTTGCGCGACCTCGCCGACGACGAACGGACGGCCGCCGCGCAGCAGCTCGCCGACTACGTGCGTTCGTTCTCGCCGCCGGCGGCAGCACCCGCTGCGGCCTCGATCGAGCCGACCAGCAGCCAGCGTGGCCGCGAGCTGTACCACACGCTCGGCTGCGCCATGTGCCACGCGCCGTACGACGGCGTCGGCGATGCGCCGGTTGGCCACTCGGCACCGATGGCGCCGCTGGCGGCGAAGTACCCCGGGTCGGCGCTGCGCGAGTTCCTGCTGGCACCGCTGGTGGCGAGGCCGAGCGGGCGCATGCCGGACCTCGGCCTCACCGCCAGCGAAGCCGACGACCTCGCGCACTTCCTGCACGCGAGCACGCCGGCCGCGGATCCCGAGCCCGCGTTGCCGCCACCCGATGCGGCGCAGGTGGCACTGGGCCGCGCGCGCTTCGCCGAGCGCGGCTGCGTGCATTGCCATGCGCTGGCGGATGCCGCTCGTCCGGCGAGCCCGCGGCCGAAGGCACTGCGCGAACTCGACCCGACGCTTGGCTGCTTGTCGGCGACGGTCGGCGCCTTCCCGTGGTACCCGCTGTCCGACGAACAACGCAGCGATCTGCGGGCGGCGCTGGCGGCGGCGGCGGCGACGCGGACCGACGAACAGCAGCTCCGCCAGCGGCTCGCCGCGCGCCAGTGCCTCGCCTGCCATGCCCGCGACGAGGTCGGTGGTGTGCGCGCCGACCGCAGCAGCCTGTGCACCAGCCACGATCCGAGCCTCGGCCAGGAGAGCCGCCTGCCGCCGGCGTTGACCGGCGTCGGCGCCAAGCTGCAGCAGGATTGGTTGCGCGAGGCGATCACGCACGGCCAACGCGAACGCCCCTACCTGCGCACCCGGATGCCGGCGTTCGGCACCGCGGTCGCCGCGCCGCTGGCCGAGTTGCTCGCCCGTACCGACACGCTGCCAGCGCTCGCCTTGGCCAAAGCACCCGACGGCGACGAAGCACGCCGTGCGGTGCTCGACCTCGGTCGCACGCTCACCGGCGAGCAAGGCATGAACTGCATCGCCTGCCACACGTTCGCCGGCGAGAAGGCCGGCGCGTTGGCGGCGATCGACCTCGTCGCCACGACCGGCCAGCGCTTGCGGCCCGAATGGTTCGCCCACTTCCTGCGGAAGCCGTTCCGCTTCAAGCCAGCGACGGTGATGCCGCAGTTCTTCCCCGACGGCGTCTCGACGCGGCCGGACCTCGGCGACGGCTCGGCCACGGCCCAGATCGGCGCGTTGTGGCACTACCTCGCCGAGGGCCGCAACGTCGGCAAGCCGAGCGGCATGCGCCGGGCTCCGATCGAACTGGCCGTCGGCGACGAAGCCGTGATCCTGCGCCGCAGCGTCGAGAACACCGGCAAACGCGGCATCAGCGTCGGCTTGCCACGCGGCGTCAACCTGACGTTCGACGCCGAGCGCCTCGGCATCAACCAGCTCTGGTGGGGCGCGTTCGTCGAAGCCTCGGGGGTTTGGACGTCGCAAGGCAGTGGCGAGCTGCGCATCCTCGGCAAGGAACGGGTGGCGCTGCCGCCGGGTCCAGGCTGCGCGATCCTGCCGAATGCGGACGCACCGTGGCCGACCGCGACGCGGCGCGAACTCGGCCATCGCTGGCTCGGCTACGACCTCGATGCCGCGCAACGCCCGACGTTCCGCTACACGTGCGACGACGTCACCATCGACGACGCCGTGCGCGAACAGGTCGCAGCCGACGCGGCCTCGTCGACGCGCGCCAGGCTGCGCCGCACGCTGCGCTGCAGCGGCCCGACTGGCACGACGGTGACGTTCCTGGTCGCGCGCGCAGCCCACATCGCTGCACTCGGCGACGGCCGCGTGCAGGTCGGTGCGACGTTGCGATTGCACCTGCCGGCGGCCGCCTCTCGACTCGTGCCCGCCGGCGACCAGCAGGAACTGCGCCTCACGCTGCCGCTCGTCGACGGTCGCGCCGAGTGCGCGCTCGACTACGAGTTCGTGGAGGCTGGCAAATGAGCGCGTTCGTCCGTCGCAGGCTGCGCTGGCTTTCGGGTGCGTGCCTCACCCTCGCCTGCAGCGCGCAGGAGCTCGGCGACGCCTGGGGCACGGCCGGCTCCGAGGCCGCCTACTACCGCATCGTCGAGTTGCCGGTGCCGCGCGAACTGGCCCTCGAGGCCGGCAGCTTCTGCGCGCTGCCCGACGGGCGCCTCGCGATCGGCACGCGCCGCGGCGAGATCCTGCTGGTGTCGGGCGCGTTCGACGAACGCCCCGAGCTGCGCATCACGACCTTCGCCAGCGGCCTCGACGAAGTGCTCGGCCTCGGCGAGCGCGACGGCGCCCTCTACGCGACGCAGCAGACGGAGCTCACCCGCCTCACCGACCGCGACGGCGACGGCCGCGCCGATCGCCACGAGAACCTGAGCGACGTCTGGGGCTTCGAGCACTACCACGAGTTCGCCTGGGGTTCGCCGGTCACCGCCGACGGCAGCGTCTACGTCGTGCTCGGACTGTCGAACTCGTACCACTACCGCGCCCCGTTCCGCGGCTTCGCCTTCCAGGTCACCGCCGACGGCCGCTCGATCCCGATCGCCAGCGGCATCCGCAGTGCGGGCGGCGTGGCGCCGAACGAGAGCGGCGCGATGTTCTACGTCGAGAGCCAGGGGCCGTGGAACGGCTCGTGCTCGCTGAAGCACCTGCGGCCCGGCGGCTTCATGGGCCACCCGATCTGCTTCGACGGCTACGACCTGCCGCTGGCCGCGAGCCTCGGCCAGAAGCCGATCGCGCCGAACACGCCGTCGCGCCTGCGCACCGAGTGCGCGCGCATCGAGCAGCTGGTGCCGTACGCGGTGGTGTTCCCGTACCGCCGCATGGGCCAGTCGATCACGACGTTCCGGGTCGATCGCAGCGACGGGCGCTTCGGCCCGTTCGCCGGGCAGCTGTTCCTCGGCGACTACAGCCTGAGCCTCGTGATGCGGGCGACGACCGAACTGGTCGACGGCGTCTGGCAGGGCGCCTGCTATCCGTTCCGCGAGGGCCTCGGCAACGGCATCCTCGCCGTCGAGTTCGGCCCGAACGGTTCGCTCCTGACCGGCGGCACCAACCGCGGCTGGCCGGTGCGCGGCAACAAGCAGTTCGTGCTCGAACGGCTCGACTGGACCGGCCGCACGCCGTTCGAGATCGAACGCATCCGGATCGCCGCCGACGGCTTCCGGATCGACTTCACCGCGCCGGTCGACAAAGCCCTCGCCGCCGTGCCGGCGAACTACCGGCTCGGCAGCTTCACGCATGTCTACCACGAGGACTACGGCAGCCCCGAGGTGGATCGGACCGTGCCGCGCGTCACCGCGGCGAACCCCAGCAACGACGGCCGCAGCGTGCAGCTCGCGGTCGACGGCATGGTGCTCGGCCACGTGCACGAGTTCGACCTCGGCGCGCTGCGCTCCGCCGGCGGACTGCCGCTGCTGCACCAGCACGCCTACTACACCGTGAACCGGATCCCGAAGCCGTGAACGTGATCGCCCCCCTGCTGCGCGCCGCCGGCGCGTTCCTGCTGCTCGTGCTGCTGGCCGCCTGCGCCTCGTCGCCAGAGCACCCGGTGCCCGACGACGCGCGCTGGCTCACCTACCACGGAAGCGACGGCCCGGGTCGCGGCAAGCACGTCGTGCTGGTCGCGGCGGAGCAGGAGTACCGCAGCGAACAATCGATGCCGATGCTGGCCAAGGTGCTCGCCACGCACCACGGCTTCCACTGCACGGTGCTGTTCGCGCAGCGCGACGGCCTGGTCGACCCGACGCAGCCGACCCAGCAGGACGACCCGACGGTCGTGCACGACATCCCCGGCCTCGAACACCTGCCGAAGGCGGACCTGCTGATCCTCTTCAGCCGCTTCCTGACGCTGCCGCCAGCGCAGCTCCGGCAGTTCCTCGACTACTTCGATTCGGGCAAGCCGATCCTGGCGCTGCGCACCGCCAACCACGGCTTCCTCGGGCCGTTCCCGTACGAAGTGAACGGCAAGCGCGTGCGCTTCGGTGAGGACGTGCTCGGCGGCACCTTCCTCGGCCACCACGGCAACTGGCACGCCGACAGCACGCGCGGGATCGTGGTGCCAGAGAACGCCACGCACCCCATCCTGCGCGGCGTGACCGACGTCTGGGGTCCCTCCGACGTCTACCGCACGTTCCCCGAGGGCGGCCGCTTGCCCGAGGGCTGCACGCCGCTGCTGCTCGGGCAACCGCTGCTCGGCCGCAAGCCCGACGATGCGCCGAACCCGGCGAAGGAGCCGCTGCCGGTGGCGTGGACCAAGACGTGGACCGGCAACCGCGGTCTGCCTGCGCGCGTGTTCCACTTCACCATGGGCAGCGGGGCCGACTTCGCCAACGAAGGCGTGCGCCGCGTCACGGTGCATGCCGCCTACTGGTGCCTCGGGCTCGAGGACCGCATCACGCCCGATCGCAGTGTGGCGTGTGTCGGCGTCTACGCGCCGCTCGACACCGGCTTCGACTACGCGCAGCTCGGCGTCGTCGCCAAACCGGTGGCGGCCTATCGCTGACGCGCGCGCGGCGCCCCTACCCGATCGTTCGCCGGCATGATGCCGGCGCCCACGTCCCATGCGCCATCCGCTCCGCCTCGCCACCGCCGTCCTGCTGTCGACGGTCGCCTCGACGGCGCAAGCCGACGCGCCCGACTCCGTTCGCCGCGAACCCGTGCGCACCGAACCCGTGCGCCCCGACTTCGGGCGGGAGGTGCGGCCGCTGCTGGCTCGCCACTGCTTCTCCTGCCACGGTCCCGACGACGAAGCACGCCAGGGCGGCCTGCGGCTCGACGAACGAGCGACCGCCGTGCAGCCGGCGAAGTCGGGCCGCGCCGCGGTGGTCCCCGGCGATGCCGCGGCCAGCGAACTGGTGCGTCGCATCACCAGCACGGACGACGACGAACGCATGCCGCCGCCGAGTGCGCACCGCTCGCTGACCGCAGCCGAACGTTCGCTGCTGGTGCGCTGGATCGACGGCGGCGCCGAGTACCGACCGCACTGGGCGTTCGTGCCGCCGGTGCCGGCGCCGCTGCCGCCCGTGCGCGCCGCCGACTGGCCGCGCAACGCGATCGACCACTTCGTGCTGGCCACGATCGAACGCGAACGGCTGCAGCCGGCACCGGAAGCCGATCGGCGCACGTTGGTGCGGCGCGTCCACCTCGACCTGATCGGCCTGCCGCCGACGCCGGAGGCGGCGCAGGCCTTCGTCGACGACCCGGCGACCGACGCCTACGAACGGCTGGTCGACCGCCTGCTGGCGTCGCCGCAGTACGGCGAACGCTGGGCCCGCCGCTGGCTCGACCTCGCGCGCTACGCCGACAGCAACGGCTACGAGAAGGACCGCGAGCGCTCGATCTGGCCGTGGCGCGACCAGGTGGTGCGCGCGCTGAACGACGACCAGCCGTTCGACCAGTTCACGCTCGAACAACTGGCCGGCGACCTGCTGCCCTCCGCCACCACCGAGCAGATCGTCGCCACCGGCTTCCATCGCAACACGATGCGCAACGAAGAAGGCGGCATCGACCCGCTGGAGTTCCGCTTCCATGCGATGACCGATCGCGTCGCCACCACAGGCACGGCCTGGCTCGGCTTGTCGCTCGGCTGCGCGCAGTGCCACACGCACAAGTTCGATCCGATCACGCAGCGCGACTACTTCGCGGTGATGGCGTGCCTCGACAACGCCGACGACGTCGACTTCCCGTTGCCGGACGCCGCGGCGGCGGCGCGGGCGGCGGCGGCGGCAGCGGCCAAGGAGGCGGCGCTCGCCGCACTGCCCGAACAGTTCCCGATCGCGCCGGTGTGGCACGTGGCGGAGCGTGTGGTGGCGACGACGAACGGCTGCGGTGAGCCCACGCGGCTCGACGACGGTTCCTGGCGCTTCCCGCCGCCGGAGCGCGACGACGTCACCTACACGCTGGCGTTCGCCTCGCAGCTGGACTCGGTCGCACAGCTGCGCCTCGAAGTGCTGCCGGATCCGAGCCTGCCGCAGCAGGGCCCCGGGCACGCCGCGAACGGCAACTTCGTGCTCAGCGACCTGCGGGTGACCGTCGCCCCGAACGCGGCGGGCGCAGCCCCGCAACCGGTCGCGATCGCCACCGCCCGCGCCGACGCCGAGCAGCCCGGTTACTCGCTCGCCAGCTGCCTCGACGACGAGGCGCACGGTGGCTGGGCGGTCGACATCGGGGCCGGGCGCAACGCGGCGCACACCGCCGTCTTCGACTTCGCCGAGCCGGTGGCGAACGCGCCCGGCGCGCGCTTCGTCGTCACGCTGCGGCAGCGCTTCGGCAGTCGCCACACGATCGGCCGGTTGCGGCTCGCCCTCGGCGAAGCGCCTGCACCGGGCGAGCCCACGGTCGCCGCCCGTCGCACCGCGTGTGCGCAGGCCTACGCGACCTGGCGCGCCGAGGCCGCGGCGACCGTGGTGCCGTGGACCGTGCTGCGGCCGCACGCCGTCGCTTCGAACCTGCCGTGGCTCGAAGTGCAGCCCGACGACTCGGTGCGGGCGAGCGGCGACATCACGAAGAGCGACACCTACGAGCTGCGGTGTGCGGTGCCGATGGCGGGCATCACCGCGGTGCGCCTCGAAGCGCTGCCCGACGCAGCACTGCCCGGCGGTGGCCCGGGTCTGTGCTACTACGAGGGCCCGCCCGGCGACTTCTTCCTCGGCGAGTTCGAACTGTTCGCCGACGACCAGAAGCTTGCGTTCGCGCGTGCCAGCGCGAGCCACGGCCACAACGCGTTCGGCGACCAGGCGACGGCGGCGCTGGCGATCGACGGCGATCTGCAGACCGGCTGGTCGGTCGCCGATCGCCCCGGCGAACGGCACACCGCGGTGTTCGTGCTGTCCGAACCACTGGGCAACGCGCGCGAGCTGCGGGTGCGCATGACGTTCGGCCGGCACTACGCGTGCCCGCTCGGCCGCTTCCGCCTGGCGGCGACGGCGCAGGCCGGCGGCGCTACGGCCAACGCCTTGCCGGCGGCGGTCGAGTCGGCGTTGCTGGCCCACGGCGCGGCCGCCACCGCGGCCAGCGACGACCCGGCGTTCCGGCACTTCCTGCGCACGAGCCCGGCCCTGGCGGCAGCGCGGCAGCAGTTACCACCGGACGCGCGGCCGACGCCGACCACGACGCTGGTGCTGCGCGAACGCAGCGCCGCGAACCCACGCACCACCTGGTTGCGGCGGCGAGGCGAGTACCTGCAACCGGTCGAAGCGATCGCACCGGGCGTGCTCGAGACGATCGCGCCGATGCCGGCCGGCGTGCCGCGCAACCGGCTCGGACTGGCGCGCTGGATCGTGAGCCCGGCCAACCCGCTGACCGCGCGCGTCGCCGTCAATCGCGCGTGGCAGGCGTTCTTCGGCCACGGCCTCGTGCGTTCGCTCGGCGACTTCGGCTACCAGGGCGATCCGCCGACGCATCCCGAACTGCTCGACTGGCTCGCCGTCGAGTTCCAGCGGCGCGGCTGGTCGCACAAGCGGCTGCATCGGTTGATCGCGACCAGCGCGACCTACCGCCAGAGCGCTGTCGTCGCGGCGGCGCCGCGCGCGCGCGACCCGGAGAACCGCTGGCTCGCCCGCGGCGCGCGTGTGCGGCTCGAAGCGGAGATGGTGCGCGACAGCGTGCTGCACAGCAGCGGCCTGCTGTCGCTGCGCATGGGCGGCCCCGGCGTGCGCCCACCGCAGCCCGCGGGCGTCACCGAAGTCGGCTTCGGCAAACCGACCTGGCAAGCGAGCGACGGCGAGGATCGCTACCGCCGCAGCCTCTACACGTTCCACAAGCGCACCACGCCGTTCGCGCTGCTGCAGACGTTCGACGCGCCGAGCGGCGAAGCCTGCGTGGTGCGCCGGGAAGCGAGCACGACGCCGCTGCAGGCGCTGACGCTGCTCAACGACGTGCTGGTCGTCGATGCGTCGCGCGCCCTGGGGGCGTTGCTCGCCGGCGCGCGCGGCGGTGACCAGGAACGGCTGCAGCTGGCGTTCGTGCGCTGCCTCTCGCGACCGGCCGACGACGACGAAGCGACCACGTTGCTCGCGTTCGTCGCTGCCCAGCGAGCGCGCCTGCTCGCGGGCGAACTCGACGCGGCCGCGATCGCCGGGCCCGGCGACGGCGACCGGCGGGAAGTCGCCGTGTGGGCACTGCTCGCGCGCGTGCTGTTCAACCTCGACGAGTTCGTGTTCCGCCGCTGACCATGCACCCGATCCACCCACTCGCGTTGGCCGCCACGCGGCGGCAGTTCCTGCGCGGCTGCGGGCTCGGCCTCGGCCAGGTCGCGCTGCACGCACTGTGGGCCGACGGCGCGCGCCCCGGCCGCTCCCCCACCGACCGCGCCACCGAACGCGCCAACGATCGCGCCCACGACCCGCTCGCGCCGCGGCCGCCGCACTTCCCCCCGCGCGCACGCCGGGTCGTGCAGTTGTTCATGGGCGGCGCGCCGAGCCAGTACGAACTGTTCACCGACAAGCCGCAGCTGGCGCGCCTCGCCGGCAAACCGGTGCCGCCGTCGATCCTCGGTGGACAGCGCTACGCGTTCATCCGCCCCGATGCCGCGGTGCTGGGACCGCAGTACCGCTTCGCGCGGCACGGCCAGTCGGGCATCGCGGTCTCCGAGGTGCTGCCCTGCACGGCGGCGATCGTCGACAAGCTGTGCCTCGTGCACTCGGTGCACACCGACCAGTTCAACCACGCGCCCGCCCAGCTGCTGCTGCAGACCGGCTTCGCGCAGCCCGGGCGACCAGCACTCGGCTCCTGGGCGCTCTACGGCCTCGGCTCGGAGACGCGCGACCTGCCGGCGTTCGTCGTGATGAGCACCGGCAGCGGCCTCAGTGGCGGTGCCGCGCTGTGGTCGAACGGCTTCATGCCGGGCAGCTACGGCGGCGTGCGCTTGCGCGACCAAGGCCCACCGATCCTCGACGTCGAGAGCCCGGCCGGCATCGACGCCACGGCGCAGCGCGATGCGCTCGCGGCGATCACGCAGCTCGATCGCCTGGCGCTCGCACGCGACGGCGAGGCCGAGATCGGCACGCACCTGGCCGCGTACGAGATGGCGTTCCGCATGCAGACGTCGGCGCCGGAGCTGACCGATCTCGCGGACGAGTCCGCGGCGACGCTGGCCCTCTACGGTTGCGACGCACGGACGCCGTCGTTCGCGCGCGCCTGCCTGCTGGCGCGGCGCCTGCTGGAGCGCGGGGTGCGCTGCGTGACGATCTTCCACGAAGGCTGGGACGCGCACAGCGACGTCGCCGGCAACGTCGCCGACAACGCGCGCGCGACCGATCGGGCCAGCGCCGCACTGGTGCTGGACCTCGAACGGCGCGGCATGCTCGACGACACGCTGGTGGTCTGGGGTGGCGAGTTCGGGCGCACACCGATGGTCGAGTCCAACCCGGCACTCGGTCGCCGGCTCGGGCGCGACCACCACCCGCAGGCGTTCCCCATGTGGCTCGCCGGTGGCGGCGTGCGCGCCGGCCACCAACACGGCGTCACCGACGAACTCGGCTTCCACGTCGTCGACGGCGCCGTGCACGTGCACGACCTGCAGGCCACCGTGCTGCATTGCCTCGGCTTCGACCACGAACGGCTGACCTTCCCGCACGCCGGCCGCGACTACCGGCTGACCGACGTGCACGGGCGCGTCGTGCCCCAGCTGCTGGCCTGACGGCGGGCCCGGCCGGGGTTCCTGCAGGCCCAGGAGCCGGCCGAGGCACGTCCGTCGCGAAGGCCCCGCCTCACTTGCCCGCTTCGGCCTTCGGCTGCAGCGCGCGATCGAAGAACGCGAACACGTCCGGCAGCGCGAACTGCACCACCGCCAGGTGCTCGACGTCCTTGTACTCGTGCCAGCGGACGTCGGCTCCCGCCTTGCCGAGCGCCTTGTGCAGCGACAGCGCGCCGCCGCGGCCGAAGTCGCGCTCGCCGGCGCCGACGAAGAACGGCCGCCCAGCGAGCCCCTGGCCCTTGCCGATGCCACCGCCGCCGCCGAGCAGCGCCACGGCGGCGAAGCGCTCGGGCGCGCGTGCTGCCGCCGACGCCGCCTGCCCCGCCCCCATCGAGTGGCCCACCAGCAGCACGCGCGCGGTGTCGATCGGCCAGCGCGCCGCGAGCGCATCGACCAGCTGCGGTGCGTCGTAGCTGCCGAGCAGTTCGCTGCGCGGCGCTGCCAGATACCAACCGCGCGACGCACACAGCGCGACGATCGCGCCGGCCCCGTAGCTGTCGAAGAACATGTTCTCGGAGCCGCCGGCCCCGTGCATCGCCAGCACCAGCGGCCGCTTCGTCTCGGGCTCGCCGGCCTTCGGCACCAACAGCCGCACGGTCGCGGCCCCACGGCGCAGCGGCACGCGCAGCCAGTGTTCGCCAGCGCGCTCGGGCCCGAAGAACGGCTCGCCCTTGCCATTGGCGACCAGCATCGCTTCGGCATCGGCGAGCAGCCGGGCGCCGGGCAGAACGGTCTCCTCGGGCTTCGGCCCGGTCATCGTCTCGAGCTGCTTGCCGAGCAGCGGCGCCGTCGCGGCTTCGAGGCTGCCGTTCGTGGGTTTCTCCGCGGTCGCACTCGCCAGCGCGGCGAGGCGCGCGGCGAGGTCCTTCGCCAGCGACAAGCCCTGGCGGCGCTGCAGCAGCACGCGGTCGCCGACGCGCAGCGTCCATGCCAGCGTGCGATCGCCGAGCGCGGCGTCGGTGAGCGGCAGCTCGCCGGAGCACGGCAGTTCGCGCACCGGCACGCTCGCGCGCGGCGCGCGGTCGCCGTCGAGGGCGACGTCGAGCACGAGCCCTTCGGGACAGGCGACTTCGCTCGGGAACGCCACCGCCAGCGTGAACGCCACCGGCCCGGCCTGTGGATCGCACAAGCGCGCCGCCGTCGCCAACCTCAGGCTGCGCGCGAACGCGGTCGCCGCATCGGGCGCCGCCGCGAGCAGGCGGCGATCGGCGGCGTCGACGGCGCGCGCCACCGCCACAAGGTCGAAGCGGAAGAACGCCTGCACGGCGCGGTCGAGTTCGCGCAGCGACGCAGCGGTGCGTTCCTGGTCGGTGCTGGCGCCAAGACGCTCTTCGTAGGCGCGCAGCCGCAGGCCGAGTTCGTAGCGATCGAGCTGCGCCGACGCCGCCGCGGTGACGGCGAGGACGGCGAAGACGGAGGCGAGCGGTTTCTGCATGACGGTCGGGGGACAGTCGACGATGGCGAGCGGGCCGTCAATCAGGCTCGCGCCTCCTCACCGCTGGAATGGCGAGAGGCGTCGCACCGGTCGCGCGCGGCGCGACGCCGCCCGGCTTGCGTTGCCGCGCGTTGCTGGCCAATGTTCCGTCATTGGAAGTCGTCCGGGATCCCCTGCCGCAACGAGCTGCTGCCATGAAGCCATCGATCACCCCGCGCCTCGCCCTTCTCGCTTGCCTGTCGATGGTCCTCGGCACCGCGGTGGCGCAAGCACCGTCGGCGTGGTCCGAGCTGCAGCCACCGGGCGGCGTCGACCCGAGCAAGGTGACCTACCTGCCGCAGATCCCCGGCGGCCAGATCGGCAAGCTGCTGCTCTACCGGGATGGCACCTACCTGCGGGTGTTCTCGACGATCACGGGCAAGTGGCACGCCCACACGCCGAGCTTCGGCACCACGCCCGTGCTGCTCGGCGACATCCTGATGGTGCCCGAGAACGATCGCTGGACGGCGCTGTCGGCGCAGCGCGGCGTGTTCGAACCGCTGATCCTCGGCTCGTTGGTGCCGCTGCATCCGCTGAGCACGTCGCGCTTCGCCTTCCTGCAGGTCGGCAACACCGTGCACTACTTCGCGGCGGCGATCGGCAGCTGGCGCTCGCGCACGCTGCCGGCGAACGGCACCGTGCGTGCGTTCGGCGCCGACGAGCAGCTGCTGTTGTTCACCGGCCCCAATCCGACGCCGTCGTCGCCGGGGTTCCCGGGTTGCGACCTCTACGACACGTTCACCGACACGTGGCACACGCTGCCGCCGCAACCGAACGTCACCGGCGTGCTGTCGTCGTTCTCGGCGAACGCCGGCTGCCTCTTGTTGCTGAGCCCGGGCCAGGACTACGCCGCGACCTTCACCAACCGGCAGCCGGGATGGCAGCTTCGCCCGGTGAACGCGCAGCCGCCGCTGTTCAACCAGGGCGGCGGCGGCGGTGGCGGCGGCGACCTGTTCACGCTGTGGAACGTCGCCTACTCCGGCGTGACCGACACGCTGACCGAGCTGAACCTGGCGGTGGCGCCGGCGACGACGGGCCTCGTGTCGCTCGGCTACGACACGCAGACGCAGCGCTACCACGCGCTCGGCATTCGCGGCCAGAGCTACCTCGCGTTGCCGCCTGGCTCTCGGACGCTGTTTCGCGAAGACCCGTTCGGCGTGCGCATCTTCGCCCTCGGCAACCAGTCGTTCGCGTTCAACGCACTCGACGGTTCGACGGCCCCGATCGCGATCGACCAAGGGCCGTTTCCGAGCGGTGGCCACCAAGGCATCCTGGTCGGCGGCGTCGCCGACGGGAACACCGGCGCGGTGGCGGTCTACAGCGTGCCGACCGGCCAGTGGGTCCCGGTGCCGCCGTCGGTGCTGCCGGAACTGCCGCCCGCGACGGCACCGGCGGGCAGCGATGCTTCGCTGCTGCTGCGCGACAGCAACGGCGTGCTCGCCTTCTCCGGCCGCACCGGCGCGTTCGTGCCACTCGCTGGCAGCGGCCTGCTGCGCCTCAACGGCATGCTGGCCGTCGACCCGAACGCCGTCCACGCGTTCGACGCGCGCACCGACCGTTGGCTCAGCGCGCCGATCCCGAATGCGTTGGCGAAGTTCGAGCGCAACCGCGGCGGCTTCGTCACCGTCAGCGGCAACCGCGCAGTCGCGTTCAGCGTGGCGACGGGCAACCTGGCAGCGATCGACCTGCCGGAGCCGGTCGCGAACCTCGGCTACTACGTGCTCGACGGCGGCGCCTTCGTGCGCACCGCCAACCGCATCGTCGGCTTCCGCGGCGCGCCGACCCTGCGCACGGGTGCGACGTTTCCGGAGGGCGCCCTCGGCACCGCCACGGGCAGCACGTTCCGCTGCCAGGCGGTCGTCGGCGAAGGGGCGTTGGCGCTGCTGGCGCTGTCGGCCGATGCGAACGTGCCGCTGCCGCTGCCGCCGTTCGGCGACCTCTGGCTCGATCCCGCCACGGCGGTGCCGTACGAAGTGGTTGCTCCCGCAGCCGGCGAACTGCGGGTGCGTTCGGGCTTCGTGGTCCCCGACGTCGCCGCGTTGCGCGGCACGGAGTGGGCCCTGCAGGCCTTGGTGCTGCCGCCGCAGGGTGCGGCCTACCTGTCGGACTTCACCAGCCTGCGCATCCTGTGACGCTTGGGGAGGGCGCCGCGAGCCGGGGCCGGTGGACAGCGATCGCCAACCGTGCCACCATCGGCGGCCGGCGCGAGCGGGTTGCGGGGATGCCACTCGCTCGCCCGAGCCGCGCAACACCTCCCGCATTGCCGCGTCCGTCGCCCCACCTTGCCGCCATGCACCCCATCGCCCACGGCTGCGTCGTCTCCCTGCTGCTGTCGGCCTCGCTCGCGGCGCAGAGCCCCTGGCAGAACGGCGAGTTCCGCACCTCCCCGGCCGACAAGCCGGCCCTGCAGATCCTGGTCGGCGACTTCACGCGGCGCTCGACCGGCGACGTGTTGCTGCACGAGGCGACGGTCCGCAACCAGGCGACGACCGTGTTCGACCTGTTCGCCCAGGATGCCGACGGCCGCATGCTGCGGGTGCAGTCGCCGGCGACCGGGCCATGGACGGGGCCGGTGCCGGGGCCGCTGTTCCTGACCGGCACGCCCATCGCCGTGCCCGCGACCCAGGATCCGGCGGCCATCGTGCAGCTCGACAAGCTGAGCCTCGACGCCGACGGCCGCTTCGACGACCTGGTCGCGCTGACGTCGATGGGCAAGTTGCTCGTGTTCCCGAACCGAGGGCAGTCGGCCTACGGCGCAGGCTTCCCCGACCTCGACAGCAACGGCGCCTACACGCTGTACGACTTCGCCGATCCGAACAACGGCTTCGGCATCGCCAACCTGCATCCGATCTACTCGTGCCTCGCCACCGGCGACTTCGACGGCAACGGCGGCGTCGACATCGCCGTCGGCGCCTTCGGCCTGTCGAACGTGGGCGTGGTCGGCGTCGGCGGCGTCACGCACACGTCGTTCGGCCTGTTCGTGTTCTGGTGCCGGCATACGCAAGCCGGAAGCACGATCGTGCCGCTGCACGGCGACTTCGTGCCGGTGCCGCAGCAGATCGACCTCGGGCCCGCGGATGCACTCGATCTCGAGTGGAGCACCGGCAACGGCCCGGGAGTCGTCGGCAGCCCCGGCACGCTGCACGTGCTCGCCCAGGAACAGTGCACGCCGATCAGCCTGGTCGGCGCGAGCTCGATCTTCAGCTTCCGCTTCGGCCTCGTCGACGCGAGCGGCCAGGCGCCGCAGCTGGTGCCCGCGAACCAGGTGCAGACCCCGTTGTCGTTCCCCGGGCGGGTGACGTCGCTGGCCGTCGGCCGGCTCGATGCGGATGCGCTGGTCGACTTCGCCGTCGCCGGCAACTCGTCGGCGTGCCTGCCGCTCGGTGGCGCCCAACCCTGGCTGCAGTTCCTGCCCGGTCGCTCGCTCGTGATCCCGCCGACCGCGACCTCGCCCGCGGTGACGTGGGTGGGACCCGATCCGGCGTTGCAGTGGCTGCAGCAACCGCCGCACGCCGCCAACCTGGCCCTCGACCTGCAGGGGCTGCAGGTCCTCGATGCCGACGGCGACGGCCAGCTCGACCTCGGCGGCCTCGTCGCCTACGGCGCCGACCCGCAGGAGAACCCGGCGGCGAAGACCGCCGACTACGTCACCTGGCTCGGCCCGCTCGCGCCGGGCTCGCCACAGCTGGTGCACGCGACCAACGTCTTCTTCCCGCTGCTCTACCGCTTCTGGAGCGGCGCCTACCCGCACTTCCTGGCGGCGCCGAAGGCCACGCAGGTCGCCGACTTCGATCGCGACGGCCGCGACGACGTGTTCGTCGCCGGCCTGCCGCAGCTCGCCGCGTCGGCCACCGACCCGTGGCCGGCGAGCGGCGGCGTCGCCGTGCTGAAGAACGTGCCGACGACGGCCGTCGGCACCTACGTGCGCGACTACGGCGCGGCCGAGCTCGCCCCGCAGGGCCCGACGGTGCGCGAGATCCTGGTCGACCTGGTCGGTGGCCGACCAGTGCCCGGTGCCCAGTTCGACCTCGAGGTCGCCGGGCTCAGCAGCGGCCAGCTGGTCGCGTTCTTCTTCGACACCGCGGCCAGCGCGCTGACGGTGCCGACGCCAACGCTGGCGGGGTCGACGAAGCCGCTGACGATCCACGCCCTGCCGCAGTTCGTCTGGTCGCTGCACGTGGTGCCGCCGGGTCCCACCGCCTTGGGTGACGTGCACTCGCACCGGCTGTCGATCCCGTTCGATCTGCCGGGCAGCGCGGCGCTGGTGGGGTTCCAGGGCAACGTGCAGGCCGTGCTGTTCGATCCGGCGCAGGGCGCGTTCTTCGGCTCGCAAGGGCTCGAACTGCTGGTCGGCAACTGAACGATTCGGCGGCCATGGTCGTCGGTGCGGCCGGGCCCGCTGCCCCAGCCGACCGCGCACCCGTTCGCGCGTTCCCGCACTACCGCCAGCGGAGGTCGTGGACCGCCACCGCCGCCATGACGAAGGCGGCCGAACCGTAGAACTGCGAGTCGCTCGCCAAGGCATTCTCCGGGCGGTCGCCGACCTGCTGCACGAAGCCCACCCTGCCGTCGGCGTCGACCGTGCGCAGCAGCGCGGCCCAGCCGGCGCGGATCGCAGGTTCGCAGTCGGCGCGCGCCAGCACGCCGGAGGCCACACCCGCGGCCAGGCCGAACACGAGGAAGGCCGTGCCGCTGGATTCCGGCGACGACGACGACGCCTCGAGCAGCGACGGCGACCAGAACCCGTCCGGCCGCTGCAGCGCCCGCAAGCGCGCGGCCATGCAGCGCATCCGGTCCACGTAGTAGCCACGCAACGGGTCGTCGGGCGGCAGCGCCTGCAGGATGCGCGCAATGCCGGCGAACACCCAGCCGTTCCCGCGCGACCAGAAGATCCTCCGGCCCGCGGCGTCGCGCCGCTCGAGGAAGCGGCTGTCGCGCACGTAGAGCGACTCCTTGGAATCGAACAGGAAGTCCGTCGTCGCCCGGAACTCGCGGTCCGCGAACTCCGCGTAGCGACGGTCGCCGGTCGCCTTGCTCAGTTCGAAGAACGTCGGCGGCGCCATGAACAGCGCGTCCGCCCACGACCAGCGTTCGTCGGGATCCGGTTCGTTCGGGTCGTCGCTGAGCGCGAGCCCCGCCCGCGACGGCTCGCGGATCACGCGATCGAAGCCTTCGCGCACGCCGCGCAGCGCGTCGTCGCCGGCACCGTGGTTCGTGGCCCACACGTACGCCGAGCCCACGAGGTGGTCGTCGGCGTGGTACGGCCGATCGCCGAGGCGGAAGCCTGCTGTGCGTCCGTGCGCGAGCACCGCGTCCCGGAAGCGCGGCTCTGCGCTGCGGTCGGCGAGCAGGGTGAGCGCCACGTAGAACGTGGCCTGCTGCCAGCCGCGCGGGTCGCGGGTGTCGCGCACGACCTTGCGGATGTGCGCGAGGTCGCTGCGATGCGCCAGTTGCCAGTCGGCGGCGCGCTCTGCCTGCGCCAACGCGAAGCCGGGCTGCAGGGTGTTGGGTGCTGGTGCGGGAGCTGCACAGGCGACGAGCGCGGGAGCGAGCGTGGCGAGGCGGAGTCCCTTCGGCATCGGCGCACGTTCCTGCGCCGACTTCGGCAGAGCAAGCGGCGGGGTCCGGCCGGGGGCGCGAACTGCGAACGCCGAGCCACGGCGGCCAGAGGAACGTGTCCGGTATACCGATCACGATTGCCGGATCGTGTCTGGTATACCCTCCACGTTCCCATGATCGACCTGCTCGCCCGCTGGAACCGCTGGGGCTCCGCGACCCTGGCCAGCGGCCACGCCCGTGACCTCGTGGCTCGCCTGGTTCCGTTCCTCACCACCAAGGACGTGATCGGCCTGGTCGGTCCGCGTCGCGCCGGCAAGAGCACGGTCCTCTACCAGCTGATGGATGCCTTGTCGGCGCAGGGCGTGGCGGCCGACCAGATGCTGCACGTGAACTTCGAGGATCCGGCCTTCGCACCGGAGCTCGGCACCGAACTGCTGGACCGCGTCTATACCGCGTTCCGCGACGAGGTGGTCGAACACCGACGCGCCTTCCTGTTCTTCGACGAGATCCAGGTCGTGCCGGGTTGGGAACGCTGGGTGCGCGCGCGCAACGAGAGCGAGGACGTGAAGATCTTCGTCACCGGCTCCTCCGCGAAGCTGCTGTCGCGCGAACTCGGCACCGCGCTGACCGGCCGCCACGTGACGTTCCGCGTCCACCCGCTCGCCTTCGGCGAGTTCCTGCGCTTCCGCGGCATCGCGCCGCCGAAGGGCAGATTCGGCGCCGTGCCGCCCGCGGTGCAGCGCGCGCTGGTCGAGTACGTCCGCTTCGGCGGCTTCCCCGAAGTCGTGCTGGCCAAGGACGAGCGGCGCAAGGAACTGCTGCTCAAGCAGTACTTCGACGACCTGATCTACCGCGACGTAGCGCTGCGGCACGAGGTCCGCGATCTGCACAGCCTGCGCGCGCTCGCCGTGCACCTGCTCACCCAAACCGGCTGCCTCGTGTCCTTCCAACGCCTCGCCAACCTGCTCGGCATCTCCGTCGAGCAATCCCGCCGCCATTGCAGCCACCTGCAGGAAGCGATGCTGGTCGATCTGCTGCCGATCTGCAGCACCAAGGTCGCCGAGCGCGTGCGCAATCCGCAGAAGGTGTTCGCGATCGACACCGGCCTCCGCAACGCCGTCTGCTTCACGACCACGCCCGACCACGGGGCGCTGGCGGAGACCGTCGTGCACGGCGCGCTGCAGCGGCAGGAGCACGACGGGCTCGGCTATTGGCGCAACGGCAGCGAGATCGACCTGGTGGTCCGGCGAGGCACGCAGATCACCCGGCTGGTGCAGGTCGCGTACGAGCTGGATCGCGACGGCGCGGTGTTGGAGCGCGAGACCAAAGCGCTGGCCACCGCCGGCGAACGCTTCCCGGCCGCCGAGCAGCTGCTGGTCGTGCAGAACCGGATCGCGGCGGGCACGGGCAAGCGCGCTGGACCGGTGCGGGCGATGGCGCGGTTCCTGCTCGCCGAAGCACAGGCCTGAAGCGGCGCGCGACGCGGCTCGCGCCATCCGCGTCCGAGGCGCTCGAAATGCCCCGGCATCCCCCAGCACGGTTCGCGATTGCGTTCGTGCTCGGTGCGAATCATGCTCGGTCCAGGCAATGCACTCGTTCGCCGTCACCAGGAAGGGACGCAACCACCTCGAGAACGAGGACCATCACCTCGCCGACGACGAGCGCGGCCTCTACATCGTCGCGGACGGGATCGGGAGCAGCCGCGGTGCCGGCACCGCCAGTGCCCTGGTGGTCGCCGAGCTGAGCGCGCAGATCGACGCCGGCATGCCGCAGGCCTTCCGCGCGGCAGCGCGACGCCTCGCGGCCGCGGGCGGCCGGTCGCCGCAACACCGCGACATGGCCACCGGCGCCACGCTGCTGCTCGTCGCGGGCGGCATGCGACACCTCGCCCACGTCGGCGACGCCCGCTGCTATCTCGTCCACGGCGGGGAACTCACGCAGCTGACCAGGGACCACTCGGTCGCGTGGGAGCAGTTCGAGTCCGGCGCGCTCACCAAGGACGCGTTGCGCGGGCACCCGAACCAGCGCCAGCTCACCCGGAGCTTCCATGCGGCGAAGGACTTCGTCGTGCCTGATTTCCTCAGTGCGCCGTTGGCTCCGGGGGATGCGTTCCTGCTGACGACGGACGGGATCACGAAGGAAGTGCCCGAGGAACGCCTGGCTGCGATCGTGGGCACGCGGCCGTGCAGCGAGTGGCCGGCGGCGCTGCTCCTGGCCGCCGGGGCGGCCGAGGACGACGCGACCGTCGTCGCGGTCGGCCCCTGACGCCCACGCAGCGCCGCCGGGCACTCCCGCCGACGCGTCAGAAGGCGCCGAGTGTCAACACCAACGCATTGGTGCTGGTGGCGGACACGATGCTGCCGAGCGCGTCGGTCGCCAGCGCCACGATCTGCTGGCGCAACACACCGTTCGCCAGCGCCACCGTGTTGGGCAACGGCGTCGTCGTCGTCAGCGTGCCGAGGCCGGTCGGATGGGCATCGATCCAGTCGGGACTGGCCAGCAACAGACAGCCCGTCACGCTCTGCGGCAGGATCGTGACCAACGGCGTCGCCGCGGCCGCGAAGCCATACACGCGGATGGCCAGCCCGTTGCTCGGCAGCCCCGTAGCCGTCGCGACGAACGTCGCGCCGAGCCACGGCAGCGTCGTGGCGCTGAGCACGTTGGCGCCGCCGCTGCCGACACAGCCGGCACCGGCGGCGGCGACGGTGGCCGGACAGGTCGTGACCAGGCGCGACCAACTCGTCGCCAGCTGGCTCGACACCACGGAGAAGTCGCCGGTGGCGAACAGCGTCCCCGTCGCGTCGATCGCCATCGACGTCACCCGACCATTGGCGGCAGGCAGCGGGGACCAGGTGCTGCCATTCCATCGCGCCCAACGCGGCGCAGGCGAGCCACCAGCCAACGAGAACTCACCACCGACCAGCACGTCGCCGTTCGGGGCGCTGGCGAGCGCGAGCACGGTGCCGTTCACACCAGCGCCGAGCGGAGACCAGGCCGTGCCATCCCAGCGCGCCACCCGAGCCGCGGAGACACCGCCGATCGTCGAGAACGCACCGCCGGCGACCAGGTCACCATCGGGCAGCCGCAGCAAGGCGTGGATCGGGGCGTTGGTCGGACCACCGAGGGGCACCCAGGTGCTGCCATCCCAACGGTGCACACCGGGAGCGACGCCGCCCGCCACTCCGCCCGCAGCGCCGACCAGGTCCCCGTTCGCCAGCCGGACGAAGGACCGCACCTGGCCGAGAGGACTGCCCATCGGCAGCCACTGCGAACTGCCGTCGAAGCGTCGCACCTGGTCGTCGAAGCTGGCGACGAGATCCCCGTTCGGCAACACGGCCAACGCCGACGGCGTCGCGCCGCCTGGCACCGAGCCAGCGATCGAAGGCACCGCCGACCAGGAGCTGCCGTTCCAGCGTTGGATCGGCGGGCCGCCGAACGGAGGGGTCGTCTGGATGCCTGCGACGACATCGCCGTTGCTGGCGCGGGTCATGCAGACCACCGGCCCCGACAGGGCCGCGAACGGCGCCCAGGCGCTGCCCGTCCACTGCGCAACGGTGGATCGCACAGGAAATGGAGCGCCGCCAAGGTCGAAGTCGCCAGCGGCGTAGACGCCACCGTTGCCGTCGGCGGCCACCGTCTGCAACCGGGCCTGTCCTGGCATCGCGATCACGGGTCCCCAGCCGATTCCGCCGGCGTCGGCCCGGGCAAGCCCGGTGGCGGGCGTTCCCAAGGCACCACCATTGCCGTCGACGTAGGTGAAGGAACCGGCCGCAATCAGGTCTCCGTTCGGCAGCTCGTCGAAGGCCAAGGCGAGTCGGTTCGTCACGCTGAGCTGCGAGACGGACGAGCCGATCAGGTAGGAGATCCGTCCGAGAGAACCTTGCCACGCCTGGCCGACGAGGACGACGCTGCCGACGAGCCGCAACGCATGCACCGTGTTGCCGCCACCCGATGCCGACCAGGCGTTCGTCGCGGCCGACCACCGCGCGAGGTAGGAGATCCCACTGCCCGCCGAGTGGAAGGAGCCGCCGGCGATCACCTCGCCGTTGGGCATGGCGACCAGCGCGGCGACCCGGGCCCCCGCACCCGACTGCAGCGGCCCGCCGAGCGGCAACCACGCGACCCCATTCCAGCGCGCCACGGGGCAGCCCTGGACCCCACCGGCGAAGACCGATTCGCCGGCCGCCACGACGTCGCCGCCCGGCAGCACCGCGAGCGCGTTCACACCGACCCCGATACCAGCACCCAATGGCGACCAACTGGCGCCGTTCCAGCGGGCGACACCACCGGCCGCCACGCCGCCCGCGGCGGAGAACGCGCCGCCGGCGACGAGGTCGCCATTCGGCAGCACGGCGAGCGCACGCACCTCGGCGTTGCAGCCAGCACCGAGCGGCGACCACGCGGAGCCGTTCCACTGCGCGATGTTGTCGGCGGCGACGCCACCGATCGACGAGAAGGCGCCGGCCGCGATCAGGAGGCCGTTGCCCAACGACAGAAGGGCCCGCAGCTCGCCGTTGGTGCCGCCCAAGGCCGTGACGGCACCTGTCGCCGGATCCCACGCGGCGAGGTCGTCGATGCACTGCGCGCCGACCACCGCGAACTGCCCGCCGAACACCAACTGCGGCGTGGCCGGGCCCGCGCCGTCGGGATCGTGCATCGCCGTCGCGTAGACGGTGCCATCGACGCCCGGCACTCCACCCGATGGCACCGCGGACAGCGCACATTGGGCGACGGCGGACGGCATCACACCAACCGCCGATACGATCCAGGCGCACGACGAGAACAAGGCAGCAGATCGACGGTTCATGCAGACTTCGAGGGCGCGGCGGAGATCGGGGCGCGACGGTGATTGGGGCGCAGCAGAGATCGGGAGCGCAGCGGAAATCGGCCGTGCAAGCTGCGGCCCCGGAATCCCCCAGCACCCGGGCTCCCCATCCTCCCGCCTGCGCATGCATCCGTCCAGGCGGTCGCGACAGCGCGTTGCGGGCGCGCTCCCCGACCGTTTCGCGCCAGCCCTGCAAGGTTCCCGATGGCCGGCTCGGCGAGAACCGGCTCAGCGGCTGCGGAACATGCGCGACCAACCGCGCACCAACGAGTGCAGCCCGTCGCCGCTCGTCGGCGCCGCGGCGCGCAGCACGCCGTGGTCGTCGACGAACAGCACCCACGGTTCGTCGCCGTCGAACGGCGCGCCGACGTCGTGTTCGACCACCAACATCGGCCCCGGCCGCAGCTCGGCGATCGCGGCGAGTGCTTCGGTGCGTTCGGCCGCGGGCAACGTCTTCGGCACCGCCAGCAGCCACGCCTGCGGGAACTCGTGCGGCGTGCGCAGCAGCTTGGCGGCCGCCGGCAGCGCGCGGTCGAGGCCGTCCGCCGGCGAGCCCTCGGCGACCTTCGGCAGCCACAACACCAACGTGCCGTCGGCGGCGGCCGGCACGCCGCGCACCGGCAGGTGCAGCAGTTCGGCGAGCGGGGCCGTGGTCGGCCGCTGCAGGTCGAGGCCGACCGGCAGCGCGTCGCCGTCGAGCCGCTGCACGGTCGGCAGCTGCCAACGCACCGCCCCCATGCCCATGGCGATGCCGACCTGGCCCTCGATCGGCGTGCCATCGGGCACGCCGTAGCGCAGCAGTTCGCTGCCATTGACGAACACCACCACGCGCGGGCCGCGGATGCGCAGTTCGTAGTCGAACCAAGCCTGTTCGGGCGGCACCTCGACGTGATGGCCCTGGCTGCCGACCGGCAGGCGGCCGTCGCGTTCCCACTGGCCGCCGATGCGGAAGTGGATGCGCCCCTTGCCCTGGTTCTGCTCGGTCTTGCCGATCGCGTAGCGGAAGTCGCCCGACGAGAAGTGCAGGCGCACGCTGCGGTCGCGGCGCACGAGGCCGAACACCAAATCGCCCGACGCGTACGAGGTGGTGAAGTGCACGCGGCCGCGCAGCACGTACTCGCCAGGAGCCAACCAAGCGACGCTGTGCGCGAACGCGTCGCGCTGGTGCGCAGCGCGGTCGAGCGTGCCGGTGGCGTCGCGCGGCTTCTCGCGGCCGACGTGCAGGTCGCCGTCGGGCGTCGTGTACCAGAGGCCGGCGTGGCGACGGTCCTCGTAGTCGGTCAGGCTGCTCTCGGTGAAGCCGTGGCCGCCGAGGTGGCGCGGCGCCGCGGGCGGTGGCGCTGCGGCGGGAGTGGCGGCGGGCAGCGGCGGCATGGCGAGCAGCGAGGCGAGGCGCCCGTACTCGGCCGCCAACGTTGCGGCCGCCTTCGGCTGGCCGCTGCCGCGCGACGCGTCGGCGTGCTGCGCCAGCGCCGCGAGCAGGGCGCGCGCCTTCGGGGCGTTCGCGGCGAGCAGCGTGTCGGCGAACGTCGGCTGGCCGGCGAAGCGGCGGGCGCGGCACACGCCGAAGGCGGCTGCGGCGTCGTTCGCCTTGCTGCGCAGCAGCGCCTGTTGCACCACGGCGCTGACCTCCGGCCGCCAACCGTCGACCGTCGTCGACCACACGCCGGCCGCGGCCGCGGCTTCGTGGTCGCCGACCTCGAACAGCAGCAGCGCGGCGGCCGCGGCATGGTCCTGGCCGAAGAACGGCTCGGCGCGGTTGCGCGCCCACGACCAGGTCGGTGCATCCATGACGAGGCCACCGGGATCGCCCTTGCCGAGTTCGCCGTAGCGCGCGATCCACTCGTGGCCCTTCTTGTTGTCGTCGGCCCAGTCGTAGCAGCCGCGCAGGAACTCGTGCCAGTCGACGTGGAACTCGTCGAGCGTCGCCGGGCGGCCGTGCTTGCCGTCGCAGAAGCTGGCGACGAAGTAGGCGAGCGGGTCCTTCTGGCCGGCGCGGGCGTTCTTCTCGTAGCCGGCGAGCGCCTCGCGGTAGCGCGGGGCGCCGGGCGGGTAGCTGCGCAAGAACGCGTAGAGCGAGTAGCCGGCGAAGTAGTTGTGCCGGTAGTCGTCGAGCTTGCCGGTGAGCAGTCGTTCGAACGCCGCGCGATCGGCGTAGCCCTTGTAGTAGGTGTGCGCGACCGTCCACACCTGCAGGTGGTTCTCGACGCACGCGGCGTCGGCCATCTTCGCGTAGTGGCCCGCGGTCCATTGCGCGTGGCCTTCGCCGTACCAGGCGCCGAGGAACGGCTTCAGCACGCCGTCGAAGCGGTGCGTGAGCTCGTGCGTCAGCGTGCGCCCGAGGCCCGGCACCTCGCCCCACGCGAACCGCACCGTCGTGCGATCGCCGCCCTGGAAACCGACGGCCCACCAGAACGGCAGCCCTTCCGCTTCGAGGTCGCTGCTCTCCGGCACGATGCGCACGACGCCCTGGCGCTGCAGGAACGGGTCGCTGCCGAAGTGCGCGACGAGGCGCGCGTGGTGCAGCTCGACGGTCTTCGCAGCGGCCAGCAGCGTGCCGTGGCCACACGTCGTCTCGATCCGGTAGCGCGCGTTCGGCGTCAGCGCCAGGCCCGGCGTGCTCCAGTCGGCGTGCGCTTGCGTGAACTGTTCGCGCTCGCTCGCCCCCATCGCCTCGAGCTCGTCGATCGACCAGATCTTGGCGCTGGCGAGCAGCGCCGTGTGGCGTTCGTCGAGCACCTTCTGCGCGTCGTCGGCGGCGCGACCGACATCGCGCGGCGGCGGCCCCTTCAGGTCCTTCAGGCCGGCCTGACGGCGCAGGCCGACCAGCAGGCGCGCGGCGCGGATGCGCTGCTCGTCGACAACGGCGGCGGTCGCGGCGGCGGCCGCGGCGTCGGTTCCGGTGGCCGCGCCACCATTGGCCGGCGGCGGCGCCTTCTTCGTCAGCAGCTTGGCCAGTCCCTGGTAGACGAGCTCCTGGTCCGCCGCCAGGCCCTCCTGCACCTTGGCGACGGCGGGTGCTTGCGCCGCGAGGGCGCGTGGTGCGCCTTCGCCGAGTTCGAGCAGCAGCGCACTCGCCCAGTGCACCAGCACCGCACGCGCGGCGTTGCCCTTGGCCGCGGCCTTGTGCTTGTCGACGAAGCGCGCGAGCTCGGCCATCGCCGCGAGCCGCAGCGTGTGCCGTTCCTGCGCGGCCTTCAGCTGCGCGTCACCTCCCGGCAGCGCGGCCAGCGCCTTGCGCACGGGGGCTTCGAGCTGCAGCTTGCCCTGTGCGTCGTGGGCTCCGCGCACCAGGCGATCGACGGCGATCGCGGCGAGGTCGGCATCGTCGGCGCACGCCAGCGCCAGGTCGGCGAGCAGCGGCACCGCACTCGGATGGAACTCGAGCGCCGCGTGCAGGTGCTGGCGCGCCGTCTTGTAGTCGCGCGCCGCCAGCGCGTCCTTCGCCAGCGAACGCCGCGTCGCCGCCGCCCCGACGTCGGGCAGCGTGCTGTCGATGCCGAGATCGAGCGGCATCGGTGCACCCGGCGGGCACTGCGCGGCGAGCGCCGCAGCGAGGGCCGCGGTGGCGAACAGGAACGGCAGCGCGCGCGAGGTGGTCATGGGACGAGGGGCGCACGCATGCTCGGCGGTGGCGGTGCCGCTGGCAACCGATCCGTTCGCGAGCACGCATTCGTCGCCGGCGAAGGATGACGGACGAGCGATTGGCGAACCGACGGGCGACGTCGGGCTGTCGGCGATCGCCGTCGTCGAGCCGACGGGCCGCGGCATTTCGATAGGATCCCGCAAGCAGATCCGCGCTCGAGGCCAAGGCATGCCAGTTGCTCTGCCAGGCCGCGAAACCCCACCCACTTCGATCCTCATGGCCAACCGACCCTCGCTCGTGTGTCGCATTCTCTGGCTGGCGCTGACAGCCGGCGCCGTCCATGCGCAATGCACCAACCCATGGCAATCCGAGCTGGCGGTGCCGGGCACCAATGGCCGGGCCCACGCCATCCTGCGGTGGGATCCGGACGGCAGCGGCCCGGCCAACGCAGTCTGGGTCGTCGGCGGTGAGTTCACGCGGGCTGGCGACGTCCCGGTGCAGAACCTGGCGACGTTCGATCCGGCGACGCAGCAATGGGCCCCGCTCGGCGGCGGCGCCAACGGCGGTGTGTTCGCGCTGACGACGCTCGCCAACGGCGACCTCGTGATCGGCGGCGACTTCGTGTTCGCCGGTGGAGTCGCCGCCAACCGCATCGCGCGTTGGGACGGCTCCGCGTGGTCGGCATTCGGTGCGGGCTGCCCAGGGCCGGTGACGGCGATCACGGTCCGGCCCAATGGCGAGCTGCTCGCCGGCGGTTCGGCGGGCAGTCCCCCGGCCGCCATGCTGCTGCGCTGGAACGGCAGCAACTGGGCCGCCGTCGGCTCGCTGACGGGCATGTTCGTCGCGGCGCTGACCACCCTCGCCAACGGCGATGTCGTCGCCGGCGGCGTGCTGGCGTCGGCGGGCGGTGTGCCGGTCCCCAACCTCGCGCGCTGGAACGGCACCAGCTGGTCCACCCTCGGCACGGTCGGCGCCCAGTCGGCCTTCGCCAGCATCCGGGCGCTCGCGACCATGGCCAACGGCGACCTCGTCGCCGGCGGCGCCCTGCTCACCCTCACCGGATCGAGCACCAGCGTCGCCCGCTGGAACGGCGCGACCTGGCAGACGATGGGCGCTGGCTACGGGCCGCCGAACCTGTCGTTGGTCCGGGCGTTCGCGCCGCTGCCGAACAACGAACTGGTCGCAGTCGGTGCGCCGCCGTCGGGCGGCGGCACCCCCGTGGCGCGCTGGAACGGGACGGCCTGGTCCACGCTCGGCACGCAGTTCGCCCTCCAAGGGGAAGCCAACGGCGTGCTGGCGCTGCCCAATGGCGACGTGGTCGCCGCCGGGTTGCTACCGCCGCCGAGCAGCGGCGCGCTCTCCCACGTCGCTCGCTGGAATGGCAGCAACTGGACGGGGCTCGTCGGCCCCGCCGGCATCGGCCCGACGACCGGAGTGACCGCGATGGCGACGTTGGCCAACGGCGACGTCGTGGTGGCGTCCGGCTCCAAGGTGATGCGGCGGCGCGGGGGCCAGTGGACGACGATCGGCGACAGCACGCCGCTGCCGTCCTTCGGCGCCGAGGTGTTCGCGCTGGCCGTGCTGGCCAATGGCGACGTGATCGCGGGCGGCCGTTTCGCGAGCATCGGCGGCACCCCGGCGAACTGCATCGCGCGCTGGGACGGCTCGACCTGGTTCCCGCTCGGTGGCGGCATCCCCGGCGCGACCGCCTACGTGGCGGCGCTGGCGGTGCTGCCGAACGGCGACGTCGTCGCCGGCGGCGTGTTCGCGTTCGCCGGTGGCCTCGCCGCCCAGGGCATCGCGCGCTGGAACGGGTCGTCGTGGTCGGCGTTCGGGCCAGGCTTGCCGTGGGTCTCCAGCTTGCTGGCGCTGCCGAACGGCGACCTGGTCGCCGGTGGCACGTTCGGCCAGGACGGTTCCCTGGGCAACCTGCGCAGCATCGCGCGCTGGGACGGCGCCGCGTGGCAGCCGTTCGGCACGGGCATGAACGGCAACGTGCAGGCGCTGGCGCGGCTGCCCAACGGCGACCTGGTGGCCGGCGGCGCCTTCACCCAGGCAGGAGGCGTCGGTGCGAACCGGCTCGCGCAGTGGAACGGCAGCGCCTGGTCGGCGATCGGCGACGCGACCGGCCTGGTGCACGCCCTGTGGGTGCTGCCGGGTGGCGACCTGGTGGCCGCCGGGACGTTCTCCGCCATCGCCGGGCAACCCGCCAACGCCATCGCGCGGCGGCGCGGCTCCACCTGGTCGGCCTTCGGCAGCGGTTGCGACAGTCAGGTTTGGGCGCTGCAGCAGGCGGCCAGCGGCGAGTTGCTGGTCGGGGGGAACTTCAGCACCGCCGGCGGGCTGGCGTCGCCACGTCTGGCGAGCTTGACCACCACGTGTCCCGCCACGGCGACCGTCACCGGCGCCGGCTGCGCGGGCAGCGGCGGCAGCAACGTGCTGGCGCCGACGTCGCTGCCGTGGCTCGGCACGACGTTCACCTCGGTCGCGACCGGACTGCCGGCCGTGGCGTTGGCGGTGCACGTGCTCGGGTCGACGACCGTCGCCGTGCCACTCGCCGCGGTGCTGCCCGTGGGGCTGCCCGGCTGCTCGCTCACGGTCGCACCCGACGTGCTCGACCTGCGCGTGCCGGCGGCGGGCACGGTGTCGCTGTCGGTGCCGATCCCGTCGTCCGCGGCCTTCCTCGGCTTGTCCCTCCACCAGCAGGTCGTCGCGCTCGAGCTGTCGCCCGCGGGCGACATCGCGGCCGTGACGAGCACCAATGCGCTGCAGGTGGTGACCGGAGCGTTCTAGGACGAAGCAGTGCACCGAGCAGCCGGGCTGCGTTCCCCGAGCTTGCAGCCGGCTGCGTGCTGGCAGCGGAACGCGCCCCGCACCTGCAGCATGGACCGCACGCGGGCCCGCGGACTAACGGCCACCCAGGTCGTGTTCCATCCTCGCGAGGCAGTTGGGGCAGACGCCGTGGCTGAACATCGCGTCGGAATGCGCGCTGATGTAGGTCTCCAACTGCTGCCAGCTCTCGTTGTCGTCGCGGATCTTCTTGCAGTAGCCGCAAATGGGGATGACGCCCCGCAGCTGCTTGAGCTGGCTCTCGAGGTTGAGGCGAAGCTCGTCCTGCGCGCGCGCCAGTCGCTCCGCCGCCTCCCGCCGCTCCGTGATGTCGGTGACGAAGACGGTCAGGCCGGTGATCCGGCCGGTGTCGTCGAACAGCGGGGAATAGCGGTTCTCCCAGAACTTGCGCTGCAGCGCGACATCGCCGTACTCCTCCTCCAGGAGCAGGTTCTTGCCGGCCAACGCCGCGTCGAAGTTCGTCTTCGCCTTCGCACGATCCGCGTCGCTGCGGATGACGTCCAGGATGCACATGCCGACTTCGATCGCGACGCCCCAGATCTGCTGCATCGTCTGCGCGTGCGCGCGGGCGAACGACGTGTAGCGATACTGCGCATCCAGCGAGAAGAAGATCACGCCGTGCGGACTCTCGAGGATGTTCCGCAGCAGCAGGATCTGCTGCTGGTTCTGCCGGATCGTCTCGAGGGCCTGATCGTAGGAGAGGGTCATCGGGTGCCTCGCGCGAGAGTCTAGGCACAGCACGCCGACGGCAAACAGCTTCACGCCTTACGGACGCTCTGCTCCCCCACGCCACGGCGTGCCCGGGGTCACGGCACCGTTCCCAAAGCGACTCCAAGGGGATCCCGTCGACCGCCCTTCCCCACTCCCGCGGCGGCGAACGGCACCCAGCCTGCCGCTGCGGGCCTTCACTTCTTCGTCGCTGCGGCCGCCTCAGCCTGCACGCCCTGCGCGACGAAGCGGCGAAGGTACTCGCCGTTGACGGTGATGGTGCGCTCGCTGCGGCTCCAGGCGGCACCACCTTCGCCGCCGACGAACTCCACCGTGACCTGGGAGTGCCAGTCGATCTTCGCGATCGCGGATTCGATGGCGGACTGCAGACTGGGTGAGCCTGCTTCGACGAACGCGATGGTCGCATCGTCGGCGTGGCATCGAGCTTCCCGAGACCGGCGACCAGGGGGCATCAGGATCGGTGCCAGGGTGCGGCGCCAGCCTCGGTGGATGTCCGCGCCGTAGTCGCGAGCGTCGGCGATCTCGCGCTCGGACATGCCAAGGCTCTCGGCGAGTTCGGCGTATTTCTCCGCATCGGCGGCAACGGCCAGGGCGACGATCTGGAAGGCGCGGCGCGCGTCGTTGTCGTGCTCGCCGCGGACGGTCCACTGGTCCCTCGGGACTTCGTCCGCCTCGATCCGCAGCGAGGTCACGCGGTCCTTGATGGCGTCGAAGGCCCGTTCCGGCAGGTGCTCGATCAGGAAGTGCGTGGCGAAGGCGTCGGCCATCGTCTCTTCGTTGCCGAGCACGAGGAGGTCGAACTCGCGGATGACGGCGTGGCCGAGTTCGTGCAGCACCACGTGCAGGGTGACGTTGCCGGCGAACGCCGAGACGGGAACGGGGGTCAGGGCGGGGCCGGAAGCGGCGTCGATGGCGGCATCCGGGACCATGTATCCGGGCACTGCCGCGTGCTTGCAGTTGACGTGGCGCCAGGTTTCGACGAGTTGGGCGAGCTTGGCTTCGTCGATCGCGAAGTGTCTGGCGGCGGCGGGGATCACCTCCGGGCCGGTGGCGAACTTGGTCTTGGCCTCACGCAGGAAGGGCCTGACCTTGGCTGCCGGGATCCGCAGACTCCGGGTGAGCACATTGGAGACGATGTCGCACATGCTGCCGGTGAGCGCCAGGTCGACCGTGCACTGGACGGGTGCGGGGGCCGCTGGTGCGACGGGGGCGGGTGCGACGGGAGATGTTGCACCGGGCGCAGGGAGCGCGGGTGTGGGTGCGGACGCAGGAGTCGGCGGGCTCGATTGCGCGTTCGCGGCAGCAGGTGCAACCACGACGCCACACAAGCAGGCGAACAGCAGGCCAGGAACCGAGCGCAGGACGGACGTGCAGGCCATGGCGGTCTCTCCGGTGTGGTGCGGCGAGGGAGTGGACCTCGCCGCTGGACTCAGGAACGATACCGGACGAGCGGGCGGCCCTGGCCCGCGGCACCGGATCCACCGCGGACGGCGACGCGAGTCCTGTCTGGCGACGATGCGACCCTCTCGCCGCCCCCACGGCACGAACACCACAGCATGAACGCACTCTTCACAGGCTCACTCTTGGCACTCGGCTGCGCCGCCACGGCGCTGGCACAATGCGCGAGCCCGTGGCAGGCCGAACTCGGCATCGCCGGCGTGTCGTCGGTCGCCAACGCGGTGCTGGAATGGGACCCACCGGGCCCCGCCGGACCGGTGCTCGTGATCGCAGGGCGCTTCGCGGTGGCCGGCTCGGTGTTGGCCAACAACATCGCGACCTGGGATCCGGCGACGGGCCTCTGGTCCGCACTCGGCAGCGGCGTCGACGACTCCGTGTACTCGCTGGCCACGGCCCAGAACGGCGACCTGATCGTCGGCGGCGAGTTCGACAACGCCGGCGGCGTGTTCGCACAAGGCGTCGCGCGCTGGGACGGTGCGAGCTGGCAGGCCCTCGGGGCGGGACTGAACGGCGTCGTGCTGGCCCTCACCCGCATGCAAAACGGCGACCTCGTGGCCGGCGGTTCGTTCTTCGCCACGGGTTCGATCAGTCGCATCGCGCGCTGGAACGGCAACGCGTGGTCGGCGCTGGGGCAGGTGCCCGACGGCACCGTGCGCACCCTGGCCTGCGCGGCCAACGGCGACCTCGTCGCCGGCGGTGAGTTCCAGTCGATCGGCGGCATCCTCGCCAGCCGCATCGCGACGTGGAACGGCACGGCGTGGTCGCCGCTCGGCAGTGGCACCAACACCGGGGTGTGGACCATCGCCCCGCGCGCCAATGGGGAGTTGGCCATCGGCGGCGCCTTCACCATTGCGGGCGGCACGCCGTGCAACCGCCTCGCCAGCTGGAACGGCTCGACGTGGTCGCCGCTCGGCAGCGGGGCCGCGCAGACCGTGACCTGCCTGCGCGAACTGCCCGGCAACCGGTTGGTGGCCAGCGGGTTCGCCGATCTGCTGGCGACGCCGCAGTCGAGTGTCGCGCAGTGGGACGGCGCGGCATGGACCGCGGTCGGGCAAGGCCCCAGCAACGGTCCGGTCTACTCGCTGGCGCGGCTCGGCAACGGTGCGCTGATCGCCGCCGGCGTCTTCGACGCAGTCGGCAACGTCGGCGCCAACAACGTGGCGGCCTGGGACGGCAGTCAGTGGTCCCCGGTCGCGATGGGCACCAACCGGCAGGTGACGGTGTTGACCACGCTGCCGAACGGTGACGTGATCGCGGGCGGCAGCTTCTCGCACATCGGCACCACCAGCGCCCGCCGCATCGCGCGCTGGGACGGCACCCGCTGGAACCCGCTCGGCATCGGCACCGATGGCACCGTGCGCGCCGCCGTCGGCATGCCGAACGGAGATGTCGTGATCGGTGGCGAGTTCCAGCTCGCGGGTGGCGTGGCCGCCAACTACGTGGCGCGCTGGAACGGCACCGCCTGGGCCCCGCTCGGCGCCGGCATGCAGTTCCACGTCTTGGCGCTGGCGGTGCTGCCGAACGGCGATCTCGTCGCCGGTGGCAGCTTCCTGTTCGCCGGTGGCGCCGCCGCGAACTTCATCGCCCGCTGGGACGGCACCAGTTGGGCTCCGCTCGGCAGCGGCATGAGCCACACGGTGACGGCGCTGCAGGGGATGCCGAACGGCGACCTCGTCGCCGGCGGCTTCTTCACCGCAGCCGGTGGCACTCCCGCCAACTTCGTCGCGCGCTGGGATGGCGCCGCGTGGCAGGCGCTGGGTTCGGGTCTCACGCCAGCGCAGTTCGGCGTGACGCCGGCTGGCGCGTTCGCGCTGCTGCCCGACGGCGATCTCGTCGTCGGCGGTCGCTTCTCGGCGGCCGGCGGCGTGCCGGCCGAACGCGTCGCGCGCTGGAACGGCACGGCGTGGCAAGCCATGGGCACCGGCTTTCCCGGCCTCGGCACCAACGTGCATGCACTGACCGTGCTGCCGGGCGGCGATCTGCTCGCCGGCGGTGAGTTGCCGGGCGCCACGCTCGCGCGCTGGCGGGGCAACGCCTGGTCGCCGTACGGCCCGCCCCTCGCGATGCCCGGCAGCGTCGCGCGCGTCTTGGCGCTGGCGGCCACCCCGACCGGCACCGTCGAAGTCGGCGGCTCCTTCCTGCAGGCCGGCAACCAGGCCTCGCCGTGGCGGCTGCGCATCGCGTCCGCCTGTCCCGCCGCAGCGGTGCCGTTCGGCAGCGGTTGCGCCGCCAGTGCCGGGCCGCTGACGCTGGCCGCCACCAGCCTGCCCTGGCTCGGCGACACGTTCCGCGGTCGCGCCGAGGGTCTGCCGGCGAACTCGCTCGCGCTCGCCGTCTGGGGCCTCGCCCCGGCGACGACGCCGCTGTGGACCCTGCTGCCGCAGGGCGGCAGCCAGTGCACGCTGTGGGCGCGGCCGGACGCGTGGAACGTGCTGTTGCCGACGGCTGGGAGTGTCTTCCCCCAACTCGCCATCCCGGCCTCGCCGGCGGTTGTCGGCATGCCGGTGTTCCATCAGGTCGTCGCTGTCGCGTTCGATGCCGCAGGCATCATTTCGCTCGCGAGCAGCAACGGGCTCGTGCTGGTGCCCGGCTGGTTCTGACGCGGTTCGCGCGGCGGGATGGCCGGGCTGCAGATCGGCGCGAGCGCCGACCCTGGCGGGCAGGGCAACGCCTTCGGCTACAGCGCGCCGACCGTGGTGTCGAGACCGTTGCTGAGCACGAGGCCGAGCGGGTTGGCGGGGTTCGTATCGAACAGCAGCGCCTGGAAGAACAGCTTGCTGCCCAGGAACGCCGGAGTGTTCGGGATCGGGTTGAGCGGCACCGACAGCGAGTTCGCGCCACCGGTGAAGAACGTCGGCAGCGTCACGAACGAGCTGTCCAACAACACCTGGCAGCCGCCACCGAGGGGCACCGGCGGGTTGGCCGCGAGCACGCTGACGCCGACGGTTCCGAACGGGTGGTTCGCGGCCAGGTTGCCGACGACGACGTCGCGGCTCGTGCCGATCTGCAGCTCGAGGCCGTTGCGGCCGTTCAGCGACGGCACGGAACCGCCACCGCCGCAACCGAAGCCGTAGCTGCGCAGGTCGGAAACCGTCGTCGGGCCGTAGGTGCGCGTCTGGTTCACCAGGAAGCCACCGTAGAACAGCGACCGACGGCTGACCGGGTCGTAGGCGAAGCCCGCGCCGTTCGGCCGGAGCGGGATGCCCTGGTTGCGCGTGAACCAGTTCGTGCCGTCGAACTCGCGCACGATCGCGGCGCCGTTCACACCTTCGTTGCCGAAGAACATGACGCGACCGCGCGCCACGTCGTAGGCCATCTGCGGACCGCGCGCCGGCGACAGCGCCGGCTGCGCCGTCGCGGTGACGTTGGTCCACGCGCTGAAGCCGAACTGCGACGAGTCGTACTCGAGGAACTCGGCGGTCGGCGTCAGATTCGGTCCGAGCAGGCCACCGTACATCACCACCCGGCGGCGGTTCTGGTCGTAGGTCATCCCGTGCTTCGCGCGGCCGAACGGCGAGTTGGTCCCGGCGAAGTCGAGTCGCCAGGCGTGCTGGTTGATGACGCCGGTGAAGTTGCGGAACAGCCACATCTCGTCCCCGAGCAGTGGACCGTTGACGGTGTTCTGGTGGCCACCGAACACCAACATCTGGCCCCTTCCGCGATCGAACACCATGGCGTGGTCGTGCAGCGGGGGCGTGATGCCGCCGTTCTGTGCCGACAGTTGCTGCCAAGTGAAGTTGCTGACGTTGAACTGCCAGGTGTCGTTCAGCACCTGATTGCCGCGGCCGGTGGCGCCGACGACGCTGGTCTGGCGACCGCCGTGCAGCACGAATGCGTTGACGAGCGGGTCGTAGGCGAGTGCGTGGCCCTCGCGCGGCGACGGCCGCGGGCCGGACGCCACTTGCGCCCAGGTCGACGACTGCACGTCGAAGACCCAGGTCTCGTTGGTCAGCCGCACGCCGTCGAAGCCGCCGAAGCAGAGGATCAGGCCCTGCGGCGCGAATGGGCTCGGGTCGGCGGCCGCGATCGCGAAGCTGTCGTTCGCGGTGGGCCTGGCCGTGGGCGACAGGTTGTTGGACCAGTTGGTCTGGGCCGCGACGGGGGCGACCGCCAGCAGCGCGGCGAACAGCGCGGCGCTGCCGCGCTCGGAGCGGACTGGACGGAACGGAGAGGACGACATCGGGAACCTCGAGAAGGAGTGGTTCTGCTCGGTGAGAACCAGGGAAAGACCGGCGATCACTCGGTGAGCGCCGGCGTCGCGACGCGGGGCGTCGCGCGGATCGGTGGCCGCGGACCATCCGCGACCTCGCCACCTTCAGGCGTTCCGTCGACACGAAGCGGAGCCACATTCCTCGTCTGCACGCCGATGCCGACGGTGCGCGCCTCGCACGCACGCCCCCCTCCAGCCGTTCGCAAGAGCCCGCGCCGAGACGTGGAAGGCGGCCTGGAACAGCGCGTCGTGCGGATGCTGCAGATCCATGATCCGGCCTTCACGCTGCCGCGTACCGTGCGTGGCGCCACGGGTCGCTGGATTCCGCGCGGTCGCGCCGCGGCGCTTGCCTTCCCCGACTGGGCGGGCACCGTGCTCCGCCGACGGACCGCCGACGGACCGCCGACGGCGAACCGTGATGCGGACGGCCCGACGACACGGCGCGGCCGTCGAACGCCCCTCGGCCGGCAGCTACCGCTGCGGCAGGCTTGTTGCTCGCGCGAGTCCACCATGCCCACGATCCACCCACTGCTCCGCCTGCTCGCCTTGGCGACGCTGAGCCTCCTGTCTGCATGCACGCCCCAACTCCTGGCGTTCCTGGTGCCGCTGCAGGTACGGCCCGGAGCCGTGTTCGAGGTCGCCGTGTTCGGCGACACGCAGGGCGACAGCATCGCGTTCGGCGATGTCGGTTGTGTGGTGCAGATCCCGAACGGCTTCACGCTGCTCGGTTGTCGCAACGACCTGCTCGGTGGCTCGACCCGCGCGCCCCAGATCAACCTGCCGCAGCTGCTCGGCAGCTTCACGGCCGAGCCCGGGCACTACCTGGCCAGCTTCGAAGGCAACAGCGCCTACCCGGACGGCGTGAGGGGGCGGGTGGCGCTGAAGCTCTACCTGCAGGCGCCGGCTGGTGGCGCAGCCGTACATGCTCTGAAGGTCGTTCTGGCTGCGCGCACCAGCACGGTCTGGAACGCCATCGAGCCTGCCGGTGTCACGCAGTTCGCCGCGATCACGGCTGCGCCGTACCGCCGGGTGCTCGACCTCGTGCCGGGCGCCGCCACCGACTTCGAGGTCGACCGCGCCAGCATCGCGTTCGGCAGCGCGTTGACGTTCCTCGACGGCTTGATCGGGCCGCGGGACGTCCGCTTCGACGATGTCGACCAGGACGGTGACTCGGACTTCGTGGCCTTCGACAACGGACTGCAGGTCTGGCGCGCCACGCCGGGGCAGAACTGGTCGCTGGCTGCTTCGGGACTCGGCAGCGGCGGCGTCGCGTTCGGGGACTTCGACGGCGACGGAGCGCGCGACCTGGTCCTGGCCGACGGCAGCACGCGGTTCGGCAACGGCGGCACGGCCTGGACCGCTGGGCCCACGTTGGCGGTCGCTACGAGTGGGGTGTCGGTGGCCGCCGGCGATGTCGACCACGACGGCCGCGACGACGTGCTGTTGGCCGGGCTCGGCGGCTCGATGCGCTTGCATCGCGGCCGGGCCAACCGCACCTTCACGCTCGCCAACAACGGCCTGCCGATGGTCGGCACCGTCACGTTGGACGGGGTCTGGTTGGTGGACCTGACCGGCGACGGTCACCTCGACGTCTATGCGGCCGGCACGAGCACGCCGAACGTCTGGATCGGCGATGGAGCCGGCAATTGGACGCCGGGCTCGGGCCTGCCACCGCAGCGGCGGCAGGCCACGTTCGGGGATCTGGACGGAGACGGCACCGCCGAGCTGGTGCTGGTCGGTGCGATCGGCGACACGACCACGCTCGGAGTGCTCGTCTACCGCCACCTCGGGGGCGGGGTGTTCGGTCCGTTGCTCACGTCGGGGCTGCCGACCACGGGCATGCGCACGGCGGCTGCGGTGCTCGACGTCGACGGCGACGGGCGTCAGGACGTGGTGATCGGGACGAGGGTCAACAACTCGGCGCCGCAGCCGGTCGCGAGCTCTGGCCTCGAGGTGTGGCAGAACCTCGGCGGCGGGGCGTTCCAGCTGCGCCAGCAGACCGGCTTGAGTTCGCTCGGCAACGTGACGCGCATCGCGCAAGGCGACTTCGACGGGAACGGCGTTCCCGACCTCGCCGTGCAGTACCACCCCTGGAGCAAGACGCTGTTCTATCGCGGCATGCGGCAAGCGCCGTTCGTGCGGGTGCCGCATGGTTGCAGTGGCCAGACGCTGCAGGCGACCGGCAGCGGGGCGATCGGCAGCACCGTGACGGTGACCGTCGGCAACTCGACCGGAATCCCGATTCTCGGCCTCGGGCTCGCGATCGCGTCGACGCCGTTGTGCAGCAACTGCGTGCTCGGCCACGACTGGGCCGTGACCGTGGGCGGGAGCAGCTACGTGCTGCCGATCCCGCCGGCGCCCTCGCTGGTGGATGTGCAGGTCGGTCTGCAGGGCGCGGACGTGTTCGCGGCCACCGGTTGCCTCGGTCTGCCGATCGCCTTCAGCGACACGCTGGTGTTCACGATCCGATGAAGGGTCGCGCTGGTCGGAGCAGGTCGCGCGCTTGCTCGCCACGGCCGGCGGCGGCGCCTTGCACCGAGCCCCGCGCGACGGGCAGCAGCCGATGGGGCGTTCTTGTGATGCTCGCCGGTGTCGGCCATGACGATCTTGGTGGAGACGCTGCGCCAGCTCGGCCTGCGGCCGCGGCGCCCCACGCAGCTCGGCTGGCCCCCGCGACCGCGCGGATGCTCCCGTGCGTGCGGCTGGCGCCTTGACGGCACCTGCACCTCGATCGTGGCGTCAGCTACCGGTTCGACGGGTGACGCCGCGCCAAAGGACGATCCACACCACCAGCGAACTCAGCAGGAAGCCGATCACGAGCCCGGTGGCGTGCAGGCGCAGACCCTCGGGCGCCGCCTCCAGGTACGGCCAGAGTCCGGCGACCGACCAGGTGGACACCTCGCGCAGCTGGTTCGCCGCGTTGGGATCCGCCGTGCCGATCACCTGCCAGTGGCCCCAGATCGACACCATGGCAAGCAGCCCGCCGAGCCACCAGGCAGCGCGGGCAGACGAGGAACCGACAGGCGCTTGGTTCATCGCCATGGACGATCGCCGACCCCTGAACGCGCCGCAAGTCGGCGGTGTCGACGCAGGTTCGGCAAGCTCGAGTAGCAGTCTCAGACAGCCCGGAACCCGCCCTCGCGATCCTCGAGCCCGCGCACGACCGCGACCAGCCGTTCGCCAGGGACCGCTGCGGGCTCGTCGCGGATCGTGTGGCGCCCTACGGAGGCACCGCTCCCCCGCCACGGTGCAACCACGCACATGGTTGACCCCCTGCACAGCCAAGTCGACGGCGCAGGACATGGAACGCATGGCGTCGTCGCCTTCACCGGGTTCGCGGTGGCCTTCGCTGCGGCTGCCGAGCTCCCGGAGTGCGGACGACGAACTCGGGAGGCTGGATCCGAACCGAGAGAGGGCTGGGGTCACGACCATTCCGCCCGGCAACGCGCGCGCTCCAGTTCTCGGAGAGCACGAAGGCCACCCTCGCCCACCCAGATCACGCCCCCAGATCAGGAGCCGGCAGACAGTCCGGGGGCTGACCGTCACGAAACAGATGCTCCACGGCCTCGACCATGCATTGCTCGGTGACCTCAGGAACGATGACGAGATTCCGAACGAAGTAGCAGGGCCCAACCTCACATTGGGCAGCCTCGTACCGCACACGGTCCACGTCATAGAACGAGATCCGGTAGCGAACGCCGTCAACGGTCACGCGCACGTCGTCGACGAAACCCTTGATCCGCATGTCGTCCGGCCACTTCAGGAACTCGTCCGGGAACTCCAGGCTGATTCGCTTCATCCTGCCCTCAACATCGACAGGCTCAATGTCATCGGCCAACACATCCCAAGTCATGACGTCCGGATTGGGCGAACGCATCTCGAGGTGGCCGATCCGGGATCGGCAATGCGTGCGTTCGAGATCTCGGACAACGCGGCGCAGGCCCGCTCTGGGCAATTCACTCACCGATACATGATGGCCAAGAATGCCAGCATCATGATCGCAAATGCCACCCACGGCACCCCAAACGCAATCATGCCAACACGGGCAGACCCGGACATCACCCCTACCGCCAAGGGGACCAACAGCAAGGCAAGGGCAGAAAGCACGAGATGCATGCCGCCCCAAGGCCCGTCCCACAGAGACCACAGCAGCAATCCACAGGGCACCGCCTGAAACATCAAGGCCACCCGGATGGCACTCCTCCACGGAATGGGCGCTTCAGCGGCATACAAACGAGCGCGAAATCCACTGGCCATCGAGGGTGTAGGAAGCCCAATCTGCGGTCCCAGACAACCCGGAACCCACCCTCTCGATTCTCTCGCCCTCGCACGACCCCGTCCAGCTCTTCGGAAGAGCCGTTCGGGCTCGTTCTGGCCAGCCTGGCGCCCTCCGGACGCACACTCCCCGCCACGACCCGCCCGAGGTCACGGCGCCGTTCCCGCCGCGACTTCGCAGCACCCTCGTCGACATACATGACCCGTACCCCGCCGGCGACGAACGGCACCCCGCCTGCTCCCGCCCGCCACCGACAGCCCCATCACCAGCAGCACCGCGCGATCGCCCCTTGCTCGTGGATCGCCGCCAGCACCCGCCGGACTCCACAGCACTGCGGGCACAGGAGCACCTCGATCCCGAACGCCCGCGGCAGCAGCGTCAGCGTGGCTCGGGCACGACGACCTCGACCGTGTGCTCGCGGCGATCCTGCGGCATCACCACCCCTGGTGACCATTCGCCGCCGATCCGGCGGAACTCGAGCGGCAGCTCGGGAGCGGGATCGAGCACGAGTTCCGCGCGCTCGCCGACCTGGCGGACCACTGGGCCGCAGCGCAGTTCCAGCGCCTCTGCGTTGGGCTCGCCGGTCGGCGTGCGCAGGGTCACGGTGAGTCGACGACGCGCGAGCGCGAACTCCTGCGTGTGGCTGCCGCCGGCCGTGATGACGACCTCGGTGGCGAACAGCATCGGTGTCGCAGTGAAGGCCGTGTGCGGCTCCGCGACCAGTCCGACCACGTAGCGCCCGGGCGGCAGTTGGTCGGCGGTGAACGAGCCATCGGCGGCGACCGCGAACAGGCCGCGCGCGGCGTTCACGTGGCCGATCAGGAACAGCAACAGCTGCGACTGCTTGCCCAGGGTCTCGGCGCCGCGGATCCGCCCCTGCAGCGAACCGAGGGCCTGCACAGGCGCGTCGAGTTCGACCTGTGTGGTGACCCCACCGACGACGTGTACCGGCACGACCGGCGCGCCGAACGGCACGAAGGGCGACGTCGCCGAGCCGGGCGAACTCGCGGTGATCTTGCGCAGCACGGTGACGTGGCAATCCCCCGCGGGCAGCAGCGGCACCGCGAACACGCCGTCCGGACCGAGCAGCTGCGCCTGCGCGTCCAAGGCGAGGGGGTTGCCGGCGGCGTCGCGCACTTCGATCGCGAACAGCTCGCGCGATTGCCCGTGCAAGGCGACACGGCCAGCCAGAGCGCCGCCGCGCGCGAGCACGAGCCGCAGCGGCGCCGAGGCTTCGAACACCGGATCCGGCACGAACGTGGGTTCGCAGCCGTCGGCACGCACGCGCAGCAGGAAGCCGTTGGTGACTGCGGGGGCGAACAGGGCGCCGATCCCGTCCGCGCCGGTCGTCGTGTCGGACACCAACTCGTTGCCGCGGCGGCCGCCGGACCACATCAGGTGTCGGTGTGGATCCTGGGCGCCTTCGGGGCCGAGCCCGCGATCGCCGCGGCGCACAAGAGAGACCTTGGCTGCCCCGATCGGGGCGCCATCGGCGCCGACGACTTCGACCCCGACGCGGCGCAGACGTTCCAGCACGACCTTCTGCACGGGCACTGCGGCGCTGCCGACCTCGACGAACTGCGGCTCGCTGGCGAGCAGGTCCTGCGCCTTCGGCAGCACGCGCAGCACGTGGCGACCGACGCGGTAGGTCGGCACCGTGAGCTTGCCATCGGCGTGCGTGCCGTGGTCGCGACTGATGGGAAAGGACGTGCGCGCCAACGGCAGGAACAGCACCCCGAAGTCGGTCACCACACGGCCGCGGTCGTCGGCGACCTCGATCGTCACGTCAGGACCGCGCGGCATCACGATGCGCACATCCTGTTGGCCCCAGAAGGCCGTCGGTGCCACGAATGCCGGCGACCAGCTGTCGGGCTCCGTGAGCACGACGCGCGTCGACCCCTCGATCGCTCGGGGGGCAACGAGCCGGAACACGCCGTTCAGGCTGCTTTCGGCGCGGGCTTCGCCCTGCTCGGTCTGCAGGCCGACCTTGGGCATCGGCTCGCCGCGATCGTCGACCACGACCCCGGCGATGTCGTGCTGGTCTTCGACGATCAGCACGAGTGGCGCGCAGCCGGTGTCCGTCTCGACGTGGAACGCGCCAGAGCCGCGCTGTCGCCGCGTTCCGAGCAACTGCGCGCGCCAGTCGCCGGGCGGCAGCAGCAGGTCGAACGTGAACGTGCCATCCGCGGCGCAAACCGCGCCGGCCACGCTCTGGCCGAACTGTCCGGCGCTCAGTCCCGTGTCGACGCCGAACACGACCACGTGGATGCCGGTGACGCCGTTGCCCGCGGTGTCCACGACGCGCCCCGTGACGACGTACCCGCGCTGCAGGCGCACGTCGCCGAGTGCTTCGACCGCACCCACGTGCAGCCGGTCGAAGGAGCTGTGGCGCGGCACGCGCCCGTTCGCTGCGATGCCAAGGAACGCGCCGCCGCGCGCATCGACTTCCGCCGTGACATCGAACGTGCCATCCGGCCCCGAACGGGCCACGGTCGGTCCTTCGTCTTCCGTCTTCAACTCACAACCGGCCAACGGCGCGCCGCTCTCGGCGGCGAGGCAGCGGCCGGTGAACCGCACCGTCGCTCGGGGCGCGGCCGTCGTCGTGCCGTCGGCGAGCGGATCGGCAAGGCTCGGTGCGATCGTGGCCGGCTCGCGCAGCATGTCGCTCGGCGCCTCGGGGGCGGTCGTCACGACGGCGGGCGCAGGGGCCGGCGTCGGCGCGCTCGCCCTCGGCAGTTCGTCGCCGAGCGCGAGCAACCATGCGAGTCCGGCGACCAAGGCCAGCAGCAACCCCACGATCGTCCAGCGCGTAGCGTTGGCCATTCGAACCGGAGGATAGCGAGTGGCTGCGAATGGCTCCCCTTGCGCCTGCACGAGCCGCTGGTCGTGCTGGCAGGGCTCGGCGCACATGGCGGCTCGTGGATCGCCGCCAGCACCCGCCCGCCCCCACAGCACTGCGGGCACACGGACAGAGAAGACGCACAGGCGCCGTGGCGCGCCGTGGCAGCGGGTGCCGCGGCGGGGTTCGCGGAGCGCTTCGGACTCGACCTCGATCGCGTGCGCTCGCACCCGCTAGACTGCGGCCCCTCGAAGGAGCGGCCATGAAGAAGCTCGCGGTCCTGTTCGCCCTGCTCGTCGTCGCCGTCGTCGCGTGGTGGGCGTGGTCGTCGAACCCACCCGAAGTGGCGACGGAATCGTCGACGTCCAACGCCAACGCACCCGCGAACGCCGCCAGCGCCGCGGTCGTCATCACTTCGGGCCCCACCGCCGAGGCCACCACGCAGCGCACGAGTGCGCTGGTGCCGGAGAACGCCTCGAACCAGGGCCCCGAGAGCATCCTGCGCGGTCGCTGCGTCGACGCTGCGGGCCGACCGCTCGCCGGCGTCGAGGCCCGCCTGAGCGGCTGGACCGCGAACACGGAGCGCACCGCGGCGTGGACCAAGGACCACGCGATGCCCGAGGGAATCGAGCGCAAGACGACCACGGGTGCGGACGGTGCCTTCGAGTTGCGCTTCTGGCCGCCGCCGCCGTTCGCGTTCTCGCTCGCCCTCGAGCGCGCGGGGCTGAGCCCCATGCGAGCCCAGTGGTACGAGATCGCGCCCGGCACCACGAAGGACTTCGGCGACATCCCGATGCAGGTCGGCACGCGGCTGCTCGGCCGCGTCTTCGAAGGCCAGCAGACCTACGGCGGCGCGCTCCAGGTCAACGTCCAGGGCCCGGAACGATTCGCCTTGTCGCGGCTCCAACCGGTGGACGAGGCCTACGCAGAGGTCGATCGCCGCGACGGCAGGTTCCGTTGTGACTCGCTCTTGCCGCCCGGCACCTACACGTTCGACGTGCCCCACCGGACGGTCGTGTCGCCGAAGCAGATCGTGCTCGACGGCTCGGTTGCCGAACTTGCCGTCGACGTCGTGCTCGCACCGCTCGACGACTCGAAGGCGATCCGCGGCATCGTGACCGACGAGCAAGGGGCTCCGATCCGCGGCGTCCACGTCGACCGGGATCCGCGTGCTTCCGGCCAGCAGTGGGTCGTGGCGACCGATCGCGAAGGGCGCTTCCGGCTGCCGCAGACCGAGGAGGACACGGCCGATGCCGTGAAGCTGTCGTTCTCGCACGAGGACTACGAGCGGCAGCAAGGCACCGAGCCCGTCGCCTGGGGCCGAGCCGACGTGCGCGCGACGCTCGTGCGCCGATCCTCCGTCGACGTGCTCGTCGTCGCCCAGGACGGCGGCGAGCCGATCGAGGACTTCGATCTGCGCGTGCTGTGGCCCGGCGACTCGAACATGCACAGCTCGCTCGATCTCGAGGTTCGCGGCGGCAGCCATCACGAGGGCGGCAAGGTGGCCTTGCAGGGCATCACGCGCGGCCGCCATCTGGTGTTCGTCGAACCGAGGGACGAGGCACTCGCGGTCGGCAGTCTGGAGATCGAAGCGCCCGTGCCCTCGACGGCGCCCCTGGTGATCCGCATTCCGCGCAAGGCACGACGCGAGCTACGCGTGCAGCGCGCGGACGGCACTCCAGTCGCGGGCGCAGCCGTACAACTCGCCGACGCCACGATGATCGCGCCTCCGTATCGCCAGATCGCACGTTCTCCGGAGTCCGTGCACGTCGCGAACGCGAGGGACTGGCCCTGGAACTCGCAGATCTGCGCGCGCGAAGTGCAGACGGGTACGACCGACGAGCAGGGACGGTTCGTGCTGCGCGGACGCGGCGATCGCGACCTGCTGCTTCGCCTGCCGGGCCCGCCGAACACGCCGCTCCATCTGGGCGCCGTGCGCCTCGACGTCGCCGACCCACTCGTCGTCACCGTGAACATGGGCGCTCGCCTCGACGGCAAGGTCACCCCGAGCGAGGCAGTCGCCGAGCTCTTCCGGGCTGGACGGGACGAGGAGGCCAGCACCGGCGACCGCAGTGCGGATGCGCTGCCGAGGCTCCTGTTGTTCGGCGCGAACAACACTCGGTTCCCGCCGGACGAACGCCCCGCCCTCGTCGCACCCGACGGCAGCTTCACCGTCGACGGCGTCCCCCCCGGAACCTGGACCGTCGACCTCGTGTGGAGCGTGTGGACGGGCAACGGGATCCGGCGGACCCGGCAGCGGGTCGGGGAGGTGACGTTGCAGGACGGAGAAACCACGACCTTCGTTCTCGATGCGCCCTTCGCGATCCCCGGCGAACTCGAAGGCATGGTGCTGCACAACGGCGCGCCGTTGACGAACGCGACCGTCTCGCTCGAAGCCCAGTTCGGGAAGGACGTGCACGACCTGCGGCACGCGATCGGCTGGCAGGTGAAGACCGACGCAGGCGGTCGCTTCGCCGCGCGTGTGCGCGCAGGGGATTTCCTGGCGGTGTGGAGGGAGCGCGAGGGCAAGCCCGTGTTCCGGTCGACGGACCGCGCGACCGTGGTCTCGGGCCGCACGACGACGCATACCTTCCACCTGGAGACGGGCACCGTTCGTGTGCGCCTGCTCGATGCAACCGGAGCGGCGGCCGCGCGCGTGACCTACTACCTGCACGACGCCGCCACCGGTCGCTGGATCGACCCGCCGGCGACCGATCCGGACGGGCGGTCGGAGATCGACACGGAGGCCGGCACCTACGCCCTGCGCGTGCTGCCGAAGCGACTGCAGGATCCGACGGCGCAGCAGCAACTGTGGCAGAACCGGGTGGGCAACGCCGATCCCCGCGAGCCCCTGTGGATCACCCTCGGCACCGTCGCGATCTCCGCCGCGAACGTCGCCGAACTCGAACTGCGCCTGCCCGCGGACTGGTGAGTCCGAGGCGTCGCGCAGCCCCGGATCGAAGCGCTGCACGAACGCCTGCCCGTTTCGCACCCTCCGGACGCACCGCTGCCCCGTCACGACCCGCCCGAGGTCACGGCACCGCTCCCACCGCGACTCCGCGACACCTTCGTCGATGGAGACGAACTCGCCTCTCGTCGGCGGCGAACGGCACCCCGCCTGCTCCGGCACCACCGACGACAGCCCCATCGCCAGCAGCACCCGCCGGACCCCACAGCACTGCGGGCACACCAGCACCTCGATCCCGAACGTGCGCAGCACGTCGCCGAGCCTCTGCCGATCAGGCCTCCGCCGGAGGCCGCTGGACGACTGTCTTGCCAACGCCCGCTGCAGCAACTCCGCCCACGAGTACCGCCGCCGACCACCACGTCGCTTGCCGCCTCCATGCGGAACTCGCACCCGCGCCCGCACCCGCCGCTCCCTCTGCAGCCTCAGCAACGCGGCGACGGCGACGTTCTCGACACCATCGCCCCGGGTTGGAGCCATCTTCGGGTTCCCCCTGCCGCTCGGGCACCCCCTTCCTCTTCTCTTTTCCCGCAGGGCCCCTCAGCTACACACAGAACTGCTGCTTGACGTTCAAGGCCTTCTCATGGAAGTCCGGCCCGCGCCCCGACCAGAGCCGCGAGTGCCTCACGACCGTGCTGAAGGAGCTCGATCGCCGCCTCGACGGCGCCAAGCTGACGCTGCAGACCGACTTGAAGGGCAGCTACGCGACGATCGCGAACGAGGTCTTCGGCGATCGCGTCACGCACGAGACGACGTCCGGCAGGCTGCCGCGCACGACGTTCAACCCGCTGTTCCCGATCAACACCACACTGGCGATGACGCGCGACAACCTCGGGCGCCTGCGCCGGAAGTCGTGGCTCGTGACCAAGAAGCGCGAGTGGTTGCAGAGCCACATGAACCTGTTCCTCGCCTACCGCAACTACGTGCGTGTGCGGTTCAACCGCGACAAGGACGGTGAGAGCCCCGCAGTGAAGCTCCAACTCCTGACCCGGAACCTGACCGTCGCCGAAGCGCTCGGCTGGCGGCAGGATTGGGGCCCGCGCAGCATCCACCCGCTGAGCGCCGATGGCCTTCGCTTCCTCGGCACCCCGGTGACCGCCAGCGCGTGACGGCGTGCCGCATCAGGACCGCGGGAACGGCGAGCAAGACCCCAGGAACAACACTGGGCCGATCAGTTCGCTGCCCGTGCACAGGCGGCCTCGAGGCGGAGCTGCCGGCCAGTCGTGGCGACGCGACCGGCGCTGGCGACTTTCTCGTTGCCCGCGTTGTACGGGAGGGCGGTTCGGCACTCCGTTCGGGAACTCCCGCTGCCCGGGCAAAGCCGGCGGTCTGTGCTGCCGGTGCTTCCCTGGCCCTTCCCCGACCACCTCCATGATGCTTCGAATCCTGCTTTCCGCCGCCGCCTTGCTGGCCAGCCTGCCCTCGCAGGCGCCGGCGAGCCGCGATCCCAACCACCCGTTGCCGCCGACCGCTTCGACCCTGATCTCCACGCCTCCACTGACCAGCGGCATGCGCGATCCCGGCCACACATCTCAGGCAACCGCTGTCGCGCAGACGGCGAGCAGAGGCCCTTCCCGTCGCAGTGACCGCCCGGCCGATGCCGTGCTCGAGGAGGCTGTCACCCACGTGCAGTTCGACCGTCCGGCCAGCGATGGTCCACTCTGGGCGATCGGCCGCGACTGGAAGGCCAGTTTCGACGGCACCGGATTCACTTACGTGCCGTTCTTCGGCGCGAACGCACCGCGCAACTTCCCGATGCGCCTCGAACTCGCGAGTGCCAGGGTCGGCGGCGAACTGCTGGCGCTGCCATCCGGCATCCCCACCCAGCACGGCTACGCGGTGCACACCGCCCGCGGGGGCCTGGTCGAAGTCGTCGACCTCGGCCTGCACGAGGTCGAGCAGTCGTTCGTGTTCGAGTCTCTGCCGAACCGCGGTGCGGTCACCGTCGACGTGCGCTTCACCAGTGAACTCGCCGGCCAGCCGACAGATGGCGGCCTGCGCTTCGCCAACGAGTTCGGCGCCGTCGACTACACCAAGGCCATCGCCGTCGACGCCGAAGGCCGCAGCCTGCCACTGCCGATCCAGTGGGACAGCGGCGTCGCCCGTATCGAGATCCCGGCCGCGTTCGTCGCCACGGCCAAGTTGCCGCTGGTGCTCGATCCGCTGATCACGACGAACGTCAGCATCGCGCCCGGCGCGCCGACCGGCCAGGCGCAGACCGATCCGGACGTCGCGACGATCCAATCCGCCGGCGGTCGCTCGCTGGTGATCTGGCGGCGGCAGTGGAGCGCGACCGACCAGGACTGCTGGGGCCGCATCCTCGACTTGAACGCGCAGCCGATCGGGCCGGCGTTCACGCTCAACTTCAACTCGGAAGACTGGCTGGCGCCGGCCGTGGCCGGCAGCTTCAACGGCCAGAACTTCCTGGTCGTCTCCGAGGTGCGAATCGGCACGCTGCACTACATCGCCGGCCGGTTGGTCAGCGCCGCCGGTGTCGCCGCCGCCACCTTCGACATCGAACGCAACGGCGTCGTCGGCCTCGGTGGCAACAACTTCCGGCCGGATGTCGGCGCCGATCCGTTCGCGGGCAGCCTCGCCTACTACTGCGTCGTGTTCGAGAAGAACGTCGGGATCGGCAACAACGACATCTACTACAAGCTGGTCCGTCAGGACGGAACGCTGCTGACCACCAACCCGACCTCGCTCGACATCGGCACCAACAACCAGTCGAACCCGACGGTCAGCAAGAGCAACGGCACCGACCTGTGGTTCGTCGCCTGGCAGAGCCAGTTCCCGATCGCTCCGTTCGACGAGCAGATTTGGGGCGCCTATGTCCGCTGGAACGGCGCGATCCAGGTGCCCGCCTTCGGCATCGGCCTGACGGTCCAGTCGGAGACCTTGCCGGCGACCAGCAGCCCGTTCGTCGTCGGCGGCAACACGCTGCGCGCGATCGCCTACGAGCGAGCGGCCACGCCCGGCCAGCCGCGCGACATCCTGCTACGAGCCTTCGACTCGACGGGCACGGCCGTCGGACCGTCCTTCAACCTGAGCCAGGCCGAAGGCGTCACCTCGGCCGCCTACGACCAACAGGCCCCAGACATCGATTCGGATGGTGCCAGCTTGGTGGTCGGCTACAGCGAACCTTGGTTCGGCGGCGGCGACACAGAGACCAAGGTCACCACCGTCACCTTCACCCCGGCCAACACCTTCCGCCTCGACGAGGTGCGCATCGGCCTCGGGCTTTCGACCAACAACGAGTTCCACACCCGCATCTGCGCCGAGCGGAGTGGTGGTGCCACCCCGAGTTCGCGCTACCTGGTGGTCGGCTCCAACTCGGGCTCGAACGACGTCGAGGCCTATCTCTACAGCTACGGCTTCGCCGACTTCTTCACGACCTTCAGCAGCGCCTGCGGCACGACCGGGCTGACGATCAGCGCGACCGGCTCGTCGGTGCGCGGCCAGACGGCGACGTTCACCGTCGGCACCACGCTGCCGGCCGGCACGATCTTCGGGAATCCAGGCTTCCAGTCGCTGTTGCCGCTCGGCTGCAACTGCATCCTCGGCGTCGCCGACCCGCTGGTGCTCGTCAACCCGTTGGTGCTCACGATCCCGAACAACCCAGCCCTGGCCGGGCTGCCCTTCTCGGTGCAGGGCTTCGGTTTCAGCGGCACCAACTGCCTCGGCCTGTTCGACCTGACCGATACGATCGACATGACGATCCGCTGAGCGGATCGTCATGCCCTCGGGCGCGACGGCGGCGACGTTCGACGGGATGGGCGATGGCGACGTCGCCACCATCGCCGCGTGCTTCGCCGAGGCGCGCAAACGCGACCACGACGGCACCCGCTCCGCGTCAACGCAGCGTCAGCCGACGACTGCCCTGCACGAAGACCACGCGGAACCCGTGGAAGCGCGGCAGCGACGCCACCGGCGGCTCCTTGAGCTTGCGCGCCTTGCCGTCGATCGGCTCGATCTCCACCGTCCGGCTCGTCGGCCGCACGGAGCACGCGTACTTGGGCGTGAGCCGAACTCGGTCGGTGAGGGCCGGCGACCCGGCCGGTGGCCGACTGGCTTTGGCAACACCCGCTGCAGCAACTCCGCCCACGAGAACCGCCGCCAACCACCACGTCGCCTGCCGCCACCATGCGGAACTCGCGGCCGCGCCCGCGCCGCCGCTCCGCCTGCTGCCTGAGCAACGCGGCGACGGCGACGTTCTCGACCGCCTTGGCCACCGCAACCTCGGCTGACTCGGGCACCTCGACTCCACCACCGGCCCCGTGCCGACAGCCGCCGGCCTCGCCTTCCTCCTCCCGCTGCCTCGGCACCACCTGCGGCCGCAGACCAGACGCCGGCGCCAGCACTCCGTGGTAGGTCACCAGGTGCTTCCGCGGCTTCGGAACCAGCGCGCACAGGCGCTCCATCAGCACGGCCTTCGCGTACGGCTCGCCGCACCCCGCCTCCGCCCGGTGCCACCGCCACCCCACGCCCCGCCCCGCCCCCCTCCGCAGATTCCGCGTGCGCCCGCCGCCGAACGGTCCTTCCCCCGACAGCCATGCGCCTGTCGTCCCCCTTCGCCCCCACCCTGCAGCGCCACTTCGTCGCGCGCATGCGGGCCGCGGCTTGCCGGCCTGCCGGCCCCGGGCAGAATCACCGGCTCCTCGTCGACGTTCCGTTCTTGGACGACAACACCCGCAACCTGGTCAGCCGCGCCCTCGAACAGGACCGGGAGGCCATCGACCTGCTGTTCCAGCGCTACCGCGATCGCCTGCGGGCGGCGCTGCGCAAGCTGATCGGGCCGAAGTACCGCCTGCTGCTGGCGGACAGTGAGGATGCGACCCAGGACGCGATCCTGTCGGCGCTGCGGCGGCTGCACCTGTTCGAGTACCGCGGCGACGGCTCGTTCCTGGCCTGGCTGCTGAAGGGCGCCGAGTATGAGATCGTGCGCCGCATCCGGGCGCTCGAGACGCAGAAGCGCAGCGCGCACGGTGGCCTGGTGCACCTCGACGAGGAGGTCGAACAGGTCGTGGCGACGAAGGACGCGACGCCGTCGCAGGTGCACGACGAGACCGAGCTGGCCGAACGCATCCGGCTGGCGCTGCAGCAACTGCCCGATCGCGAGCGCGAGATCATCGTGCTGCGCCGCTACCTCGAGCTGGACACCGACGAGATCTGCGCCGAGATGGGCCTGCCGACCGAAGGCGCCGTGCGCGCCTTGCTGTCGCGTGCGCAAGCGCGCTTGTCGGGCCTGCTGTCGCGGCAGCAAGGAGCCTGACGTGCGCGACGAACGCGACGTCGCCGCCGCCACGCCGGCCGGGGATGCGAGCCAGCGCACCAGCGTGCAGCAGGCGGTCGAGCAGTTCGTCGAGCTGCACTCGACCGGTGCGGCACCCGACGCGCGCACCTTCGCGGCGCGCTTTCCCGAGGACCTGCGACCGATGATCCTGGCGCAGGTGCGCGAGTTCCTGGCCTTCGACGGCCTGCTCGGCCACCAGGAATGGAGCGAACCGGCGGCGCCGAAGGACGGCACCGCGGTGGCCGGCGAGGGCGAGGGCAGCAGCGGCGGCCAGATCGGCCGCGTGTTCGGCGACTTCCTGATCCAGGAGGAACTCGGCCGCGGCGGCATGGGCGTCGTCTACCTGGCGCAGCAGCGTTCGCTGCACCGCCGCGTCGCGCTGAAGGTCATGGCCGCCGGGCTCACGCTCAGCAAGCGCCACGTCGAACGCTTCCGCCGCGAAGCCGCGGCGGCGGCGCAGCTGCGCCATCCGGCGATCGTCGCCGTGCACGCGCTGGCCGAAGTCGACGGCACGTTCGCGCTGGCGATGGACTACGTCGCCGGCCGCAACCTCGCCGACATGCTCGACGACCTGCGGCTGCAGAACGGCGCGCCGAGCACCGACGAGCCGGAGGCGGCGAAGAAGCGCGGGCCGCTGGCGGTCGAAGGCACGCTGGGCCTGGCACCGGAGAAGGGCTACGTCGCCGAGTGCGCGATGTTCGTGGCGCAGCTGGCGTCGGGGCTCGCCGCCGCGCACCAGGCCGGCATCGTGCACCGCGACCTGAAGCCGCGGAACCTGATGCTCGACGACCGCCGGCAGGTGCGCCTGCTCGACTTCGGCCTCGCCAAGTCGCTCGGCGAAGGCAGCATCTCGATGTCGGGCGAGATCACCGGCACCGCGCACTACATGAGCCCGGAGCAGACGCTGGCCAAACGCGTCGCCGTCGACCACCGCGCCGACATCTGGGCGCTCGGCGTCATCCTCTACGAGATGCTGACGCTGCAGCGGCCGTTCGACGGCCGCAACCTGCAGCAGGTCGTCTACGAGATCTGCTTCAAGGAACCGGTGGCGCTGACCAAGAAGAACCCCAAGGTCCCGCGCGACCTGGCCACCATCTGCCAGAAGGCGCTCGAGAAGGACCCGCAGAACCGCTACCAGACGGCGGCCGAGTTCGAAGACGACCTGCAGCGCTTCCTGCGCTGGGAGCCGATCCACGCCGAGCCCGCGGGGGCGATGACGCGGCTCGCCAAGTGGACGCGGCGGCATCGCACCGAGACGACGATCGCGGTGTTGCTGGCTGCGGCGGGCGTCGTCGTGCTGGCGATCGGCTTCTGGCGTGGCCAGCGCGCCGACCAGTTGCTGCGCGATGCCGAGCAGGTCTACGAAGCGGGCAGGTTCGAAGAAGCCTGCGCGTTGGCCGAGCAGGCCTTGGCGCTGCGCAACGACGCCGCGACGCGCGACCGGCTGCGCGCCTATGGCGAGGCCGGCAAGCGCATCGAGGCCGAGACGGCGTGGCAGGCGGGCCTGAGCCGCGAACTGATCGAGCGCGACCGCGAACTGGCGATCCAGGTGGCGCTCGCCGCCGACCAACGGCATTCGACGGCGGCGACACGCTCGACGGTGCTGGCCGCCCTCGGCAGCGGCCAGACGGTGCGCGCGCTGCGCGCCGACGGCGACGCGCCCGCGGACGTCGGCCTGCGCGGCATCGCCAGCAGCGCCGACGGCAAGCTGGTCGCGACCTGCGGCCATGCCGACGGCGCGATCCGCTTGTGGGATCCCGCGAGCGGAGCGCTGCGCAGCGTGCTGGTGGGCCACCGCGACAAGCTGCCGGTCGCCGGCATCGCCTTCTGCGGCGACGTGCTGTGGTCGGCGAGCACCGACCAGACGCTGCGCAGCTGGCAGCTGCCGGCCGGCACTCCGCAGCACACGCTGCGGCTACCCGGTGCGGCGGCGCGACTCGACGTCGACCAAGGTGGCACGCGGGCGCTGGTGTCGTGCGTGGTCTCGGAGCGCGGCGAACACCGGCTGCAGGCGTTCGACCTGGCGAAGGGCGAAGCGATCGGCCCGCCGTTCGAGAGCTCGCAGGTGCTCACCGCCGCGGCATTCAGCGCCTGCGGCAACTTCGCCGCCTGCTGCCGTTCGGCGCACGAGTCGCTGGCGGTGTGGCGCCCAGCCGACGGCACCGCGGTGCGCGTGCCGGTGCGCGAGCAGCCAGAGGCGCGCGTGCGCTTCCTCGCGTTCGCGCCGGACCGCGCCGTGCTCGCCGTCGCCGTCGATCGCAGCGTGCTGCTGTACGACCTCGCATCGGGCGCGTGCATCGGCAAGGCCATGCACAGCGGCGAAGTGACGACGCTGGCGTTCGAAGGCAAGGGCCAGCGGCTGCTGTCCGGCTCGCGCGACGGCACCGCGCGCGTCTGGGAACTGCCTCGCGACACCGCCGCGGCCGGCGCGAGTGCGCCGGCGGCGTTGCGCGAAGTCGCGACCCTGCTCGGCCACACCGGCTCGGTCGAACGCGTCGCCTTCGCCCAGGACGGACTGCTCGCACTGACCGCCACCGGCAGCCAGGCCGGCGAACTGCGTCTGTTCGACGTCGCGCCGGGCCGCACCAACGCCGGCACCGCGGTGCGGCGCTACGAAGTCGGCCCGTCGATCGAATCGGTGGCGTTGCTGCCCGACGGGCGCGGCGCCGTGGCCCTCGCCGGCCGCGCGCGCGCGCTGGTCTGGGACTTCACCGGCGACCGCGGCGTCGTCACCATGCGCCAGCCCGGCGAAGTGCCGGCGGTGGCGTTCGATCCCGCCGGCGAACGCCTGTTCACCGCCGGCGACGACCGGCGCCTGCGCGCGTGGTCGAGCAAGGACGGCCGCCAGGTCTGGATCGGCGAACCGTTCGAACGGCCGCTGCGGCGCCTGGGCGTGGCGCCGGCCGGCGACCTGGTCGCGACCACGACCACGTCGGGCGACGTGCATCTGGTGCGCAGCGACGACGGCACGCCGCTGCGCACGCTGGCCCGCGGGCTCGGCCCGCAGCTGGCGGTGCGCTTCGTCGCCGAGGGCCGGGCGCTGCTGCTGTTCGGCAACGAACCCGAACGTGGCCTCGTGCGCGTGCTGCCGATCGCTGGTGGCGACGCCACCACGCTGGTGACGACGACGAAGCCCTTGCTCGCCGGCGATGCCAGCCGCGACGGCCGCCTCGCGGCCACGCTGGCGCGCGAGGCCAGCGTCGTGCAGTTGTGGAACCTGCCGGGCGACGGCAAGGGCCCGGCCACCGCGCGGCGCGAACTCGCCACCGACCAGAAGGGCCTCGCCGCGGTGCGTTTCGCCGGCGTCGACACGGTCCTGGTCGCCGCCAGCGACGGCAGCGTCGTGCAGTGGCACGTGGACGGCCGCGAACTGGCGCGCTGCCGCGGCGACCTGCCGGTCGCGTTCGCGCTCGCGTCTCCCGACGGCGAACACCTGGTCACCGGCGGCGCCGAAGCCCACCTGTGGCGGCTCGCCGACCGCAGCGACCACCTGTGGTTCCGCGGCCACGGCAAAAGCGTCGTCGACGCCGCGTGGAGCCCCGACGGTTCCTGGCTGGCGACCTGCTCGGCCGACGGCACGACGTGCGTCTGGCCGAGGGATCCCATCGCGGCCGCCCGACGTCTTCCCCTGCGCACCCCCACCGACGCCGAGCGCCGCAAGTACGGCCTGCCCGGCGATCCTGCACCACGCTGACTTCCCTGCTCGGACCGACACCATGAACGCCCTTCCACGCACGCTGCTGGCGCTCCCGCTCGCCTTGCTCGCCGCCGCCGCCCTCGGCCAGGATAAGCCGCCGCCGTGGTGGGGCGTGCAGCACGAGGTCGGCATCAGCCTGTTCTGGAACTTCGACACGCCGTTCGTCCCCGGCCAGCCGCCGGCGCCGAC